>ENA-UPTA01000296-UPTA01000296.1-activated-sludge-metagenome-genome-assembly--contig:-NODE-296-length-58141-cov-7.188428_pt1 | contig 58141 bp, 64 predicted proteins | sample MGYA00238184_ERZ773361 | MGnify/ENA primary metagenome ERZ773361 (study PRJEB29100, sample SAMN05720205) | activated sludge metagenome | isolation source: anaerobic digester from wastewater... | reverse complement strand
CATCCACAGGGCCAGGAGGAAGCCGCTTGCGTCCATGAAAGGGAATGACAGCCAAGCCCCGTCTATTCCGATAAACCGGGGCAGGATAATCAGCATGGGAAAGAAAAGCACCAACTGCCGCACTACCTGGAGAACGAAGGTCGCCCTTGCTTTCCCGATAGCCTGGAAAGTGTAGCTGGTCACGACGAACAGCGATGCAAGGGGAAGAAGCATGTATCCGAGCCGTATACTGCGGACCGCAAGTGCCGTAAGTTCTGGGTCGCCCCTGGAAAAGAGTCCAACAAGAAATACCGGAAAGATCTCCGCCACTGCCCAGAAAAAGGTGAAGATCCCGGCAGCAAAAGCAATGGCGAGCATCACGATCTTTCGTACCCTGTCCATTCTCCCCGCCCCGTAGTTGAAACCGATCAGGGGCTGTGCCCCGTCGCCGATGCCAAGCGCCGGAAGATAGAAAAGGGAGTCCAGGCTGAAGAATATGCCCACAGCCGATATAGCTATGTCGCCCCCAAGGGACCCCATGATCCGGTTGAGGAGGACCAGGAGGGTAACGAAAGAAAGTTCAAGCAATCCGGGCGAGATCCCAACCTTCACTATAGGAAGGACAATACGTTTTTGAAGGGGGAGAAGACGGGCCCGTATCTTCAGGGTACTGTGCCGGGCGTAAAACAAAAATACCCAAAAAATTGCTGCTGCTTGAGCAATGGCCGTTCCCCATGCCGCTCCCCTTACCCCCCATCCCATCCTGGCTATGAAAAGCCAGTCCAGGGATATGTTCGTCAGCATTCCAATCAACATGACTCCCATGGCCCACCTTGGGGCCCCCTCAGCGCGCATGAGGCCATTCAGGACAAAGTTTACCAGAAGGAATGGCATGCCGAGGGCAATTATCCTTAGGTAGACCAGGGCTTCCCCGAGCACGTTTTCGCTTGCCCCGAACAGGCGCAGGAAATGTTTTCCGAAGAACAGCCCGGATAAAGCCAGGGAAAAACCGGCGATGATCGCCAACACAAAAGCATTGGATAGTACATTCTCTGAAAGTTCCATTTCACGCCGGCCCAGACTTCTTGAAACAAGGGAGGAGGCTCCTACGGAAACAAGTATCCCAAGGGTTATCGCGAGCGCGAAGAAAGGGAAAGCCACTGTAACGGCCGTCAGTCCATGGGAACCCACGATCCGGCCGATGAACATGCGGTCGACAATGTTGTAAAGGGCGTTCGCCAAAAGGCCGATGATAGAGGGTATGGAGAAACGAAAAAGCAATGGTCCTACAGGGTCACGCCCCATCACTTCCGTTCGTAAATCGTAGGACACTGTCTCACTCCCCCTATGGATCTTCAGGACAACCAAAAAAGGGGCCGGAGGAAACCCCCGCCCCTTTAAAAGGTCCGGATCAGGAAACCTCAGGCCGGGCCGGGTGTGATGTTTCTGACTTTGAACCTTTTGTAAAGCTTCCTGGCGGCCCAAACGCAGAATAAGAGAACAAGTCCCATGGCTGCCAGTGGAAGAAGAACGGCAAAAAGCGAAAGCAGGATCGACCCGACCGTCTCGCCAGTGGAAACGACAGGGTTGCCCAAACCCCCGGTAGTGAAGGCCGACGCCGCCCTGGTGATCACCGTCGCACCCTGGATGACCCCGGAAGATCCTCCCCCCAAGATCGCGGCTATGCTCCATTTCAGGAAGGGGGTCATCTCGGGAAGGACCGAAGCCGTGATGAAAGTGCCTGCAATGACCGCCGCGGGAGTGGCAGAAGCATCCAGCATATTGTCGACCCAGGGGATGTAATACCCTGCTATCTCGAAAAACGTGGCAACACCCAGTACCGCAGCGGTCATCGGGGTGGCGATCCATTGGAAACTGTCCGCCAGTTCAAGGTGGCCCGTCTGTGCAGCAAGGCTCATGACCAGCAGGGGAACGAATACCCGGAAACCACAGGCGGCACTTAAACCCAGTCCAACCATCAGAGCGAATAAATTGTCCATGGACCGTATTGTAGTCCCTATGGGAAGATTGGGAATAACTTGGCTGAACTTGGCTGAACGATATACTATCCCTACTGCATTCTACGGTTACTATTCCAGCGGAAGAGGGGCTCACAGACCACGTAGAAGGCTGTCTTCTCCCACCTCATGAAGGCCCAGTTCTGGTTGCCGAAGTCGTAATGCCACCACTCATCGGGGAAGTTGGTGAAACCCGCCCCCGCCATGGCCTTATATAGTATCCTGCGGTTCTCAAGGACGATGAGGGTCTTCTCTGAAGTTGCTCCCCCCGACAAGACTTTTTTCTCGTAGTAGACCGTTTCGGACCTGTCGGTGGTCTCGTCGAACACGGAGCCCATGTCAAGCAGGAGGCCGTTCTTGTCGACAATGGTTATGTCTACGGCGCCCCCCGTTACGTGGGGCGAAGGCCGGCCGGGATCCGTCGAATGAGCGGCCACGAAACGGGATGCCATACGGCTGATATAGCCGCCATCCTTGTCAGGCATGGTCTCCCTGAGTTCAGCACAGTACCTGTTGAAGAGCAAGGACTGTAGTGAAGGGGGGCGCCATCCGTCGAGCAGGACCAGCCGGAGACCGGATGGAAGCAGCCTGGCGGCTTCCAGGAGCAGCGACAGCACCCTGCGTCTGACGTAACACTCTGCGATGGCACCGCCGAGCCCGTTAAGGAAATAGACAGGGTGGGGCAACAGTCTCTCCGGAACAAGGCTTGCCGGGACCAGTTCCTCCCGGCACTCATCAATGGGCACTGCATGGGCCTTTTCCCAGCCGAAGGGTCTTTCCTGGACGATGGGTGCCCATTCTCTTGTTGTCCCCATTTCGGTCAACTCCCTAGAGGTTCAGGATCCACGGTATCAGCGTGGTAAGAAAGGGGAAGGTTATCACTGCCAGCAGCACGACCAGCGCCACTCCGATGAAGGGCCAGATTTGGACGAAAACATCGGTCAGCTTAACTTTCCCAACGGCCGCCACGATATAGTTGCAGGCGCCCATGGGCGGCGTTATCAGTGCGATCGTAACGTTAAGGGTCATTACCACGCCAAACTGCAATGGATCAATTCCCGCCTTCAATGCAATGGGGGCAAAGATAGGGGTCAGAAGGGTAAGTGTTGAGATCTCCTCCATGAACATGCCGACTGGAAAGATCACCGCGCTCAGGACGATCAGCAGGAGCCAGGGTCGGTCCATGAGACCCGCCTCCAGGATGAAAGCCGCGAAGCGTTGGGGTATCTGCTCCCATTTCAGAAGCCATCCAACCACCGTTGCAGCCCCCATTATCAGGAAGATCGAACTGGTAAGCCGAACCGTCTCGTAGAGCGATTCCCCCAGGGCTCTCCAGGTCAGTTGTCTCGTGTAGAAAACCCCTGTAACAAGGCAATAGGCCACTGCCAGGGCCCCGGATTCGGTCGGAGTGACGATCCCTGTAATGATCCCTCCCAGTATGATAAGGGGAGCCAGAAGTGCCACTGCCGACTTGGCCAGGATCTCTTTTTTGCGTTTGCGGACATCCTCGAGATCGGTGACCGGAACGTGGTGGATAAGGGAGTAGAAGTAGTTCATCACCATGAAGGCCCCTCCCAGGACCAGGCCGGGGAGAATCCCGGCCGCAAAGAGCCCCCCGATGGAGGTGTTGGTCATGGTGGCGTATATGATCATGAAGATGCTCGGAGGGATTATAGGGCCGATCAGGGCGCTCCCCGCCGTCAGGCCCGCGGAGTAGGAGGGAGAGAAGCCGTCCTTGACCATTGCGGGGATCAGGATAGATCCCAGTGCCGAAGCGTCCGCAGCGGCAGAACCGTTTACCCCTGAGAGGATTATGCTCCCCACCACGTTCACGTAACCGAGCCCTCCGTGAACGGAGCCCACCAGCAGCCTGCAGAAATCAAGCAGGCGATCCGTCAGTCCCGAACGATTCATAAGAATGCCGGCAAGTATGAAAAAGGGGATGGCCATCAAGGTGAAGGAGTCCATCCCGCCGAAGAACTGTTGGCTCATCACCCTCAGCAGGGAGAGATCCCCCAGTGCCAGGATGCCAACCAGCGATGCTGAAAGGAGCGACAGGTAAAGGGGCAGGCCAAGGACCATCAGCACCAGGAAGGAGGCTAGCATCAGGAAACCCATATCAGCTCTCCCTTCCCATGAGATGCAGAAGCACCGTCCCCGCAAGGAGCAGGGCGAAACCCGCCGGCAGCGCCATCAGAGGAATGGTCTTGGGAATGTTCAGGGCCAGGGTCTTCATGTGCCAGATCCTTGTCGCGTTCACCCAGCCGAGACAGATCATCAGGATAAGAATGGCCACCGAAAGAAGAAATCTGCCCCATTCAACAACCCGTCGCAGAGATTGCGGGAAACGGGGGACCACGAAATCCACCGTCATATGGTCCCCCCTTACTGCAGCGCCCAGGGCTCCGAGCATCACTATCCAGACCAGGGAGAAACGGGCTACCTCTTCGGTCCAAATAAGGGAACTTTTCAGGACGTAGCGACAGAAGACCCCCAGAAGGATATCCCCGACGTTGACCGCTAGCATGAGGCAGGCAGTCCAGGCACTCAGGGTCTCAAGGCGGGCTATCCATTTATCGAGTCCCTTCCCCCGTTTGCTCCCCGTAAACATCATCGCGGACCTATTTTGCCTTTTCGTTGGCGTTCCTTGCGCACTCAAGGGCCAGGTCGAGCCAGTCCTGTCCCACCTTTGCCTTCAGCCACTCCACATAGGCAGGCTGTCCCGCCTTGCGGAAAGTCTCCATCTCATCGTGGTTCGGGGCATAGGCGATCATTCCTTTTCCCACCAGGAAGTCGATGTCCCTCTGGTCGGCTTCCTGCATTGCCTGTCTGTTAAGAGCGTTCGCCTTCTTCGAGGCTTCGATGATGACGCTCCTTTGCCCGGCGGGAAGCGAGTCGAGAAGATCGCCGTTGATCACAAGGAACTGGTCGGAGTACTGGATATTCGCAAGGGTGAGATACTTCTGGACCTCGTAGAGGCTGCCCATCTTGATATACATGGCTGGGTTCATCTGCCCGTCGACAACGCCGGATTTGAGGGCCATGTAGAGTTCGGTCCATGGGATGGGTGTCCCGCTGGCGCCGAAGGATTCGAAGAGGATCACCTGGCCTTCGTCCATTCCGCGGAACCTGAGCCCCTTGAAGTCGTCAGCGGTCCTGATCTCCTTCTTGTTGTTGGTGAAAGCAAGGAATCCGCCCTCTTCGACGGCCTCCAGCAGGTAGGCCCCCGTGCGCTGGTGGAACTCCTCCTTGGCCCTGTTCCAGTAACGGCTCTCGTCAAAGAAGAAGTGAGCGGCCTCGTAGCTGTCGAACATGAAGGGGACCGCCGAAGCGTATATCTCCGGGAAGACCGGTGCCACCCCGGCAAAGGATGCCACGTTGATCAAGGGCTGATTCATCCCCTGCTTCGTCAGAAGCTCCATACGTTCCTCCTCGTTCCCGAGCTGGCTGTCGGGGAAGAGCCTGATAGTCACCTCTCCGCCAGTTCCCTCTTCGACCAACTTTTTGAAGTTGACTGCGTAAAGATGGACGGCGTTGTTCTCCACGTCGGCTGGTCCGTTGTAGGACATCTTCACCTCAACGGCCGCCATGGAGGCTCCCGAAAGGGCCAGGCAGAGGATCGCCAGCAGCATAGCAGCTAAAAACCTTCCGTACCTCATAGTTAATGACCTCCCTCAAAAGGATCCTGATCAGGGTGCCTCGAATGTTGAGAGGCAGGCCCATCTTAAGGCACCCTGTTAAAATTAATGATACCAAATTTGACTGTTTAACCCCAAGACCGTAGACAAGATGGCCCCGGAGATGGCAGAATGGTCATGTCACACGATAACATGGTGAAGACTGGGGGGTTGTGTCCGTTGACAAAGGAGATCGGAAGCAAGAGGGTTGGCCTTGCCCTTGGCGGGGGGGCGGTTCTTGGAGCAGCCCACATAGGTGTCCTGAAGGCATTGAAGGAAAAAAACATAAGGGTTGACCTCGTATCCGGTACCAGTGTCGGTTCTTTCATCGGCGCCTTCTATGCTTTCGGCATGCCGTGGGACCAGATAGACAGGATCACCAGGGAACTGAAGTGGCTTGACGTATCAAGCATTTCAATATCAAGATACGGTCTTCTCTCTAACAGCGGGCTCGGCGAGCTGATAATGGAACACCTTGGCGACGTCTCTTTAGAACAGGCGAAGGTCCCCCTGGCAGTGGTGGCCACCGATATATCCAGCGGCGAAGAGGTGGTATTGACCAAGGGCAGCGTGGCTCAAGCGGTCATGGCCAGCAGCTGCATACCCGGCGTATTCGTCCCCGTTGAGATAGACGGCAGGCTGCTGGTAGATGGGGGAGTGGTCGAGAACGTACCCATAGACCCCCTGAAGAGGATGGGGGCGGAGTACGTGATCGGGGTCGATCTCAATTCGGGCCGGATGGCAGAAAAGCCTGAAAACATCGTGGATGTACTGCTGAGGTCATTTCACTTTCTGAGGAGGTCCGCTACACGCCGACAGACAGGGGAGGCTGACCTCCTGATATTGCCGGACCTGACGGGATTTAACATGTACGACCTCGACCAGGCCGGAGAACTCTTCGAGGCGGGTTACAAGGAAGCGGCAAGGATGCTGGAAGACTTGTGATCGTTGCCTTTATGGTAAAGGATCCCCTGGTCTTGACCGGTCGGTCTGCTGCATGGATGTTCCACGTAATATTTCTCCTTGACTATCCCCGGATAGGGGAGTAGCGCCGTATATGTTCGGACCAAAAATATTTTATGAAGTCTGTTTTCGGTGTCTCCCTTAGGGTATAGTTGGGATAAGCTTCTGGTATTAAAGGACCAAGCAAGGGGGGCTATTCTTGGCAAAAGTCACGATCCAGCAGCTGCAGAAGATGAAAGAAGACGGAGAGAAGATCTCCATGGTGACCGCTTACGATTTTTCCCAGGCCGTGCTGGTGGAGAAGGCAGGCATAGAGTTGATCCTCGTTGGAGACTCCCTTGCCATGACCACCCTTGGCCACGAGGGAACGACGGCTCTAACCACCGACGAAATGATCGCCCATATCCGGCCTGTAGTTAAGGGAGCACCTTCTCCCATGGTGATCGGCGATCTTGTATTTGGCTCCTACAACGAAAGCATTTCCCAGGCGATCCATTCATCGAACCGCCTCATCAAGGAAGGTGGATGTGACGCCGTTAAACTGGAAGGAGCGCACCCCGATATCATACGGGCTATCGTTGATGCGGGGATAGCCGTACAGGGTCATCTGGGACTGACACCGCAGACAGCCGTACTTCTTGGTGGTTTCAAGGTCCAGGGCAAGGGCCGGGATGCAGCCCTCAAGCTGCTGGACGATGCGATAAGAGTGGAGGAGGCCGGTGCTTTTTCGATCGTTCTGGAGTGTGTTCCAGAAGAACTTGGAAGGGTCATGTCGAAGGTGGTCAACATACCTGTGATAGGTATCGGTGCCGGACGGTACTGTGACGGGCAGGTGCTGGTCTTTCACGACATGCTTGGCCTTTTCGACAGGTTCACTCCCAGGTTCGTCAAGCAGTACAGGCAGATCGGGAAAGAGATAGTCGATGCCTTCATGGAATTCAAGGAAGAGATCAAGAACGGCTCTTTCCCGTCGGATGAGCACGCTTTTTCAGGTTTTTCAAGGGAAGAAGCCGATGCAATTCTTGCCGAGATCAAGTCCCGAATGACCTAGGATGTCTCGTTGAACTCCTCCCGGTACCTTGCCACGCCCCTGGCACCCTCCATTGCCACCCAGTTGAGGATCAGGACCATGAAGGCCTCGTCTGGGACGTTCTCCCACTGGCAGGCGATGCCATATTTTGAGGCTCTCTCAAAGCCGAAGCGGGAGTAGTAACCAGTTTGGCCAAGAACTATAACGAAGGGGCAGTTGCGCTCCCTCAGAACCTCCAGACCTTTTCTGACAAGGGCTGAGCCTATTCCCCGCCCCTGTCTTTCAGGCAATACAGCCATGGGGGCGAGCCCCATTCCTTCGATCACCCGTCCGGGGATGTCAAGGGTGACGGGGGAGAAGAAAATATGCCCCACAAGCTGACCCTCTTCAACGGCGACAAGGGATACATGACCAGGGCAGTTTTCGCGGAGCCTGTCTACGATGTCAGCTTCAATGGGCTGTCCGAAGGCAAGTTCGTTCACTTTTCGAATAGCCGGGATGTCTTGGGGGAGTTCTTCGCGGATCTCTATCATGGCACCTCCTGAAAATTCGCCCTGTTTAAGAAAGGAAGACAACAGAATAATAACACCTTGAACTTACAGAGAGAGGGTTTTCTGTCTGGCCGAGGGTGTTTCTATCTATCTTACTGTTTTGAAAGAAAGGATATGAGCCGTCACCAGCATGGCGATCAGGAAAAAAAGACCCCTGAGCGGCCAGGAGGATACAGCAAGGAAGGCCGACAGGGAGATAGTCAGCCACAGGAGGGAGATGGAAACAGCTTTTGTCCGGGCCGAGATGCCGCCCTTTTCCCTGTAATCCGTGATCATGGGGCCGAAGACGCGGTGGGAGAGGAGGGCGTTGTAGAAACGGTCGGAACTTCTGGCGAAACAGGCAGCGGCAAGAAGAAGAAAAGGCGTGGTCGGCAGCAGCGGCAGGAATACTCCCGCTGCTGCAAGACCTGCCGCTATAAGACCCGCTCCGCAATAGAAGGGTTTGCCGATCTTCATCCGTCAGGTGTCTTTAGCTCCCGGTAGAATGACATGATCCTCATCATGTCCGGTCTATCTTGCCCAGGTCGGTCTCTTCCTCCAGGAACTCTTCCTTCTCTTTTTCGGAAGTCTTCCTGTAGTGAAGGTCGCAAAATTCATCACCGTCGGGCATGCACCGGGAGTGGACCAGTGCCCAGTCGGGGTTGAAGGCCATCGATTTGGCGGGATCCACGTAACAGTAGATCCTGCCAAGTTCCTCTTCGCTCATTTCTTTCCAGGTCTTGCCCATGGCGCAGCCCTTAAGCCTTATGGTCTGCCCGTGTCCGGTCTCGAGTTTCTCCAGTTCCTCGTAAAGCCCGTAGGCGGGGAGATCCTCGGAGTAATTGTCGGGACTGTTGTCCAGCCCTTTCGCAAGGGTCCTTTTCAGCGAGTCATGGCCGATCCTTTTGCCCTAATCCTTGATGGCCTTTACCGCCAGTCTTTTGCCCTCTTCTTCGCCGAACTCATCGACCAGGGTTCTGGCGTAGGAAACATGAAGCATGGCCAGTCTCCGGCACACACGCTCGATCTGTTCCTTGGCTTCATCAAAAGGAACCAGTTTTTTTTCTTCTTTATCCAGGGCACCTTTACCTCCTCAAACTGGCCTTTTCACCCTGGGACCAGAGCCGGGAACCCCTTGCACAGAGAAAGTTCTTTCCTGGTATTGAAAGATCCCCCTTTCCAAGGAGTCCTGCTAACTTGCAATAAAAATGGGTTATTGTCAAAGAAAGTATCCCCTTAATGAAGCTTATTCCGCTTCAAATTCCAAAGCAACTGAGTTTATGCAGTAGCGCAGCCCCGTCGGGGGTGGTCCGTCGGGGAACACATGCCCGAGATGGGCATCACATCTTGAGCAGAGCACTTCGACCCTGACCAGCCCCAGGGACCTGTCCTCGCGGGTCCAGACGCTTTCAGGCGAAAAAGGCTCAAAGAAGCTCGGCCAGCCGCTTCCCGAGTCGTATTTCGCAGAAGAGCTGAAAAGGGGGTTCCCGCAGCCTGCGCACTGGTAAGTGCCTTTCTCCTTGTGGCCGTAGTATTTACCCGAAAATGGGATCTCCGTACCAGCCTTCCTGGTTACACGGAACTGTTCGGGTGTCAGAATGGACTTCCATTCTTCGTCTGTTCGGGTTATTTTCTCATAGGGCAAAACTCTCGCCTCCCCGTTCTTTTCCTGGTGATCCGGCCTCTTGTCCTGAAGACCGTACCCAATGAAAAGGGCGACTATGACAAGGAAAAGGATGATATGGGATCCTTTTGGTTTCATTTGACTCTCCCGATGATGCAATATTTGAAAACATTTTCATATTTTACCATTCCATGGGAAATGTCGTTACAGTGGTCTCAACTTCTCTTAAACAGTGTCCCGGCCCCAGATCAAGGGCGAAAGAGGTACAGAAATTTCGGACCGGTGGGGCAGGACTGACCCTGTTCATTGCCGTGACCGGTGGTGTCCTGTTTTACATGCTCCGTATTCCCGTTGGAGGTTTTGTGGGTTCCATGGTGTTTACCGCCGCAGCGGCAGGGCTCGGATTTCCGGTCTGCCCCCTTCCGCTGGCGCTGAGGCATGCTGGTCAGTTGGGTCTCGGAGCCCTTATAGGACTCAACGCAACCCCGGAGACGGTATCCACTCTGGCCGAAATGTTCCTGACTATACTGGGGACGACGGCGGCCATGCTGGGGTGGGGGATCATCCTTGCCTTCATTGTACAGAGAGTTACCAGATGGAACCTTATGACCTGTCTTCTTGCGACCTGTCCCGGGGGGATAACCCAGCTCGCCTCGATCTCCGAGGACCTGGGGGCCGATCCGCTCAAGGTCAGTCTGCTTCACATGGTCAGGTTATTCACCATCTTCGTGGTCCTGCCGCCGCTCATAAAAGTCTTGCTCTGACAGGAGTTGAAACTCCCTTCATTTATTGACTCTGCCCTGGCAAACACGGGCAAGTGATCACCGGATTCCTTTCAGAAGATCCAGGGCATCGTAGGTAATTACCAGATCCGCTCCGGCCCTGAAGATGGAGGTGTGGGCCTCCCGCATGGAGGCTCCCCCTTCTGCTATTCCTGCCTGTCATCCCGGATCCGCGCTTCTTGCGGATGAGGGATCTGGTCTTTTTCGTGAATCGTGAATCGTAATTCGCGAATCGTGAACTGAAAGTTCAAATGCAGATTCCTCACCCGCCGGAGGCGCGGGTTCGGAATGACAAGCACTGCTTTTCCGAGTCACGAGTCTGCTCTTGTACCTAAACCATATATTTTGCTTTTCTCTCTTGCATTTCTCTGTGTCCCTCTGTGGTGCAAGATCCGGGTTCATAAGGAACCAGGCCCAGATTCCTCGTCGCTTCGCGCTCCTCGGAATGACAAGCTTCGCTTTTCGTCTCACGTCTCACGTCTCACGCACTTGATCCTGCCCTTCCTGACTCCTGCAGCCTGTCGCCTGACTCCTCGGTTTCCTGCCCCTCCGAGCCCTCCGATACATCTCTCCTGATCTTTTCCATAGCCCCTTCACTGTCCCAAGGTTCCAGCTGGAGGTCTTCCGAGGCATTTCCCGTGATGCCCGTAGATCTGTTAAAGGGGCCTAGAGGGATGACCTGAATTTGGCCCCGTATGAAAAAACCGCGGTGTCCTCCAGGCCGTTACTCTGCAGGTGTGAGCGGATGGGAGAGATGGCTCCAGGTCTCAACAGGAGGGGAAGGACTATCCCGGCACCGGAAGCCGCAAGGGCTGCGCAGATCTTGCAAAAACGATCAGTTGTCAGTTCCCAGTCGATATCACCATTACTACCCAGGCAGTAGTTGCCGCCGTGGTCGGTGTAATGGGCCAGGGTGACATGCCCCCAGAAGCGGCAGTCGGGGAAAGAGCAGGAGAGCTTCCTGATAGCGGCGCAGACAGGGGAATCGAGATCGGTTGCGGCGGAAGCTTCGTTATCCCTTGCGGTCGATGCGGGCCCGAAGACCAGAAACTCCCTTACTCCCAGTTCGGCCGCTCCTTTCACGTAGTCCAGGGCCCTGTCGATGCCGAGATGAAGAACATCCGACATCCCCGATGCGGGATGCATCTGGTCGCGCTCATGGCCAATGAATAGAGGCAATACAAGCCGTTTCGGGTCAATGGAGTCTGTAGAGTTCCTTGAAGACTTTTCTCTCATGTCACAATTCTACGTCCAGATCGACCCATAATCCATTTAACTGTGAAGGCAGTTATGTCGCACTAACGCTGTCCCTTCCTGTTCTGTTCCAAAAATGAAAGGGCGTATCGTCCATTTGACAAAAGATAAAATGTAGGTTAGCATAGAATCAACGCAGGAAAACCTGCAAAAGTTTTTATTGCATGCAGGAAAATATGCAAAAACCCATGATCTCAAAAGAGAGAGGGGAAAAGATGATCGGTGAACGAATAGCCGAGAAGATGCCCGTCCTTTCGCCGGGGCAGAAGGCGATCGCGAGATTTCTCCTTGACAACCCCAGGGATTCGGCCTTTATGACCGCCTCGCAGCTTGGCGAGAAGGCCGGGGTGAGCGAGTCGACGGTGATCAGGTTCGCCTCTTTGCTGGGATTCGACGGTTACCCCGAGATGCGCTCGGCGGTAAGAGACCTTCTCATAGAACGTTTCTCAACCCTTGAAAGGCTGAGGGATTACGACCGGACCCAGGAAGGCAACTATCTTCACGGGGCTATTCAGGAAGATATCAGAACATTGTCGGAAGCCCAGGCAATGGTCGACACTTCAGCCATTGAAGAACTGGGGGCGATGATAACAAATGCGGAACAGGTAATGGTAGCAGGCCACAGGAGTTCCAGGGCACTTGCCCACTACCTCTGCTATTACCTTTCGTGGCTCTTCCCGAACGTCCACCTCCTGGAGCCCGAGACATCCATCGAAAAGGTGACTAATGCTTCCAATAAAAGCCTGGTGATCGGGATCAGTTTTCCCAGGTATACTTCCTGGACCTTGGAGATCCTTCGTTTTTCCAGTCAGTCGGGCATCGCCACTGCCTCGATAACCGATGGTTTTTCCAGCCCCCTGGCGACATGGTCTGAAGTGGTTGTGACAGTTCCCTGGAAACCCCTTTCTTTCATAGATTCGTTCACTGCCCCCATGAGCGTGGTCAACTGCGTGATCCTCGCCGCGGCAAAACATCTTGGGGAACCGGTAACAGAAAAGCTTGAAAGGTTGGAACAGGTCTGGAGAAGCAACAGAACCTATGTCAGGCCAATGAAAGAAAGCGAAAATAAAGTGTAAATTTGACAGTAGACCAGGAAAAAGGAGATGGAAGCCGTGGACCGGGGAAGCAACCTGTTCCCGAGGAGTTTCAAGGAAGAACTGGCCTTGGCCGTCCGTGCAGAAGGGATCTATATCTTTGACGAAAATGGCAACCGCTATATCGACGGGTGCAGCGGTGCGCTTATCTCGAGTCTTGGGCATGGTGTCAGGGAGGTTACCGATGCAATATCGGAACAGTTGGGTAACCTTGCGTTTGCACACCCTTCACGATGGCGCAACAGGGCCATAGAGGAGGCAGCGGCGGAGGTTGCGGAAATTACACCCGGTGACCTGAATTACATCTGGTTCGTCAGCGGCGGGAGCGAAGCCATTGAATCGGCCATAAAGATGGCCAGGCAATATTTCATCGAAAAGGATGGTGTCGGAACATCCCGTTACCTGGTTATCGGAAGGTGGAATTCATATCACGGGAGCACACTTGGTTCCATGGCCATCGGGGGCAATATGCCCAGGAGACGGTACTTCTCACCCATGTTCAAGGATCACCCCAAGATCCAGACCCATTACTGCTACCGGTGTCCCTTCGGCCTTGAGTACCCTTCCTGCGGTGTCAAATGTGCCTGCGAACTTGAGGATGCCATCAAAAAGATCGGGCCACAGTACGTGGCAGCTTTCGTAGCGGAACCGATCGTCGGTTCCACAGTGGGGGCTCTCGTCCCGCCCGATGAATATTGGCCAATGGTCAGGGAGATATGCGACAGGTACGGCGTCCTGCTTATCGCCGACGAGGTCATGACCGGTTTTGGAAGAACCGGGAAGGCCTTTGGTGTGGACCACTGGAACGTGGTCCCCGATATCATGGCCGCTGCAAAAGCCATGGCCGCGGGTTATATCCCCACCGGCGGGGTCTTTGCCAGCGAAAAGGTCGTGGATGTCTTCAGGAAAGGGAGCGGCGTCTTCGTGCACGGTCACACCTACAACGGGAACCCGCTGTCGGGCGCGGCCACTGCGGCTACACTGCGTTACATGAAGAAGAACGGCCTTTTCGAGAACGCCAGCCAGCAGGGGGAAATACTGGGGAAGGCCATGGGATCCCTTGCAGTGATACCCATCGTCGGGGATGTAAGAGGAAAAGGCCTGATGAGAGGTATCGAGATCGTTTCGGACAAGGTTTCCAAAAGTCCGTTCCCAAGGGGGAAAAAGGCCTCTGCGGTCGTTACTTCCGAATGCATGAGGCGCGGGCTCGTCATATACCCGTCGGGCGGGATGGTCGATGGCGTTGATGGTGACAATTTTATGATCGCTCCACCGCTCAACGTTACGTCCGGACAGGTCGAGGAGATCGTAGGGATACTTGAAGAGGGGCTTTATGCAGCTAGCGACATCCTCCTTAAGACGCCCGATTGAAAGGGAGGTGGGCAGCGGGAAGTGAAAGACTGGAAGGCGAACCGGGAAAAGCAAAATCCAGATCCGAAGAAAAGGAGGAATGACCTATGAAAAGGTTCATGCTGCCCTTAGCGGTAGCAGCGCTTGTTTTCTTCGCGGGATCGGCCTTTGCTGTCACCTTCATCACCATAGGTTCCGGCGGTGTCGGCGGGACCTACTACCCCCTTGGCGGTGCCATGGCCGAAGTACTGAACAAGGCTGGGATAGACGTCAGGGCCACATCACGCTCCACGGCGGCTTCGAGGGAGAACTGTCGCCTGCTGGCCGATGGCAAGATCCAGCTCGGTATGTCCATGGGGTCCACGCTCTACCAGGCCTACACGGGGACCGAAGCCTTCGAGGAGGACGGGAAGCTTGACCTGAGAATACTCTTCAACATGTACCCAGCCCCGCACCACCTTGTGACGATCGAAGGAAGCGGTATCGAAACATTCTGGGACATCAAGGGCAAGAAGGTCTCCCTTGGAGCCCCGGGAGGCGGAGACCAGGTCCTGACCCGAATGATCCTCAAAGCGGCAGGTATCGACCCTGACAAGGATCTCCAGGCTGCACAGCTTACCCAGCCTGAGGGGGCGATGGCCCTGACAGACGGGAACATCGATGCCGTTTTCTGGAACTTCGCAGCTCCGGGCGCCGCGGTGATGGAGGTAGAGGCCACTCGCAAGGTAAAACTCATTCCCCTTCCTGAAGAAGTCGTCCAGAAAGTCGTGGAAGACAACCCCTTCCTGCTTCCTTTCACCTTTAAACCCGGCATATACAAATCGGTCGATAAAGATGTGCTCACCATCGCAGACGGCAACTACATGGTAGTCCGCGCGGACATGGACGAGGAACTTGCTTACAACCTTCTGAAGACTCTGCTCGAGAACAAGGATGCGTTTATGGATGTGACTCCGCAGGCGGCCAATTTCATCCCAGAACTGGCGAGCAAGGGGATAATCCCCTTCCACCCTGGTGCGGTTAAGTACTTCAAGGAAAAAGGAATTGACATGTAGCTGAGTCAGGGAGAGGGGCGGGAGCCTTTCCCTGCCCCTCTCTACCCCATCAGCATGGTTGCGATGGAGGTGCGTGGATGAACCGGAAAACAGGTAACGACAAGATACCTATAGACGAAGATCAGGCCAAAACGGGGAAAGACATCACGGAACTCCTCGAAAGCAACAAGAGACGGCTGACGGGTTGGCAGTTCTGGATAATTGCAGGTATTGCACTTGCGGCTTCATTTTTCCACCTTTATACCGCCGCTTTTGGGCTCTTCTTCGCCATGAAGCAGAGGGCCATCCACTGGATGATGATGGGCACCATTATTTTTCTGCTCTATCCTTTCTCAAAAAAACGCCCCAGGGATAAAATCGATTTTTGGGACTGGGCTCTTGCGGCGCTGCTGATAGCAGGGTGTCTGAACATTCTTGTGAACTGGGGTGCCATCACTGCCAGGGAAGGGCGCGCGATACCGTCAGACATCTACATGGGGGTCATAATGACCTTCCTTGTGATCGAGGCCACCAGGAGGACTGTCGGGTGGCCCCTTCCGATCGTTGCCCTGGTAGCCATTTCTTACGCGGTCTTCGGCCGTTCTCTTCCCGGGATGTTGAAACACCCGGGATTCCCCATAAGTGAACTGGCCCCCTTCATGTATCTCAGGACGGACGGGATATTCGGTGTTCCCCTTGGTGTTTCGGCGACCTTCATATTTCTTTTCGTTCTGTTCGGCTCTGTGCTGAATGTTTCCGGGGCAGGGGGATTCTTTATCGATCTTGCAATGTCTCTCACGGGAAGGAGCAGGGGCGGACCGGCAAAGGCAGCCGTCGTCGCAAGTGCCCTTATGGGAAGTGTTTCCGGCAGCTCCGTTGCAAATACCGTTACCACAGGCTCTTTCACCATTCCCCTGATGAAAAAGGTGGGATACCCGGCTCATTTTGCGGGGGCAGTGGAAGCCGCGGCATCGACGGGGGGGCAGATCATGCCGCCCGTAATGGGGGCTGCAGCCTTTGTTATGGCCCAGTTCCTGGGGATCTCCTACTGGAGCATCGTGGTGGCGGCTGTAATACCTGCCTGCCTCTACTTCTTCTCCGTCTTCGCCATGGTCCATTTCCGCGCGGGCAAAGAGGGTATTGAGGGTATTCCGAAAAAGGACCTCCCCAAAGTCTGGGAAGTCCTGAAAAAAGGCTGGATGCTTCTTCTTCCCGTTGTAACCCTTATAGTCTTCCTCGCCTTGGGTTATTCGGCGATAAAGGCCGTTTTCTGGTCAATAATGCTGCTTATCGTTGCCAGCTGGCTTGGTCCCCCTGAGTTCAGGATGACGCCCCGCAGGATCGTCAATTCCTTCATAGACGGAGGTATCACCGCCGTCGAAGTGGCGGCGGCCTGCGCATGTTCCGGGATAATCATAGGAGTGGTGGGTATCACCGGCCTGGGCCTGGCCTTCACTTCATTTATCATCGGCCTCTCCCACGGTATCCTCTTCCTCGCCCTGGTGCTGACCATGATAGCTTCGATAATCCTGGGTATGGGGCTTCCGACCACGGCAAAGTACATCATTCTTTCAACCCTTGCCGCGCCCGCGATACACCGGATGGGGGTGCCGATGCTGGCGGCCCATCTTTTTATCCTCTATTTCGGTGTCATTGCCGATGTAACCCCCCCGGTAGCTCTTGCCGCATACGCAGGAGCGGGGATCGCAGGGGCAAACGCCATGCGAACGGGCTTCAATGCCCTCGGTCTTGCTATAGCCGGGTTCATTGTCCCCTTCATGTTCGCCTACAACCAGGCACTTCTGTTCCAGGGTAGCCTCGTTAACGTACTTCTTTCAAGCGTTACGGCAATCCTCGGAGTGATCGCCCTGGCCGCAGGTGTCCAGGGATTCTATCTTAGCCGACTCAACATGCTGGAGAGAGTCCTCTTTGTTGTGACCGCCGTTGCGCTGATAAAACCCGGGATCCTGTCGGACGTCATCGGGATCGTGGTCCTGGGGGGGATCTACCTTCTTCAGCGAAGATCTTTAAAGGTGAAGAAGAACAAGGAAACCAGCGGGGAGGAGATCTGAAATGCCTACGAGCGTCATCAAGCCCGTCATGTCTGCCGAAGAGGCTGTCAAAAGGATCACTGACGGCAGTTCGGTCATGATAGGCGGGTTCAATTACGGCGGGATACCCTATACCCTGGTCGATGCTCTGGTCGACGCCGGGACAAAGGACCTTTGGCTAATTTCGAACGATACGGCCTACGACGACGTAGGTCATGGCCGGCTGGTGGTGAACGGCCAGATCAAAAAAGTGACCGCTTCTCATGTAGGGCTCAACAAGAGCACCCAGCGCCTTTTCAATGAGAAAAAACTTGAACTGGAACTGGTTCCCCAGGGGACCTTCGTGGAGAGGATCAGGGCGGGCGGTTTCGGCCTGGGGGGGGTTCTTACCCCAACCGGCGTGGGGACAGTTCATGAGGAAGGCAAACAGGTCATAGAGGTTGAAGGCAAACGTTACATCCTTGAGCTTCCCCTCAGGGCGGACGTAGCGTTGATCAGGGCCTACAGGGCGGACAGGTACGGCAACCTTGTCTATTTCGGGACCAACCGCAATTTCAACCCCGCCATGGCCACCGCCGCGGACCTTGTAATAGCAGAGGTTGACGCCATCCTTGAGATAGGGCAGATCGATCCCAACGATGTCGTCACACCGGGTATTCTGGTGGATATCCTGGTTTTGAAGGGGGATTCCTACTATGCTTCCCGTACTTGATGAAGAGATCGCACGCCATCGTATAGCGCGCAGGGTGGCGAGGGAGTTCCAGGACGGAGACGTGGTAAATCTCGGGATCGGCATACCCACCCTGGTCTCGGACTACATCCCGGAAAATATCCGGGTGATATTCCAGACCGAGAACGGCGTTGTAGGTGCCGGTCCCAAGCCTGAAAAGGAAGATCTTCGATTCATAGGTGCGGGAGGGCGTTGCCTGAAACCTATCCTCGGAGGCGCCCTGGTGGCAAGCGACATGAGCTTCGGACTGATCAGGGGAGGGCATCTTGATGCCACGGTCCTGGGTGCGCTGGAGGTAGACCAGGAAGGTAATCTGGCCAACTGGTGGATACCGGGCAAGATGGTCCCTGGGATGGGCGGAGCCATGGATCTCGTAACAGGGGCAAAGCACGTGATAGTCGCTACGACGCACTGCACGAAGAAGGGAGATCCCAAGATCCTTCCCAAATGCACCCTGCCTCTGACGGGGGCAAAAGTGGTGAGCCTTGTGGTGACCGAGTACTGCGTTCTCAGAATGGTCTCGGGGGAAATGGTGCTGGAAGAGATAGCCCCAGGCGTGGACCTCGGGGAGTTCAAGAAAGTGACCCCTGCAAATTACAGGGTCTCCGAAGACCTGTGCCAGATGAAAGGCTGCGAGCTGGAGTAGCAGACAGGTACTGGTGGACCGGGATTTCCTTGTCAACGGTGTGTAATGGTTTCTAAAGGATCTTTGAGACCCATCGAAGATATATCCAGGAGGCGTTTTGAATGAAAAGACCTGTTATTCTCGCCGCGTGCAGGACCGGCGGGGGCAAGTTCGGCGGAGTGCTGTCAGGGTTCGAGGCAACTGACCTTGGTGGTTTTGCTATCAGGGCGGCCCTGGACAGGTCCGCGGTGCCGGAAGAAGAGATCGGCGAAGTGATAATGGGGAACGGATGGCAGGCGGGTGTCGGGGCCAATCCGGCCAGGATCGCGATGTTCAAGGCGGGGATGCCACAATCGATCCCGGCTTTCACCGTCAACAAGCGATGCGGTTCCAGCCTTCGAACGGCAATGCTCATAGCCGACAGGATCCGCCTCAAGGACATAAGGGTCGGCGTTGCGGGAGGGATGGAGAGTGCCTCCAGGACCCCCTACATACTCTCCGAAGCCCGGTGGGGCCACAGGATGGGCGACAGGAAGGTCCTTGACACGTTGCACCACGACGGTTTCATGTGTCCCCTGGCCGGTATGCTCATGGGGGCTACCGCCGAGATACTTGCAGAAGAGTACGGAATTACCAGAGACGAGCAGGATGCCTATGCGCTGGAAAGTCACAGAAAAGCAGTCTCCGCCATGAAGAATGGCCTTTTCGCTGACGAGACCTTCCCGGTCTCTATAAGGCAGAAAAAAGAGGTCGTTGAATGGGCTTCAGAGGAGATCCCGAGGGAGGACACAAGTCTTGAAAAGCTGGCCCGTCTGCCGGCCATATTTAAGGATAACGGAACCATCACCGCAGGAAGCAGCTCGGCTCTCTGCGACGCGGGGAGCGCTGTGATCATTGCAGACCCAGACTGGGCCGAAGCCAACGGGTTCAGACCTTTGGCGGAGATAGCAGGCTACGGCAGCGGCGCCCTTGAGGCCGATCACATGGGGCTCGGACCGGTAAAAGCCGTTCCCAGGGCCCTGGAAATGTCGGGTATGTCCCTGGAGGAGATGGACCTTATCGAACTCAACGAAGCCTTCGCAGCCCAGGTCCTGGCAGTGCATCGTGCTATGCCCTTCGACATGGAGAGGTGCAACGTTAACGGGGGGGCAATAGCTCTCGGTCATCCCATCGGGGCGACAGGTACCAAGATCCTGGCCACACTGATATATGCACTCAGGAACAGGGACAAGGAGTTTGGACTTGCTACGGCCTGCATTGGAGGGGGTCAGGGCGTGGCCATGGTTATCAGAAGACTCTCGTAAGTCCCGGTTTGAAAAAGATCAGGGCCGCCCGGGGGCGGCCCGTTTTTTCATGGAGTTACTCCTTATCCTTGCCGCCGGAACCGCCGCAGCACGGATCCTTCTTCTTTGGCTCTTCCTTCTTTTCGCAGCAGGTATCCTGTTGCTGTGGTTCTTTTGTCTCCTTTGGCTTTTTGCAGCAACCCACTGTTACTCCCCCTTTCGTTGTTGTTAAATCATATTATACCCCTTGTGGTTTTATTTTCAAAATCTTTTTATATTATTGTTAACCTCCCGGGGGGAAGAGGTAGAATGCGGGTATGGATCCAACATTCCAGTCAGCAGGAGGCCTTTGGATGAAGATAGAGGAGTTCAAGCTCGAGAGGACACTGGCCAGGTTTCAGAACGAAGTGGAGTACGACCTCAGCGCCTCGGGGATTTACCCCATGTTCATACGGGAGATCCTCTCCCCCGGTGAGATGGAAGAAGTCTACAGAGATCTGCATCTCAAATATGTCCACACCGCTGGGACGGAGCACCTCAGAAAGGCCGTTGCCTCATTCTATGAGAATATGGACCCGTCAAGGGTCTTCATGACCAACGGATCAGCGGAGGCCCTCTTCCTGATGGCCTGGGGGCTTATCGAGCCCGGTGACGAGGTCGCCTTCATGATCCCCAACTTCATGCTGCTCTCCCACGTGGTCGAGTCCAACGGGGCCGTGGTCCGCGACTTTCACCTCGATCCTGATCGGGGCTGGTCCCTGGATCTGGACAGCCTTAAAAAAGCCGTTACACCGAAGACAAAACTGATCTGTGTCTGCAACCCCAACAACCCCACCGGGACAGTTCTTTCCAGGGATCAGATGGAGCAGGTCGTGGAGGTCGCTTCAGAAACAAATGCCTATCTGCTCTCTGACGAAGTCTATCGCGGAGCCGAACAGGCCGATGAAATGACGCCGAGCTTCTGGGGCATGTATGACAAGGTCATCGTGATCAGCGGTCTCTCCAAGTCCTTTGGGCTGCCGGGCCTCAGGATAGGGTGGGTGGCCGGCCCCAGGGAGATAGCCCAAATGTCCTGGTTCTACCATGACTTCCTCTCCACAACGGTCACCACCTTCAGCGACTATCTCGCCACGAAAGCCCTTGAGCCGGGGATGCGCGAAAAGATCTTTGCCCGCAACAGACGTATCGTTCGGCAGAACCTTGCCATCTTCACCGAATGGGTCGACAGCCACAGAGGGGTCCTCTCCTTCACGCCTCCCCAGGCGGGCTGTTTCGCTTTCGTAAGGTATGACCTCCCTGTATCCTCCTGGGACCTGGTGATGGACATGGTCAAGACAGGCAGCGTGTTTGTCATTCCGGGAAGCTGCTTCGGCATAGAGAACCATCTGAGGATGAACTTCGGTGTCGATGAGCGGCGCCTGATCGAAGGGTTGGAGAGGATTGACAGGACCCTCTCAAAATATATCTGAACAGGGTACTTTCTGTGTTTACCTTTTGAGATGCTCCGACGGGACCTACTACTGCGGAATTGCTATGGACCCTAAGAAGCGCCTCCAGCAGCATAATGATGGGAAAGGGGCGAGGTATACCGCTTCACGGAGGCCAGTGGACCTTGTCTACGCCACCTCCTGCCGGTATTCACGGGCCCAGGCCCAGGCCATCGAGAGAAAGGCCAAAAGCAGACCCAGAGATCTCAAGCTCCCCTTTCTCGAGAAGGCCGATGCCGAAGTCGGGACGGCGACCTGATGCAAGACAGGTGACGGAGGGGGGCCCGATGATGGCCAAAAGCAGGAAGATCAGGAAAGTGATCCGTGGAAGGCCGGTGATCGAGGGGGCAGGGGTTCAGCTGAGGCGAGTTTTCGGCTTCGGGGATACCAAAGATCTTGATCCGTTCCTTCTTCTCGACAACCTTCAGCGGGGTACCTTCATAAGGCGATCGGGATGACCCCCCTGCCAGATGTATTAACATATCAATGTATAATCCGGACAGAAAACAGACAAAGGAGGTGGCAAAAAATGAAAAAAACCCTCAGCAAAAAAGTGATCGTCTCGCTGGTGACGCTGTCACTGCTGCTAATTTTGACAGCCCCTGTTCTGGCGGCGACGGCGAACGAGAGGATCACCTCGTCGGTCCATGTAGTTCGCGATATGCCGAAGGAAGAGGACGTCGGGGCCATGGCAGACCTGGTGAAGTCCGCCAAGGGGGTCGTTATCGTCCCCAACTACGTGAAAGTGGCCTTCGGCATAGGAGGGGCCCGCGGAGAGGGGCTTATCCTGAGACGTGACCCTGCGACCAACACATGGTTCGGACCCAGTTTTCTCAGCGTGACAGGTGCTTCCATAGGGCTTCAGATAGGGGTGCAGTCCACGGCCCTCCTTCTCGTAGTGACCAACCAGAAAGGCATGGACCGTTTCTACGGCGACAAGTTCAAACTCGGCGCTGACATCGACATAGCCGCAGGTCCGGTGGGACGTAGTGCCGGTGCTGCCACGGACGTCAACCTTCAAGCCTCGATCTACAGCTATTCCATAAACAAGGGGCTCTTTGCCGGTCTTTCGCTGAGCGGGGCCATGATGACCACCGACCATGACATCAACGTCTCCTACTGGGGGACATCTATCAACTCCAGGGACATCCTTCAGAAGAAGGCTTCGGCGGCCGGCGTCCAGCCCCTTATATCGGCCCTGAACGACCTCATCAAAAGATCAGGCCAGTAAGGCAGTTTTCGGTTCGGAAAGTACGGTAACCCCAGGCGGGACCTTGGTCCCGCCTTTTTGCCCCTTGCGACTGAAAGGTAATTTTCCATACAACCCCTTGACAAAAGCGTTCCTGTCCTAAAGAATTATTATTAAGTTCTATTGGAGAGAAACAAATTCTCTATCAGAGAACGGAGGAGCGGGATGAACAGCCACGAAAAGCTTATCTGGATCCTGAAGAGGCTTGGAGAACCTCCCTACGAGATGGGAGTCACGGAGCTCTCCAGGGAGATCGGCGTCTCCAAGAGCGGCATCCACAAGATCCTCAAGTCCCTTTCAGAAGAGAACCTTCTCGTTCAGAACCCCTCCACCAGGAAGTACTCGCTTGGCCCACTGATCTTCCGCCTTGGCAGCGTCTATAGCGAATCCAAGGGCATCTGGGAGGTATCCCACGCAGTTATGGATTCCCTCGCAAAAGAGACCGGGACCGCCGTTCTAATAGGGATACGCGAAGGCGACGATCCGATACTCGCTTACAAGATGGGTACCGACGAAAATTTCATCTACCAGGGGCAGACCGGGACCCGCTTCCCCTTCAATGCGGGAGCTCTGGGGAAACTGCTTACCGCCTTTTTACCGGAAGAGCGCATACGAAGGATTCTTCAGACCAGGAGTATCGAGAAAAAGACCCCCTATACGGAAACGGATCCCGACAGGCTAATGGAGGAGTATCGAAGGATAAGAAGACTGGAGTACGCCGTCAGCATAGAGGAGAACCGTGTCGGAGCCTTCGGTATGGCCGCCCCGATAAGGGACAGGCACGGCAAAGTGTGGGCCTGCCTGAGCCTTGTCGGACCCCGGGAGACCTTCACCCCGGACGTTGTTGATAATTGGCTCTCACTGCTCAGGACCGGGGCCGATGAGATCTCCTACCGCCTGGGTTTCCGGGGCGCCTAGGGGAACCAACTTTTGAAAGGACAGGCGTGATGGTCATTCAGAACTATATTTCGTCGTTGCTTTCGAACCCGATATTCCTTCTCAGTGTAGCCGTCTTCACGGGGCTTGTTCTGGGCAGTGTGAAGATAAAGGGGGTAGGCCTTGGGACTTCGGGCGCGCTCTTCACCGGGCTTTTAATGGGTTGGCTCGGGGTAAAGGTTCCCAGCGTCTTCTTCATGTGGAATCTCCTGATATTCGTCACCGCCGTGGGACTTCTCTCATCGAAGGACATTGTGGGGGTCATCAGGAGATACGGTTACAGGTTCATTATCCTGTCCGTTGCAGTTACAGGCGCCGGCGCACTGGCTACCTATTTCATGGCCCTGGTCTTTTCCGGTTCCGTGGAGCCCCTGCTCGTGGCCGGAACCTATACCGGGGCCCTTACGAGCTCCCCCGGTCTTGGCGCCGCCCTTGAGATATCGGGGGGCAACCCGCTTATCACCATCGGCTACACTATCGCCTACCCCTTCGGGGTCGTCTCGGTGGTGCTCTTCGTACAGCTTCTCCCTGTTCTTTTCAAGGTAGATCTTGTCCGGGAACGGGAGCTTCTTCTCCTGGCGATCCATGACACAAGCCCTGGTTCTGCAGGCGGAGTGAGTTCTGTCCCTTTTACACTGGCTTCATTCGTCCTCTGTATGATCGGCGGGGTCCTCTTCGGGACCATCTCCATCCCCATCCCCCTGGTGGGGGACTTCTCACTTGGAAGCACTGGAGGCGCCCTTATCTTTGCCCTCTTCGCAGGAGCTCTTGGGAGTATCGGCCCCTTCCCGATGCGCCTTGACGCTTCTGTCCTTTCGGCGCTCCGCACCTTTTCCCTTGCCTATTTCCTGGCGGTAATGGGCATACAGGCCGGGCCGGACATACCGAGGATCCTTGCCGAGCACGGTGTTGCCCTTGTTGCCATCGGTGCGGTATCGGCGGTGGCCAGCCTTATCGTAGGTTTGATCGTGGGAAGGGGATTTTTCAAGCTTAACTGGGTGATCTTTCTCGGAGCCATCCCGGGGTCCATGACCAGCACCCCCGGTCTGGGCGCCGCGATTGAATCTACAGGGTCCGACGAGAGCTCCGCCGGTTACGGGGCGACCTACCCGGCGGCTATCTTCTGCATGGTCCTTTTCACGAAGCTGATAATCCATGCCTTGCAGTGATCCCCATAAAAGGGGTTTGTCTCCTGTGGATCCATCAGACGGCTAGCATCAAATAAAGGGAGGATCCAGATGCAAGCCAGGATAAGAGAAATGCTGGAAAGGGAAAGGGAGAACATACTCAGCGTCTACAGGGATCTCCATGCTATACCGGAGTTATCCACCCAGGAATACAGAACATCGGCCTATATAGCAGATTATCTTGAAAAGAGGGGTTTCCAGGTCCAGAGAGGGGTCGGCGGGACAGGACTGGTCTCTTACCTTAGGGGAGAGGATCCCGGGCCTGTGCTGGGTGTCAGGGCTGATATGGATGCCCTGGGGCACCTGGTGGACGGAGAGATCCAGGCCATTCACTCCTGCGGTCATGATGCTCACTCGACCATGGGTATCTTTACCGCCTTGGTGGCCAGGGAACTGGATCTGGTAAAAAAAGGAGCCCTTAAGATGCTCTTCCAGCCATCGGAGGAACAGGAAGAGACGAGCGGAGCCAGGGCGATGATCGCTGACGGTGTCCTGGAGGATATGGACATGTGCATAGGGATACACCTCAGACCCATACAGGAAGCACGCTATGGACAGGCGGTATCCGCCCTGAAGCATGGAGCCCTGGCAACGGTTACGGCGGAAATAACAGGAGCGGCCGCCCATGGGGGCAGGCCCCACCTTGGGAAGAACGTGGTCGATGCTCTGGCCGCGATAGTCAACGCCGTGAATGCCATATGGGTCGACCCGACGGTGCCGGCTTCGGCCAAGGTCACGGCTTTGAATGCCGGAGAAGCGAACTACTCCTCCATACCGGAGAAGGGGGAGATGGGGGCGGACCTGAGGGCCAACACCAATGAGGTAATGGAAGAATTGCTGGAGAAAGTCGAACATGCCATCAGGACAGGAGCCTCCACGATAGGATGCAGCGCCGATGTCAGAAGGGTTCCGGGTCTTCCTGCAGCCGTATTCGACAGGGACATGATCCGGATAGCCGATGAGGCTATCCGGGAAACCCTTGGAGATGAAGGTGCTCTCGGGGAGAGGGGGACCACCGGGGCTGAGGATTTTCATGAGTACGTCAAGGCTAAACCTGAACTCAGAACCACCTACATCGGCCTGGGCTGTGACCTGGAGCCCGGGCTTCATCACCCGGAGATGTCCTTCAGACAGGATGCCCTGCTTGATGGTGTGGCCATCCTCGCGAACATGGCAGGAAGGATCCTCGGCTAAAAACCATAAGCCGGTTCGCGGTAAACGGCCGGATGCAGAAGGGAGGTGAAAGCGGGCAGGACGACAGCAGGAAGGACCAGGCAAGGAGTCCCTTTAAGGGACCGGAATGATCCTTTTCGTTTCGAAGGGAGGTTACATGATGTTGGTTGAAGCAGGTAGTGAGAGGGAAAAGCGCTTCAAGGTCCCTCATACTTACGTCATACTGTTCTCGGTTGTCATCCTAGCAACGATAATGACCTACGTTCTCCCCGCAGGTGTCTATGATCGCTACAAGGACGATAGGACCGGAAGAACGCTGGTCGATGCCGCCTCCTATCATCACGTCGAAAGGACCCCTGTAAGCGTCTTCAAGATGTTCGAATCAATTCCCAAGGGAATGAAAGAGACCGCTGAGATCATATTCTTCATATTCATCTGCGGCGGCGCATTCTCCATCATCCAGGCTACAGGGGCGATCGACGGGGCCATAGGGAAAGCGGTCCTCGGGTTGAAGGGCAAGGAGAAGCTGATGATCCCTATCACGATGCTCATCTTCTCCATAGGTGGAGCCACCTACGGCATGGCTGAGGAGGTTATCGTATTCATCCCGATCGGGGTCGCCCTGGCGAGGGCCGTCGGTTACGACGACGTCGTCGGGGTGGCCATGATGTCCACCGGTGCCGCCGTGGGATTCTCGGGCGGCACTCTGAACCCCTTCACTGTAGGGGTGGCCCAGAGCATCGCCGAACTTCCCCTGTTCTCCGGGCTCGGGCTGCGTTTCGTCGGTCACGCGATTCTCTACGTCATAGCCTGCTGGTACGTAATGCGCTATGCGGCAAAGGTCAAGGCCGACCCTTCCCAGAGCATTGTCTACGACCTGATGGAGGCTGACCCCGAGCGCCACGCCGTTTCGCCCGATATCCCCTTTACCGGCACCCACAAATTGGTCATGCTGGTCATTGTGGCCAGCTTCGCCTACATGATCTGGGGAGTTATCGAGAAAGGCTTCTACATCATGGAGCTCTCTACGGTCTTTATGGCCATGGGGATCCTCGCAGGTCTATTCGGGCGCCTGGCACCGAGCAAAATAGCTTCGTCCTTTGTTGAAGGAGCCAAGACCATAGCCTTCGGTGCGCTGGTTGTGGGTATCGCCCGTGCCATTCTGGTGGTCATGTCCCAGGGGCAGATCGTGGACACCGTCATCAACGCCCTGGCGTCCTGGGTAGCCATGCTCCCCGGTGCCTTGACCGCAGTGGGCATGTTCCTCGTTCAGGTGATTATCAACTTCTTCATACCCTCGGGCAGCGGACAGGCGGCCACGACCATGCCTATCATGACTCCCCTGGCGGACCTTGTGGGGATATCCAGGCAGACCGCGGTTCTGGCCTACCAGTACGGCGACGGTTTCACAAACCAGATAATCCCCACTTCGGCGGCTTTGATGGGCGTCCTCGGCATGGCCAAGATGCCCTACGAACGCTGGTTCAAGTTCATCTGGCCGCTCATGGTATTCTGGATCGTAGCAGGATCGGTAATGGTGTTCGTAGCGGCAGTGATCAATTACGGGCCTTTCTAGAGGTATACCCGTACGGGGAGGGGCTCAGCCCCTCCCCGTACCACAGGGAATGAGGTGTTTGTGATGAAAAGGTCTTTTTCGAAGATTATATCGACAGTCTCTTCCGACGAGATCGCGGAGCTGACTGCCCGTTTCATCCGGATCCCGAGCCACTGGGATGTCCCCACCAAGGAGGAAGAGATGGTGGATGCCGTGGCCTCCTTTCTTTCAGAGGAAAAGATCCCTTTCACTCTCCAGCAGGTGGAAGGTACAAGGAACAATATAATCGCCACCATCAAGGGTGAAGGAGGGGGGAAGAGCCTTGCCCTTTCAGGCCATCTCGACACTGTCCCTCCCTATAACATGGAGGTAGATCCCTTTGCAGCTGAGATAGCAGACGGGAAGATCTTCGGGCGCGGGGCCGTGGACATGAAGGGGCCGGTGGCCGCAATGCTGATGACCCTGGCGGCATACAGGAGGGCTGGAGTGCCCCTGAAGGGGGATCTGGTCTTTGCAGGAGTGCTTGCCGAGGAGACCAACAGTGACGGAAGCGAGACGTTGATCAGGTCGGGATTCAGGACCGACGGCGCAATAGTGGGGGAGCCCTCCGACAGGGAGTACGCCATCGGACACAGGGGCCTGGAGTGGATAGAGGTGGAGTTCTTCGGGAAGACCGCCCACGGCGGGGTCCCTCAGGACGGGGTCAACGCCATAGTCCATGCCGCACGTTTCATATGTCGGGTCCAGGATAAGATCGTCCCGAAGCTTGCCCCCAGGTACCACCCCGACATGGGGCCTTCGGTAATGAACTTCGGACGCATTGAGGGGGGGACCCAGCCAAGCACGGTGGCCGATCGCTGCGTGGTAAGGATGGACAGGAGGTATATATCGTCGGAATCTCTCGATCAGGTGATAGCCGAGTACCAGGAGATCCTGGACGAACTTTCAAGAGAGGATCCCACTTTCAGGGCCGAACTCAAGCTCATGGACATAGGCACCATGGCGCACTTCCATCACGTTCCCCTGGAGACCTCCCCTGACGATCCCATCGTGAAGGCCGTTGTTGACTCCATAAGGGACGTTGGCGGCATAGAACCCAAAATGACCACCAGGAGAGGCTGGACCGACGCGGCGATCTTCGGCCACTACGGCAAGATCCCCACCGTGGTCTTCGGTCCAGGGAGCCTTTCGAGATCCCACAGCAAGGCGGAATTCATAACCGTTGATGAACTGGAGGAAGGTTTCAGGACCTATGTGTCCATAGCCGCCCGTTTCTGCGGGCTGGCATAAATGAGGTGAGCGGTAATGGATATCGTAGTCAGGAACGGCACCGTCGTCGACCCGGTCTCCCTGAAAGAGACAAGGGCCGATGTCGCTGTAAGGGACGGCATCTTCGCTTTCGTCGGAGAGGGTGCTCCAAGAGGCAGCCTTGAGCTTGACGCATCTGGATCACTGGTGCTGCCCGGATTGATCGACACTCACATGCACTTCGAGCATCGTGTGGGCGACCCTTACACGGTACTCAGGTTCCTCCTTCTGCAGGGCGTCACCACGGCCTTCGCGGGTCACTGCGGAGAGGGTGTAACGATGAAGGAATACAGGGAGTGGTTCAGCCAGAACCCGGTCCTTAACATGGGGTTCATGACAGGGGCCACCACCCTCAGGAGGGCCGTCGGTGCCGAAGACAGGTATTCTCCGGCGACCTCCGGGCAGATATCGATAATGGAAGGGCTTCTGGAGGAGAACCTCCGGGAGGGGGCAAGAGGGCTCTCCTTCGGGCTTGAATATGCCCCCGGGACCTCCTGGGAGGAGCTCTCCCGTCTGGCCAGGGTGGTCTCCCGTTTCAGTCATCGACTCATTTCCATCCACATAAGGAGTGACGGCCACCAGAGCCCCACAGCAGTGGCCGAAGCTATCAATGTCGCCAGGGAGAGCGGGGTAAGGGTTCAGATATCCCACCTGGGGAGCATGACTGCTTTCGGTCACTCCGGTGAAGCCCTGGGTATGATAGAAAAAGCAAGGAGCGAGGGGGTGAATGTGACCTTCGACGTTTACCCCTACTATGCCTTCGCCGCCCGGATAGGGTCGGCTGTATACGACCCCGGTTTTGAAGAGCGCCTTGGGAAGGGTCTTGAGAGCCTGGAGGTATCGACGGGCAAGTACAAGGGGGTTCCCCTGACGCCGGAGGTCTTTGCCAGGGCCAGGGAAGAGGACCCCGACGCATACGTGATCGCACATGTGATGAACCCACAGGAGGTCGACATGTGCCTTCTTCACCCGGAAAGTGCCATCGCATCCGACGCTGTTCTAAGGGGCGACGAGGGACATCCGAGAGCTGCAGGAACTTTCCCCAGGGGCATAGGGATACTCAGGAATGCCGGGCTTTCGTGGCCGGAGGCCGTAAGGCACGCCACTTCGAGGCCGGCGGAGATGATGTGGCACAAGGGGGGAAGGATCGTCGAAGGAGCCAACGCCGAACTGGTCGTGATCGACCCCGACTCCTACGAGGACAGGGGCAGGTTCGGAGCACCCCTGGTCGCACCAGGAGGAGTAAAATGGGTTATCCTCAACGGTGCCGTTGTCGTCGAGGATGGCGAAATTGTCGGTTCTCCAAAGGGCCATATCCTTCTGGCCGAATGAGGGGGTGAGTTTATATGGTGGGTGTCAGTGAACTCTGGAAGGAAGTTGAGGATGAGATAGAACGTTTTTCAAAGCAGGCGATAGAGCTCAGCGACTGGCTTGCAAAGAACCCGGAGATCTCCGAGCAGGAGTTCGAGGCCTGCAGAAAACACGTGGCCTTCCTTGAGAGCGCGGGTTACACCGCAGAGACGCCCTTCATGGATATCGCGACCTCCTTCAGTTCCAGGAGGGGCGATCCTGCGGGGCCGAAAGTCTGTCTCATGTTCGAGTACGATGCTCTTCCCGGCATCGGTCATGGATGCGGCCACAACGTATCCGGTGCCATGTCTGGTCTGGCGGCTGCAGGCCTGAGCAGGGTTATGGACAGGATCAAGGGGGAACTGGTCCTGGTGGGGACCCCGGCCGAGGAGACCAACGGCTCCAAGGTGGTACTGGCCGAAAAGGGGGTTTTCGACGGCATGGACCTTGCCATGATGATCCATAGCAGCGACATCTTCACCTATGCCGGTTACCGCAGCCTGGCCATGGACGCTATAGAGTTCCGCTTCACCGGGAAGCCCGCTCACGCGGCCGGAGAACCCTGGGCCGGCCGGAACGCCCTTAACGGTGTGCAACTGCTCTTTCATGCGATCGACATGCTCCGCCAGCATATCATCCCCGAAGCCAGGATCCACGGGATCATATCCGAGGGAGGTCTCGCCCCCAACATAGTCCCGGAGCACGCCGGTGCCAGGTTCTACATCCGGGCTCCCAAGAGGCCCATTCTCGACCAGATAGTTTCAAGGATCTACGACTGTGCCCTAGGTGCAGCCCAGGCGACGGAGACGGAGGTGACATGGAGAAACTTCGAGTACAGCTTCGACGACATGCTCAAGAACGACGCCGGTGAAAAGTTCGTGGAGGATGTTCTGAAGGATCTCGGGGTGCCAATCGTTCCGTCCCTCGGGACCAAGGGGTCTTCCGATGTGGGTAACGTATCCTACCGGTGCCCGGCACTTCAGCCCAAACTGAGCATAGTCAACGAGGAGATGGCCTCCCACACCCACGAATTCGCTGAGGCGACCCTCACCGACAGCGCCCATGAAGCCCTGGTGACCGGGGCCAGGGTGATGGCGAGGACGGCACTGGCAGTGTTCCTCGATGACGACCTCCGTTGGAGGATCCGTAAAGATTTTGAGAAGGAGAAACAGGAAGCGCAGCACTATCACTAATCCCGAACCTGTTAATAAAAGACTGCCGGGCCCCGGTCGAATGGAATGGCCGGGGCCCGGTCTCGACAGGGAGGTCCCGATTATGTTTCGTTGCCCATGGTCAGAATCGCACCAGCTTTTAATGGATTATCACGATAACGAATGGGGGGTCCCGGTATGGGATGACAGGGTCCAGTTTGAGTTCCTGGTCCTGGAGTCCTTTCAGGCCGGCCTGAGCTGGCTGACGATACTTAAGAAAAGAGAGAACTTTGGGAGGGCCTTCGAGGGCTTCGACCCTGTCAGGGTGGCCAGGTACGGGGGTAGCGACCTTGAAAGGCTCCTCTGTGATGAAGGCATCATCAGGAACAGGCAGAAGATCCTCGCCGCTGTCAGGAACGCCCGTGCCTTCCTCGACGTGGTGGAAAGAGAGGGCTCCTTCTCGTCCTGGTTATGGGGTTTCGCTGAAGGCAGACCTATTGTCGGTGGTGGGGATACCCAGGAGCAGATACCGGCCGAGACCCCGCTCTCACAAAAGGTCAGCAGGGAGCTGAAGTCAAGGGGTTTCAGCTTCATGGGACCCGTGGTGGTCTACTCCCACATGCAGGCAGTCGGACTGGTTAATGACCATCTCAGGGACTGCTTCCGCTACGCCGAACTGTCCTCCTGAAGGACTTGGCTCTCCTCCACGGAGAGGTCGTCCACTCCTGCGAGGGACTCTACGTGATGTCTGAGTTCGTGTATCATCGTCTCCCTGATCTCTTCGTTCCACTCTTCAAAGGGAGCACTCCCGAGCATCTCCCGGAAGGACCCGTAGTAGAGGATGATGAGGTTCCCCAGTCCAGGATCTTCCAGGTACTCCCCCATGATGACGTAGTCGCCCTCCTCCCGGATCGAGGGTTCGACTATTATTCCTCCGTTGAGACGACTGAAAAGTTCGGTCGGCAGCGATCCGGCTATCTCTTCGGCGTTGTGCTTGAATTGTTTCAGGCTCATGAGCGGCATCGAAGGACCTCCCAATTAAAGTTTCTCCCTGCCATAATTTTGCAGCTGACCGGTGGGTCGTGACAAGTGTATTATGTATGTGAAAAAATGTGCTAGAATAACAGTTGGTAAATATCATTCCTACAGGGAGGTTGGTTTTTAATGAAATTCTCCAAGAGGATAACCTCGATGCAATCTTCGCCTATCCGCAGACTGGTCCCCTATGCCGAGGCTGCCAAGTCGAAGGGCAAAAAGGTTTATCACCTCAACATCGGCCAGCCCGACATAGTAACCCCGCCGGGCTTTCTGGAGTCCATCAAGAAATTTGCCGAGGACGTGATCGCCTATTCGTCATCCCACGGCAGTTACGAGCTCATTGATGCCATGATCGACTACTACAAGGGTTTCGATATAAACCTGGAGAGGAAGAACCTTATCGTCACCAACGGAGGCAGCGAGGCTCTGTCCTTCGCGCTCATGGCCACCTGTGACCCCGATGACGAGGTCCTTGTCCCCGAACCCTTCTACGCCAACTACAACGCCTTTGCCTCCTCGGTCAACGTAAAGCTGGTCCCCATTACCACCAAGGCAAGGGAAGGCTTCCACCTGCCTTCCAAGGCTGAGATACTAAAGAAGATCACCCCCCTCACGAGGGCCATTCTCTTCTCCAACCCCGGTAACCCCACGGGCGTTATCTACACTAAGGAAGAGATGGATATGATCGCCGACATAGCCCTTGAGAAGGAGATCTACGTTATCGCCGACGAAGTCTACAGGGAGTTCGTCTACGACGGCCTGAAATACACCAGCTTCGGCAACATCAAGAGGCTCGAGGACAGGGTCATCATCGTCGACTCCATCTCGAAGCGCTACAGCGCCTGCGGGGCCAGGATAGGCTGCATCCTCTCCAAAAACGAAGAGCTCATGACCCAGACCATGAAGCTCGCCCAGGGGAGGCTCTGCGTACCAACTTTGGAGCAGGTGGGTGCCGTGGCTCTCTACAAGACCCCCAGGTCCTATCTTGAGGAGGTCAACAAGGAGTATCAGGCACGCAGGGACATCCTCATCTCCAGGGTCAGGGAGATGCCCGGAGTTATCTGTGAAGAGCCCAAGGGTGCTTTCTATGTGGTGGCCAAGCTCCCCGTCGACGATGCCGAGAAGTTCGTCATCTGGATGCTGAAGGACTTCCACATCGACAACGAGACCGTCATGATGGCCCCGGCCGAGGGTTTCTACGCCACGCCCGGCCTCGGCAGGGATGAGGTCCGGCTAGCATACGTCCTCAAGAAGGAGGACCTGTCAAGGGCCATGGACATCCTCAAGGCCGGCCTCGAGGCCTACCCTGGAAGGATCAGTTCTGCTTCAAACTTCTAGCTTTAGTGAACCGGTCAGAAAAACGCTTTAGCCGCCCTTTCGGGGCGGCTTTTTCTTGACCTGGGACAGATGGTCTGATAGCATTTCGTCGTTTGGCCAAATGAGCAAAGGAGAAACGGCGATGGATGCTCTTCTGAACTGCATCAAGGCACTGGCGGATATACAGAGGATAAGGATCACCTATGCCCTGTCGGAAGGGGAGCTGTGCCTCTGCAGCCTCCAGGAAATACTCGAGCTGTCCCCTTCAACCGTCTCAAGGCATGTATCGGTTTTAAAACAGGCCGGCCTGGTAGTATCCCGTACGGAAGGCAAATGGCGGTATTTCAGACTTGCCCCCGGACTGGGGAAAACACCGGAGGGGGATCTTGTCAAATGGCTCGTCAGAAACCTTGAGGGCGATCCCGAAGCCCGGGTCCAGGCTGAAAAGGTAGCCCTCTTGAGGGAACAGCAGCATGAAAGATGCGCTTCCTGCAGTGACGGACAGAAAAAGAGACAAAAGAGGAATGGAAGGGGACGGGTTGGATGAGCCAGGAGTTCAACAACAATGAACGAAAAATGACAAACCTGTTTGAACGTTACCTTACTGTATGGGTCGCCCTTTGTATCGGGGGGGGCATATTACTTGGCAAGATAGCCCCCGGTTTTGCCAAAACCCTCGACAGCATGGCCATTATGGTGAACGGGGCCCCGGTCGTATCAATCCCCATCGCTGTATGCCTCTTTTTCATGATGTACCCCATCATGGTCAAGATAGACTTCGGAGAGGTGGTCAAAGCGGGGAAGAGCGGCAAACCGGTCTACCTTACCCTGTTCATCAACTGGGCTGTAAAGCCTTTCACTATGTACGCTATAGCGATGTTCTTCCTGGGTTTTGTCTTCAAAGGTTTCATAGGCCCCGATGCGGTAGACCTCGTGAAGATGCCCTTCGGCCTGAACCTCCCTGTGGGAGCGACTCATGGAGCCGGTGTCGTTGTACTGGAGAACGGGATCAAAATGCTTCAGGTCCCTTTATGGAGAAGCTACCTGGCCGGGACGATCCTTCTCGGCATAGCGCCATGCACCGCCATGGTGCTTGTGTGGAGCTACCTTTCCCGCGGCAACGACGGCCTCACTCTTGTCATGGTGGCCATTAATTCCCTTACGATGCTTGTTCTCTACGGTGTTCTGGGCGGTTTCCTTCTTGGTGTCGGCAGGCTCCCGGTCCCGTGGCAGGCCTTGCTGCTGTCCATAGGTGTCTACGTCGCTCTCCCGCTGGCGGCGGGCTATTACTCCAGGAAGTGGATAATCGCCGCCAGGGGTATCCAGTGGTTCAGGGAGCAGTTCCTGCAATACCTTACCCCCGTGACCATTCTGGCCCTTCTGACGACCCTGGTCCTTCTCTTCAGCTTCAAGGGAGAGGTCATAGTCGCAAATCCGCTGACGATCCTCTGGATAGCTGTCCCTTTATTTATCCAGACGATCCTGATATTCGCCTTAGGATATGCTCTTGCGAAAAAGTTGGGCCTCTCCTACGACATGGCCGCTCCTGCGGCCATAATCGGGGCCTCGAACCATTTCGAGGTAGCAATTGCTACTGCCACGATGCTCTTCGGCCTCTCCAGCGGCGCAGCCCTGGCTACCGTGGTGGGTGTGCTCATAGAGGTTCCCGTAATGCTGATGCTTGTGAGGTTTTGCCTAAGGACGCGGCACTGGTTCCCCGCTCCTGAGATAAAATAGACGGCCTTCTCTATGGGAGTGCAGCTGCCGGGTACAAAGGAACGTTTCGAAAGAGGTGAGCATTTTGAACAAACGGATCCGCATTACATCGAAGTACTGGCTGGATGAAGTTGCAAGACACGGGAACGAATTCCGCATCCACATGGCGGTAAATATCGCTGGGTGATGAACTGTCTACAGGGGCCCGGTGGGCCTCTGGGGCTATCCGGAAGAAAATGCCGGAAAGTTCAGGGTATTCGATGTGGAGGGTCATCCTGGGATGAAATGTCACATTGAGGAAGAAGTCTTCCAGTGGATGGAAGAAGCGGGGCCGATGCCTGAAGGGGACTACCTCTTCATGGTCGAGGGGGTCGGCCGCCTGAGGTTCAGCATTGTGTGAATAACGGAAAGACAAAGGGCCGCTCCAAAAAGTGAAGCGGCCCTGTCCTTCCTGTTAACAGTTTCCCCCTCTTCAGCTGAAAAAGGCGCCGAAGATCCCGCCCGCAAGGGTTGAAAGCACCACAACGAGGCAGGTGTAAACCACGGTCTTTTTCGTGCCCAGGATGCTGCGGATGACGAGCATGTTGGGAAGTGACAGGGCCGGCCCTGCAAGCAGAAGGGCCAGCGCAGGCCCCTTCCCCATTCCTGCGCCGATAAGACCCTGTAGAATGGGCACTTCCGTAAGAGTGGCAAAGTACATTAAGGCTCCCACCACCGAGGCGAAAAAGTTTGCCCCCAGGGAGTTGCCGCCCACCAGTGTTTCTATCCAGGCACCGGGGATAAGGGCCTCATGCCCCGGACGGCCGAGAAGGAATCCGGCCACCAGGACCCCCCCGAAAAGCAGGGGAACCACCTGCAGTGCGTAACCCCAGGTCGATCCTAACCACTGTGAGCGCTCGTCACTGTCGAACCAGACCCTGGAGGCTGACAGGGTAAAGACGAAGGCAAGGGCGGCAATGATCCATTTCATTTTATAGACTGTTTCCCAGGTCCCGCCCATGACCCTTGGGGCCGCCCAGTTGGCAAAGATCAGGAAGACCACCATTCCGGCCATGTGAGCCGAAGTCTTCCATAGAGGTCTCACTGGTCCGGTTTCGGGGATCTCGACGAAACCCTGCATCCTTTCCGTTTCTTCCGACCGGAATATAACGGCCATGAGAAGGCCAATGACCACGCTGAAGACTATTGCTCCCACGGCCCTGGCCAGGCCAAGTTCGAATCCCAGCACCCTGGCCGTGAGGATGATCGCAAGAACGTTTATTGCCGGACCCGAGTAAAGGAATGCCGTGGCTGGACCCAGGCCGGCACCCCTTTTGTAAATTCCTGCGAAAAGGGGGAGCACTGTGCAGGAACATACCGCCAGGACAGTCCCCGATACGGCGGCCACCGAATAGGCGACCCACCGTCGGGCCTCGGACCCAAGATACTTCATCACTGCCTGTTGCGACACGAAGACGCTTATGGCCCCGGCGATGAAGAAGGCTGGTACAAGGCAGAGGATCACGTGCTCCCTGGCGTACTCATGGAGCATTGCCAGGGCCTCCACGGCCCCGGAACGCACCCTGGGGCTTTCGACGGGCAGAAAGTAGAACAGGACAAAGACAGCTGCGAGGATAAGAAATTTTTTCCTGTCGCTCAAAAGTCCCACCTCTTGCAAGTATATGTGTAGATAATGCCACCTATAACCGCGAAAAAACCCCGCCCGGGAATTCAGGCGGGGGAAGGGTTATTCCCCTGTCGCCTGTGCAAGGATGCGTTTCATCTGCTCCGGAGTCGGGACACCCCCTGCGGCCAGTACCTTTCCATCCACGGCCAGACCAGGCGTAGCCATGACCCCAAAATCGAGGATCTCCGAGATCCCCGTAACCTTTACCAGCTCATAGTTGAGGCCAAGTTCCGCTGCCGCGGCCTCAGCCAGTTCGGCCATCTTCTTGCACTTGGGGCACCCAGTTCCGAGTATCTGTATCTTCATACTCTTTCCCCCCTCTCAAACCTTACCGGGCCATTCTGCCCAGGCAGCCCAGGAGATCGCTCAGGCAAGGCATGGCGAGCCTGTAGTATATCTCCCGCCCCTCGCGGACGGTCTCCAGTATCCCGGCCTCCCTGAGGATGGCGATGTGTTTGCTTATGGTGGTCCTGTCCACCGGGAAGAGGCCCGCCAGTTCGCCCACCCTGAGCCTCCGGGAGGCCAATGTTTCCACCAGGCCCAGCCTGACTGGGTGGGCCATCGCCTTGAGTATGCCTACCCTGGGATCCTTCAAGGGTAACATTTCCCTCATGCGCCTCCCTTGAGTGTGATGAAAGAACACTTAAAACCGTGGCAATTCTACCACATTTATCCCTTTTGTCAACACCGGCGCAGGACCCTTACAACCCCCCTTACCACACCCCAGACCGGGATCTGGCCTGAATCGACTTCCCTCAGTGCAAGTTCACTGTCCCTGGCAATGACGGCCAGGTCGCCTTCCCGTGCCACGCAGGAGCGGTCCACGACAAGGATATCGCCTTCCTCTATGGACCAGCCGGGGATGCTTCCTGCCGAGCGCATAAGGAAGGTGGATGGTCGGTTTCGGACCAGCAGGGAGTTGATGTCCAGGGGATCCTCCCTGAAAGGGTCGGCGGGGGAGGGGAAACCCGTGGTGGACCTGGAGTTCATGGCAATTGCGCCTCCTCCGGAGGCAGCACGGAGGGGAGGTCCTCCCAGCAGGTGGTATAGCGGGGCGAGACATGCCCCCTGCGCATCACCCAGGACCTTCTGTCCTCGATGCCCATCGATGCGGTGTAGACCGTCCCCTTGCCGAACTCCATGTTCAGCCGGTCCACTGCTTCCATCAGCGGTACTTCCTTGGGTCTTCTGACCTCCCTGAAGAGGTGTCCCTGCAGGTGAGCCCCGTCGGACAGGTCCGTAAGCACCACTCCGGCCTTCTTGTAGGGGTAGCCTTCCACAAAGATCCTCTCCAGGCACTCAAGTGCCTGGCCGACGATGTCGGTCGTGCAGGAGGTGGGAACGTCAAATCTTGCCGTGGCTGTGTTGGCGTAGCGCGGGGCGTTGCTGAAGGGGCTGGTCATAAGGAAAAAGTGTATCTTCCCGGCGGCGGAACCCTCCCTCCTGAGGGTCTCCGCCGCCGAAAAGGCAAAGTACGAGACGGCCTCCCTCAGGGAGTGAAGTTCTGTCACCGGGTCGCCGAAGCTCCTGGATACTCTTATGGTCTTGCGCGGTCTGGGTGTTTCCGTGAAGGGGAAACAGACCAGGCCGTTGAGCTCTCTTGAGGTCTTTGCCTCGCAGATGGTGAAGCGTCTCCTGAGCCACTCCTCGTCGGCGTACTTGAGCGCCCTGGCGCTCCTGATCCCCAGGCGGCGCAGCTTCGGGGCGTTGCGGAAACCAACGCCCCAGACGTCGCCTATATCTATCCCCTCCAGGTACCGGTCGGCCTCCTCGCCGTGGGGCATGGTGAAGAGTCCCTCCCTGGATGGGTCCTTCTTGGCGATCCTGTTGGCCGCCTTGGCAAGGGTCTTCGTCCCCCCGAGGCCTATGGATATGGGTATGCCCGTCCAATGCAGGACCCTCTCGCGAACCCGGCGGCAGAATTCCGACGGCTCCGCGGCGGCCTCCGGCAGGGAGTCCATGTAGAGGAAGGCCTCGTCGATGGAGTAGACCTCCACGTCGGGTACCAGGCTGCGGAGGGTGTCGGTGACCCTTCTGGACAGATCCTCGTAGAGGGGGTAGTTGGAGGAGAAGACCTCCACACCGAAATGCCTGAACCTGCCCTCCTCCCTGAAATAGGGCGCACCCATGGGAACGCCAAGGGCCTTGACCTCCGAGGACCGGGCTATGACGCATCCGTCGTTGTTGGAGAGGACCGCCACGGGGCGGCGTTCAAGATCGGGCCTGAAGAGCCTCTCGCATGAGGCGTAGAAGTTGTTGCAGTCGCACAGGGCGAACATGATCCCACACTCCCGGAAGGAATGCTCCTTAAAGATTACTGCAAGGATACATTACCCGGGAAATAATGACAAGTGTCTATCCGGCTACTCCTGGTTCTGTCCCCCCTGGTAGTGGCTGTTTGCCGACTCCGTCATGGAGATCAGTTCGGGGCCTCTTCCCTTCTGGGGGTCTTCGGCCAGGGCCAGGAAGTAGACCGGTTCACCCGTATCGTTGGACCTCCCCAGGAAGATCGCCATGCGGTCGTCGCTGTGGACTTCGGGTATGCCCGGAAAGGCGCTCCTGACGATAGAGGACAGGGTCTCCAGGTCAACGGAGCCCGTCCTGAAGGCCAGGTGTACGGCCTGTACCCTCTCCCCGCCGAGATAGTCCAGAGTGACCCTGGAGAGTCCCTCGTCCCCGGAGATGTCGTACCACTCGGTGGTCCCCTCTGAACCGTCGGGCGATCCTATGGCGCTCAATACCTCCTGCCTGGTCATGAGGATCCCCACATTCCCGGAGTTCCACTCCTGGAGGGTGACCGCTCCAAAGGCGGCAGTATGGAGAAAGATAAGAACGGCGACAATGGTCCAGCATCTTTTGATCATCTTGATCATCTTGTTCATTTCCTTTCCTTCAGGGATAGGGTTACAATAAATCCCAGGTGTTGCCGGCCCTGTCGTTTTTCGAATCAAGACTAACACGCAATGGCAGATCCCGAAAGCGTAAAAATGCCGGGAGGTTCTTCCATAGATGGTCCGATCCCAGGTTATATGTCCCTACTGCGGTTCATACGAAACGGTCCCGGTAGTATACGGCTATGCCTCCTTCAACCTCCTCGTTCGCGCCAGGCGCGAACGAGCTGGTCCTTCTCTGGGCTGCCATAGCTGTCACTATCAGGGCCTTTGCCCGAGTGGACCGGATCGCTGCCTGGTTGATGGTCCCCTATATAGCCAGCCTGGGTTACCTATGGGTTACCTACGCAGGAGCTCTGAACGCTTCGTTATGGCTTTTGAACAGGTAGTCCATGTCGGAAATTATTATGTATAATGCATAACTGGATTCCTTCCGCCCCTCCTGCAGGTAGCAAGAGGGGCGCCAAATGGGTATCAAGGTCCGAACGGACTTTTGTTGTTCTGTCCCAGTGGTTTCGTATAAAGGAAATAGGAGGTGAGGCGTGTGGTTATTTTTGTCCTCTCCGTTGGCACGTACCTACTGCTGGCATGGAGTGGAGGAGGCATCGACCCCATCGAGGTGGGGATCGCAGTCGCCCTGGGCGGCGTTATGGCCGGACTGGCCAGGGCCTGGAACCCGGGGCGGTCCTGGACCCTCGCGGGGCTGAACCCGCTGCGGTGGATCGCTTTCGTCATCTATCTTGCGTTCCCCTTCCTGTGGGGCATGATCAAGGCCAACTTCGACGTCGCTTTCAGGGTGATCACCGGAAAGATACGGCCGGGCATCGTCAGGATCGACTCCGGGCTCAAGGGAAGCCTCGCCCAGGCGATGCTTGCCAACTCCATCACCCTGACGCCGGGCACGCTGACGGTGGACGTGGACGACTCCGGAGAGACGGGGGTCTTCTACGTGCACTGGATCAACGTGACCGACGAGGACCCGTCAGAGAAGAAGGTCTACGGTTCCTTCGGGAAGTGGGCAAGGAGGGTTGCCGAATGATGATCACCTATTTCGCATGGGCGGCCATGATCACCGGGATCTTAGCCCTGGTCATGGTGGGAAGGCTTGTCGCGGGCCCAACCATCCCTGACAGGATCGTAGCCCTCGACTCCATCAACACCATGGTGGTGGCCCTTATGATCCTTCTTTCGCTGGTGTACGACTCGGTGGTCATGGTCGATGTGGCCATCGTCTACGCAGCGCTCTCCTTCGTGGGCACCATGTTCATCGCCCGTCACCTGGAGGGGGGTGTGTAGTCTTGGAGAAAGTAGCCCTTATCTTTCTCTCGATCGGTGTTGTGTTCAACTCCCTCGGAACGGTGGCCCTGTACCGCTTCCCCGACGTCTACACCCGTCTTCACGGCACGACGAAGTGCACCACTTTCGGGTCCATATTCACCTCGGCGGCTGTCGTTGTCTTCGCCCTGGACATGTACTTCCGGACCGGTGAAGGTCGCTTCACCACCCTGACGGTCCACGTCATCATCGCCATCCTGGCACTTCTGATATCCAATGCCACCGGGGCCCACGCCATCGCGCGGGCGGCCCACAGGAGCGGCGTACTCCCCAAGTACGCCGTGGTCGACAGACTTGCCGAAGACCATCGGAAGAAAGGCGGTGTTTCGGCATGAACGGTTACGCCCACATGGCAGTGCTGACGATCATAGTCATCTCGGCCTTCTACGCCGTATGGTTCCGTGACCTCCTCTCATCGGTCATCTCACTGGCTGTCTTCAGCCTCCTGCTCTCGCTTGAGTTCTTCATTCTCCAGGCTCCCGACGTGGCCATTGCCGAAGCGGCCATCGGCGCCGGGCTGAGCACGGCCATTTACATTATCGCCCTCCGGGCCTGCAAGGTCCTGAGGAAGCCGAACGGGGGTGAGGGGCGATGAAAAGGCGCGTCCTTTTCCTTGTTGCCGTTCTGGTAGTTGCCGGTGTCTTCTGGGGCGCCCTGAACAGGATCCACCCCTTCGGTGACACCGGCAGGGCTCCCATGGACGACTACTATCTCGAGAACGCCCAGCAGGAGCGGTCCGTTAACAACGTCGTAACTTCCATCGTCTTCGACTACAGGGGATTCGACACTCTGGGCGAGGCGGCCGTGCTCTTCACCGCGGTCTGCTCGGTGCTGGCCCTTTTCCGGAAAGGGAGTGAGGGAAAATGAATCCTCTTTCCGTTGTGGTAAGGACCATCTGTGACATCTTTGCCTGGTTCATGGGCATATTCGGCGTCTACATCATAATCCACGGGCACCTTACCCCCGGCGGGGGCTTCCAGGGCGGGGCAGTTGTCGCTACCATGGCCGCCTTCCTTCTTGTCGCTTACGGAGGGAAAAAGGTGCTCTCCTTCGTGAGGCCGGGATTCTATTCGGGGATGGAGACGGCGGGGTTGGTGCTCTTCATAACCGCCGGGTTCCTCGGTATGGGCACGACCTTCTTCTACAACTTCCTGGCCGGAAGGGGCGGCCTCTTCGGAGCTGTCGTCCCCATCGGTCCCAACAGCGGCATCCTCAACAGCGCCGGTACCATATCGGTGATGAACATTGCCGTGGGACTCGAGGTCATAGGCGGGCTCTCGCTGATCCTGATCTACATGTTCAAGGGGATCCGTCTCTTCGACGACCATGCAGGAAGGAGTGAGAGCGGCCATGACAGGTAACGCCCCCTTTCTTGTGGTTGGAATCATATTCTTCCTGGGGATGTACGCCATCCTCTTCGAGAGGAACCTCATCAAGATAGCCATAGGCATAACGCTCCTGGAAGCGTCGGCCAACCTGCTGCTTATTGTTCTGGGCTACCGTACGGGAGGCTCTATACCGATATATACACTGGCAGGCGGGACCAGGACCATGGTCCTCCCGACCCCCCAGGCGCTCACCCTGACGGCTATCGTCATAGGTCTGGCAACATCGGCCCTGCTCCTTTCGCTGATCATTCTTCTGTACAGACACTACGGGACGCTTGACGTTCGCGAGATCAGGAGGTTAAGGGGATGAACTGGCAGATACATCTCCCGGCGCTTGCCCTGGCCGTCCCCCTCCTGGGAGCCTTTGTCTCTCCGGTGGCCGGTCTCGGCGGACGCTTGACGCGCAACGCATGGATGGTGCTTGTCTCCATGGCGACCACCGCCATCTGCATCCTTCTATGGCAGAGGGTAATAGCGGGCGGGACCGTCGTCTACGTAATGGGTGCCGAGGCGTGGAACATAACGCTTCCCTCGGGGCTCAGCTGGCCCATCAGGATCATCCTCGAGGTCGACGCCTTCAGCGCCTTCATGGTGGTGGTGGGCTCCATCGCCGCCCTTGCCGGGGCCTTCTTCTCTCTCCGCTTCATGGACAAGTTCACCGGCCTCGAGAAGTTCTCGGCCCTCTTCTTCCTGCTCGTAACGGGGATGCTGGGAATGCAGCTCACCGGGGACCTCTTCAACTTCTTCGTCTTCCTCGAGATCGCCTCGGTGGCCTCCTTCGGGCTTATCGCCTTCTGGAGGGACAGACCCGAAGCGGTGGAAGCCTCCTTCAAGTACATGGTAGTCTCCACCATCTCGGCAATGTTCGTACTGATCGCGGTGGGATTCTTCTACGGGCGCTACAACGCCGTCAACATAGCGGCCGTCGCCAGGATGCTCCATATGGGCTACGCCGAGAAGATAGCCCTGGTATTCATTGTTGTCTCCCTGGCGATGAAGTGCGGAGCAGTCCCCATGCACATGTGGACCCCCGACGCCTACGCCGAGGCACCAGCAGGGGTGACCTGCCTCCTGGTTGCCGTAAGCCAGGCGTCGCTCTACGGCCTCTTCAGGGTCTGCTTCTCCCTCTACGGGGCAAGCCTTGGCAGCACCGTTGTCCCCTGGACGATAATCGTCATGGGCGTCCTTTCCATGTTCATCGGGGTCACAATGGCCGTCATACAGAAAGAGATGAAACGGCTTATGGCCTACCATTCGGTCTCCCAGATAGGCTACATACTGATGGCCCTCGGGGTGGGTCTTCTTTCCCTGAAGGATCCGCAGGCCATGGCCGATTACGGTTTCACGGCAATGAAGGGCGGCATCTTCCACATCATCAACTACACCATGTACAAGGGGCTGCTCTTCCTTACCGCCGGTGCGGTGTTCTACTCGGCGGGTACCCGTAACCTCAACGAGCTCGGAGGTCTGGCCAGGGTGATGCCCCTGACCACCTTCATGTTCGCCATAGCGGCGGCGGCCATCGCGGGCCTGCCGCCCTTCAACGGTTTCGTCTCCAAACTGCTGATCTACCAGTCGACCTTCGCCGTCTACCCGCTGCTAGCGGTGGCGGCCCTGGTCACTTCGGTGCTGACGCTGGCCTCCTTCGTAAAGGTCTTTCAGACGGCCTTCCTTGGTCCGGCAAAGAAGACCTTCGAGAAGGTCACCGAGGTGCCTGCGTCGATGCTCTTGGGGATGTCAGTGCTCACAATAGTCATCGTTGCCCTGACGCTCTTCCCGGGATGGACGCTCTCTCACCTGGTGGAACCTGCCGCCAAGGCCCTGGTTGACCAGGCAGGCTACATTTCCGCCGTTATGGGAGGTGGTCTGTGATGTGGGGAAAGGTCTACTCGGGATTCGGCTACTGGGACGTATACTTCTGGCTGTTATTCTTCGTCATAGCAGCGGGCATGATCCTGTTCATAAGGGCTCTTGGCCGCAGTGACTACAAGGAGGGCACCGAGCAGGACGAAATATTCTACGGGAGCAACGAGGTTCCCGAGGACGGCGCCGATATGGGGGTTCCCGCCGCCTCGGCCTACTGGGGGTTCGTGGAGGCCCTCAGGCCCTACTATGACTGGCTGGTTGAACTCCACACCGGCATTGCGAGCGACTACGTGGGCTACTTCGTGCTCACCGTGGCGGCCGTCGCAGTGCTGGTCCTTCTGTAAGGGGGTGGGACGATGAAACTTGAACGCTACCTAGACATTCTGACCAAGTCCATCTGGGTCTTTCACTGCAACAGCGGGTCTTGCAACGGCTGCGACATAGAGATCGTGGCGACCATTACCCCCAGGTACGACATCGAGCGTTTCGGCATGAAGCTCGTGGGGACACCGCGCCACGCCGATGCATTGCTCGTCACGGGACCCGTAACGAAGTACATGACCGGCAGGCTCCGAAGGACCCACGCCCAGATGGCTGACCCCAAGGTGGTCATCGCCGTAGGCAACTGCGCCTGCTCGGGCGACGTATTCTACAAGTCCTACAACCTGGACGGCCCGGTGGACAACATAATCCCCGTCGACGTCTACGTCCACGGGTGCCCTCCCAGGCCCGAGGCCATCATAGAGGGCGCCGCCAAGGCCGTCCTGAAGCTGGAGAAGCTCAAGGACTCCCTCAAGAAGGCAGGTGCCGCGAAATGAAGCCGCGCTGTGCAGAGTACACCGAAGAGTACGTGAGCCCCGACAAGGTCCTCTCGCTTCTCAGAAGAAAGTTCCGCAAGAGCGCCGACTCCATGGAGCTCAGGGACTACAAGGGGGGTGCCGGTAACGAGACGGCCTACCAGTGCCTCTGGGTGCAGGTGGAGAAGCAGCGCTTCCTGGACCTGGTGGATGAGCTGAGGGAGATCGACTTCCTCCACTTTCATATCACCTCCGGCGACGACATCGGTGAGGCGGTCCAGCTCAACTATCACTTCTCGATCTTCCGTTGCGCCGGGCGTGGCAAAAGACTGGGAGTCACGGTGACCGTCGATGTGCCGAAGGACGACCTCGTGATGCCATCCCTCTGGAGCAGGATCCCGGGGATAGAGTACAGCGAGAGGGAGATCCGCGAGATGCTCGGCGTGGATTTCGACGGATTGCCAAACAAGGCCCTGGTTTTCCTCCCCGAGGACTGGAACGAGGATATCAAGCCCTGGCGCAGGGACGAAACTGGTCCCAGGCCTGAAGACATCAGGGAACTCTCCTAGGAGGTGCCGGTATGGCGGAAGGATCGAACAAAACATATAAAGTGCCGATCGGCCCTGTTCACGTTGGACTCAAGGAACCCATTACTGCCTGGCTCGATGTCGACGGGGAGCGCATAAAGGGTGCTACCATACGCCCCGGGGCTATTCACAGGGGCATAGAGTTCATGGCCCGCGACCGCAATCCCATACAGATCATCTACCTCGCCGAACGGATCTGTGGGATATGCTCCTTCACCCACATCATTGCCTTCGTCCGTGCCGTGGAGGACGCAGCCAGGATAGAGGTCCCGGCCAGGGCCCAGTACATCAGGACCATCGTGCTGGAGCTGGAGAGGATCCACTCTCATATCCTCTGGGCAGGAGTGGCCTGCTACACCTTCGGCTACGACTCGGCCTTCAACCTCGGGATGATCCTGAGGGAAAAGGTCATGGACGTCCTGGAGGCCCTCACGGGGAACCGGGTCAACTACGGGACCGGAACCGTCGGTGGCGTCCGAAGGGACATAACTCCTGCAGCGGGCAAGGCCATCAGGGAAATGATGACCTTCTACAAGAACGAGTTCGGCGTCTTCTACGACGTAGTCACCGACGATCCCATAGCCAAGGCCAGGATGCGCAACGTTGGCGTTCTTTCGAAAGAGGACGCCGTAACCCACTGCGCCCTGGGTCCCACGGCCAGGGGGAGCGGCCTCAGGGTCGACCTCCGTTGGTCGTCCCCCTACGAGGCCTACTGCGATATGGATATCAAACCCCTGGTGCCCCAGGACTACACCGGGGAGGTCTACGGCGATGTCTTTGACCGCTTCCTGGTAAGGGTGCTGGAGGTCTACCAGTCCTTGGAGATAATCGAGAACGCCATGGCGGGGCTGCCGTCGGGTGACCTCATGTGGGAGCCGAAACTTCCCAAACTGCTCAACTACCTCAAGCAGGCTGACGGCACAGGCTGGGGCGCGATAGAGGGGCCGCGGGGGGATGACTCGCACATTCTCAGACTTACCGGTGGGCAGGACAACATCACCTGGTGGAAGGTCCGGGCACCGACATACGCAAACGCAGTTTCGTGGCCGATCATGTTCAAGGACAACGAACTCGCTGATGCCCCACTGATAATAAACAGCATCGACCCCTGCATCTCCTGCATGGAGCGAATGGTCGTCACCGACCGGTCGACGGGATCCGGGAATATCGTGACGAAGTCGGAGCTCGTCGAGCGTTGCCGTGAAAAGACAAGGAGGATGATGGGATCATGACCCTTCTTCTTTTCAAGTTGATAGCGGGGGTGGCCCTCCTGTTCTTTGCTTTCCTTCTCTCCCTTGTCTTTGAAGGGGTGGACAGGATAATCCACGCCCGGATGCAGCTCAGGCTGGGACCACCGCTCTTTCAGCCCTTCTTCGACATACTGAAGCTCCTTGGCAAGGAGAACATAGTTCCCCGAAGGGCCATTCCGTGGGCGTTCAACGGGGCGCCCTGGGTCTCGGCCGCCGCGGCCCTTATGATACTTCTCTACATACCCATGGGTTCGCTACCCCCGATCCTAGCCGGGAGCGGCGACCTTATCCTCATCCTCTACCTGCTCGGGCTCTCGGCGGTGGCGATGGCAGTGGGAGGTTTCGCAAGCGGCTCCACCTACGCCAACGTTGGCGCCCAGCGCGAGATGACGCTGATGATGAGCTACGAACTTCCCCTTGCGGTTGTTATCGTCTCGCTGGCCTGGTTCGCCTACAGGACCGGGATGCCCGGTGAACCCTTCAGCCTCGAGACCTTCGTCGGGATGCCGCTGTGGAGCGTCGTGGGGTGGACGGGCGTCTTCGGCCTGCTCTGCCTGCTCGTGGCCCTCATGGCGGTGGTACCCGCCGAGGTGGGGAAGGTGCCCATGGACATTGCCGAGGCGAAGACGGAGATCCTGGAAGGGCTCATCTGCGAGTACTCCGGCCGCAACCTGGCCATGTTCAAGATTGCCTTCTCCCTGCGCACGCTGGTTATGTGCGCCGTGGTGGTATCCCTCTTCTTCCCCTGGACCATAGGCAGGCATTTCGGCCTCCAGGGTCCGCTTCTCTTTCTGGCGGACTTCATCTTCTTCTGGGTGAAGGTCTTCCTGATGCAGATAATCGGCGTAACGACGGTACGTACTGCCTTCGGGCGGTACAAGATATGGCAGGCCTCGCAGTTCTACTGGTTCCACATAGCGGGGCTCTCCCTGGCGGGGATGGTCCTGCTGTCCCTCGACGTGGTCCTTTAAGGGGGGGTTGGAATGATTAACAGGATGATGATACAGATCTTCAGGCAGTGGTGCGAGGGTCCGGCCACCAACCCCTTCCCCGTTGCTCACATGCCAGACAACCTCACCGAGGCTCTCAAGGCCGCTGCCGAGGGCAAGATAAAGCTCAACGACCCGGTAAAGACCCCTGAGGGGTTCCGCGGCAGGATCGGCTACGACAAAAAGACCTGCATAGGGTGCAAGATGTGCATCAAGGTCTGCCCGGCCAACGCCATCGAGTCCCTCGACGAGGAGAAGAAGGTCCAGTTCCACATGGATCGCTGCTGCTTCTGTGCCCAGTGCACCGAGATCTGCCCCGTGTCGTGCATATGGATGACCGACGAGTTCGCCTTCTCGTCCTACGAACGGAAGAAACAGATAGTGAAGGACTCCGGAAAGAAGCCTGCCGCAAAGAAGGCCAAGGGAGATCCGGAGGCCAAGACGGCAGAAGCGACCAAGTATCATATTGACCCTGACAAATGCATCGGCTGCACCAAGTGCTCCAAGGTGTGCCCCGTTCAGGCCATTTCTGGTAAGATCAAGGAGAAGCACGTTATCGACGAGGAGAAGTGCATAGGCTGTTCGGCCTGTGCGGAGGCGTGCCCTGTAAAGGCGATAAGCCCAAGGTAGGGTGAACTTGAGGGGCGGGGCCGCGGAAGTTCGCGGTCCCGCCATTTTTTTCGGAGGTGACCCATGGGGAAGGTTCAAGTCATCTTCACCGGCGGCACCATTGCCAGCGGGTTCCTGGGAGAGAGGAAGGGGCCCGACCCTTCGGCCTCGAAGGCGCTGCACGAAAGCATATCGTCCTTCTTCGCCGAGAAGGAGATGGAAGTGGAGTGCATAGAGCCATGGGGGATCCCCGGCCTTGACAGCTCTAACCTCGACCCCGGCCACTGGATAGAGATGACCCGTGCAATAGACGAGGCGGTCAGGGAGGGGATCGACGGAGTCCTCATACTCCACGGCACCGACACAATGGCCCACACGGCGGCATGGCTAAGCCTCTGCTTCTCCGGTGTGGGCATACCCATTATCCTCACTGGAAGCCAGCTGACCCTGGACTACACTCCCGAGGACGTGACCGTGAACCTCCGGGGGGCCGCCCAGGTGGTCTGCTCCGACCTTACAGGCGTATGGATCTACTGCAACTGGAAGCTCATTCAGGGTAACAGGGCCCATAAGGCGAGGGCCCAGCACCCCGACGCCTTCGTCCCCGTGGGTGGCATGCCCCTCTACTTTACGCCGGAGTGGGCCAGGGACGGGGAGATCGCCGACCTGGCACACCCCAGGGGGAGGACGCCCCACTCGCTGAAGAAGATACTGGAGATCTCACCCGACGACGCCCGCCGCTCCGGTAAGAGTATCCGGTGGGCCTTCTTCTCTCCGGGAGCGGAACCGCTCCTGTCGGGCGACGAGAAGGTCCTGGCCCTGCTGGGCTTCGGGGCAGGCAACGCGCCCACCTCCCTGCTTGAGAGGATCGCCGCCGCCTACCCGGAAGGTTCCCGCCCCCAGGTGATCGCCTGCAGCCAGGCCGAGGGCGACGTGAAAAACCCCTCCGCCTACCACGACGTGGGCATGGCGCTGCTCTCCTCAAGGGGTTTCGACGTGTGGGGCCAGATGGACTACCCCGTGGAGTTCATCCACGCCCTGGCCTGCTACGCCCTGATGGCGTCACCTTCTGACCCGGGGAGGATCCTGGGCAAGTTCCTGAAGAGATACTGAAAAGAAGGGGGCGCCTCCAGGGCGCCCCCCTGTTGTTGTCTTGGCCGGGTCCTGGTATCGCTACACCAGACCGTAGTGTGAGAGCCTGCTCCTTACCTCGTCCCTTCCCAGGAAGACTGCCACGTGGAAGATCCCGGGGCTGACCTTCCGGCCAGTGAGGGCCCATCGAAGGGGCATGGCCACGTCCTTCAGCCTGATCCCCTTCTCGTCGCACCAGCCCTTGGCCATTACCTCCAGCTCTTCTGGTTTCCAGGACGAGAGCGAAAGCATGGTGGAGAAGAAACTCTTCAGGGTCTTTCTGTGCTCTTCGTCGATATCATCGGCGGAGTAGCGCTTCTTCACCGGATCAAAGGACAGGAAGTAGTCGGTGTACTCCGCCAGCTCTCGGAAGGTCTGCCCCCGTCCCTCCAGGAGGTCCAGGACCTCCGCCAGCCACTCCTCGGTCCTTGAGTCCGGATCAAGACCGGCTTTCTTCCAGAATGGGACAGTCTGTCGGGCCCGCTCCAGAGGGGACATTCTGGCGATGTGCACCTGGTTGACGAAGTTCAGCTTGTCCATGTCGAAGACTGCAGCCTTCCTGGTAACCCTTGCAAGGTCGAACATCTCCACCGCCTCGTCGCGGGTGAAGATCTCCCGCTCGTCCCCCGGATTCCACCCGAGCAGCGCAAAGTAGTTGAAAAGGGCGTCGGGGTGGTAGCCCATGTCCCGGTATTCATAGACGCTGGTCGCGCCGTGACGCTTGGAGAGTTTCTTTTTGTCCTTGCCCAGGATCATGGGCAAATGGGCGAAGGTGGGGACCTCCCAGCCCAGAGCCTCGTAGAGCAGGATCTGCTTCGGGGTGTTGGAGATGTGGTCCTCTCCCCTTACCACGTGGCTGATCTCCATGGTGTGGTCATCGACTACGACGGCGTAGTTATAGGTGGGGAAGCCGTCGCTCTTTATCAGGACAATGTCCTTGAGGGTGTCGCTGGCCATCTCGATGCGCCCGTAGACCACGTCGTCGAAGGCCACCATCTTGCCCTGTGGGACGGAGAAGATCACCGCTTCGCCCTCGCGGTAGGCCTGTCCCGAGCTTACCAGCTTCATTGCGTGCTCCAGGTAGATGTCCCTTCTCTCCGACTGCCTGTAGGGACCGTGGTCTCCGCCCAAGTCGGGGCCTCGTCCCAGTCGAGGCCGAGCCACAGGAGACCCTGAAGGATCGTCCTTTCGAACTCTGCCGTGGAGCGGACCAGGTCGGTGTCCTCAATGCGCAGTACGAATGACCCTCTGTTGCGCCTGGCCCAGAGTCAGTTGAAGAGCGCGGTGTGAGCCCCTCCTATGTGAAGCGCCCCCGTTGGGCTGGGTGCGAAACGTACCCTTGTGGTAGAAGTCATTTCAGTTCATCCTTCCCTGGTGGTATTCTATTCGGTAGTTAAAAGAGCCGAACAGCAGTATACCCCAAAATTCCCTGTCAAAGGAGATGGGGCAGTTGCCTGAAAAGACGATACTTCTCGTGGACGGCCACGGGCTTGCCTTCAGAGCCTTCTTTGCCCTCCCTGAACTCAACGCGCCCGACGGCACCCCCACTAACGCCCTCCTGGGCTACGCCAACATGCTCCTCAAGACCATGGAGGATGTCAGACCCGACCTCGCGGCCGTCGTCTTCGACGCGCCGGGGCCCACCTTCCGGCACGAGGCCTTCGAGGCCTACAAGGAGGGGAGGCAGCCTACTCCCCCGGAGTTCAAGGTGCAGGTGCCCCTCATAAAGGAACTCTCACGGGACCTGGGGCTCCCCGTGGTTGAGAGGCCCGGCGTCGAGGCCGACGACGTCATAGCATCAACGGCTCTTTCGGCCGCCAGGAAGGGGTTCCGCGTGGTAGTACTGACGGCCGACAAGGATATCCTGCAGGTCCTTGACGAGAACCTGCAGGTGATGCGCCCCGTAAAGGGCGTCAGTGAGTTCCGCCTTTGGGACCCCAAAAGTTTCCGTGAAGACTACGGCTTCTCACCCGGGGCAATGGCCGACTACCTGGCCATGGTGGGAGACAGCGTCGATAATGTCCCCGGGATAAAGGGCGTCGGCGACAAGACCGCCAGGGCCCTCCTGGCCGAGCACGGTTCCCTGGAGGGTGTCTACGAACACCTCGACGAAATGAAGCCCGCCCTGAGAAAGAAACTGGAAGAGGGCATGGACACGGTCTTCGCCAGTCGGGACCTTACCAGGCTTCGCCTGGACGAACCCCTCCGGGAGGAGGACCTCAGGCTGGAGAAGAGGAAAGAGGCAGAACTGGCCGCGCTGCTTGACCGGTTCGCCCTGAAGAAACTGGCTGAAAGGCTCCTGAAAGGCGCTCCCGCGGTTGAAGCCGCTGCCGCGGAAGCCCCGGCCCGTGCCGAACTCAGCGAGACCTCCCTGGAGACCCTTCTAGAAGGAGATGGACTTGCCCTTGGCTGGTCAGGCACCGGGAATTACCCCCAGGACTTCTCCATCTCAGAGATGTGCCTATGCAGCGGCGACGGCCGCTTCTGGAAGGGTGGAGCGGACGCTGCCGTTCTGGAGAAGATTTCCCGGTGGGCTGAGAAGGGGCGTGTCACCACCAGCGGCTACAAGGAGATCTGCGCCGCCTCTCCATCGCTGCTCAAGGACCCGGCCAGGGTATGGGACGCCCGGCTTGCCCACTACGTCCTCCACCCCGAGGTAAGGGGAAACGGGATTGTCAGCGCCTCCCCGGTGGAGACCATGGCTCTCTGGGACACCCGAAAAGATCTGGAACCGCAGGTCATCTCAAAACAGCTGGAGGGGGTGATGATGGATATCGATACCCCTCTCTGTCCGGTCCTGGCATCGATGGAACGTCACGGGGTCCGCGTAGACAGGGAACTGCTTACGAAGCTGGCCGGGGAGCTGGACATCCACACTGCCGAGATATCCTCACGCATTGACTCCATGGTCGGCACCCATGTGAATCTCAACTCCACAAAGCAGGTGGCCTGGCTGCTCTTCGAGAAGCTGGGGTACCCCCCTGTGAAGAAGATCAAGACGGGGTTCTCCACCGATGTTTCTGTTTTGGAGGAGCTGGCAGCTCTACCCCTGGGCGATGGAGAAGTCCCCGGGATGCTTTTGGAGTTTCGCGAGATCACCAAGGTCATCACAGGCTTCATTCAGCCTCTCCTGCGCCAGACCGACCCGGACACCGGATGTGTTCACACCACTTTCGAGCACACCGTCACCGGTACGGGGAGACTCAGCAGCAGGGACCCCAACCTGCAGAATCTCCCTGCCTTCGGCAACTGGGCCGGCAGGCTCCGGCAGGCCCTTAAACCCCGCAAGGATGGCAATATCTTTCTTGCCGGGGACTACTCCCAGGTGGAGCTCAGGATATTGGCCCACATCTGCGGCGAGGAACGCCTGAAGGACGCCTTCGCTCAAGGGCGCGACATCCACTCCGAGACGGCCTACTGGGTCTTCGGAGGAGACAGCGGTGTGACGCCGGAGCAGCGCCGTATGGCAAAGGTGGTCAACTTCGGTCTTCTCTACGGCATGGGCGTTCACGGCCTCTCCCAGAGGATGGGCATAGGCCGCGAAGAGGCAGCCTCGGTGATAGAGCGGTACTTCTCGGCCTTCCCCAGAGTCAGGGAATACATGGAGAGCTCGGCCAGGGAGGCTCGTGAGCGGGGCTACACTTCTACCATATTTGGCAGGATCCGGCCCCTTTCGGAGGTCTCCACCGTCGAGGGCAGGGGGGCCGGCGCCATCGAGCGGGTAGCCATCAACACGCCTCTCCAGGGTAGCGCCGCCGACATAACGAGGATAGCCATGGTCCGCTACCATCGGGCCGTTGAAGAGGCAGGTCTGGATTCCCCGCTGGTGCTCCAGGTCCACGACTCGTTGGTGGTGGAGTGTAGCCCCGGGCAGGAGGAGGAAGTATCCCGGCTGCTGAAGGTCTCCATGGAGGGGGCCGCGAGCCTCTCTGTGCCTCTGGACGTGCAGATAAAGGGAGGCGCCACCTTCGAGGATATATGAGACATTTCCTTTGACAGGGTCACCGTTGGAACGTATCATGGTGAACGCTGTAAAAAAATCAGGCAAAAGACTCTCCGTCCCAATGCTTAAGGAGGAAGATAGATCGTGATAATGCAGGCTCTCAGGACCAAAACAAGGGCAATAATGCTGGTGGTGGTGGTCGTCTTCGTGGTCTCTATCTTTGCCATGTACATCACCAGGGGGAGTGGTCCATCAAGCCGGCCCGGTGCGGAGGGTGACCTCCCCGTCGCCACCGTTGACGGCGAGAAGGTCATGGCTTCCCACATCGATATGGGGGTCAGGAACTATGCCCAGCAGTCGGGGCAGTCGGACCTGTCGCCAGAATGGATAGTCCAGACGCGGAAGCAGGTCCTCAATAGCATCGCCATGCAGCACATGCTCCAGAAAGAGGCCGCCCGGCAGAAGATAACTCCTCCCAGGGAGGAGATAGACGCTGCCGTCAAGCGCATAGAGAACCAGTTCCCGACTAAAGAGGCATTCCAGCAGTACATGGAAAACAGCGGCATCAAGATGAAGGACCTCCAGGAGCAGATAAGCATGCAGCTGTCCCAGAGGATGGTCCTTGATGCCAATGCCGGCGATGTAGATGTCACCGAAGATGAGGCACTGGAGTTCTACGAACAGACCAGGGAGCTCTTCTTCCGCCAGCCCGCCGGTTACCACGTCATGTTCGCCCGCTTCGCCACCCTTGAGAAGGCAGAAGAAGCAAGGAAGGCCGTAGAGGGAGGGAAGAAGTGGGACGAAGTGATGCAGGACTACGAGGGGGTGGCCCTTGACTTCACCCTTTCGGGAGAGCCTGCCTTTGTAACCGAGAAGGAGTTCACCGAGGGAGCCCTCAAGGAGATAGCCGGAACTGCCATCGGCAAGGTCTCCAAGGCTGTAGCCCTTGATGAGAACAACGTGGTCATCGTCGTCAAGCAGGAGAAGATTGATGAGAAGATCGCCTCCTACGAAGAGGCGAGCGGCGACATCAAGGGAATGATCGCCCAGCAGAAGAGACAGGCCAACCAGAACGAGTACCTCAAGGGGTTGCTGACGAGGGCCAATATCCAGGTCCTGGTCCCTGAGTTCTTCGAAGTGCCGGCTCAGCCCGAGGCAGAAGGAGAGCCTGTCCCCGCCGAAGGCCAGGAGGAGCCGGAGGGGGAATAACTCGCGTTCTTGACACACCCTTTTAGGGTGCCTAGAATAGACCGAGCACAACTTTACAGGGTGGGATGGCCGAGCGGCTGAAGGCACTCGCCTGCTAAGCGAGTAGGGGGGCTTAAACCTCCCTCCAGGGTTCGAATCCCTGTCCCACCGCCAAATGGTTTCACTTATTGCGCGCCGGTAGCTCAATTGGATAGAGCATCGGACTACGGATCCGAAGGTTACGGGTTCGACTCCTGTCCGGCGCGCCACTTAAATAACGGAAGGCCCCGCTCCAGGCGGGGCCTTTTTCATTCCTCCAGCTTCCGGGCCTCCAGGATCCTGTCGAATCTGAAGGTTCGGCTCTCGCCTCTGAGTGCGCACCAGGCCTCAAGCATCACCCTCCCCCCTACCCTGACCAGCCCAGTTGGCTCTATAAGTCTCTCCGTCACGGCGCCGTTACCACCCCGATAGACAATGAAGACCTTCCCCGAGACCTCCCATGCCTCCCTTATGGCATCGAAGCCGGAAGGCCACTGCAGGGGGGCTGAGCTCCGCTCCAGGACCAGCAGTGACCTGAAGGAGTAGTCCCTCTCGAACCTCTCGTACTCCATATCCCCTGCCGGATCGATCTTCTTCATGCACTTCAGGAATATCCCCATGGCTGCCATGGAGTCGTCCAGGGCCCGGTGACTGCGCCCCGTCGGCACCCCGAGGACACGGGCCAGGCTTCCAAGGCTGTAGCTGGGCAGCCCCGGGAAGATCACCGGTGCAAGACGGCAGGTGTCGAAAAGATCGTTGTCCAGTTGTCCGGAAAAGCTTTCCCGGCGTACGGTATCGATGAAGCCCATATCGAAGGGGGCGTTCTGGATGACCAGGGGTCTCTCCCCTACGAAGCCAGCCAGCGTCGACACCGCCTCGGAGGGCGTTGGAGCGCCCTTCACCATGCTGTTGGTAATCCCGTGGATCGCCGTCAGGGCAGGGGTTATCCTCAACCCGGGGTTGACCAGGGTCTCGAAGGTGTCTATCATCTCGTCCCCCCTGAAGATGACCGCCGCCGCCTCGACGATGCGGTCATTAAGGGGGTCAAGTCCGGTGGTCTCCAGATCCAGCGCAGCGAACTCCGTGGTCCGTACAGTTGCCAAGTTCAACACTCCCGCCGCTCTTTCTCTTCTATCTCATCAAGAAGTTCTGCAGCAATGACGGCAGCCCTTCCTGTGATCCTCGTGCAGAGCTCCCTCAGGTTGTTCTCCCTGAAAAGAGCCTGACCTTCGGGTGTCCCGAGATCGCAGTCCAGGATGCCCATGCAGTTGGTCGATCCGAACTCCTCTTCGAACCGTCGGATCAGTCGCCCCACTGCCTCGTATGCCCTTTCAACCGATCCGTCAGCGTTGTCCCGGCCCAGGACCAGTCCTAACCCCATGATCGCCCCCGAGAGCGCACCGCAGGTTCCGCAGGTGCGTGCCATCCCGCTGCAGAACCCCGTCGCGGCCCTGGGAAGGATCTCCGACTCCATCCCCTGCGATGCGGCGATGGCAAGGACGGTGCTCTCGGCACAGAAGAGGCCGTTGCTGAAAAGGTCTTCTGCATTTTTCCCTGTTTCCGATGGAGACCTTTGAGCCATATCGGCAACCTCCCTGATGTTTTCTACAGCATATATCAATTTGAAAAACTGGTCCAAGACCCTTTTGATACCACATCCAAAATGTCGCCTGCCCCCCCTAGAATGAGATCCAGGAGGTGGTAGAAATGAAGACCGTCATAGAGAGTTTCTTCAACAGCCTCAAGACGGGCGAGCCCTGCAGCTTCAAGGGGCTCACGGCCTTCCCGGTTTTCTCCACCCTTCCGGAAGGGGTGGATTTCGCGACCCTCACCGAAGCCTTCAGGGAGGACTGGATCGAGATCCGGGAACTGACCCAGGGAGGATCAGTGCCGGAACTGCTTGTCATCAACAAGAGCGACCGAAACATCCTCATCCTCGACAGCGAAGAGCTCCAGGGTGCGAAACAGAACAGGGTGCTCAATATAACCGTGCTGGTGACAGCCTGGTCCAAGGTGGTGGTTCCCGTCAGCTGCACCGAAAGGGGGAGGTGGCACTACCTCTCGAACGTCTTCAGCGACTCGGGCACCATGGCGGCCCGGACAGTGAGGTTCTCCAAGAACCGTTCCGTGGGGGAGAACCTCAGGAGGGACAGCACCTTCAGGTCCGACCAGATGGAGGTCTGGGACAAGGTGGACGAGCTCTCCATGAGATCAGGCACCATGTCGCGGACCCAAGCCATGCGGGACGTGTTCGTGGACATGGACGAAAAGCTTCGCTCCTTCGACAAGGCCTTCCCCCTCTCCGAAGGTCAGAGAGGGGTGGTCTTCTTCGCCGGAAAGGAACCTGCCGGTTTCGAATACGTCTCGGAACCCCGGGCCTTCCGGGACCTCTTCCCGAAGATACTCCGAAGCTACGCCGTGGAATCCCTGCTCGGAGAGGCAAAGACCGCCAGGGCGCTCTCGGGGGATCAGGCCATGGCCTTCATTGAAAAGGCTCTTTCGGCGGAGACCACGGTAAAACACTCTGCCGGCAGGGGGGAGGATATCAGGTTTTCGGGCGATGGCGTAATAGGTTCCGCCCTGGCCTACGAGGACGAGATCCTCCACGCCGTATTGTTCCCCGATGATAAAGAGGGCAGGCCTGGTATCAGCGGGAGACCCGGAAGGTAGCCGGAAGGCCCTGCTGGTTTACAATTGTCAATGATCGCGAGGGGAGGCTCTCCCCACGGCCCTCTTTTTTGAAAAAAGGGATTCCCATGATCGCGAAAGGAGGCACAAAACTATGCTAGGTGCAATAAGTGGGGAGGCTCTCCCCACGGCCCTCTTTTTTTGAAAAAAGGGATTCCCATGATCGCGAAAGGAGGCACAAAACTATGCTAGGTGCAATAAGTGGGGAGGCTCTCCCCACGGCCCTCTTTTTTTGAAAAAAGGGATTCCCATGATCGCGAAAGGAGGCACAAAACTATGCTAG
>ENA-UPTA01000295-UPTA01000295.1-activated-sludge-metagenome-genome-assembly--contig:-NODE-295-length-58171-cov-7.929279_pt1 | contig 58171 bp, 46 predicted proteins | sample MGYA00238184_ERZ773361 | MGnify/ENA primary metagenome ERZ773361 (study PRJEB29100, sample SAMN05720205) | activated sludge metagenome | isolation source: anaerobic digester from wastewater... | reverse complement strand
CCAGCTCGACGTGGCGTGGGAGGACCCGGCGGCCAACCTGCCGCGGGCCTCGTCGATGGTCGCCGAGGCTGCCGCGGCCGGGGCGCGGCTGATCGTGCTGCCGGAGATGTTCGCAACCGGGTTCTCGATGGCCGCGACCGAGATGGCGGCCCATGCCGATGCCATCCGGGGCGGCCTGTCCGAGCTCGCGCGGCGCCACGGGGTGTGGCTGCTGGGCGGGTACGCGGAGCCGGGCGAGGAGCGCCCGCACAACGCCTGCTCGCTGATGAATCCGGAAGGCAGCGAGGTGCTCCACTACCGCAAGATCCACCCGTTCTCGATGGCCGGCGAGGGCGACCACTACGAGGCGGGGACGCGGATGGTGACCGCCGACGTCGAGGGGATCCGGATCACGCCGACGATCTGCTACGACCTCCGGTTTCCCGAGATCTACCGGGCGACCGCGGCCCACACCGACCTCTTCGTGGTCATCGCGAGCTGGCCGGATCGCCGCAGCGACGCCTGGCGGACCCTGCTCGCCGCCCGCGCCATCGACTGCCTGGCATGGGTGCTCGGCGTCAACCGGGTCGGCAAGGACCCCTACGACGTGCCGCACCGGGGCGACACCTCGCTGGTCGACCCGATGGGCAAGGCGGTCGAGGCCCTGGCCTGGGCGGAGGGTATCGTGGCCGGCGAGGTGGATGTCGTGCGCGCTCGAGAGCTGCGACGGCGCCTGCCCTTCCTCGACGACCGCCGGCCGGAGGTGTACGCCGCCCTGGCCCCCACCCGGCCAGGGGACGGGGGGTAGGGGATGGGGGTTGGCTCTCACCCGTTCCCGTTCCCGCTCCCGTCCCCGAGACATTGGTGCTCGCTGGCATAGGTCAATCGGGAACGGGCACGGGAACGGGTACGGGAACGATCGGCGAGTCTCGCCGGCGCTGGAATCCCGGCGACGGCCTTCCCGATTACCGGAGAGGGGGACGAAATGGCGACGACCGTCAACGTCAAGCTCTACTTCGAGGCCGCCCACCGGCTGCACAATCCCGCGCAGACCGAAGACTGGAACTGCCGGGTCTTCGGCAAGTGCAACAACCCGCACGGCCACGGGCACAACTACGTGCTCGAGGTGTCGGTCGAGGGCGAGGTGGATCCCGCGACCGGCTACCTCATCGACATGAAGGTCCTCAAGGACATCGTGCGTGGGACCGTCGTCGACGAGGTCGACCACCGCAACCTCTCGATCGAGGTCCCCTGGCTGGCCGGGATCAACACCACGGCCGAGAACCTGGCGCGGGCCTTCTTCGAGCGCATCGCCCCGGCGCTGCCGCGAGGCGTGCGGCTGGCCGTGGTCACGGTCCACGAGACCGAGCGCAACAGCGCCAGCTACCGGGAGGAGCGTGTGGGCATAGGCCCCCGGGCGCGCTCCTGACGTGGTTGTTGCTCGTGGCCTGAGCCCACACGCTCGTCGGGATGCGCGGCGCGCATCCTGACGGAACGAAGATGCGTCGATCACCGAAGGCTGGTGGACGCCCCGCTGCCCCTACACGCTCCTGGGCGTCCCGTCGGCGGCGTGCGCCTCGAGGAGTTGGTCGAGCCCCTTCCAGAACTCCTTGTCGGCCACCTTGAGCGTGGCGAGGTAGACCAGCGCCGCGTGGCCGTGGGCGGCAACCAGGTCCTTCGCCGACTGGCCGACCCGGGCCGCGTCGGGGCCGTCGAACTCCTCCGGCAGATCGAGGACGCCGTCGTTGTGGGGGATGCCAGCCGCGTCCAGGAACTCGGCGAGCAGCGGCCGGCGATCCGCCATGTGGAGGTGGAACAGGTACTGGAAGAGCACGTTCTCGGGGATGTCCTCGGCCAGCCGCACCAGCCGGCCCACCACTCGGTCGAGCGGCAGGCGATGGATCGACTGCGGGCGGAACTTCATCTCCTTGGCGAGCGTCTGCTCGAGGGCGATCCGCGTCTCTCGGTCGGAGTTCTGCCACAGCGCCGTGGCGGCCGCGCGCTGCTCGTCCTCGTTCATCAGCGCCCACACCGCGAAGGGCCCGCTCTGCGCCACCGCCTCTTTGAGGGTCGTCACGTCAGCCATCGCTCACCTCCTGCCCAGTCACCAGCGTACCAGGAATCGCCGGCAAAACAGCGCCGATGATCGCGGGGAGGGTGACGTTGCGCCGCGGCCACGGCGGCTCGCAGCTGCGTCCGTGCTCGTCATCATCATGATGCGCGCAGCGCATCAGTATCCAGGCGCGGGCGGCGAAGAGGCCGGGCAGGAGCACCACCTCAGGAGCGTTTTCGGGGGCCTCGTCCCCGCACGCGCCTAGATCAGGTACTCGCCGTTGGAGATGACGGTGATGCGCTTGCCGTCGGGGTGGACGATTTCGGCCCGCTCGACCTGGATCGGGTTGCCCCGGGCATAGACGACGTCCTGGTGCACGACCGTCGCAGGGCTCGTGAAGTCCTCCACGCCGACCACGCCGCCGAGATGGTCGGAGCGCCCGAACGCCCAGTGGAAGCCCGCCTTCTCGTCCTCGAGCACCTTGCCGGTGACCTGGGCCTTGTCGTTGACGCCGAACGCCACCTCGGCGATGTTGGCGCGCGCCGGGTCCTCATCGAAGAACGCCGAGTAGCGATCGGCTGCCGGGCCCTCGCCCTCGACCACCACGACGGTGTTCGACACCACGTGGAACAGCACCAGCTCGCCGCCCTCGATGACCGGGATCGTCCCGGCGGTCCACGACGGGATGTCCTCGAACTCGCCCTCGTAGGGCACGATGAAGGTCTCGCCCGACGGCAGGTTGATGACCCGTTCGCCCGGCTTGTCGCGACGCAGCGACCCGTCGTCCAGCTCGCATCGCCGGTGCCGGAGGTCGAACCAGCAGCGGTGGCCGGTCGAGAACAGCACGTCGCACAGCACGGCCCCGTCCAGGGCGTCGGCGATGGTGCGGCAGCGCGCGGCGACCTTGCGGTAGTCGGCGGCCAGCGCGGTGCGCTCCATCCGTTCCTCGACCCCGGGCATCGAGGCGGCACGGAAGTCGGAAGCGGCTCGCGCGACGTGGGCGAGCGGTGCGGTCGCCGAGAACTGGGTCATCGCGATCACCAGCGTCGAGGCCGACAGCCGCTCGTGAAGGTCCACCGCGTCCTCGCCGAGCCAGCCGGTTGCGGGCAGGTCGGCGTTGTTGGCCCCGGTCGCCGGAAAGCTGAGGATCGGCAGCACCTCGAAGCCACGCTCGCGTCCGAGCTCGGCGAGGGCGCCTCGCCAGCGCTCGGCCATCTCCCTGCGGGACTGCCACGCCTCGGTGTCGGGGATCCCCTCGTGCGGCACGTCCACCATCACTGCCGCGACCTCGCCCGGCTGCGGGTCGAAGACGTCTGTCATGAGCCTCTTGACATCGAGCATCCAACCCTCCGGTCGGGCAGGCCGCGGGCGCACCATGCTCCGCGCGGCGTCGATTCAGCTTCACGATCAGGACCTCGAGTGGCGCTGCCTCCGAGGCCCCTCCAACCCGCTGATTGTACTCTCCCCTCCCGCCTGCGCTATGCTCTCGCGCCATGAGCGGCAGCACGATCACCGCGGCGGTCGTGGGGACGGGTCACCTCGGGCGGCACCACGTTCGCATTCTCAGCCAGATGGCCGATGTGCGCTTCCTCGGCGCCTATGACGCGGACGCTGCGCGCTTGCAGGCGGTCACTGCCGAGCACGGGGTCACCGCCCTGCCCGACCTGCGCGCGGTTCGGGAGGCCGAGGCCGTGGTCGTGGCCACGCCCACCGTCAACCACCGCGAGACCGCGGGTCTGCTCCTCGAGGCCGGCTGCAACGTGCTGGTGGAGAAGCCGATCGCGGCGAGCCTCGCCGAGGCCGATGAGCTGCTGGCCCTCGCCGCCGTGCACGATGCCGTGCTCGCCGTCGGCCACGTCGAGTACCACAACCCGGCCGTCCAGGCGGCGCTCCTCCTCGCCGGGCAGGCGCGCTACCTGGAGGCGCAGCGACTGTCACCGTTCACGGCGCGCTCGGTCGACGTCGACGTGATCCTCGACCTCATGATCCACGACATGCAGATCACGCTGGCGGTCGCGGGCGAGACGCCGACCGAGATTCGGGCGGTCGGGGTGCCGGTGCTGACCGACAAGGTCGACCTGTGCCACGCGTGGATCGAGTTCCCATCCGGGCTGGTGGCCAACCTGACCGCGAGCCGGGTGTCGGCCGAACGGATCCGCAAGCTCCGGCTGTTCGCTCGCGACTCCTACTTCTCGGTGGACTACGCCGAGCAGAGCGTGTCGGCCGCGCAGCTCGTCCGGCAGGAGGGCGCGCCGCCCCGGATCGCACCGCGGACCGTCGCGGTCGAGAAGCGGGAGCCGCTCGCCTCCGAGCTCGACGCCTTCCTCGCCGCCTGCCGCGGCGAGCCCTCCGCGGCGGTCGGCGGCCGGGCCGGCCGCGACGCCCTGGCGGTCGCGATCGAGGTCCGGTACCAGGCGGAGGCGCGGTAGCCGGCGTCCGGCGCTCGAGCCGCCGTCGCGAGGCTCCCGGTGCCGGCGAGCTCTCCCGGTCCCGAACGCGCCCCTCCGGTCGGTCCTGTGGGATAATCGAGAAAAATGATGGTCAGGCTGCACGTGATCCCAGGCGAAGGGGCGCCATTCGACGTCACGGCGAGTGCCGACGCCCTGGTCATCGGGCGCTCGAGCAAGTGTGACCTTTCGATTCCGGACCGCTTCCTGTCGCGCCGTCACGCGCGGCTGTTCAAGGACGGAGACGGCTGGCGCATCGAGGACCTCGAGTCACGCAACGGCACCTTCGTGAACGGCCGCCGCGTCGAGGTCCCGCAGGCGGTCCGCCCGGGCGACGTGCTGACGATGTCGGCGAGCCGGGTCGAGCTGGCTGCCGAGGCCGACGGCGACGACGAGACCTCGACCGACTTCAGGTCCCGGCCGGCGTCGGACGTCCTTCAATTGACCGCCGCACCGCCTCCCGCGCTGGGGCGCGACAGCGCCGAGCTGAGGCGCTACGCGGAGCGGCTCGCGCTCATCAACGAGGTCCACCACGCGCTGGCCGGACCGATCACTCTCGCCGAGCTGCTCGACCTGATCCTCGACCGGGTCTTCGAGCACCTGCGACCCGAGCACGGGGCGATCTTCCTCAGGAAGGAGCGAGGTGGGTTCGAGTGCGCGGCCGCGCGCTCGGTCACCGGGGCCGCCGGCGAGCTCGTCTGCTCCGAGCGGCTGATCGAGGAGGTCGCGAACAAGGGGATGGCGGCCCTCGTCCTCGACGCGCGGACCGACCGGCGGTTCGACGACGCGGCGAGCCTCCTCGACGCCGGCGTCCGCAGCCTGATCGCGGCGCCGCTGCTCGACCCGAAGGGCGCCCTCGGCTTCATGGTGCTGTGCTCGAACGCGGCGGTGCGCGAGTTCGTGGATGACGACCTCGAGCTCCTGGTCACCCTGGCGTCGGTGGCCGCGTTGCGGATCCGCAACGTGGCGCTCGCCGAGGGGGCCGCCGAGCGGCAGCGCCTCGAGTGGGAGCTGAAGCAGGCCCGGCGCCTCCAGATCGGGCTGTTCCCACCGCGGCTGCCCGAGCTCCCCGGGTACGACCTCTACGCCGGCAACGTCCCGTCGCGGGGGGTGTCGGGCGACTTCTACGAGGTGGTCGAGCGGGCCGGCGGCGCCGAGTGCGTGCTGCTGGTCGCCGACGTCTCGGGCAAGGGGATGTCGGCCTCGCTGCTCACCGGCTACCTCGAGGCGCTGACCTCGGTCCCGATCGAGGCCGGGCTGGCGCCCCACGAAGTCTTCAACCAGATCTCCGGCCCGCTCCTCCGCCGCACCCCAGCCGACCGCTTCGCCACCGTCGTGATGGCCGTGCTCACGCTGGCGACCGGCGAGCTGCGCTGGGCCAACGCCGGCCACGATCCGGCCCTCCTCATCCGGAGCAGCGGAAGCCGCGAGTGGCTGGATCCGACCGGCATGCCGCTGGGCCTGATCGAGGGCGCCGAGTACCGCAGCCAGGAGACCGCCCTCGGCCCGGGCGATCTGCTGGTGCTGTACACCGACGGCTACACCGAGGCGCGCAACCGCCAGTCGGAGGAGTTCGGGAGCGACCGTTTCTCCGACCTGTGCGCCGCGCTGCGGGCCGATGGGCTGAAGGCGATCGCGCTCGAAATCGAGCGCGAGCTCGACGCCTTCTGCGAGGGCAGCGCGGCGTCCGACGACCGGACGGTGGTCATGCTGCGGCGGAAGGCCGAGGGCTGAGGAGCACTCGCGGCACAGGGACTCGGGAACGGGAACGGGGACGGGAACGGGGTGCGGGCCCCGACCCCTATCCCCCAACCCCTGACCCCTCCCTCACGCGCTCCCACTCCATGAGAAACCACGGCGTGAAGTCGTGCGGCCGCTCCGCCATCTCCCGGTCGAGGTGATCGGGCGCGACCCAGCGGATCTCCGCGATCTCGTGGGGATTCGGCCGCGGGACGTCGTCGCTCGCTCCGGCCCACACCCAGCACACCTCGCGCTCCGATCCGGCCTCGCCGAAGCGGGCGTGGTAGGTGAAGGTGAAGACGTGGTGGAGATCGCTGGTCATGCCGAGCTCCTCGAGGAGCCGGCGCGAGATGGCGGTCGCCATGGCCTCGCCGCGGCGGGGGTGGCTGCAGCAGCTGTTGGACCAGTAGAGCGGCCACAGGCGCTTGCCGGCGCTGCGGCGCTGGAGCAGGAGCTCGCCCGCGCGGTTGAAGATGAACAGCGAGAAGGCTCGATGGAGCACGCCGTCGCCGTCGTGGCAGGCGCCCTTGCCGAGGTGACCGATCTCGCGGTCGTCCTCGTCGACGAGGACCAGCCGCTCCTCGTCCGGGGGCACGGCGGCGTCGACCGAGCGCACTTCGGGATCAGCCAATGCGGACCGTCATCGCCTGGTAGCCGGCGTCCTGCATCGCCGAGACGACCTTGCCCGGGTTGTCCGGGCACAGGGCGATCATCGATCCGCCGCCGCCCCCGCCGGTCAGCTTCGCGCCGAGGGCGCCGTTCTCGCGCGCGATCTGGATCAGCTCCTCGAGCTCCCAGCTCGAGACCTGGAGGCCGTTGAGGAGGCCCTGACAGACGTTCATCAGCTCGCCGAGGCGCTCGAGGTCGAGGCGCTTGATCGCCTCCAGGGCCTGCACCGTCAGCGCGTCGATGCCCCGGAAGATGGTGTCGTAGACGTCGCGGTTGCGCTCGTGGCCCTCCCGCACCCGGGCGACCGTCTTCGCGGTGAGGCACTCGACGCCGGTCATGCCGATGACCAGGGTGATCGGCTCCGGCAGCGCGAGGGGCTCGACCAGGGGCGGCTCGCCGGCGCGGTAGAGCAGCGGTCTGCCGTAGGTGGCGACGGTGTTGTCGATGCCGGACGGGGTGCCGTGGGCCACCCGCTCGCATTGGAAGGCGAGGACGTTGACCTCCTCGTCCTTCAAACCGAGGGAGAAGTGGCGGTCGAGGGCGCGGATGATCGCCACCGCGACCGCGGAGGAGCCGCCGAGTCCCATCGCCCGCGGGATCTCGGAGTAGACCTCGATCCGCATCGAGCGCTCGATCAGCCCGAGGTTCTCCAGGATCAGCGCCGCCGGCACCTCGAAGGAGCGCCGCATCTTCGGATCGGACCGCAGCCGCTGCTCGACGCCCCAGCGCGGGACGACCAGCCACACCCCGTCGTCCTCGTCCATGACGCGGGCCCGCACCGCCAGCGGGATGGGAGCGGCGATGGCGCGGCTGCCGTAGACCACCGCGTGCTCGCCGAGCAGGATGATCTTGCCGTGCCCGGCCGCCATCTCGGTGTCGTCGCGAATCAGCGTCCGGCCCATCTCCTCCTGCGCCTCGGCGACCAGCTCGCGGGCCTTCCAGACCTTGACCTCGCCGGAGGCCACCAGCCGCTCGACGACGGTGTCGAAGATCTCCGGGGTCGCGCCGGCCGCGGTCGCGACGCTGCGGGCGTGGAGGGTCATGTGGCCGCGCTGGATGCCCTCGGTGGTGAGCGCGCGCAGGGCCGCGAAGTTCTGCGCCAGGCCGACCGCGGCGATCACCTCCGCGAGCTCGCGCGACGACTCGACCTGCATGATGCGGAGGTTGACGGCCACCGACGGGTTGGTCTGCAGCGGCCCGCCGACGATCCCGACCCGCAGCGGCAGCTCGATGGTTCCGACCAGGGACCCGTCGGCGTCCTTCGACCAGCGGGAGAGCGAGGTGTAGCGGGTGCCCCGCGCGGCGAAGGCGTGGGCGCCGGCCTCCACCGCCCGCCAGTCGTTGCCGGTCGCGAGCGCCACCGCGTCGATGCCGTTCATGATGCCCTTGTTGTGGGTGGCGGCGCGGTACGGGTCGACGCTCGCGAACTGGCTCGCGACGACGATGCCGTCACGGACCTGCTCGCCGTCATAGCCGTTGCTCCGCAGGTCTTCAACCGGGATTTTCACCGAGGCGCGGACCAGGGACCGGTCGGCGAGGTTGGACAGGATGCGCAGGAAGACGGTGCCGCCGGTCAGGCTTTCGAGGAACGACGCCACGCCCTCGCACATGGTGTTGACGAGGTTCGCGCCCATCGCATCGCAGGTGTTCACCATCAGGTGGACGACCAGCATCTCGACGCTGTCGCTGGTCGCGGGGTGGAGGACCACCTCGAGGTCGACGGCCCCGCCGCCGCGCGCCACCATCCGCGGGTGGAGGCTGTTGGCGAGGTTGAGGACCTCCTCCTTGCGCTGCTCGAGGAGCTGCCGCGCCTTGGCCGGGTGCGGCACGTCGACGAGCTGGATCTGGCCGATCAGGATCGGCTCGCTGCTCGAGGTGGTGAAGCCGCCTGCCGCCCGGGCGGTCTTGGCCGCATAGCTCAGGGCGGCCACGATCGACGGCTCCTCGACCGCCAGCGGCACGACGTAGTCCTTGCCGTTGATCAGGAAGTTCAGGGCGAGGCCGACCGGCAGGCCCATCACGCCGATCACGTTCTCGATCATGGCGTCGGCGCTGGTGACGTCGAGCGTGGCCTCGCCGTTGATCAGGGCCTTGTAGTCCTGCGCCGACAGCAGGCCGCGATCGCGCACCGCACGGACGCGCTCGGGGACGGTGAGCTTGTGGAACGATGGGATTGTGGATCTGCTCACGATTTGTGCGATCTCCTTCATCCGCCCTCGAGCCCGGTTCCGTTCCCGGCTGGCTGCGGGGGCCCGTCTCCTCCGGGCGGATGAGCGCCCGCGATCCGAATCGTGGTCGCACGACCGTCGTTGCTGCGGATGACCGCTCGCGATGCGGCCACGCTGGCCGCGACACTCCGACGGCACACTTTAACCCGTCCGCCGCCGGAAGACAACGGCCGCCAGCGGATCGTGCCGCCTGCGCTGCGCCGCCGTCGTCCCGCCAGCAGGGAACCTCCGACCCTTGGCCGCTGGCGGGAAGCGGGCGCGGATGCGGGCGGAAGCTACGAGTGTCGGGTGAGACCGCACGGGTCGAGATGCAGCGGCACGGTTCGGAAGCCCGCGGCGGCTGCAGCGGCGGCGGTCGCCGCGGCGGCCTCAGGGTCGGCCGCGAACGCGATGCCGAGATCCCCGCCGCCGGCGCCGCTCGGCTTGAAGGCGGCCCCGTGGCGGCGCGCGAGGCCGCGCAGCGCGTCGAGCTCGGCGGACAGGATGGGCAGCGCCGCGGCGTGGCCCAACTCCTCCATGGCCTCGCAGAACCCATCGACGACCTCGAGCACCGCGGCGACGCGGCCGAGCCGGAAAGCATCGGCTCCGGCCCGGGAGAGCTCGGCGAGCCGTCCCAGGGCGGCTTCGACCGCGGCGTCGCCCGCCGCCGTCCTCTCGTCGAGACGGCGCAGCATGCTCGCGGTGTCGGCGCTGCGGCCGGTCCACACCACGACCAGGTGCAGCCCCTCCGGCATCGCGAGCCGGTCGGCGGCGGCGACGGCGCCGTGCTCGTCGAGCCGGAAGCCGACCACGCCTCCGATCAGGCTGGCGGCGAGATCGGCGCCGCTGCCGCGGCCGCCCTGGAGGCCCCGGTGCAGGCCGAGCAGCGACCCCAGCCAGCGCAGCGGGTCGGCGAGCAGCTGCTCGCGGCCGCTCCACAGGGCGAGCGCCGACGCCAGGACGACGGTCGCGGCGGCGCTCGAGCCGAGGCCGAGCTTCATCATCCCGCCCGGCCCGGCCTCGTAGAGGGCGCGCGTGTCGAGAGTTGCCGCCGCCGGCGGCAGGCGGGCGGCGTCGAGCAGGCCGCCGGCGGACATGGAGGAGATCAGGCGCTCCACCAGGTCGAGGCGACCGGAGCCGGCGGCCGCGCCGCCCTGCCAGCGCAGGCTGCCGTCCGCAGCGAGCGTGAAGCGGAGGGGCTCGACGGCCAATGGAGGCGCCGCGATGGACCACAGCTCGCTGCCCGCCGGCTCGAGCTCGACGCGCGCCCGGCGATCGACCGCCATCACGATCGCCGGCGCGCCGCGGAGGACGGCGTACTCGCCGAGCAGCAGCAGCTTCCCGGGGGCCGAGACGGCGACGCGCACGGTCACTCCCCGACGACGCGAGCGCCCTCGCCGAGGCCACAGCGCAGCACCTCGGTCACCCCGGGCAGCTCGGCCAGGGCCTCGGCGACGCGGCCCGCCGCCTCGGGCAGGCAGACCGCCTTGACCTGCGGGCCGGCGTCGACCGTGAAGAACACCCCGACGCCGTGGGAGGCGAGCTCGCGCAGCCGGCGCAGGCACTCGACGGTGGTGCCGTTCCAGTACAGCAGGCCCGGGCGCGAGGCCAGCATGACGGCGTGCATCTTGAGGCAGCTGTGCTCGGCGACCGCCGCCAGCGCCGCGAAGTCGCGGTCCTCGATCGCCCGCCTCGCTGCCGCCAAGTCGCCCTCCGACGTCGCCAGCCATGCGCCGTAGTACGGGGAGGTGCGCTCGGTGTGCAGCATGCCGGCGGTCGAGCCGATCGCCTTGGCCTCGGCCGAGGTGACGGCGATGACGACCTGCAGCTGCCAGTCGGCGGCTGCCAGGATCTGGCCGGTCTCGCAGCGCGAGCCCGGCCGCAGGCGCAGCTCGACGAACCCGCCGAACAGCGAGCGCGCCGCCGAGCCCGAGCAGCGCCGCGCCTGCTCGGCCAGCTCGGCCCGCTCGAGGCCGGTCCCGAGTGCGTGGTCCGCCGCCACCACCAGGGCCGCAAACCCGGATGCCGACGACGCCAGGCCGGCGGCGGTCGGGAAGCTGTTGGTGCTCTCGACCGCGGCACGCGGGGCGCCCGGCAGCCGCGCCCGCAGCAGGTCGAGGCAGGAGCGGACTCGCGGCAGCTGGTCTGGCGCCGGCCGGCCGTCGAGGGTGAAGCGGTCATTGGGCAGCGCGCGGTCGAAGCGGACGCTGGTTGTGGTGACGAGGGTGTCGAGGGTGATCGAGATCGAGCCCACCGCCGGCAGGTTCCGTGCCTCGTCCGCCTTGCCCCAGTACTTGACCAGCGCGATGTTGGGATGGGCGACGGCGGTGGCGTGCACGGCGAGGCTCCGGCCTGAAGATAGCAGGGGAAAGGGGAGAGGGGATAGGGAAGAGGGGCTGGAGAGTAGTTCCACCCGTTCCCGTACCCGTTCCCGTACCCGTTCCCGGGGTGCGAGGCGAGCACGCGGACGGCGCGTCCTGCGGGTGTGCCACTGGTGACACTTTCGGGGTCGCATCTCGCCGGGTTGCGCGCACCACTCGGGGGCCCCGAAAGTGTCAGCGGTGGCACCCACGGGGAGCGCTTCCAGAGCATCGGCGCGAAGCGATCTCGAGGACGGGGCGAACGAGCGGAAGCGGGAACGGGAACGGGTGCGGGAACGGGTACGGGGACGGGAAAGGGGGTGCGACCACGATGTGGATTCGCCGCGGACCGCGGTACAGTAGAGAGCCATGAAGAACGCCACCATCACCGCCGCCATCGCCCTGACGCTGATGCTGCTGCTGGTCACCCTCGCGAGCGCCCAGCAGGTGTATCCCACGGTCCCGGACTGGATCTCCACCGATCCTCCGCCGGACGGGGATTGGGTGGGCACCGGCGGGGCGCTGGTCGACCTCGACCGCGACGGCTGGCTCGACCTGGTGGTGGCCAACGGCAACGACATGCAGGTGCAGCCGCTGACCGTCTACTACAACCAGGGCGACGGCACCTTCCCGCAGATCCCGGACTGGCAGTCGGCCGACATCGCCTACCACGGCCACCTCGACGTCGCCGATGTCAACGGCGACGGCTGGCCGGACGTGGCGGTGGCGATGCTCGGCGAGTTCGACACGATCGACCACGCGGCCAAGCTCTACCTCAACAACAACGGCACCCTGTCGTCGCTGCCGGACTGGCAGTCGGCCGAGATGGCCAACGCCTTCGGGTGCGCCTTCGGGGACGTCAACAATGACGGCCGGCCGGACCTCGCCGCCGCCACCGGCTGGGCGTACTCGCCCCAGCACTTCTTCAACAACTACGTGTGGATCAACAGCGGCGGCATGCTGGCCTCGAGCGCCTCGTGGCTGTCGGATGACGACGACCACCTGCAGGGCGTGACCTGGTGTGACGCCAACCGCGACGGCTGGCTCGACCTGGTGGGCGCGGCGAGCGGCTCCCAGACCCGGGTCTACGCCAACCTCGGCGGGACCCTCGAGACCACGGCCTCCTGGTTCACCACCGACGTCCCCAACCAGGACTCGATCATGGTGGCGTGCGGCGACGTCACCGGCGACGGCTACGTCGACCTGTTCGTCGCCGACAACAACCAGATCGGCGGCAGCGGCCGCTTCCGCCAGTACGACGGCCAGGCGGCCGGCTTCTTCTCCACGACCGTTGGCTGGAGCTACCTCGAGGGCTACGCGTCGGCGGTGGTGCTGGCCGACGTCGACGCCGACGGCGACCTCGACCTCGCCACCGGCGCCTGGTGGGACAGCACGCGGCTGTTCCTCAACAGCGGCAGCGGCCTGCCGGCGAGCCCGCAGTGGAGCTCGGCCGTGACCTCGGTGGTCGAGAAGATCGTCTTCGGCGACGTCAACCGGGACGGCCTGCAGACCGCAGTCGAGACCTTCCCGGCCGACGGTGGCCACCTCTTCGAGCTGGCGCGGCGGCCGATCCAGGAGGTGCTCGAGGTGCGCCTGGACGGCGCCGTGCTGGCGGCCGACGAGTACACCCTGCACCGGGACGGCTGGATCACGACCGCGGTCGCGCCGACCGTCGCCCTCGAGGTGGAGTACCGCTGGCCGGGCTCGCCGGACATGGCGGTCACCAACTGGGACGACTCGGTGGGCAACTACCTCTACTACAACCTGCTCGGCCCGGTGTTTGCCGACGGCTTCGAGTCCGGCGACACCGCGGCGTGGAGCGCGACCGTGCCCGCGGCCGGGCGCCTTCACGAGTCCCTGACCGCAGTCGAGTAAGCCCGCCCGCGGCCGTCGGGCGGGTCGGAGGCGCGGAAGCGGGCGGGGGAGCCCACCCCTGACCCCTGGTCGGCTGGAGGCGCTGGTCCCCTTACCCCTCGTCAGGTGTTGGGTCGAGCTCGATGCCGAGCCGTCGCGCCTTGCGGTAGAGCGATTTGCGCTCGATGCCGAGGATCTGCGCGGCGCGCGTCCGGTTGCCCCCCGAGCGCGCGAGCACGGCCGTGATGTGCAGGCGCTCGAGCTCCTCAAGCGTGAGCTCGTCGCCGATCGCCGGCCGGGCGGGCGCCGCCGCCGGTCCGGCCGGAGGCAGCAGCCGGGCCACCGCCTCCGCGTCATCCAGTGAGCCGAGGTCGATCGCCGCGCGCTGGACGATGCTCTCGAGCTCACGGACGTTCCCCGGCCAGGGGTAGCGGGCGAGCACCGCGAGGGTCTCCTTCGAGGGCGGACCGAGGTCATCGAGACCGAGCCGGACCATCGTCAGCCGGCGGAAGTGCTCGACCAGTAGCGGGATGTCGCTTGGCCGGTCGCGCAGGGGCGGCACCTCGATCAGGTAGCCGGCGAGCCGAAAGTAGAGGTCTTCCCTGAAGCTCCCATCAGCAACGTCGCGGCGCAGGTCGCGGTTGGTCGCCGCCACGACGCGGGCGTCGATCGTGACTGCCGCGTCGGAGCCGAGGGGGCGGACCTCGCCGTCGGCCAGGAACCGGAGCAGCTTGACCTGGAGCGGGCGCGGCAGCTCGCCGACCTCGTCCAGGAAGACGGTGCCGCCGCGCGCCGACGCGATCGCCCCAGGATAGTCGCGGTCGGCACCGGTGAAGGCGCCGCGGCGGTGGCCGAAAAGCTCGCTTTCGAGCAGCCCCTCGGGGATCGCGCCGCAGTTGATGGCGACGAACGGTCCGGCCGGCTGCGCACCGAATCGGTGCAGGGCGCGGGCGACGAGCTCCTTGCCGGTGCCGGTCTCGCCCGTGACCAGCACCGGCACCGGCAGCCGGGCCACCCTGGCGACGGCGGTGTAGACCGCGACGATCCGGGGATGGCTGCCGACGATCATCGACTGCGGCCCGGTCGAAACCTCGGGCGCAGGCCGCTCGGCCGTACGCAGCGCGGCGCGGACGCGCTCCACCAGGTGCTCGAGCTCGAAGGGCTTGGCCAGATAGTCGACGACGCCGGCGGCAGACGCCGCCGCGGCGGTCTCCACGGTGCCCTGGGCGGTGACCAGGATGATCGGCGCCTGCGGCTGTGTGCTGCGGATCTCGGCGAGCAGCTCGATGGCGGTCGCGTCGCCGAGGTAGATGTCGCACACCAGAAGGTCGAAGCGGTCCTGGTCGAGGCGCTCGCGGACCTCGGCGGCGGACGAGGCGCCGATGACCTGGCACCCCTCCTTTCGCAGGGTCATCGACATCAGCTCGAGCAGCGCCCGGTCGTCGTCAGCGACCAGCAGTCTCGGAGGCATCGGCCTCGCTCCTTTCCCCGGCGGGCGGGAAGTCCACGGTGAAGGTGGATCCCCGCCCGACCACGGTGTCCACCCGGACCTCGGCGCGGTGGCGGTCGGCAACCTCGCGCACCAGGGCGAGCCCGAGGCCGGTCCCCGGAGCGCCGCTCCCCGGCACCCGGTAGAAGCGCTCGAAGAGGCGAGGCAGCGCCTCCTCGGGGATGCCCGGGCCCCGGTCGCGCACCGAGAGGCGGGCGCCTTCCGGCACCTCGGTGACCGTGACCTCCACCACTCCGCCAGCAGGGGAGTGCTTGAGCGCGTTGCCGACCAGGTTGTCGACCAGCCGCACCACGAGCTCCTCGTCGCCGAGGATCATGGCGGGCCCGGGGGAGTCGAGCGCGATGGTGACGCCGGTGGCCGCCGCCTGGAGCGCGTCGCATCGGCGGCTGACGAGCTCCGCGAGGTCGAGCCGCCTCAGCTCGGTCGGCCGCTGGCCGGAGCCGAGCCGCTCGAGCTCGAGGAAGGTGGTCACCATGCGGCCGAGGCGGTCCGCCTCACCGCGGATCAGGCCTGCGACCCGGAGCTGCTCGTCGCGATCGAGCTCGTAGCGCTCGAGCATCGACCCGAAGCCTGCGATCGACGCGAGCGGGGTCTTGAGCTCGTGCGACACCAGGCGCTGGGTCTCACGCTGGCTCCGCTCGAGCTCGCGCTCGGCGGTGACGTCACGCAGCAGGCCGACCGCCCCCGACGAGATCGGCCGGACTGCGATCTCGATATGGCGGCCGCCGCGCTCGACCGCGCCGGCGGCGACCTCGCTCGCCAGCGGCGGTTCACCCCACATCCGCTCAACTGCCCGGTTGGCCAGCAGCGGCCGGCCGCTGTCGTCCCACAGCACCACTCCCTCCTCGAGACCCTCGAGCAGCGCTCGCCGCAGCTCGCCGTCGCGGGCGATCTCCCGCTGCAGGCAGCGCGCGAGCTGGAGCTGCTTCGGCACGCCCCGCGGCAAGGGCCCGGCGGTGGAGGCGGCGGACTGGTCGAGCAGCGAGGCGAGTACCGCCGCGGTCTCGCGGTGCGCCTCGCGCGACTCGAGCGCCTCGCGACCGGCCGCGGACAGCCCGGCGGCGGCGACGACCGTCACCAGCGGCAGCACGATCCCGGCTGCCCACAGCAGCGCGACCGCGGCGACCAATGCTGCGGCGAGCACGGCAGCCACCAGCCGGAGGTCGAGCCGATCGGCGAGCGTGCGCGCCCCCTGGACGAGCCCGGCAGCGAGCAGCGCGGCGGCGAAGGCCATCCAGCCCGGCGCCGGGGACAGCAGCCCGCCGCGCACGATCGAGGAGGCCGCCGCGGCGTGAACCAGCACGCCTGGTTGGGGCCGGTCGCGTGGCCCCACGGGGACCACGAACTGGTCGCCCGCACCGGAGGCGGCAAGCCCGATCATGACCACCTTGCCGGCCAGCGGGTCGCCCGGAAGTGCGCCGGCCATCACCGTGGCGGCCGAGAGCCGGGGGATCCCCTGCGGCGGCTCGCGGAAGTCGGGGCGCAGGCTCCCGCCGGGGACGATCGCGCCCTTCCAGCCGGCGAGCCGGGCGGCCGCCGCCGACAGGGCGGGCAGCGACAGGCCTCCTGCCTGCTTGGTGGCGGCGATCTCGCGCACCACCCCGTCGTGCGCGACCTCGGCGTGGGCATGGGCGGCGCGGCGGGCGCCGCCGAAGCGCTCGAGGGGCAGCAGCCAGCCCCCGTCGGGCGCGATCACCGCGGCGAGGACCGCCGGCCCATCCTCGAGCGCGCCGGCGAGGGGCGCATCCGACGCCTCGCCGGAAGGCTCGGACAGGATCAGGTCGACCACCACCGCGCGGGCCCCCGACCGGCGGACGGCGCGCACGAGCCCGGCGAGGGCATCCCGGCTCCACGGAAGGGGCCCGACCTGGGCGATCGACGGCTCGTCGATGACCACGGCGGCGATCGGCCCGACGGCCGCGCTGCCGGGCCGGGGCACCCGCAGCAGGAGATCGGAGACCGGGCGCTCGAGCGGGTCGAGACCACCGGTCGCCCACAGCAGCCAGACCAGGACGGCGGCGAGCCCCGCCAGCATCCACTCGCGGCGCAGGGCGGCAGCTCGGCGGAAGCTCATCACTGACAGGGTAGCCGATTCGAAAGCAAGGGCGGGGCGCCCGAGCGCCCCGCCGTGAGTCGTCACTGGCTGCGAACGGTCAGGGAGCTCCCCCGCCGCCGTTGCCGCCGCCGTTACCGCCGCCGCTGCCACCAGGGTCACCGTTGCCGCCCGGGTCGCCGTTGCCGCCCGGATCGCCGTTGCCGCCCGGATCGCCGTTGCCACCCGGATCGCCGTTGCCACCCGGATCGCCGTTGCCACCCGGATCGCCGTTGCCACCACCCTGGCCGCCGCCGTTGCCGTTGCCGGCCATGTTGGTGCCGGTAAAGGTGCCGGTCAGCACGACGCTCGCGGCGGCGTCGACCCACTCGACCAACCGCAGCTCCTCGATGGGCTGGAGGTCGGCCGGCAGGCTGCCGTCCGCGGTCGTCAGCTCGAGCGAGGCGTGACCGACCGCGTCAGCGGTGACCGCGCCGGCAAGAAACCCGTCGACCGAGATCTGGTAGACGGCGCCGGGCTCCAGCCCGCACGCCCGGGTCTCGAAGATCTGCTCGTCGCCGTCGGTGCGCACAACCTTGGCGATCCCGCGCTCGCCGAAGCCGAGCACCGCGTCGAGCCGGATCCGCTCCATGTAGACGGTGTCGGCCGGCCCGGCGCCGCCCGACCAGTCGATCACGAACGCACCCTCGAGCACGACCCCCAGGCCGGCATCGACGATCTGCGCGAGCTCCAGGGCCTCGGCCGGCGGCAGCTCGTCCGGAACCGGTGGGAACCTGTCCTCCGGCCAGCCGAGGTGGAGCCTGCCGTCGCCGAAGGCATCGGTCGTCAGGGCGCCGATGGTCAGGCCGTCGATCACCGCCGCGTACTCGGTGTCGGGCTCGAGCCCGACGACCCGCACCACCACCGCCCGCCGGATCTCCTCGTCGGACATGACCTGGTCCGCAACCATGACGCGGCCCCAGCCCTCGATTCCGCCGATCGGCTCGAGCGCCGCCACCGCGTGAACGCGGTCGAGCGGGGGGTCCTGGTCGGTGGCAAACAGGTTCCGGTTCTGGTGCTCGTGCGTCGAGCGGTTCATCTGGGCCTGTGCAAAACCGGTCACCGTGGCTGCCAGCAGGCCGGCCAGCATCGCGACCACAACCAGACAACGTGTGCTTCTCATCGCCTCACTCCTTTCGTTCTCCGGGCGGTTGACGCCGCCCGACTCCCGGAAGGGCAAGGGTCATGCCAGCAGCAGGGGGCTGAATCGAGCGGGCGCCGGCGGCTCGGCGAGTCGTCCCAACCCACCGGGCGTGTCCGATTGCCCCGCGGCGCCGGTTTCAGGACGAGGCCGGCAAAGGCTCCGCCTGGCATCGACCTTGCTCGAGGGTGGAGCATGACGACCGGAGGTGGGATGATGCTCCCGACGATGACTTTCAAGAGGGTGCTGCTGGCAGTTGCCGTGATCGGGGCCGCCGTGCTGAGCGCGGAAGAGGCGGAGCCGCCGTCGTACCAGCTCTCGGCGGTGGAACGGAAGCTGTTCCGGGACCTTCCCGCCCCCGAGACGCAGCTCGACTCCGGAGCGCCGATCGCCGCCGGGGACCGGCTGCGCACCGGTGCGCGGTCGTCGGCCGACATCCTGTGCCCGGAGGCGGCAGCCCGGTTCCGGATCGCGGCCAAGACCCGGGCTCGGCTCGCCTCCGAGACGCCGGGAGTGCTGCTCGAGCTCGAAGAGGGGAGGCTCCGCGCGCTGTTCGAGAAGCTGACCGGGAGCTCGCGTGAGCGACTCGTCACCACGCCGTCGGCCGTGCTTGCCGTCCGCGGCACCGAGTATGGCGTCGAGGTCGATGCAAAGGGAAACACCACGGTCACGGTTTTCGAGGGCGAGGTCGAGCTTGTCGACGTCGGGCGCCAGGGCGAGCCGGTGCGCATCGGCCCCGGCCAGTACACCAGGGTCCGGCGCGGCCAGCCGGCGCAGCCGCCGCGGCCGCACGAGATGACGACGCACGACTGGGAGCGCGGCGGCCGGCCCGACCAGCCTCCTCCGATGGCGGGCCCGGGCTTCGGCGCCGGTGGCGACGGCGGAAGCGGCCCGCCGGACGCGGGCGGGCCGGGCAGCGGCGCCGGCGCCGGATCGGGCGGCGGCTCGCACCGCGGTGGTGGTGGCGGCGGCCGCTGACACGGCCGAGCGAGGTCCGAACCGCGCTCCCGCCCGGCCTGGCACGGACAGGGATCCAGAAGCGAAAGCGGGTGCGGATCCGGCTTCGTCCTGCGGACTTCGCCGTGACAGGTCCGGCCTCCGGCTTCGCTTTCAGCTTGCGGCTTCGCCTAGTGGGCTGCGCCGTTGCTCCGTGTTGACAGCAGCGCGCGGTGGAGTTGACCCCTGTCCCCTCACCCCTAAATCCTCGCCCCTGGTCCGGAGGTGGCGTCGATCCGGGCGACGTAGCTCGCCGCCACGTCCTCGAGCCGGCGCGGGGCCCTGCGGCGTTCGCGCGGGACCCGCACTCGCTGGACGCGGCGGTCGCGCCCGGAGCGCCGGTCGCGAGTGGGCCGCGCGCTCGACGACACGGTGGCCCGCGCCCTGGCGCCGATGCGGATCAGCACCAGCAGCACCAGGAGCGCGACAATGGCGGCAACGACGATGGTCATCCGGCTCCCTCTGACAGCAGCCCTACGCGAGCGGACGGACGCGGGTCTCTGTCAGGGTGAAAGCCGGGATCGCGACTGCGTATTCCGCGGCCGTGCACGGCATCGGAGGTCGGGATCGGGCACGGGAACGGGAACGGGATCGTGCGAGCCCTATCCCCCAGATCCTATCCCCTAGATCCTCTCTACGTGGCCGTGGTGCCGCCGATCGTCATCTCGGCGAGCTTGATGGTCGGGCCGTTGGTCGAGCCGTGGAAGCGCAGGTCGTCGCCGACCAGCTCGATGCCCTGGAGCAGGTCGCCGAGGTTGCCGGCGATGGTGATCCCGGCAACCGGGAAGGTGGTGACGCCGTTCTCGATCCACAGCCCGAAGGCGCCGATCGAGATGTCGCCGGTCGTCGGGTCGGTGCCGAAGCCGATGGTGCCGGTCAGCAGCAGCCCGCGCTCGACCGAGGCCATGATCGCCTCGGGTTTGGCGGCGCCCGCCTTCAGGTAGAGGTTGGTGGTGCCGCCGGCGTTGCCCGTCGACTTCATCCCGAGCTTGCGGGCGTAGTAGGTGTCGAGCAGGTAGCTCTTCAGCACCCCCGCCTCGACCAGCGTGGTGGTGCGCCGCGGCACGCCTTCGCCGTCGAACGGCGCGGTGGCGAATCCGTGCTTGAGCAGGCCGTCGTCGACGATGGTGACGGTGCCGGCGGCGATCTTCGCGCCCAGCCTGTCGACCAGGAACGACTGGCGGCGCGAGATCGCCTGGCCCGATACCGCCTCGGCGAGGAAGTCGAGCAGGCCGGCGGTCACCGGCGGCTCGACGACCACCGGCACCTTCTGGGTCTCGACCTTGCGGGCGCCGATCAGCCGGGTCACCCGGCGGGCGGCGGTGGTCGCCAGCACCTCGGGTTCGGGCAGCGCCGCTCGCGTCGGCCCGCCCTCGAACCAGCCGTCCTGGAACAGGTTGTCGCCCTCGCCGGCCTGGAAGGCCGCCGAGGCGAACGCGCCGGTGCTGCGGTAGCTGCCGCGGAAGCCCTTCGAGTTGGCGAGGATGGTGGTCTCGTCGGCAGACACGAACGAGGCGCCGAGCGACTTGGTGACGCCCGCCTGCTTGAGGCCGATCGCCTCCGCCTGGGTGGCGTAGGCGATCTTCTCCTCGGGCGTGAGCGCCAGGACCGCGGGGTCGAAGATGCCGAGCTCGGCGGCGTCGGCCGTGACCTTCTCGAGCGCGGGCAGGCCCGCGAACTCGTCCTTGCCGCCGAGCCGGGCGCGCGCCACCGCGTTGGTCACCAGCCGGTCGAGGGTGTCGAGCGAGAGGTCGGAGGAGGATGCGTTGGCGGTGCGGCCGTCGACGAAGGCCCGGATCGCCAGCTGCCTCGAGCCGGACTCGGTCAGGGTCTCGAGCGCTCCGTCGCGGATCGCGGCGCGGAACTGGCTGCCGTCGCCGATCGACACCTCGATCTCGTCCGCGCCCTTCATGATGCCCAGCTTCACCAGCTGGTCGGCGAGCGCCATCAGGTCGTTGCTGCCCGTGCTCATGCCCGACCTCCGACCGTCATCTCGCGAACCTTGAAGGTGGGGCTGCCGGCCGTCACCGGCGCGGACTGGCCGCCCTTGCCGCAGCTGCCGAGGAAGGTGCCGAGGTCGTTGCCCACCATCTCGATGTCATTGAGCATCTTCAGGTTGATGCCGATCAGGGTGGCGGTCTTGACCGGCGCGGTGAGCTTGCCGTCCTCGATCAAGTAGCCGAGGTTGACCGAGAAGGTGAACTTGCCGGTGCCCTGCACCATGCCGCCCTCGTAGCTTGATGCGTAGAAGCCCTTCTTGACCGAGGCGATGATCTCCTCAGGCGGCGTCGACCCCTGCGCCAGGAAGGTGTTGTTCATGCGCGGGATCGGCGGGTTGCGGAACGACTGCCGCCGGCCGTGGCCGTTGGGCGTAGTACCCAGCACCCTCGCCGACAGCCGGTCGTGGAGGAAGCCGGTGAGCACCCCCTTGTCGACCAGCACCGCCTTGCCGGTGGCGGTGCCCTCGTCGTCGACGTTGAGCGAGCCGCGCGCCTCCGGGATGGTCGCGTCGTCGTAGATCGTGACCAAGGGGCTTGCGACCTTCTGGCCCATCCGGTCCCACATGATCGAGGTCTTCTTCCAGACCCCGTCCGCCTCGAAGGGGTGGCCGACCGCCTCGTGGATGACGACGCCGGAGTTCTTGCTGCCGAGCACCACCGGCTGGTCGCCGGGCACCGGGTAGACCGCGCCGAGCAGGATGATCGCCTCCTCGGCGGCCCGCGTGCCGATCTCCTTGGGGGTGGTGCCGGGGGTGGCGTAGAACGCCCGGCCGACCCGGCCGCCGGCGTTGTCCGAGCCGTTGACGCGGACGCCGTCGCTCTCCGCGATGGCGGTCACCCGCATCCTGGCCTGCGGCCGGACGTCGGTTGTGAGCAGGCCCTCGCTGTTGAAGATGGACACCACCTGGAGCTCGTCCGAAAACTCCGAGCGGACCTTGACGATCCTCTTGTCGTGGGCAGCGGCCGCGGCGTAGCCCTCCTTGACGAGGGCGATCCGGTCCGCGAGCGTCCCCTCCGAGAAGGGCATCTTGAGCTGGTAGACCTGCCGGCCCGGCGGCCGCTCGGCGAACGGGGCGACCGCGCCGCCGCTTCCCGAGGACGCGATCGCCGCCGCGGTCAGGGCCGCGCGGCGCATCGCGTCGAGCGCCAGCTCGGAGGTGAAGCCGAAGCCGGTCTGCTGCCCCTTGAGGACGCGGATGCCGATGCCGAGCCGGATGTTCTCGTCCGACTCCTTGATGATGTCGTCCTCCATCTCGACCGCGTTCGAGGTCGAGTACTCGAGGAAGAGCTCGGCGAAGTCGCCGCCCTTGGACAGCGCCGCCTGGAGGACCTGGCGCAGCATCTCGGCGGTCACTCCGAACCGCTCCTCGAAGAGGCCCAGGCCGGGCGCCGTCGCGGCGGCGACCGCCAGCCGGTCGGCGAAGAGCCCGGAGACGGCCCAGGCGCCGGCGCTGGCGCCGGCGAGGGCCATGAACTCACGTCGTTGCAGCTTTCCCATGGCGCGCGTCCCTCCCGCGATCGGCAGGCTACCCCAGCCGCGGGCCGATGAGAACCGGGCCGGCGGGCCGGGCTGAAGGCTCCCCTGCTCTACGGAGACCCGCGGCCGCGAGTTGCATCGTCAGCCGCGCGGGATCCGGTCCGCGTTGGCGGCGAGCCAGCCCTCGAAGCTCTGCAGCTCGGGGTTGAGGGAGCGCGAGAAGGCGAGGTCGCGGGCGCCGCGGAAGGTGTCCTCGAAGTCGCGCTTGAACTGGAACATGTTGCCGAGGTCCTCGGCGCCCGGGAACCCGAAGCCGCGGTAGACCGCCGGGTCGACTGCGTTGTGGCGAACCGCCGTGCCCAGCGCCTTGCCGAGGGCGGCCGCCATCTCCTCGCCGCTCAGGTGCTCGCCGGCGATGCCGACGGTCTTCCCGATCAGCTCACCGCCGCGCTTGAAGATGCCGTAGGCGCAGCGGCCGATGTCCGCTGCGGCGATACCGGGCAGCTTCGCCCCGCCCATCGGCAGGGTGAAGGCGAGGGTGCCGTCTCCCGCCGGCTTGGGGCCCATCCCGAAGTGGATCAGGTTGTCCCAGTAGAAGGAGGTGAGCAGGAAGGTGGTGGGCACGCCGAGCTCGGCGAAGGTCCGGTCCGACTCGCCCTTGGCGTCGAAGTGCGGCACCTTGTACGAGCCCATCAGAGTCGGCATGCGGTCATCCGACAGCGGCACCCACCGCCTGGTGTCCTCGAGGGTGGACCAGATCACGTGCTGCAGGCCGGTGCGTTTGGCGGCCTCGGCCATGGCACGCGCCTGGGCCTTCTCCCTGTCGGGTGAGAAGTGCTCCCAGAAGTTGGTCACGCAGAACGCCCCCCAGGCACCGGCGAAGGCGCGCTCGAGGCTCTCCCGGTCGTCGAGGTCGGCGGCCACCACCTCGGCGCCCAGCGCGGCGAGCTCCTGGGCCCTGGGCGATTCGACGTTGCGCGTCAGGGCGCGCGCAGCGAAGCCGCCGGCCGGGTCGCCGAGGATGGCGCGCACCAGCCCGCCACCTTGCGCCCCGGTGGCCCCGACGACGGCGATGATCTTCTTGCGGGTCATGGGCTTCTCCTTTTCCGTGCGACGCGGCCGACGGCCCCCGTCGACCAGAAGATGCGATCGCGTCGCAGCTCTCGCCTGCCGCCAGCAACAGGCGCCCGGTGGCGGCCCTTCCCGGAGCGGTCATGCCGGCTCCGGGCAAGCCCTTCGCCGAGCCTGCGGCGACCGAGGATTCGTCGACGAATCCCTTGACTTCGCTGGACTTCGGTGGTCTAGTGGAGGTGCGTGTGATGAGCGGTGGAGGGACTTCGGCCGTGCGGTTGTGCCGCGCGATGCGCGTCGGCCGTGTGCCGATGATGCGTCTGCTGTTCCTCGTCACTGCCCTGGCCGCCGTCGCCGCACCCTCCGTCGCCTTCGAGCAGCCATCTCCCGAGCTGCGCCGGGTCGTCAGCTTCGGAGACTCCGACTGGACCGTCGTCTGGAAGGCGTCGACCTCGGACGACCCCGGCCAGTTCCGCCTGTACAGCGGCCCGGCACTCGACAGCCTCCGCCTCGTCAACACCCAGCAGGCGACACGCGGCCTCGCGGGCTACCGCTTCCGCGACGGGCGCAGCGGCGTCCCGGGCTGGTACTACCAGCTCCGGTATGTCACCTCAAAGGGCGCCGAGCTGATCCTCGGCAGCCTCCGCGTCGACCCGGTCGGGCTGCAGTCGACGCCGGCGTCGATCCAGCTGCCGGCACGGGTGGCCACCGCGCTGCCCGCAACCGCCGCGTTCGAGTTCGGGCTGGTCTCGCTCCAGCGGGCGCTGCCCATCGACGCGGTGGCGGCCGACGCCGCCAGGCCCGAGCCTGACGTGCCGCCTCCCCGGCGCCTGCAGCACGGGGCGTGACAAGCCACGTCTGCGCACGCTGTCCGTGACCAGCCGGCGCAGCAACACCTCAATCGCGTCACGACACCTCGTGGAGCGCACCGTGCTCTGCGACATCGGATAGACCCAGGAACGGTTTCAAGGAGCATCACGTGAAAGCTGTGAAGTTGACACTCATCGCGTTGGCCGTGCTGGCGGTCGTCGCCACCGCCGGCGCCGCCGAGTCCCACAAGGTCCTCGAGCAGAACCAGCCGCCGGTGGTGCGGCAGGTCGACTTCGGCCCGGCGGTCTGGCTCGCCCAGGCGCCAGACCAGGCGAACGGCATCTTCTCGGACGCCAACTGCGACTACTGTGGCCAGCCGCAGGTTCTGGCGGACAACGTCGTGATCAGCACCGGCGGCGTCGGCGTCAACGTCAACCAGATCGTGATCTGGGGCGGTTACTACCCGGGCAACACGCCGACCTCCGCCCCCTTCACCATCATCTTCCACTACGACTCGGCCGGCGTCCCGGGCGGCGTGCTCGGCCAGACCTCGGTCCTGCCCAGCGCCGACGTGCTGACCGGCGTCACCCTGTTCGGCGTCAGCGAGCACCAGGTCACCCTCGACTTTCCGCCGGTCACGCTGCCGGACGGCACCTACTTCATCGAGATCTACACCGACACCGGCGCCGGCACCGACGACTGGTTCTGGGAAACCGGCACGCTCGACGCCGCCCACGGCATCGTCGGCCAGGCGTACGCGTTCACGGCCCCGGGATCGGGCTGGGCCTACGACGCCACGCAGGACATGTCGATCACGCTCAACGGCGAGCTCGTCCCGGTCGAGCTGCAGAGCTTCGACGTCGAGTAAGAGAAGGAGACGGACATGAGAAGGACCGCAGTGTTCGGTTTCGTGCTGCTGCTCGGCGCCCTCGCGGCGTCGGCGGCCGATGTTCCCACGCTCGTCGGCGCCGCCGGCGGCGGCCAGAGTCAGATCCCGGCGCCGGAGTTCGCGGTGCTGTGGGACCAGCCGCTGTCGGCCGTTGACCAGAATGCTTACGTCAATCAGGACTTCCCGGACCTTCCCACCTACTCGAGCTACCTGGCCGACGACTTCGTCGTGCCGGCCGGCGGCTGGAGCATCAACGCGATGTTCATCCCGAACAACGGCTGGAACGGCGCCACCACGATCACCTGCGCCAGCATGCTCCACTTCGAGATCTATGCTGACGCCGGCGGGATCCCGGCCGGTTACCCGGGCGGCCCCGCTCCGGTGTGGTCGCTGGCCGTCCCGCCCACCGACCCCCAGATCACCATCACCAACGGCTCGGGCGGGATCCCGACCAACGTGCTCGCCACGCTGACCGCGCCGGCGGTCATCCCGGCGGCCGGGACCTACTGGTTCATCTTCTACCCCTCGGCGGACTTCGGCGTGTGCGGCCAGTTCGGCCGCCAGCCTTCCGACACCACCAACGGTGCCGTCGTCCAGTTCATCAACCCGGGTGGCGCCTTCGGCTACGGCACCAGCTACCAGTCGTGGGCCATCGTCGGCGCGACACTGCACGACGAGGCCTTCCGCTTCGAGGGCGACATCATCCCGGTCACGCTGCAGAGCTTCGACATCGAGTAATCGAACAGGAACAAGGAGAAAGGCATGAAGAAGATCGCGATCATCAGCTCCATCGTGCTGCTCGGCCTCGCCACCGTGGTGGTGGCCGCCGACCTCGCCCCGATCATGCGGGGCAACGTGGCGTCCAACCCGGCCGGCGAGCAGACCACGCTCTACAGCCAGATCTCGAACCCGGGCACCTACGGTGCGGCCGCGCAGGACTTCGAGGCGGCCTACGACGCCTACGACTGCTACGTCGGCGACGACTTCCAGGTGACATGGGCCGACGGCTGGCAGATCGAGCAGATCCACAGCCCTGGCTTCTACAGCGTGGCCGGCCCCGCGGCGGGAATCGTGTACGGCTTCTACGGTGACGGGGGCGGATTCCCCGGCAACGTCCTGTGCAGCGGCACCGCGACGATCCTGTCCGACATCACCGGCGACATCACCTCCGAGCTGTCGTCGCCCTGCGTCCTTCCAGTGACCGGCACCTATTGGGTCTCGGTGGCGGCACGGTTGGACTACGCGACTGGCGGCCAGTGGTATGTCTCCAGCCAGCTCGCGACCATCGGCAGCATCGCCCACTGGTACAACCCGGGCGACGGATTCGGCAATGGCTGCACGACCTGGAGCAGCTGCGCGCTCAACTTCAACAACCCGACGATGATGGACATGACCTTCGAGCTGCTCGGGACCGAGATCCCGGTCGAGCTGCAGAGCTTCGGCATCGAGTAGGTCGGAAACTTGATGCCCGCGGGATGAGCCCGCGGGCCGACAGCAACGCCCCCGCCGCCGGGGGCGTTCGTCGTCTCCGGCGGTCGCGATGCGCTTGACCCGGATCGGCCACTCTCCTACGCTGCGCCGATGCTGCGCCGCGCCCTGCTCACCGCCGCGCTCGCCGCCCTGCTCGGCCTGCCCGCCGGCTGCGGCTCCCGGCCGGGCCGGGTCATCGTGCTCGGGCTGGACGGGTTGGACCCGCGGGTCATCAACCTGCTGGCCGCCGAGGGCCGGCTGCCGTCCTACACCCGGCTCCAGGCCGAGGGCGCCTTTGGCCCGCTCGAGGCCGACCTCCCGCTGGTCAGCCCGGTGCTGTGGACCACGATCGCCACGGGGCGCCGGCCCGCTGACCACGGCATCACCAGCTTCAAGGCGGAAGACAGCGCGCAGCCCGTGACCAGCGCCATGCGGCGGGTGCGCGCGCTGTGGGGCATCGCCTCGGAGGCAGGGCGCCGGGTGGCGGTCGTCGGGTGGTGGGCGACCTGGCCGCCCGAGGCGGTCAACGGCGCGGTGGTCAGCGACAGGACCTGCTACCACCTGCTGTTCGAGAAGGGCCAGCAGGGGCAGCTTGCGATCGGGGACGCGGTCTACCCGCCGGCGCTCGCCGAGCGGGTGGCGCCGATGGTCCGCCGGCCATCCGACATCGGCCCCGCGGAGGCCGGCCGCTTCATCTCGGTGCCGGCCGAGGAGCTCGCCCGCCCGTTCGACTTCGCGGACGACCTCAGCCACTTCCGCTGGTCGTTGGCCTCGGCGACGAGCTACGCCGCGATCGGCGAGGACCTGTGGAGGACCGAGCAGCCGGATCTCCTGATGGTCTACATCGAGGCCACCGACTCCACCTCCCACCTGTTCGGCCACCTCTTCCGAGCCGAGGGCCTGCGCGGCGAGCTCGCCGCGCAGCAGGCCCGCTACGGCCGCGCCGTCGAGGAGATGTACGCCTGGTCGGACGAGCTGCTCGGCCGGCTGATGGCCGCGGCCGGTGACGACACCACCCTGATCGTGGTCTCGGACCACGGCTTCAAGCTCGGCACCCTGCACGGCGACCCCAGCGTGACCCGCGACATGCGCCGGGTCAGCACCAAGGCCCACGAGGCGCAGGGCATCGTCGGCATGTGGGGGCGGGGTGTGCGGCCGGGCACGTCGGTTCCCGGCGCGAGCCAGCTCGACATCGCGCCCACGGTCCTCGCCCTGCTCGGGCTGCCCGCGTCCGACGACATGCCGGGCCGAGTGCTCGGCGGGGCGCTGGCGGGCGTCACGCCGCCGAGACGGGTCACGAGCTACGAGCGCGGCCCGGCCGCCGTGCCATCGACCGGCGACGTCGGCGCGGTCGACGAGCAGGTCATCGCCCACCTGGAGGCGCTCGGCTACCTCGACGACGGTGATCCGGAGCCCGCGCTGCGCCCTGTCGATGTCGACGTGCTGCTCGCCGCCGGCCGCTTCGAGGAGGGGGTCCAAGCCTACCGCAGCCTGATCGCGAGCAACCCAGACAGCCCGACTCTCTACCTCAACCTCGGCTACGCCCTCGAGCACCTCGACCGTCTCGACGAGGCCCTGGCCGCGCTCGACCGGGCGCTCGAGCTCGCACCCGAGCTCGCGCTGGCCAACTACAACCGGGGCGTCGTGCTCGAGCGCCTCGGCGACCGCGAGGGCGCGATTGTCGCCTTCCGCGCGGCGGCCCAGAACGACGACACCCTGACCTCGGCCCGGACGGCGCTCCAGCGCCTGACCGGCAGCCCGCTGGTCTACGCGCCGACGACGGAGCAGCAGGCCCGCGCCGCGGCGCTGGCGGCCGAAGCGAGCGGCGAGGCTCGCCGGGGCGACTACCCGCGCGCGCTCGAGCTGCTGGCCGAGGCGGAGCAGCTGTGGCCGGACTGCCCGCTGGTCTTCCAGTACCGGGCCAACGTCGCCTACCTGATGGGTGACCACCTGGCGGCGCTGGCCGCACTCGAGCGGGCGGCCGCGCTCGAGCCGGACAACGCGGCGGTGCGGGCCAACCTGGAGCGGCTGCGCCGCAAGCTCGCCCCGCCCGGCGGTTGACCCGAGCGGAGACGCCGACCGGGGGGCGATCAGGGTTCGGGGGCGACGTCGTTTCGGGGTCCCAGGCCGACCCGCACCCGCGGCAGCGCGCGCCGCAGCGCGTCGACCCCTGCCTCGGTGACGGCCGTCTCGCCTGCAACCACGGACTGGAGGGCAGTGCACGGGACGAGGGCGAGCAGGCCGCGGTCGGTCACCGCCGTGCCCTCCAGCCGCAGCCACTTCAGTGCTCCCAGGCGCGCCACGTGCCGCAGCCCGGCGTCGGTGACCGCGGTGTCGCTCAAGAGGAGGAACTCCAGCCCGCCGAGGCCGGCCAGCGACGCGAGCCCGGCGTCGGTCACCCGGGTTCCGCTGAGGTCGAGGTAGAAGAGCGACTCGAAACGCGCGATGTGAGGCAAGGCAGCGTCGCCGATGCCCGTGCCGCCGAGCTGGAGCCGCCGCATCGCGCGGCAGCCGGCCAGCTGCTCGATTCCGGCCTCGCTGATCGCGGTCCGCGAAAGGTCGAGGCTCTCGAGCGCGGCCAGCCCGCGCAGGTGGCGCAGCCCGTCATCGCCCACCCGGGTGTCGGCAAGCATCAGGTGCTTCAGCTTGGGGAGCGAGGAGACGTGCTCGAGGCCCGCGTCGCTGACCGCGGTCCCGCGCAGGCCCAGGTTCTCGAGTGAGGCCAGCCCGGCCAGCGCGGCGAGCGCGCCGTCGGTGATCCTGGTCTCGGCGAGGAAGAGCTCGTGCAGTCCGGTCAGCGCCGTCAGGTGCGCGACCCCGGCGTCGGTGATCGCCGTGCCCCGCAGTCCGAGCGTTTCGAGCTGGTGCATGCCGGCGACGCGCTGCAGGTCCTCGTCGCTGATGTCGGTGTCGCCGAGCAGCAGGGTGGTCACCGTGGTCATGCCCGTGAGCTCGGCCAGATCCTCATCGCTAATCGGGAGGCCGCTGAGGTTGACCTGGATTAGGCTGCCGGAGCTGTCGGCTCGCTGCATGCCAGGGCGCTCCTGGCGCAGCCGGTCGACGAGGCCGGGCGCGGCGGCCGGCGAAGCCGGCTCGGCCGGCTTCGCCGCCGGCTCCTGGGCGATCGCGACGGCCGCCAGCGGGGAGGCGAGGAGCGCGGCGAGCAGGATCCCGGTCGCGGCCGCTGCGCGTTCGTCCCGGCCCCGGGCGCCGGCGGCGCGGCAGGGAGAGACGGTTAGCCAACGCACGGCGAGAGGGTAGCACGCGCGCCGGGCAGCGATCCGACGGCGCCCGCAGTCGAATCGACAGCGCCGGCCGGCCGTGCGAGGATGGCGCGGAATACCGTGCCGGGCAGGCACGTCGCGGGCGGTCTGCAGTGGAGGTTCCCATGACGCCGACGATCCGAGGCCGGGCTGCTGTTCTGATCGGTGTGGTTTTGGCGTGCGCCGGGACAGCCGTCGCGCTCGAGCCGCCGACCCGCGAGCAGCTCGACCGCTACCGGCGCGACGGCAGCCTGTCGTGGAGGGCCGCCGCAGCGAGGAGCATCGGCAACCACCGGGTGGCGCCGCACCTGGCGGCCCGGCTGTCCTCGGCCAAGGCCGTGGCGGCGGGGTGGGGCCTGCCGTCGCAGGGAAGCCCGCGGGTGCTCGCCCTGCTGATCGCCTTTAGCGACTACCCGGGCTGGACCGACCCCGCCGCCGTGGACGCGAAGCTGTTCGGCGACGGCGACCCGATGGCCCACCCCTACGAGAGCCTGCGGAACTTCTACCGGCGCGCGTCCTACGACCTGCTCGAGATCGGCGGCTCCACCCTCGGCTGGTACACGGCGCCCTACCCGCGCTCGGCGGTCGAGCAGACCACCGCCGGCCGCGAGGCCGTGATCCGCGAGGCGATCATGTCCTTCGACGCTGCCGGCCACGACTTCTCCCAGTACGACAACGACGGCGACGGCGCCATCGACTACTTCATCGTCGTCTGGACCGGCCCGCACGACGACTGGGCCGAGTTCTGGTGGGGCTACCAGACGAGGTTCCAGGACGGCTCGTTCCGGGTCGACGGCACCCGGCTGGCGGTGTACTCCTGGCAGTGGGAGAACTACGACTGGCCGGGCCCCTTCGACCCGACGGTCGTCATCCACGAGACCGGCCACGCCCTCGGCCTGCCGGACTACTACGACTACGACGACTCGATCGGACCGCGCGGCGGGGTCGGCGGGCTCGACCAGATGGACAGCAACTGGGGCGACCACAACTGCTTCAGCAAGTACCTGCTGGGCTGGCTGACGCCCGAGGCGGTCAACCAGGGCACCGCCGCGTTTCTGCTGAGCCCGTCCGGCGATGCCCCCGAGGCGGCGCTGCTGATGAACGGCGACCTGCAGACCGACCCCTACGGCGAGCACTTCATGGTGCAGCTCCGGCGGCGGCAGGCCAACGACAGCGACTACCCGGCCGACGGGCTGCTGGTCTGGCACGTCGACGCCCGCACCGGGCCGGACGACCGCTTCCTCTACGACAACTCGTACACCGACCACAAGCTGCTGCGCCTGATGGAGGCGGATGGCCTGGAGGAGATCGAGCAGAACGGGTCGGCCGACGCCGGCGATTTCTTCACCCCCGGCGACGTCTTCGGACCCGACACCCACCCCGGCTCGAGCCGTTACGACGGCGCCTCGATCAACCTGCTCGTGGACGCGATCGCCGACAGCGGGCAGGACATGGCTTTCCAGGCCTCGCTCGGCTCCGGCTGTGCGCTGTTCTGCGACGCGGCTGTCGTCGCGACCGCGTGGCCGCGGTCGGTGGTCTCCTTCGATGGCTCCGTGAGCACCGAGAACTGCGTGGGGTCGCCGTCGTCAGGCTGGACCGTCGGCAGCGCCGTCCTGCCGGGCGCGGCCAGCATCGACTGGGCGCTGCCGGCCGGCAGCTACCAGTGGAGCTTCGCGGCCGAGCTCGGTGATGCCGCGTGCACCAGAGAGGGGGAGCTCCTGGTGTGCGCCGACGAGCGCTGCTGGCAGTGGGCCGCGACCCAGCCGATGGCCGTGCCACGGGCGCTGCACGCGGCGGTCCGGCTCCGCGACGGCCGGGTGCTGGTGGCGGGCGGCGGCCAGCCGCAGATCTACGACCCGGCCGGCGGCGGCTGGACCCCGACCGGCGTTCTCGAGGGCGGCTTCGGCATGGCGCGGGCGGTCGTCCTCGACGACGGCCGGGTGCTGCTGACCGGCAGCACGCCTGCCGACCCGGTCAACGCCGCGATCTACGACCCGGGCACCGACAGCTGGCGGGCGACCGCGCCGATGCAGTTCGACCGCACCTACCACTCGGCGGCGAGGCTGGGCGACGGCCGGGTGCTGGTCGCCGGCGGGTTCTTCGACGACGGCCAGGGCGCGACGGACGACGTGCTGACGACCGAGGTCTTCGATCCCACGACCGAGTCCTGGAGTGTGGTCGGCGACCTGCCGGAGGCCATCGAGCTGCCTGGGCTGACCCCGCTCGCCGACGGCCGCGCGCTGCTGACCGGCAACCGCAGGGCCCTCTACTTCGACCCGGCGACCGACAGCTGGACGGCGGGACGGACGCTCGCGTTCCCTCGCCGGTACCACGCGGCGGTGCCGCTGCCGAGCGGCCGCGTGCTGCTGATCGGCGGCGCCGAGACGCTGCGTGTGACCGACATCGACCCGGTCGCCAACCGCGAGTCGTCGGTCACCGTGCTCAGCTCGTGGCGGATCCTGCCGGCGGCAGCGGTGCTGCCGTCGGGGAACGTCCTGGTCAGCGGCGGCATCGACTCCGCCTACCGCGCCCTCGCGACCGCCGACCTCATCGATCCCGTCGAGGAGGGTTGGTCCGAGGTGGCGGCGATGGCCGATGCGCGGTTCGGGCACGAGCTGACCCTGCTCGCGGGCGGCGATGTGCTGGTCACGGGCGGCGCCACCGTCACGGACGGTGGCGGCGAGCTGCCGCTGGCGAGCGCCGAGCGCTACGCCCGCCCGGCGGTGGGGCCGCTGCGCTCAACGGGCCGGGTGGCGCCCTGATGCCGGCTGGGGGGCCCGAGGAATGTGACCGCCCCGGCAGGGGTTGGCCGTGGAAAGGAGCCATGATGATGCACCGACGGTCCACAGCTGCTGTCGTCGTGCTGCTTGCCGGCGTCTTCGGGCTGGCCGCCCTGGCCGGCTGCGGGCGCTCGCAGCAGGCCACCTCGCCTGGCGGCGAGCCCCACCAGGCGGCGACCGCCACCGATCGGGAGCCGGCGGACCGCGCTCGGGGAGAGGACGGCCTCTCGCAGCGCGAGCAGGCGCTCGCCGAGCGCGAGGCGGAGCTCGATGCCCGCGAGGCCGAGCTCGCCCGCCAGCAAGGGCTCCCGTACCAGCCCGCATCGCCCGGCGCCGCGGCGCCGGCTGAGCCCGATCAGATCGAGCCGGCGGAGATGCCGCCGGAGCCGACCCCGGCCCCGATCCCGGTGACCCTGACGACCGGCACGCTCGTCACCGTCGAGTTCGAGCAGCGGCTGTCGAGCCACGAGAGCGCCGAGGGGCAGCAGTTCTCGGTCCGGGTGGCCGAGCCGGTGCGGGTCGCCGAGGGCATCGCCATCCCCACCGGGTCGGTGGTTGAGGGCAGGGTCCTCGAGGCGAAGCCGGCCAAGAAGATCGGCGGCCGGTCGAGCCTGGCCGTCGAGTTCGTCTCGGTCCGGCTGCCGAGCGGCGAGACGCTGCCGTTCGCTGCGGCCTTCTCGAGCAAGGGCAAGAGCTCGACCGGGAAGGACGTCGGGATCATCGCCGGCGCCGCAGCCGGCGGCGCCATCCTCGGCAACCAGGTGTTCGACGACGACGGCAGCGCCAAGGGTGCGCTGATCGGGGCGGCCGCGGGCGCGATCGCCGCGAGCCAGACCCGGGCCAAGCCGGTCGTGATCGAGGCTGGTACCCTCACCAACCTCGAGCTCACCGCGCCGATCAGCCTGCACATCAGGCCGTGACGCCGTGCCGTCGTTGGTCGAGCCGCCGGCGACGGCGATCGCCGCGGCCGCACCGCAGCGAGCGCTCGTGGGCGGGCCGGAAGGACCGGCACCGGGGAGTCGGTGGTGATGGCTGAGGACCAGGAAGACCCGAGGATCCGGCACTACCGGCAGGCGATCGAGGCGCTCGGCGCGGGCCGCTTCGACGTCGAGGTAGCCGCAGGTACGGACGGCCAGATCGGCGCTCTCGGGCGTTCGATCCAGGAGCTCGCCCGGACCCTCGACGGCCGGCTCTCTCTCCTCACCACGCTGGCCAGCGTCACCGAGAAGGTCAACTCGGGGATGACGCTCGACGAGGTGCTGGGTTTCGTCTATGACCACTTCCAGCCCCTGATCCCGTTCGACCGGATCGGCATGGCCCTGATCGAGGACGGGGACGTCGTCCGCGCCCGCTGGGCGCGCTCCTCCGCGAGCGAAATCCACCTCGGCCAGGGGTACTCGGCGCCGCTGGCGGGCAGCAGCCTGCAGCAGATCATCGCGAGCGGTGAGCCCCGCATCATCGGCGATCTCGAGGCCTACCTGGCCGAGCACCCGCAGTCCGACTCGACCCGGCGCATCGTGCGCGAGGGCATGCGCTCGAGCCTGACCGGGCCGCTGGTGGCCAGGGGCCGGCCGATCGGCTTCATCTTCTTCTCGAGCGTGCGGCGGCACGGGTTTGCCCACCAGCACACGGCGCTGTTCCGCCAGATCGCCGGGCAGCTGTCGGTGATCGTCGAGAAGAGCCGGTTGCTCGAGGAGCTCGCCGAGACCAACCGCAAGCTGGTCGAGGCGCAGCAGGCGCTCGAGTACCAGGTCGCCCACGACCCGCTGACCACGGTGTGGAACCGGCGCGGGATCGTCGACCTGCTGGCCATGGAGCTCGCGCGCTCCCGGCGCGACGCGAACTCGCTCGCGCTGCTGCTGATCGACATCGACCACTTCAAGCAGATCAACGACGTCCACGGCCACGCCGTCGGCGACGAGGTGCTGCGGGAGGTCGCCCGCCGCCTGCAGCTGAGCCTGCGCTCGGCCGAGGCGGTGGGGCGCTACGGGGGCGACGAGTTCCTCGCCCTGCTGCGGCCGGGCGGTGTCGCCGCCGCCCGCCAGGTCGGAGACCGGCTCTGCCGGCAGGTCGGCTCGACGCCTATCGAGACCCGCGCGGGGGCGATCCCGGTCACCGTCACCATCGGCGCGTCGGTGTGCCCGGCGACCGACGCGCGCGACCCCGACCGTCTCATCGAGGTCGCCGACGCAGCTCTCTATCGCGCCAAGCGCGCGGGCCGCAACCGCACCGAGGTTGCGGAGCTGCGGTAGCCCGCGCTTTTCACCGCCCTCCCGAACGGAGGCAAAGGTGACGGGTAGGCGGTACCAGAGGAGGTCGATGAGAAACGCGGGCTGTGGGGAGAAGCGGGTATCTGTCTTGAGGCAAAAAACTTTCGAATCAATATATTACATCAAGATCGGGACTCCCTTTTTCGTCTCGTAGTGAGACGTGCGGGCTGGGCGGCCACTGGGGCGCGAAGGTCTCAAGCTGCAAGCAGCTGATCTCGGGAGGCCCCTTGGGCAGGGGCCAACCGCAAAGACCTCATCGGGGGCTGGCACGGGGCCCACGCCTTGAACGCTCCTCAGGATGCGCACGGCGCATCCCGAGGAACGTGGGGGGCAGAGGCCAACCACGGCAAGCTCATTCGGATCGCGCACGGGGCGAATGCCTCGCGCGCTCCCGGGAGCCGGGTCAGAGCTCCAGGTTCTCGGGCTCGAAGTACTCCCGCGCGTGCTGGCAGCACGGGCACTTGCCCGGTGGCTCGGTGCCCTCGTGGATGTAGCCGCACACCGAGCACTTCCAGCGGATCGGCTGGTCACGCTTGTAGACGGTGCCCTTCTCGACCATCTCGAGCACCTTGGCGTAGCGGTCGCGGTGCTCGGCCTCGATCCGGGCGATCATCCGGAACAGGATCGCGGCCTCCTTGTTGCCCTCGGCCTGCGCCTGCGCCGCGAACTCCGGGTACATCGACTTCGTCTCGTGGTCCTCGCCCGAGATCGCCGCCCGGAGGTTGGCCGCGGTGTCGCCGAGCTTGCCGGCGAGCCGGAACTCGTCCTTGGCGTGGCGCATCTCGTTGAGCGCGGTCTCGTCGAAGATCTTGGCGATGTAGTGGTACCCCTCCTTGCGCGCCACTTGGGCGTAGAAGGTGTACATGTTGCGGGCCTGGCTCTCGCCGGCGAAGGCCGCCATGAGGTTGTCCTGGGTGCTCGCCATCACTCGCTCCTTTCCGAGGGTGGTCAGCCCGTCCGTTCGGGCTCGCCCACATGGGCAATGGTTGTGTGGTCTGCAATCTCCGAGCTCGTGGTCCGGAGGTCGTTGACGCTGAGCTGGTGGATGTCGTCGTGGCCGGTCAGCCGCGCGAAGGCCTGCAGCTCGGCGGTGGTCACGCGCAGGAAGTTGGCGGCCCGCCTCGCCGACAGCTCGACGTCGAGCCGTGCCCGCAGCTCCGGGTCGTGGGTGGCGATGCCGACCGGGCACCGTCCGGTGTGGCAGATCCGGTACTGCTGGCAGCCGATGGCGATCATCGCGGCGGTGGCGACGGCCACCGCATCGGCGCCCATGGCGAGCGCCTTCGCGATGTCCGATGACACGCGCAGTCCGCCGGTGATCACCAGCGAGACCCCTGCCACCCCTTGCTGGTCGAGGTAGCGGCGGGCTCTCGCCAGGGCGAAGATGGTCGGGATGCCGGCCGAGTCCTTGACGACCTTGGGCGAGGCGCCGGTGCCTCCCGCACGGCCGTCGATGGTGACGAAGTCGGGGCCGGCGGCGAGCGCGACCGCGAGGTCGGCCTCGATGCGGCCGGCGGCGATCTTGATGCCGATCGGCTTGCCGCCGGTAGCGCCGCGCAGCAGCTCGACCTTGGACCGGAGCTCGTCGATGTTGGTGATGTCGGCGAAGTGGGCGGGGCTGACGATGTCGCGGCCCGGCGGGAATCCGCGGATCGCGGCGATCTCGTCGGTCACCTTGCTGGCCGGCAGGTGGCCCCCGAGGCCCGGCTTGGCCGACTGGCCGACCTTGATCTCGACTGCGTCGACCGAGCGCAGGGTGTCGTCGTTGACGCTGTACCGGTTGGGGACGTACTCGAAGATGTAGCGATGGGCCGCGGCCAGCGACTCGGGCAGGACCCCGCCCTCGCCCGAGCCCACCGCGGTGCCCGCCGCGGCGCTCCCCTTGGCGAGGGCGATCGTGGCCTCCCGCGACAGCGCGCCGAACGACATGTGGCTGACGTAGACCGGGGTGTCGAGGACCATCGGGTGCCGGGCGCGGGGGCCGATCACGGTTCGGGTGCTCACCGGGCGGTCCTCGTTCAGGGGCAGCCGCGCCAGCTGGGCACCCTGGATGAGAATCTCGTCCCACGACACGACGCTCTTGCGGGACCGCATCGGCTCGATCACCGTCGCGCCGGTGATTGCGGCCTGCTGGATCGCGGCCATCGCCGACTCGAGGTCGTCCGCCGCCCTGCGCCACGGCTCGAGGTAGGTCGCGAGGTCGGGCTCGGCGCCGGCCGCGGCCGCGACGGTGGCGGCGGGCGCGCCCGCCCCCATCGGCTCGAAGTACGACCGCTCGGCGCCGCAGACCGGGCACACCCAGTCGTCGGGCAGCGCGCTCCAGGGCGTGCCCTCGACCGCCTCGTCGTAGACGTGGGCGCAGACCGAGCACTGGAATCTCACCGCTCCAGCCCCCCTCGGGCGGCCGCGGGGCGCGGCGTCTGCCGCCGGCTCCATGGCGCTCGGTCCGAAGGTCGACGAGACGGCGTCGATTGTCAAGCGGGCCGCGAGCGATCGCGTCACCGATACCTGAGAGGCTTTCTCACGATCGACGTCAGGCGCGATCTCCGGGCCTGCTGCCGGCCCGCGGCTCTCCCCGGCTCGCGACGAGCGGGCTGCCCACCAGGCCGAGGCCGATGACCGCCGCGGCCACACCCGGCCGGCCGTCATCGCCGAGCCCCACCGCAGCGGCGCTGGCGATGATGGCGGCCCACATGATGAAGAGAGCCTTCGCCACCGTTCGGCGCGACATCCGTGCGCCGGGCTCCAGGAAGCCCAGGAACGGCGCGAACAGGGGAACCCGCAGCAGGCGCACCTCGAGCCACGGACAGCTGCGCGCGAAGCACCAGGACGCGGCGATCAGGAACACCGTGGTGGGCAGCCCGGGCACGAAGACGCCCACGGCGCCGAGGCCCACGCAGAGCACTCCCAGGCCGGCGAGCAGCCAGCGGGCGAGCCGCGACTGCGCGGGGCGGGGTTCAGGGGTGGGGCGCTCGGCCATAGTCCGGGTAACCCCGGCTTGCCAACGCCTATTCGACTGACAATCGCCACAGATTCACCATCGTTTGCCTTGATTCGGCCCTCCTGGGTGCTCGATGCAGCGGCACGCTGCGGTCACTGGAGGTGGCGTCATGGCAGCACAGCTGACCGACGTGGGCCTGTCCCTGATCGCGAGATGGAGCCGGCCGGTGCGGTGGATCGGCGTCGGCATGCTCGCCCTGGTCCTGCTGATTCCCTTGCAGATGGTGGGTTCGGTGGTGCGCGAGCGGCACCAGACCTACCAGGGGGTCGTCGCCGACATCGCCGGCTCGTGGAGCGGCGAACAGCTGCTGTCGGGGCCGATCCTCATCGTGCCGTTCAACGAGCGGGTCGAGAGGCGCGACGAGGTCATCACCGCCGACGGTGACAAGGAGGTGGTCCAGCGATGGGAGACCTGCCGCCGGCTGGCGGCGATCCTGCCCGACGTCCTGACGCTGGACGGAGAGCTGGTGCCCGAGACGAGGCGGCGTGGCATCTACCGGGTTCAGGTCTACTCCGCAAAGGTCGTGGTGTCCGGATCGTTCCGGGACCCGCGCGCGGCCGTGGAAGGGCTGAGCGCCGCGGATCGGCTCGAGGGCATCGACTGGTCGAGCGCGGTCGTCGGCTTCGGGCTGTCGGACCCGCGCGGCATCGTCGCGGCCGACGGGGGCGAGCTCGACGGGCGAGCGCTGCAGCTGCGGCCGGGCACCACCCTGGCCGAGATGCTGCCGCGCGGGTTCCACGCGGCGGTGGGCGAGACCGCCGCCGACGGCCTCGAGGTCCGGCTCCCGCTGACGATCCGCGGCAGCGGGAGCTTCCGCTTCCTGCCCCTCGGCGAGGCCACCCGCGCCGCGCTCAGGTCCGGCTGGCCGCACCCCAGCTTCATCGGGGGCGTGCTGCCGGTCGAACGGGCGGTCGACGACGACGGCTTCTCGGCCGAGTGGGCGATCTCCCTGCTCAACCGCTCCTTTCCGCAGGCCTTCACCGTCGGCTCGGCGGTCGCCCTCGACGAGATCTCGTCCGGCGTGCGGCTGTTCGAGCCGGTCGCCCTCTATGACCTCGTCACCCGCGCGGTCAAGTACGGCCTGCTCTTCATCGCCCTCACCTTCCTGACGCTCGGCCTGATCGAGCTCGTCACCGGAGTCCGGCTCAGCCTCGTGCAGTACCTGCTGATCGGGGTCGCCCTCGCCCTGTTCTTCCTGATCCTGGTCGCGCTGGCCGAGCACGTCGGCTTCGCCATCGCCTACCTGCTGGCGGCCGCGACCGTGGTCGCGCTCAACACCCTCTACTGCGCGGCGATCCTGCGGCGGCGGGGGACGGCGGCGCTGGTCGGCGGCGTGCTGACCGCTCTCTACGGCGTGCTCTACACGATCCTGAAGGCGGAGGACTTCGCCCTGCTCGGAGGAACCGTGCTCCTGATCGTCGCGCTGGCGGTCACGATGTTCCTCACCCGGAGAATCCACGATGCGTGAGGGCAGGTATGATGCCGGCCTGGAGACGGCGCCATGAAACCAGGCAGCATCCCGGTCCTGAGCATCTGCGGAAAGACGATCCCCCACGCCTACGAGAGTGCCATCAAGGAGGTCTGGGAGAAGGGGGCGCGGATCCGCACCGAGTACGACCGGCCAGGCGACCCGCCGAGCCGCGACGCCACGGTGATCATCACGGTCGAGGAGCCGTTTGCCCAGCCGCGCTTCCACCGCTCGTTCGCCGACGGCCTGGGAGGCCTGTCGGAGTACGTGATGGAGGTTGTCCACGGCGCCCACGACTACTGGATCAAGCCGCGGGCGGAGGTCCTCAAGGGGGTCGCGAGCTCGGACACCCGCTGGACCTACACCTACCACGAGCGGCTGTTCGCCTACCGGATCGAGGACGAGGTGATCAACCAGGTCGACTACCTGGTCGCGAAGCTCGCCCGGACCGGCTACAGCCGGCGCGCCCAGGCCATCACCTGGAACCCCAAGCTCGACCCGCCGACCGACGATCCGCCGTGCCTGCAGCGGATCTGGGGGCGACTGCTCGAGGACGAGCACGGCGGTCTGACCTTCAACATGAACACCCACTGGCGCAGCCGCGACCTGTTCAAGGCCTGGTTCGAGAACGTCATTGCGCTGACCACGCTGATGCGCAAGATCGCGGCCGGGATCTCCGACAAGGTCTCGCGGCCGGTCGCCGTCGGCCGCTACGTCGACGTCAGCGACTCGCTCCACATCTACGGCTCGTACTTCAGGGAGCTCGAGGGGGACCCGGAGCGCGGCATCAAGAGCTTCTTTGCGAAGCTCGAGAGCCGGTCGTTCGAGGAGCGGACCTGGAGCTCGGAGTTCGTCCGGACCCACTTCATCGACGACGGCGTCGGCAAGGGCCTGCGGGCCATGTTGGCCAGGGAGAAGGACATGCCGGCCGAGGTGCGGGCGGCGATCGCCCGCGAGCTCGAGGCGATGGAGCAGGAGGGCTACCCGGTCTAGAGGTCCGCGAGCGGTTCGGTCACCGAGCGGCCACTCCGGTCAGGCGCTTGACCAGCGTCACCGCGTTCGAGGCGTCGTATCCGTAGCCGTCGGCGCCGATCTCCTCGGCGAACGCCTGCGACAGCGGCGCGCCGCCGACGATGACCTTGACCCGGCCCTCGAGCCCCTTGCCCTTGACCAGGTCGACCACATCCTTCATCCCGGACATGGTGGTGGTGAGCAGGGCTGACAGCCCGACCACCTGGGCGCCCTCGGCCTCGGCGGTCTCGACGAAGCGCTCCGGCGCGACGTTGGCGCCGAGGTCGATGACCTCGTACCCTGCGCCCTTGAGCATGACGCCGACCAGGTTCTTGCCGATGTCGTGGAGGTCGCCCTTGACCGTGCCGATCACCACCTTGCCGAGCGAGCGGACCTCGCCGGCGATCAGCAGCGGCTTGAGGAGGTCCATGCCCGCGTTCATGGCGCGGGCCGCCAGCAGCACCTCGGGCAGGAAGATCTCGTTGGCCCCGAAACGGGCGCTGACGACGTCCATGCCCGCGAGCAGGCCCTCGTTGAGAATCTGCCCGGCCGCCAGCCCGTCGGCGATCGCCTGCCGGGTCAGCTCGGCGACCTTCCTGTCCTCTCCCCGCTGCAAGCACTCGCTGATCTGTTGCAGGACGTCCATGGCACCCCCCCGCCGAGTCGCGGGCCATTATCGACCGGTCGTGCGCCCCGCCGCAACCGTGCGGCCGGCAAAGGCGGCGGACCGCGCCGGGCCGCGGCGCGGCGGGCTACTCCGCGCGGGCTGAGTCCGACGCCTCGGCGTCCCCGCGGCCGGCGCCCTCGATCCGGTCGAGCCGCCACACGACCTGGTTGACGTGGTCGGGGCAGCCGATGGTGATGGTGCCCTCGCGCTCCTCCCAGGGGAAGGAGGCGCCGAAGCGCAGGGCCGTCAGGTACGGCAGGCAGGAGCTGAAGGAGCCCATGCAGATGCCGCCGGGGGTCGAGCCATCGACCACCCACTCGTCGCCGGCCCGGTGCCCGTTGGGGCACTTCTTGCGGACCTCGATGATGCGCATGCGGACCGGGTACGCCTTCTTCATGGTGTTCCCCTCCTCACCGCACCAGCCTACCGCCGCTCGCAACCAGGTGGCTGCCGGCGACGAAGCCGGCGACGGCGGTCAGATCTGCCGGGCACCACGCGTCCCACTGTCGCACTCCCGGCAGGGGTCGTGCGTCGACTCTGCAAGAGTGGGATACGCGGCACCGGGCGGCGGCCCGGAAGCGGTCAGGTCAGCAGCAGCGACGCGCGGTAGGTGATCGCGCTGACGGCCGCGCACAGCACCGTGCCCCACGCCAGGTCGACGAGCGCGACCCTCAACGGAAAGCCCTCGAGCGTCGCCAGGTTGGTCAGGTCGTACGCCGCGTACGTGACGAGCCCGAGCAGCGCGCCGAGGGCTAGGGCGTGCGCGAAGCTCTGCCGTTCGACTGCGGGCCACACCGCCAGCACCACGATCCCGGCCACGAACAGCAGGTAGAAGGCGATCGCGGCCGCCCAGTTGACCTGCGCCCGCATCAGGTGACCCATCTCGCCCTGATAGAACGGGCGCGCGACAACACCGAGCCAGACCAGGTCGATCACCAGGAAGGTCGGCAGCGCAACGGCGTAGAGCTTGACGAAGGTCGCCACGGTCATCGCGTTCCCCCTCATCTCCGGCAGCGGCTGCCGGCTCGTGCACGCACAGGGTACGACAGTGCGATCGAGGGCGCGGAGGGGGCCGGGCCCGCGGGCGGCCGCGGCCGGTTGCGCGCGCCGGTTCGAGGCGCCTGGCGAGGCGGCGATTGCGGCGGTGTGTTACAACGGGCCGCGGTGGGGCTGATGGTGATGTCCTGGCTTGCTCGCGGCCGCGAGGCATCATGACGGAGCAGGGGCGATTCCTCGCCACCCTGCTCGGCGGGGCCACCGACCGCTTCCCGTTCTTCGACCTCGAGCCGGCCGACACGACTCTCGAGCTGTGGCGGGACCAGGGACTGGCCAAGGGGATGACCGTGGCCGAGCGCTTCCGGCTCGAGACCCACGAGTCGGTCGGCCTGGAGGTGCGCAGCGCCCCCTTCTACGAGATGGCCCCGGACCTCCTCGAGTCTCCGGAGGCCTTCTCCCGGCACTACGACCCCGGCGACCCCGACCGCCTCCCCAGCGGGTTCGTGCGGCGCTGCGCACGGGTGCGCCGCCAGGGACGGGTGCTCTACGTCGACGCCTCGGGCGGCGGGCTCCTGCAGATGCTCGGGGTGGGGGACTGGGGCTCGCTGGTGGCGGCGTGCGACGCGCTGGTGAATCGCCCGGCGCTGGTGGAGTCCCTGCTCGAGCGGACGACGGAGTTCCACTGCCTCCTCCTCGAGCGGGTGCTGGCGGAGGTCTCCGTGGACTACGCCGCCTTCTACGAGCCGATCGCCTCGAACGCCGGGCCGGTGGTGTCGCCGGCGATGTTCGACCGCTACTCGATTCCGGGCTACCGCAGGGTGATTGATCTCCTGGCCCGGCACGACGTGCCGCTGCGCATCCTCTGCACCACCGGCGGCGACCTGCGCCAGCTGCTGCCGTCGCTGCTCGATGCCGGCATCAACGGGCTGTGGATTTCCAACATCATGAGCGCCGGCATGGAGTACCGCGCGCTGCGCCGCGACTTCGGCCCCGAGATCGCGCTGATCGGCGGCATCGACAGCACGGCCCTGCTCCGGGGAGAGGCCGCGGTGCGGCGCGCCGTCGAGGAGACCGTGCCACCGCTCCTGAGCCAGGGCCGCTACCTGCCCTGCCTCGACGACCGGCCGCGGGACAACACCCCGTTCGCCATGTACGCCCTCTACCGGGAGCTCCTCGCCGAGATCGCCGAGCGCGGCTGACGCTGCCCTTCGAGGACCACGGCTACCGGGCCCGCGGGAGCGTCGAGCACGTCCTCTGGGAGCAGCTCCGGCGGTTCGACGCCCACCTGGAGAACGCCGAGTAGCGCTTCGCGGCGTCGTGAGACGAGACGGCACGGAGCGGGCCACCGCCCGTCGACTCCAGAATGTCGGAGTTTCGGCTCTGGAAGCGGATGCAACACCGCGGACCCATGCAGGCGAGAGCGAGCTCCGGAGACCGGGCACGGCACGCGCAACACGGCCCCGGCGAGCGCGTATCTGACGCCGTGCCTGCTCATTGCACGGAGGTCGCCATGCGATGTCTCGCCCGGTGTGCTGCGGTGAGCCTTCTGCTCGCCGGGTCTGTCCTGGTGGGAGAAGCTGCCGAGCCCCCCGCGTACGAGCTGGTCGAGGTCTCTGACTCGGTCGTGATGGCCATCAACGCCAATGGCTCGAACATCGCCTGCGTCGCGCTCGGCGAGGGTCTGCTCTTCGTCGATGCGAGCCTCAGCACCCGCATTGCCGAGAGCTTCCGCCGTGACATGGAGGCGCGGTTCCAGCGACCCGCTCTCGCTCTGCTGGTGACCCACGCCCATCTCGACCACATTCTCGGGATGGGGGCGTTCGCCGACCTTCCGGTGATCGCAGCCGAGGCCGGACGGCCAAGGTGGGAGCGGTACCTCGCCGTCGAGTGGGACGACCGGACCGTCGCCGGGCTCACCGCCGTGTTCCCGACCTTCGCCGACGAGCTGCCGTCGGCCTCCCTCAGGATGCCGACGCAGTGGTTCGAGGAGAGCCTGGAGCTGGGCGGCGAGAGGGTGGTCGTGCGCCGGACCGGCGGGCACTCGGCGGACTCCTCGTCGGTGGTGCTGGCTGGCGAGCGCGTCGTGGTCGCGGGCGATCTCGTCCAGGCGCGCCGGCGCCCGTACTTCGGCGAGCCGGACACCGACATGAATGGCTGGATCGAGACTCTGAGGTCCTGGGAGCGCATGGCTCCGGTCACGATGTGTCCCGGCCACGGTCCGGTGATCGGTGGCGACGAGCTCGCGGTGATGCGGTCGTGGTTCGAGGCCATGTCACAGGCGGTGGCGAAGTTGAAGGCCAGCGGCGCGACCTTCGACGAGGTCGTGGCGAGCGACAGGCTGCCCTCCGGCTACTGGCCGGCGGAGTCGAGCGTGCCGGGTTGGTGGCCCTACTGCGTCAAGCGGCTTTACGACGCGACGTGACGGTCCCCGGAAGCGCACGCAGAAGGCACACCCGGAGCGGCGGCACGCGAGCGGGGCCGCTGCCAGTGTCGTGCGCACGCGAAACCAGGAGCGCTTGCTCGAACCTCCCTCACGGCACCGTCGCGCTCCACGCCGAGGTGTCGCCGGCCTCGAAGCCGGCCTCGACGACCAACCTTGCTCGCCCCGCGCCCGGGCGCGGCCCGTCGTTCGGGCCTTCAGCGGCCGTCGGGTGGTAGACTCGTCCGCCGGAGCAGGCCAGGCGACCGCCGCAGGTGGCGGGTCGCCCGCATGCCCAACGTCTCGTCACCCCGGTGGTTGATGTCGACATGAGCACCCAGAATCTGGATCGCATCTTCAGGCCGCAGCGGATCGCTCTGTTCGGCGTCTCGGAGAACCCGAAGAGCGTCGCCGGGACGGTGCTGCGCAACGTCGTCGGCTCGGGCTTCCGCGGCGTCGTCTACCCGATCAACCCGAGCTGCGAGTCGGTGCTCGGCGTGCACTGCTACCCAGGCCTTGCGCACCTGCCGCGCCTGCCCGAGCTCGCGGTGGTCTGCGCCCCGGCGACCCAGGTCCCGGCGATCGTCCGCGAGTGCGGCGAGGCGGGCGTCCTCGGGCTCATCATCATCTCCGCCGGCTTCCGCGAGACCGGCGGCGAGGGCCTGGCGCTCGAGCAGCAGGTCCGGCAGGAGGCCGCGCGCTTCCCGGGGATGCGGATCCTCGGCCCGAACTGCCTCGGGGTGATCGTCCCCGGCCGCAGCCTCAACCTGACCTTCGCGGGCGGCTCCTCGAAGCCGGGGAGGGTCGCCTTCGTCTCGCAGTCCGGCGCGCTCTGCACCTCGGTCCTCGACTGGGCGGCCGAGGCCCACGTCGGCTTCTCGTACTTCGTCTCGGTCGGGAACATGATCGACGTCGACTTCGCCGATCTGATCGACTACTTCGGCGAGGACGAGAGCACCGACTCGATCATCCTCTACATCGAGTCGCTGTCGGAGGCGCGCCGCTTCATGACCGCGGCCCGCGCCTTCGCGCGGACCAAGCCGATCGTGGCCTACAAGGCGGGGCGCTTCCCGGAGTCCGAGAAGGCGGCGGCCTCGCACACCGGCGCGCTCGCCTCGGAGGACGCGGTCTACGAGGCGGCCTTCGAGCGGGCGGGGATCGCGCGGGTGTTCGAGATCGGCGACATCTTCAACTGCGTCGAGCTGATCGGACGGCACAAGCGCCCGACCGGCCCGCGGCTCGGGATCATCACCAATGCTGGCGGGCCCGGGGTCATGGCGACCGACGCGCTGATGGCGCGCTCCGGGGTGATGGCCGAGCTCTCGGCCGCGACGCTCGCCGGGCTCGACGAGGCGCTGCCGCCCTTCTGGTCGCACGGCAACCCGGTCGACGTGCTCGGGGACGCGAACTCGAAGCGCTACGCCAAGGCGCTCCAGATCCTCCTCGCCGACCCGGGGGTCGACGCGGTGCTCGCGATCCTGACGCCGCAGGCGATGACCAACCCGAGCGCCATCGCCCGCGAGGTGGCCGCGGTCGCGGGCAAGACCCAGAAGCTGATCCTCGCCGCTTGGCTCGGCGGCAGGAGCATGCGCGAGGGGATCGAGATCCTGACCGCCGCCGGGATCGCCACCTACCCGACGCCGGAGGACGGGGTCAAGGCCTTCATGACGCTGGTGGCCTACGGCCGCAACCTCGAGATCCTGTACGAGACGCCGAAGGACGTTCCGGTCAGCTTCGCGGTCGATCGCGCGGAGCTGCGACGCACCCTCGCGCCGCTTGCCGAGCGGACGACGCTGTCGGAGGCTGCCACCAAGCAGCTCCTGGAGGCCTACGGCATCCCGGGCACGCTCCCGCGGCCCGCGAGCTCGGCCGAGGAGGCGGTGCAGCACGCCCGGCAGATCGGCTACCCGGTGGTCCTCAAGGTGCTGTCACCGGACATCTCCCACAAGTCCGACGTGGGTGGGGTGGCTCTCGACCTCCGCGACGACGGCGCGGTGCGGATCGCCTACGAGGGCATCCTGGGGATGGCCCGGCAGCGGCAGCCCGCGGCGCTCCTTTCCGGCGTCACCGTGCAGCCGATGGTCCAGGCGGCGGGCGGCACCGAGATGATCCTCGGCACCAAGAAGGACCCGATCTTCGGCTCGGTGATCCTGGTCGGCCTCGGCGGCGTGATGGCCGAGGTCTACCGCGACCGCGCCCTCGGGCTGCCGCCGCTCAACGAGCGGCTGGCGCGGCGCATGCTGGAGTCGCTGCGCTGCTGGCCGCTGCTCCAGGGCTACCGGGGGCGGCCCCCGGTCGACCTCGATCGCCTGATCGAGATCATGATCCGCTTCTCCTACCTCGTCGCCGACTGCCCGGAGATCGTGGAGCTCGACGTCAATCCGCTGCTGGTGAGCTCGCGCGAGGCGGCGGCCCTCGACGCTCGCGCCGTGATCGAGCCGGTCGCCGAGGCCTCCCGGCCGTACGCGCACCTCGCGCTGCGCCCCTACCCGGAGGAGCAGGTGCGGCGCGTGACGCTGGGCGACGGCGCCGCGCTGACCCTCCGTCCGATCCGGCCCGAGGACGAGCCGCGCTGGCGGGCGCTGCTCGCGAGCTGCTCGCCGGAGGCTCTCTACGCGCGCTTCCGCTATCTCTTCCAGTGGTCGACGCACGAGGCGGCCACCCGGTACTGCTTCATCGACTACGATCGCGAGATCGCGATCGTCGCCGAGACCGAGGACGGCAGCGGCGGCGGGCGGGCCCTGGTCGGGGTCGGACGGCTGATCGCGGACCCTGACAACGAGACCGGCGAGTACGCGGTGCTGGTGACCGACGCCTTCCAGAACCGCGGCCTCGGCGGCGTGTTGACCGACACCTGCCTCGAGATCGCGCGGAGCTGGGGCATCCGGCGGGTGGTGGCCGAGACGACCGCGGACAACGTGCGGATGATCGCGCTGTTCCAGGGGCGCGGGTTCGAGGTCACGGCCGGGGAGCAAGGGCTGGTCACGGTCGCCAAGGACCTCGCGTGAGCCGACCGGCGCCCGGACGCGTGTCCGGTTGCGGAAGCAGGCGCGGATCCGGCTTCGTCCTGCGGACTTCGCCGTGGCGAGTTGCCGGGACGGGAGCGGGCGCGGGCGGCGCCCTGACCCCTCATCCCTAATCCCTAACTCCAAACCCCCAACCCCTGCAAAAGAGAGGGCGCCGGTTGCCCGGCGCCCTGGGTAGAAATCGAGGTCGAGGCGCGGCTATGGCACCACGGCGCTCCACGCCGAGGTGTCGCCGGACTCGAAGCCGTCCTTGAACAGCCAGAGAAGTTCGTCCAAATCGAAGAAGTCCAGCATCCGCTCGAGCAGCTCCTCCTTGGTGCTCGGGCTGGTCCCGTCCACCAGGCCACCGAGCTCGAAGCTGGTGCCGACCGTGCGATAGGTGCCCCCGTCGTAGGCGACCCCGTTGATGTACTGCGGCGTGGTCTCCAGGAAGATCGCGAACGCGCTGCCCAACGGCGCGATGTGGTCGATGTAGTTGTTCCCGCCCGTGTAGTTGAAGGTCATCCCCTCGGTGAAGGTGCCGGCCGCGCCTGCGATGGGCCCGGCGTCGCCCGCGCCGTCAGCGATCCCGTCGATGTTGAAGTACGGGTGGACGGCGGTTTGGGGATCGTAGTACCAGGTGTCGCCGCCCTCCATGTACAGCCCGCCGCCGTTGTCCAGGAACCCTGCCAGCGCCTGGCCCTCGCCTGCCGTGAGCTGGTGGTTGCTCGAGTAGATGCCGAGGCAGACGAAGATGGTGCGGTAGAGGCTGCAGTTCTCCGGCAGCAAGGCACCCGTGTCGTAGGCTATCCCTCGCGCGTCCAGGAACTGGCGGACGACGCCGCCGGTCAGCGGCGTGCCGTCCGGCTCGTAGACGAACACCGGAATCGGCTCGACGATGGAGAACGCGTGGTATCCCGCAGCGGGATCGGTGGCCGTATTCGGCGTCGAGGCGGAATCCACGGCGACGATCCGGTACTCGACCGTGTCACCGATCGACACCGAGCCGGAGAAGTCGGCAGAGTACACACCGTCGCGTTCGAGCACCATCGGCGCCGACTGCACCGGGCCGCCGTTGATCAGGTACTCGAGGGTGACCGTGTCGACGCCGAGGTTGTCGGTGACCGTGGCGCTGACCGTCACCGGCCAGGTGACAGGAGTCTGGTCGCCCAGCGGCTCGTGCTCGATGATGGGCGGCGTCGTGTCGAGCCCGACATAGAAGCTGTGCAGCTCGGTGGGAGCGCCGTCGGGATGGGTCGACACGTTGCCGCCCGTGTCGGCGGCGGACAGGTAGTAGTAGACCGTCGTGCCGTACGGCTGGGCAGGGATCTCGGCCGTGTAGTCGTCGCCGCCCAGAGGCGTCAGGACCACGTCGGTGAAGGTCGATCCGCCGTCGAGGTTCCAGTGCAGCTGCAGCTGGTCGGGGATCAGAGCGTAGTTCGTGGTGATCGAGCAGTTCGTCGGGTAGGGGTTCAGGTTGTCTTCGGTGTCTTTCAGCGGAACGTGGTTGATCCGCAGCAGCTCGGCGAGCAGCTGCTCGATCATGGCGATGACCACGGGCTCCTCGAAGCCCGAGACGGTGAACTGAAGGACCATCTCGCCGTCGATGATGGAGTTGTACGGCACATAGCCGTCGCCGAACAGGTTATAGACGGCGCCGCCGGGGTCGGACAGCACCGGATGGGTCAGGCCGTGGGTGTTGATCCACTGCTGGCAGACGGACTCCGACATCCCCACGCCGATGCCGAGCACGATGAGCCCCTGGTCCTGATAGGTCTCCCAGATTTCCTGCAGTCGCGGAGCCTCCGCGATGCAGCCGCCTCACGTGTTGGTCCAGAAGTTCAGCAGAATCACCGTGTTCTGGTAGTCGTAGAGCGAGACCGGCGTGCCATACGCGTCGTTGAGCGTGAAGTCGGCGATGGTGTCGCCGACGATGTAGGCGGCCTCGGCCGAGGCCGCGACGGTCAACATCAGTGCGCAAGCTGCGAGAGCTATCCGTTTCATGCCCCCCCTCCTTGATGAGAATGGTCTCCAGCCGGACCAGAAATAGACCTTCTCGAAGGCCAAGTCAAACCCCGTGGTCGAGAACGAAGCCGGCTTGCCAGGGCGAAGTTCTCGGCAGGCGTTGCCGATTCCGAACTGCCCGGTTTCGTCCTTCGGACTACGCCGTGGCAGGCTTCATTCTCTCCTGGTGATCGAGAACGAAGCCTGGTGCCGGAGGAGGGAATTGAACCCTCACGGGGATGTCCCCAGGGGATTTTAAGTCCTATAAGTGTCCGTATCATCAATAATTAACGACAAGCAACCACAACGATTCACCGCTTCCGACAGCACAGAAGTAGAGATCCTCGAACGGCTTGTCCGGATCATGCTCTTGTTGCTGGCTGATGTTCGTTGATGGGGTCGATTGCGGCTAGTTGTCGTCAAGTGCACCGAGAATGCACCGTGGAGGAATCATCTTCCGGGAGTCGCTGCTGGGGCGAGCGGGACGCGATCAAGAGTCCGGACGGAGGATGTCGGCCTGCGGCGGGGTCTTACTCATAGAACAGCTTGCACTCGGCATCCATCTTCTGTTGTCTGCTCTCGCTGCCTGGCGAGGAACTTCAGTGCCTTCTCCTTCTTAACGCCTTTCATACTCACCTCCTTAAAACCCATCGCGATTCCCGTGCCACGGCCCAAAGGCAGTGATGAACTGGAGATGCCCCCGGATACGACGGATGTTCTCGGTAAAGGCAACCAGACTGCTGTACTCAGCCTCTGTTGGTACTCGCTCACGGTTGATCTGTCTCTCTCTTCGCGCCTGTTCGATTTTCAGAAACTCCTCCCAGGCAGACTTCACATGGGCCTGGATCTCGATCAGTTTGTCCTTCGACAGAGAGAAGCCAGTCTCCTCATCGGGCAGCCCCTGCTCCATGCCTCTGTGGCTTGTGCCTTGGTCCTCCATGTCACGCCTCCTGCGCTAAGGTACTTAACCTGTTCCCCGTTCTTCATCCACCCTCTATGTTAGGGCCGAATGCGATCTACACAGCAACGTGGGATACTCGACCTGAGATATGGGATAGGGGCGCGGGGTCGGAGTGCGCGTTCGCAGTTGGTCAGAGTCGCTGCTTAGGAGTCACCGCTTATCGGCCGGATCGCTTCTGTGAGAAGAGGCCAATGAACAAGGTTACTGACGCGGTTGCGACTCCGACAACTGCCCACTCGATCAAGTTCCGACCGACATCAACCTCCAGTTCGTACCGCCTCAATTTGCTGAGCCATTCGTCGTACTCCAGCTTCGTCTCCTTGATGTACTCATCCGACTTGCCAAGGTCACGCAGTTTCTTATCAACTTCAGCCCATGAGTTGTAGCCCTTGTATTTATCTCCAGCAGCATCGCGATAGCCTTCAACCCTCCAGATGGGTGTTCTGTCCCAGTACAACCGGCTCTTCTCGGAGGCCCCTGGTCTCTTAGCGGTCTTGTGAGGGTAGAGGCCAATAGCAACGATGAGCATCAGGCCTATGGCGACCACAATTCGCTGTGCCACATTCATTCAGGTCTCCCCCACCTATCAGAGAGTTCCTGTTACCCAATTTAGCCTTGCTGCAAGATGATTGCCCGAATGGCAGCGTTTGGATGGCGGCTCAAGTGACTGACTGAGTCGGATATTGGGACGTGGTGCATCGGATTGAGACGCCGGGGGCTTCTACGGCACTGTCGCGCTCCACTCCAAGGTGTCATCGGAGTGGAACCCTGTTGATTCGCGCTCGCACTCTCGCACTGATCCGAGACAAGGCTGGAGGTTGCCGGAGAATCGCGGACCGGCATTCGAGCCGTCAACCGTACGTCCCCTCCGGAAGTTCACAGGTCGAGAACGACATGTACGCAATCTCACCTCTTCCTTATACTCGTAGTAGATTTCAATTGCTGGCGGGACGTTCTTCGGGGGTACGAGATGCCCGATGTAACCGACGAGCTTGCGCTGCGGCTTGCCTGCTGGAATGCCATCTGCGACGCCGCAACCACGGGCGCAGTGACCCCTTCGCTGTTGCGTCGCCTAGGAGTCTACGGAGGAGCCCAAGGCATCTGGGTCGATAAGAACCGCACCAAGGCAATCTCTCCCAGTGGAGAGGGACTTACGGTGGGTCTGTTGCACCTTGGAAAGAGGTACGCTGACGACCTCTTCGACGACGGCGCTCTCTACCACTACCCGGATACAGGCCGACCTCGTCGGCGAGACGCCTCTGAAATCGCTGCAACAAAGGAGGCTGCCGAATCCGGCCTCCCAATCTTCTACATTTCGAAGCCGTCTCCAGCGTCGCAGTACCGTGATGTGCGCCTCGGTTGGGTTGAAGGGTGGGACGACGATGAGGCGGTGTTCCTGATTCGCTTTGGTGAGGATCCCCCTCAAGAGCTTCTGACCGAAGACATGTCAGACGACGAGCCCTTTGTGCTGGTGGACCATGAGCAGAAGCAACACCGGACGGTGGCGGCGAGGAGTAACCAGCCGAAGTTTCACCTGCGCGTGTTTCAGAGGTACGGCGGGAAGTGCGCAGTCTGCGACTTGTCCGTTAGCGTGTTGCTGGATGCGGCCCATCTGCGTCCAAAGAAAGAACACGGATCGGATCATCCCGCTAACGGCCTGGTTCTCTGCAAGAACCACCACTCTGCTTTCGACGATGGGTTGTTTCGAATCGACCCAGAGAGTTTGCGCTGCCTTCCTCGACGCGATGGTCCCTCGCTGAACGACCTCGGGATCACCCGGGCCTCAATTGACCACCTTCGAAAGAAACCCCATCCAGAGGCGTTGGTTTGGTGTTGGGAGCAGAGTCTGAAATGATGCTGCCCCATTCCCCTCAACTTCCTAATTGTCTGTTCCACTGAGGAGGTTTCACTGCCCAGATCTGCCACTGTTGGGATTTGATCATCGAATCCAGCCAAGACCACCGACGATGCTGCCTTCGCCGCCGTCGCCGTCCATCACCTGGATGCGTGATTACAGGTCGATTGTCTTATAGAGCGTGACGGTCTTCTCTGTACAGACCTGAACGAGCAGCTCGACCTCTGAAGGTCCAGCGACCGCCTCAAGTAGCCTGGCGGTGTTAACTGACAGGCCGGTGATCAGGCTGTCATCTTCAAAGAGACAGAAGAACGTGTCCTCTCCTTCTTCGACAGTCGCAATCTTCGGTAGCTCGCTCTCATTCGATGGCATTCTGAGGGCGTCCAGAAGGGTCTTGAGCCTATTGTCGATGTCCCCACCGTGTCTAATGATGTCGCCAGGAGGGCAGGGGCGCATTAGATGAATCCTCAGGGTTGCCAGCAGATGGAGGTCAGTGCAGATCAGCGGGGCAAAATGGAATGGACCCACCGACCGGATTATGCTTATGTTGCCGGGCTTGGGATTCCGATCCAGGAAGTGCCGCTGGTCGAACAGAGGCTGCTGCTGCCACAGGGTTGAGAGCTGTTTGTGAAACACCTTTCGGAGGCGGTGCTTGTCGGCGGGTCGCCTGTTAGACTTTAGGTCACCGCGGTAATGAAGCGTGAACCTCACGTCTCGACCTCCGTAGCATCAGTGTCTGCGGTTCAGTTGATACCTGCAAGGTGGCCAGAAGCCGGTTTGCTAGGACGACGATCCAGAATCGCGGAGGATATAGAGCGCCTGACCATCGTCTCGCCTCATCAGTTCAACTTCGCCCGTCTCGACCAAGCGCATCAGATGGAGTCTCGCGGCCACTCGGCTGATATTCAGAGCGTCTGCAACTTCTGTGACATTCAGAGGTTTCGGAGAACTGCCAAGGAGATCGAAAATCGAGTTGCGCGCCCCGGGACCAGGGCCGCTGATGATGGTCGCTGGATGCGCCGTCACCACTAGCTTAGCTAGCTCCTTCGTGGCGTTGATCTCATTCCGTACCGGTTGAAGCTGTGACTGAATTAACCGCTTGAGGTTCTCTCTTTCAGCTTCGCCAGCTCCACCGATGCGGTCTACCGCAGCGTTAATGAGGGTCTGCGTGTTCTCTTCTAAAGTCCTGCTCAGCGCTGCGAAGTATCCCTCAATTTCGTTTTGCTTTCGATTCTGGTCAAGTGCTGCGTCGAGGGTCGTTGCGAACATGCCGACGACGTGATCCTCGAGCGACCTCGTCTTTTCCTCAATCCGGCTGAGGGCTTCTCGCGCAGCGTCCATATGGTCACTGCCGTCCTTTGAGAACCGGTAAGAAAAGTAGATGCCCATCCATGTGAATAGCAGAGCTGTCAGGGAGAGAACAATTGCCAGGAAATCAACTATCGGAACGGTCAACACAGTTTCCACTGACACCCCCAGCAAAACGGACGTCTCATAACAACAGAATATCGGAACCGCAAACTGAACACGGTCTGCACGGCGAGATCCCCTCCTGCGGAAGCGGGTGACCCGCCCTCGAGTGTTCAACCCCCACAGACGACGACATGGGACCTGGCTGATCTCCAGCGCAAGCGGCGAGAGCGAGAGCAACAGGTCCTAGATCAGGGAGATTGGGACAGCGCCCCGAAGGCATGAAAGCTACGGCACTGTCGCGCTCCAGGCCGAGGTGTCGCCGGCTCAGGAGGGTAAGCCAACGTACCGAAGCCACTGCGCGGCGTGGACTCCACTAGACCGAGGCAAGGTAAGATGTCACCCAACGGCTCGCCGCCATCGCGGCAAACTTGAGCACACAACACGGTCCTCGAACACAGGTCCACCGGACACCGCCGCAGCTTACCGAGACGCCAAGGCTCGCCTCTGACGTCACCGGCCAATCGGTCGCAAAGCTCACTTAGCGCCGACGTGCAAACCCCTCGAGCCTGGCCGATCAACGCAGACCCGGCAAATTGGGTTACAGCCAGGAGTTACGAATGGCGGCGGTCGTGTTCTTGGTGCGGACGCGAAGGCCTTCGTACTACGTACATGGGACCTCGAAGTGTGGGCAGTCCAATTCTCCCACAGTGGACTTCGTCGGTAGCGGCTGCTGCTTGACTTAAACTCCTGCCCCTGAATCCTCTAGCGAGTCAAGCCGTTTCATTATGTCGCTGAGCTGCTCACGCAATATGCGCTCTCCTTCGCCTCGGATGAACGAATAGTAGGCCTCTCGTTCATTTTCGCTGCGGTCGAAGCCCTCAAGCCACCGTGCGACCACCTTGTGCTGCTTCACTCTCGTGAATAGCTGGTACAGTTGATCACGCTCTTCGGTCAATGCGTCAAAGAGTGCTTGCTGTTCTTGAAGCTCGTTCCTAAGAGATACGAGTCTCCCCGAAACAACTTTCGATTCGATGGGGGTTGGCTCTAGACCAGAGAGCAGTTCTGCACTCCAAATCTCGATCCCCACAGAACGGGCAAACTTGACCGCTCCCGCGGTCCCACCTGCCGGCGTCACGAGGATGGCCTTTCTTGCGTGTGGGTGGGCTGACAAGGTTCCGTAGAGATCGCGGACGGGTCCTGGCGAGATTCTCGTCTTGTGGGCCTTGCACTGAATTATGGTAATCTCACCGTCTTCACTTGTTGCGAGAAGGTCCACACCACCGTCACCAGGTTTCCCGGTACGTTCTACAGAAGTGAAACGACCGGACCGTCGTAAGATGTCGCATACTTTTTGTTCAAACTCCGCACCACCCAACAATGCCCAGTATTCGGCTTCTCTCTGAGCAGACATGTCCTTGCACACTTCTTCCTCGAGCTTTATCTCGATTTCCAGTCCACTTAGGTAATGAGGTAATCCTGTATAGCAGCGAGAGTCGTCCCACGGGTCTACCAGGTCTGCCCAACGAGGAGCGGGCTTCCGTAGTTGCCCAGGGATTGAGTAGAGTTTCTCTCCAAGTGTCTCGGAAATCTCGTCAAAACGAGCAGAGGCGGTTCGATACTTGGCAATGGTCTCCCATTTCATGATCGCTACTTCGATTGCTTCCCTTACCTCCGTCAACCGCTTCTTATAGGATTTCGTGGACTCAAAAATCCCACGGCGCAGTTGTGAGGGATAAGGGATCAACTCAACGATCATCTTCGGTATCTTTTCGCTCATCAGCGGGAGCCTCTGCGCTTTGGGACCAGCATACAAAGGGCCCCGAAGGGTGTCCGGAACGACGGCGGAACGACTACCGCACCCCGATTGTGACGGACCAGTCCCACGTATCCCCCGACTCGAATCCGGTTTCGAAAATCACGTTCTCGACCGATGCCCCGTACTCGTACGCTCCACTATCGATAACGGGGTCGCCATCCAAATCGCCGTCGACAGGTCGCTCCCCACCTCGCTGGTCGATGAGGGGTGCACCCTCGTTATCTCCCGCGTCGATGGCTGGACTGCCGACCAGCAGCGCATGTGTCCGAGTGAGACCACCGTTGGCAGCGAGCGGACCCAGCAACGGTTCCGTCAATGGCTGGTCGCCGTTGACGATCATGGAGGACGCATAGAGACATGAGTCAGTATCGTCGACGTTGTGCCCGTACGTATTCCCTTCCCAGCTGTAGCAGTTCTGCGAGAAGTTGTCGGCGATGATCGTATGTTGACTGCGGTCGAGGCTGTACATCACATAGCCGCTGTCGCCAGCACGGTTTCCGGTCACCGTGCAGTTCCACAACCTGCCGCCGGAGTCTCTAATGACTTGGGAGAAGATCCCGGTTGATGTGTTTCCGGTGAGGGTGCTATTCCAGAAACTAGCTGATCCCTCTACTGCCGCCCCGTCATGAGCGGTGTTGTTTGCGATTGTCGCGTTCTCGACTACTAACATCCCCTCATAGTTGTACAAACCGCCGCCCTCGAACAACGCGGAGTTACCAGTCACCTCGGAGTTCAGCACGAACAGATAGGAGCCGAGATTGAACACCCCCCCGCCTTCGTCTGCGTCTCCGTTCATGATCCAGAGGTTCTGCAAGGCAACGCGCAACCCACTGTCGACGAAAACAGTCGACCCCGACTGATGCCCATCGATGACCGCCGGAGACATCGGCGATCCCTCGATCACAAGGCTCTTACCAATCGACAGATTCTCGCTGTACGTGCCGGGCGCGATGACGACTGCGTCGCCGTCATCAGCTCTGTCGATAGCGGATTGGACGTGCCGGCACGGGGCCGCTGGAGTCAGACAGCTATTCATGTCATTGCCGGTCGTCGATACGTAGTAATCCGTGGAAGGCGGGGTGGTGAAGATCAACTCCTCGCTCAGACGACTTGCGAGGGTGTACTTGTGCTCAAACGTGATGGAGCGGGCGACCACATAATAGGTAGTGTCCGGCTCAAGCGGTCCGATGATCACGTCGTCACCGCCCATCCCACGGTAGATTGCTGTACTCGGAATCCTGGTGTATGGGCCGCCGGATGAGGTTGAGGTCAGCACTTCGTACGCTCCGAAGGTGGCCCACTCAATAGGAGTCCAGCCGATTCTCGCAAGCCGCCCAGACAGGTCGATGACATAAGGATCGGAAGGAGGCCACGCTTGCCGACGCCAATCAATAAGACAGGAGTCAAGAAACGCTTCGAGCGCCGGATTCGATGTGTAGAGACCGTTGTATTCGATTCTCAAGGAGCGGTTACTGCACGGAACGGTGAGATTCATGAAGGTTGCAGGGATTTCCCCCGTCAGCTTGTTGGAAGTGAGGTTCAAGGCGTCGAGGTTTGGCAGGTATCCGAATGCTGGAGGAATCTGGCCAGACAAGCGGTTGTCCCCAACGGAGAGGTACTCAAGGCTCTGGATGTCCGCTATCCCGGGCGGTATTTCACCCGTTAGCAAGTTGTCCGCCAGACCCAGACCCTGAAGGGATGAGAGGTTCCCCAGTTCAGGCGGGATTGAGCCGGTTAACCAATTATCATCAAGGTAGAGGTCCTCAAGGTTCGAAAGGTCACCCAGCTCAACGGGAATCGAACCGGAGATATGGTTACTAGTTAGGTCGAGGTACAGCAGGTTCGGCAAGTTGCCCAGGTCTGACGGCAGTGTCCCACCCAGAGAGTTGTTGTACAGCCAGAGCTGTTCGACATGCGATTCCGTCGAGTCGCAAGTTACCCGATACCAGTCGCACTCTGTACCTACAGGCCCCAGCCAACCACTATCGTAGTTCCAATCCCAACCTTCGGTGCTCAGGTACAGCGCAATGAGCGCGTTTCTCTCGGACGTTGGGATCGTGGCGTTTGCGACTGAACTTGTGACCAAAATGACCAACAAGCAAGTCAGCCTTCTCACGTTTCCTCCGGCCAGGGGGGCTGTGTTGACGATACCGCAGACCCCTTGATTCGCTCACTTCGTGTTTCTGCTCTGCATTTTACTCCCTTTGGAACCAGTTCGAACTGATTGCCAACGATTGCGGGCGACTACCTCCCGGCACAATCAGGGATTCCGTCAGCGGAACGCACGGAACCCACCCAGACTGCTCCGCTGGAGGGATCCAGTCGTGGGCCGTCGTCAAGGTCACAAGAGGGAATCAGCGACCAAAGTAGTACTCAGGGTCTCCGAGCAGCCGCTTCTTCCTCTTCGGTCGTTCTTGATCTTCTCGGGCCTCTGCCTTCACCTGATGTTCTCCGTACCAGGCCGCGAGAGCGGTGGC
>ENA-UPTA01000292-UPTA01000292.1-activated-sludge-metagenome-genome-assembly--contig:-NODE-292-length-58457-cov-9.632170_pt1 | contig 58457 bp, 55 predicted proteins | sample MGYA00238184_ERZ773361 | MGnify/ENA primary metagenome ERZ773361 (study PRJEB29100, sample SAMN05720205) | activated sludge metagenome | isolation source: anaerobic digester from wastewater... | reverse complement strand
CGCGTGTTCATTGTCAAAACCAATGCCCTGCAAGCCAATCTGGGTGCGGGTTACAAGCCAGCGCCTATGACAATGAAGGTTTATCGTGCCAATAGCGTGGTGCGATCTCACGCCATGATTTTGCAATCCCTGAGGAGGCCTCGCAAAAACAAAACTCCAGCGCACCATGATGATCTGTGCGATACACCCGTGCGCCGCTGTCCTGATAACGCTGGAGTATCGAAGGCTTAGGATGTTTGAAGCGATTGAGATAGCCAACAGTCATCACTGCTCGCCTTGCGGCAACAGCTTCCAGAAACTGTGGTGTAGAGGAGGTTTTACTGCCGTGATGCGGAGCAACCAGCACATCGCTGCCAAGCGCGTCCTGATTTGCTTCCAGCAAGAGCGTTTCGGCTTCTTTCTCGATATCCCCCGTCAGTAGGATACTGCCGTGAACACTCGTGACCTTCACCACACAACTGCGGTTGTTGTCTGATAGCGTGTTGTCGTGATAACTCTCCAAACTAGGCCACAACACCTCGAAACGCACGCCATCCCATTGCCAGCGCTGCCCGGCATGGCAGCGCATCTGCCTGGGCCCGTCATTGGCCTCATAAGCAAACGAATCCAGCAGCCATTGCGTCGGCACCTGCGCCAATACCGCGTCCGCGCCACCCGTGTGGTCCACATCGTCATGGCTCAACACCAGGCCATCCAGATGCTGGATGCCCTGACCGCGTAGATACGGCAGCACGATGCGCGACCCGGCATCGCTCTGTGCATTGAATCGTGGCCCGGCATCATATAGCATCGCATGGTGAGCGGTTTTCAGCACCACCGCCAGCCCTTGGCCGACATCCAGCACCGACACAGCCACCTCGCCTTGCTGTAGCGCCCCAGGTTTGGTCAGCAGCATGGGCAATAGCAGCATCAAACCCAGCCAGCGCTGTGGAACACCTCGCGGCAGCAACAGCCATAGCACACCTGCTATCGCCAGCAGCATCGCCCACACGGGCGCCGCGGCCTGCTGCCAGGTAGCCAAAGGGAATGCGGCGACCCAATGCAGGAACTGCATGCAAAGCGCAAGCATGCCATGCGCCGCCTGCAGCACGGCATCGAACGGCAGCAGTGCTCCCAAAATGGAAGCAGGTACCACTAATAAACTAATCACCGGAATAGCAATGGCATTGGCGATTGGCGACACGATGGAAGTCTGTCCGAATATGGCCACCAGCAAAGGCAACAGACCTATACTGATTGCCCATTGCGTATGCATCGCTTGCTGAAGCCAGTGCTCACGCTTGAGTCTGGCCGCAGAGACATAGGCGATCAACGCGACCGCCGAGAATGACAACCAGAACCCCGACGCGATGACTGCCCATGGATCGAGCACCACGACCACCAGCAACGCCAGCGCCAACGCCCGGCTGATGCTGATTGCGCGCCCCAGCAGCAAGGCCGCCGCAAATGTCATCAGCATATACACCGTACGCTGCGTGGGCACCGACCAGCCTGCTAGCGCCGCATACAGCAAAGCCACGGCCAGCCCCGCAATCGTGGCCGCCTTGCGCGTTGGCAGGTGCATCACCAACGCAGGAAAATGCCGCCAGACAAACGCCGTCAACGCAAAAGCCAGCCCTGCCAGCATGGTGATATGCAAGCCGGAAATAGACATGAGATGATTGGTACCGGTGCGGGTGTAGATTTGCCAGTCTTTGGCAGAAATAGCGTTATCGTCGCCAATCACCAGCGCGCGAATCACCCCGGCATAAGGTTTGTTAACCAAACTCTGGCTGATACGGTTTCCGATTCGTTCCCGCATCGCCTCGATGACATAACCCGGCCGCCAGACGAAATCCTGCAGTTTTTTATAACCGCTTTTGGCCCGGATGCTGCCGGTGGCGCGGATATTCTCCGCCAGCGCCCATGCCTCGAAATCAAAGCCGTGCGGGTTATAAGTGCCATGCGGGCGCTTTAGGCGCACGGTGAACTGCCAACGCTCCCCCGCGTAAAACCTTGCCGCTGGCGCCATGTCATCCTTGTCTTCCCCGTACCAGCTTAGCGAGATATGCCGCGGCACGTGTGCACCCGGGGTCAGCACCCGTTCCACATCAAAACGAAAACGCTCTCCACGCTCGTTACGCTCCGGCAATGCCGCCACCACGCCCTGCAGCACGATGCTTTTTTGCTGCCACTCTGCAGGCAGCGCATCACTCAGGCGCAGCGTCGCAAGTGCAGCCGCCCATGCAAAACCCAGCATCGCAGCTAACAGAAATACGCCGACCTGCTTCAACCAGCGATGCTGACTGCGCACCACCAGGACAAAAACCGGCAGGCTGCAAGCCAATATCCATGCGCCTTGCAGACCTATTAAATCTGGCAGCACAGCTTGTTGTTGCAAACACCAAGCCCCCAATACAAAGCCTAGCGCGAACAGAATCATTTAAATCGGGGAAAGTTTGCCGTCTTCCAGGCGATATTGGCGCTGCATCTTGGCGGCCAGGCTCAAGTCGTGCGTCACCACCACCAGCGCGGTGCCTAGCTCGGCGTTCATCTGCAGCAGCAAATCAAACACGTGATTGGCCGTGACACGGTCGAGGTTGCCTGTCGGTTCATCGGCCAGCAGGCAGGCGGGGTTTGTCACCAGCGCCCTTGCCAGTGCGGCACGCTGACGCTCGCCACCGGAAAGCTCGCCCGGCATGTGCTGCACGCGCTGCGCCAGGCCAACCTTGCCCAGCATGGCTTGCGCGGCCTGTTCGGCCTCGGCACGGTGAACGCGGCGAATCAGCAACGGCATGGCGACATTCTCCAGCGCGGTGAACTCCGGCAGCAAATGATGGAACTGATAGACAAAACCCAGATGCTGGTTGCGCAGGCTGCCTTTTTGCGTCTCGTTGAGCTGGCTCAAGTCTTTACCCATGATGCTCACCTGCCCAGCAGACGGCGCATCCAGCCCGCCTAGGAGGTGCAGCAGAGTGCTTTTGCCGGAACCGGACGCGCCGACGATAGCGACTTGCTGGCCCGCCTCTACCGCGAAATCGATACCGTTGAGGACGGTGACATCCAGACCTGTATAGGTTTTGGATAGATTCTTACAGGAAATAATATCACTCATACCTGAGAGCTTCCGCAGGGTTGATCTTGCTGGCTTTATAACTTGGATACAGCGTTGCCAGAATGCTCATGATGAAAGCTACCGTCACGATGGCACTGACATCCGACCACATCAGCCTGGATGGAATATCGCTGATGAAATACACATCCTTAGCCAGGAACTGTACATTCAAGGTGCGCTCGATCCAGGGCACGATATGCGGGATATTGACGGCGGTGAGTATCCCCAGCGCCAGCCCGACCAGTATGCCCATTACGCCTATCAATGCGCCCTGCACCACAAAAATCTTCATGATGCTGCGCGGCGAAGCGCCAAAGGTGCGCATGATGGCGATATCTGCGCGCTTGTCAGTCACCGCCATCACCAGCGAGGACAGGATGCTGAAGGCGGCCACCAATACGATAATCGAAGTGATGATGAACATCACGGTCTTTTCCATTTTGAGCGCCTTGAAGAAATTGGCATGCTGCTGCGTCCAGTCACTGATGTAGAACGTGCCGGCCTGATTGTATTTTTGAGACAGCTCTTCAGAGACCGCAGGCGCATCGAAGAGGTTAGGAAGCTTCAAACGCAGCCCTGAGACATTGTCTGCCATGCGATAGAGCTTGGCGGCGTCATCCAGATGAATCAGCGCCATGCCTGCATCGTATTCCCACATGCCGACATGGAACAGCCCGACCACGGTGAACTGCTTGAGCCGGGGCACGACGCCTGCCGGTGTGAACTGCCCCTGCGGCGCCATCAGGACGACTTTCTCGCCGACATTCACGCCCAGCGCATAGGCCAGGTCATCACCCAGCACCACATTGAACTCACCCGCCCGCAGATTATCCAGCTTGCCGACCTTCATATGGCTGACCAAGCTGGCCACTTTGGACTCCTCGGCCGGCAGGATACCGCGCACCACTGCACCCTGCACTGCCTGATCGTAACTCAGCATGGCCTGCGCGGCGATATAGGGCGCGCTGGCCAACACCTTAGGCTCGGATTTCAACTTTTCTGCCAGCGCGTTCCAGTCGCTCAAACGACCGTTGAATCCTGTGATTTCAAGATGCGAAGCAACGCTGACCGTACGATTTTGCAATTCCTCGTGAAAGCCATTCATGACAGAGAGAATGACTATCAGCGCCCATACACCAATCGCCATGCAGATCATGCTGCTGACGGAAATGAACGAGATGAAATGGTTCTTGCGCTTGGCCCGCGTGTAACGCAGACCGACCAGCAGCTCGAAAGGCAGATTTTTATTTGAGAACAACATACGCGAAATCTTATCAGCTATAAGACTGCGCGGCCAAACAAAATTGGCTGGAATGATTCGTTAGCTATACCGTCACTTCGACCTGAACCCAATCATGGTGCTTCAGCAATGGACGACCCGCCACGACGACTTTTTCATCATCATCCAGACGCAGACGGTACTTTGCACCGCGCTGATAGCGTTTGCGCGGCAGAATCAGTGAGGTCGGTTGGCGCGTATCTTCCGTCGCTCCGAGATAAAGGCTAGGGAAAGTCACTTCTCGCAGGTAGCTTGCCTCAACACTATTGACGAAATATCCGCTCAAACCTTCGATATTACTACTTTCTTTTTGCATGCTAGACACTTGCACTGACAGGCTGTGGCTCGAAATGATCTCCATACCTGCGCGATAGGTACCATTTGGCAATTTCCGGACACTTCTGATCTCGGCGATATACAAGGTGTCTTTATCATCATCCTTGGTGTAGCCTATCAATCTGCCCTGGGTTACCCAATCACTGACATTCCTGCCCAGATCCACCGCAAAGCCGCTTGGACTCTCATCTACCATCCACCAGTTTTCGTTGCCTAAAGGGTTAATGACACATCCGTTAGAATACCGATTGCGGCGCTGCTGTGCGATCCTTTGCTCGAAGGCAAAACTATCTCTTACCTGATTTTTGCCGGATTGCGTATTACGCGCTTGTATCTTGTTCAGCCTGGAACAAATATCATCCAAGCCATAACTTACATTGATAAGTGTGGCAGCTTTTGTTCTTTTCTCTTTCCTGCGCTGACGTTCGTAACCTTCCGTGCACCACTCCACACGCAGCTTTTTGAACAGCTTTACCAGCACAGGCACCGGCGCGACACCATCCAAGCCAAACTGATCAAGAGATTTCTGCATATCCACAGCACACAGATACGCCTCGATCATATCTGTCAGTCGTGTAGTTTTCCAAAAACGATAATCAGCAAACTTCTCGACAGTGCGGATACGTTGTGTGCCTTTGTCTTCTCCCAGATTGATGCTGAAGTGGTACCTGTCCTGTTTGTATTTGGTCACAAAAATCGGATTACTTGCCCAAGTGCGCAAGATGCGCTCTGCCAACTGCATCTGCACCCGGTTCAAGTTGCCTGCCTGCAGGGTATCCATCATCAACCCTTGTTCGAGGATGGACGCAATAGAAGTTTCCTTTTCATGAAAATCATACAAGAACAGGTTGGTGTTCATGATTGCCAGATTTTCGGCATACTTGATGATATTATGAACACACAGCCAAGCGCCGGGAGGTGCTGGCTGATCATCAAAATAACGCCATTTCATCATCTGGAAAGTCACGTTCAGATGACGTGCCAAAATCAGATTGATTTTCTCCAAATCAATCTGCACTTTGTTCTGATACTGGTAGATGTCCAGGAACTTGGTGTAGGCAATATAAAGCTGGCGATAATAATCGTATACCACCGACTGTATCCTGCCCTGCATTTTCCTGCTTATATTTAATGAAATCATGTAGTTACGCGTCGCCTTCTTGGTATGACCGACCATCTTCCTGTCAAGCGAAAGCACGGCATCGATCAACTTCACAGCCTGCGGCACATGAACCATCTGCAAGCCTTGAAGATGGGCAGTTACCTCTTTCAGGACTTTCATTTCATCCATGCCACTTAACGTGTCAGACCAACCTGTTGGAGCTTCTGTTGGCTGCAACGTAAGCACAGAATGAATCTTTTCCATGACACTATTCAACATAATTTCTTACCTTTTTAACGTACTACTTACCCCTTATCTGGCAATATCCATGCCAAACGAACAAGCATCGGAATCACGCACATCAAACAAGCAAGAGAGGACTTTTGAGAAAACTTGGCGCTATGCTGTTAAAATCTCGTTATGTTTACTGGAATTATTCAAGCAGTGGGTCATGTAGAGAAGCTCACCCGCAAGGAAAGCGACGTTGAGTTACAAATTGCAGCTAGGAAATTGGATTTGGCTGATGTGGCTATTGGGGACAGTATCGCTGTTAATGGCATTTGCCTGACAGCCACTCACATTACCCCAACACATTTTACTGTGCATGTCTCGCAGGCCACGCTAGCTGTCACAAGCGGTTTCTCAGAGGGTAAATCTGTCAATCTGGAAAAAGCACTGCGTCTGTCAGACCGCCTGGGAGGGCATCTGGTCAGCGGTCATGTCGATGGCATCGGTCAAGTAGTGGCATTTGACCAAATTGGAGACTGCTGGCAACTAACCATCAAGGCACCGCATGCGATATCAAAATACATCGCCGTCAAAGGCTCCATATGTGTAAATGGCGTAAGCCTGACAGTGAATAGCATCAATCAGGATATCTTCAGCATCAACCTGATCCCGCACACGCTTGAGAACACCACATTATCAGAAGTTAAAGCAGGGACAGGAGTCAATCTGGAAGTTGATCAGATCGCCCGTTATGTTGAACGCATGACCGAATGGGCTAAGGAACCTGCCAAATGACAAAAACAATAATTAGCTCTGTCACAGACATTATTGCCGATATCAAAGCCGGCAAGATGGTCGTGTTGGTGGATGATGAAGACCGTGAGAACGAAGGTGACCTGGTCCTGGCTGCGGAATTTGCCGATGCCCAGCACATCAACTTTATGGCCAAATATGGACGCGGCCTGATTTGCCTGACGCTCACCGAAGCACGCTGCAAGCAGCTAAAACTGCCGCCCATGGTGCAGCAGAACGGCACCCGCTTGGGCACCAATTTCACGGTATCGATCGAAGCCGCCAGCGGGGTCAGCACCGGCATCTCTGCTGCGGACCGCGCCAGAACGATTCAGGCAGCCATCGCAAAGAACGCGGATGCCAAAAGCATCGTCAGCCCCGGCCATGTATTCCCTTTAGCGGCTCAAGACGGTGGAGTACTAGTGCGCGCGGGACACACCGAGGCGGGGTGCGACCTTGCCAAACTCGCTGGATTGGAACCTGCTGCAGTTATATGCGAAATTCTGAAAGATGATGGCGAAATGGCGCGCCTGCCGGATTTGCTGGAGTTCGCTCAGGTGCATCAGCTCAAGATCGGCACGATTGCTGACTTGATCCGCTATCGCAATGAAAACGAAAAACTGGTCAAACGGGCTGCAGAGCGCACGATTCAAACACCTTATGGTGAAATGCACTTGATCGTATATCAGGACAAGATTACCAAAGACACCCATCTGGCGTTGGTGAAAGGTATGCCGCAAAGTGCACAGGAGACCTTGGTGCGGGTACACGAACCCTTATCTATACTGGACCTGCTCGATAGTGGAAGCCGCACACACAGCTGGAATGCATTGCCTGCCTTACAGGCCATATCCAGAGCCGAGGCGGGCGTGATGTTATTGTTGCACACGAGTGAGTCTGGTGCGGACCTGATTCATCGCGTCCAGCATGCGGAGAAGGTCATTCGCTATCCGCAGGAATTGCGTAATTATGGCATTGGCTCACAGATCCTGATTGACTTGGGTGTCGGTAAAATGCGCCTGATGGCGACACCACGCAAAATGCCGAGCATGGAAGGGTTTGGACTCGAGGTAACCGGCTATTTGGTTCCTGACAACCATTAAATCAGCCAGAACCACTCCAAACAGCCATTTGTTAGAAAAATATTTATATAAAAATCAATAAGATATAAAAAAATAAGATGATGGAACGACTTTTGCGTATGTTTCATCATGATCTGGTCTGGTATAGATTTGCAGTGGGCGTACAAACACCTCATCCCTGGCATTGTGCGCCATACGGAATGCAACCAATACGCGTATGATGTTTTACACGATGCAATACTGCGGTTTGCGCTTTCTGCCAACCCAGATAAACACCAGCGACCTCATGCGTACTTGCGTGTAATTGTAAACAACCTCTTGCTAGACAGCTATCATCGCGATGCAAGGCAGGCTGCCATCAATCTACACGCCGCCACCGCTAATACCCATTATGAGCCATCGGCAGAGTGCCTGGCCGATATGCAACAACGCCTGATGCTGTTGCAGCAAATTATCGAAAAACTCCCCCGACGCTGCCGTGAAGTGTTCTGGCTATTCAAAATCGAAGGCCTAACCCAACAACAAATCGCTGCACAGCTGGGCATTTCTGTAAACATGGTAGAACGCCATATGATACGCGCCTTGATGGATTTGCGCGCTGCTAAACAGTACTTGTTATAACGCAATGGATAATCCAGAAAAACTAGGTGAAACCGCTGCACGCTGGTTCATACGTATGCAGCACATCACGGAAGGCTCGCCGGAACATAAGCGATTCCTGGATTGGGTTTCGACTAGTCCGGCACATCAGGCGGAATATGCGAGCATTGCTGAACTATGGCAGCAACTAGACTCCACAAAGGACCTCGATAACATCATCTCTGCCATGCAACAAAAAACTTTTCTTGACAAGGTTGCCCGCAAAAAAACTATTAAAAACACGCTTGCCAGTATTGGCGTATTTATTTCCTGCGGGCTACTGGCAGCGATAAGTTTGCAGCAATATCAAACATGGCAAGCCCAGCCTGTGATGCAACTGGCACGCACAAACCCCATTGGCAGCATCAGTAGTCAGGTATTGGAAGACGGCACTAATGTCACCTTAAATGCCAACAGCCAAATGCAGGTCACATTCTATCGGCATCAGCGCCGTGTATTGCTTAAACAGGGAGAGGCTGTTTTCGAGGTTGCCAAAGATAAGCAACGCCCTTTTGTGGTGGAAACCGGTACTGCAAAAATCACGGTGCTGGGTACGCGATTTGCGATAAACAAACTTAGCCGTCTAGTCCGCGTTAGTGTAGATCATGGTAGTGTGGAGGTGGAATCAGACACCGGGGCTTCGATGATACTGCACGATGGTCAAGTGGCAGAAATCCAGCCGAGAGAAGCCCCTCAAACCATCCAACGCAATGCTGCCGACGCATTTGGTTTCACGCAAGGACAATTGGTTTTTGACAAGGCTGATATCTATGAAATTGCAGAAACGCTGTCGCGCTATCGCCAGCAGCCGCTTATTGCACAAGGCAACAACAAAGCACGTATCACCGCCGTAATCAACATCAATAATTCCGAACAATTTTTACAATCGCTGCCAAGCATTGCTCAAGTAAAAGTCACACACCAGGCGCGCCAGACTGTTATTCAATCAAAAGACTGATCGCACCCAGGCAACACCATCAGCAAAATATAAATTAGAAAATATTTTCATATTTTTTCATCTTCGACATCAGGGTTTTTCTCTCGTGCAGGTTATAGCAGCATAAATCATGGAGAAGCCAGTGTTTCTGAAAAAATCAAACAAACCCGTGCCAACTACAATTGCTCTTTGTTGCGCATGGATGCTGCTGCAAGCGCAGACGCAAGCAGCGGACTTGAATACCAGCCTGCCTGGTGAGCAAGACAATACCTATATGGCACCAGTCAACGTGGATATACCGCGCATGCCCTTGGCGGGCGCGCTTAAAAAGCTCGGTGCTGCATCTGGTCTGGATATCGCTTTTGACGATGCGTTAGTGCTTGGCAAAACCGCCCCTGCCATCAAAGGCACCATGAGTCGCAAAGAGGCGCTGCAAAGGTTGCTCTCCAACAGCGGGTTGGCAGGCAAAATCGAAGGCACTCAAGTGATTATCAAAAAAGCACCTCCAGGCAACCTACAGAAATCTGAAAATATACAGCTGCAAACCGTGAATGTCCGCGCCAAGCGTTTTCACGAAATCGGCCCTCTGCCTGGCTTAGGGCTGACGAAAGAAGAAATCCCCGGCAACGTACAAAGCATCACCGCCAAAGAGATCAAAGAAGCCCATTCGCTTAGCCTGACCGACTTGCTGAACAAAAAGCTGCAGTCTGTAACGGTGAATGATTACCAAGGCAATCCGTTCCAGATGGATGTGCAGTACCGCGGCTTTACCGCAGGCCCGCAAATTGGCACCCCACAAGGTTTGTCTGTGTTCTTTGATGGCATACGCGTCAATGAACCGTTTGGGGATGTGGTGAACTGGGACATGATCCCCATGAACGCCATTGCCGGGGTGGATGTGTTCCCCGGCTCAAACCCGATATTCGGTTTGAATACACTGGGTGGCGCATTCACCTTAAAGACCAAAGATGGCTTTACCCATGAAGGGGTAGATGCAGAAGTACTGACTGGTTCATTCGGCAGAAAGCAACTGCAAGTAGAAGGTGGCATCAACAACGGCACCTTTGCCCTGTTTGGCGCGGGTAATTTCTTTTTAGAAGATGGCTGGCGAGAGAACTCGCCCAGCAAGGTGAACCAACTGTTCACCAAAGGCAGCTACCGGGGGGATAAGCTGGACCTGAGTCTGAGTACCTTGCTGGTGCAAACCGACTTGGTAGGTAACGGCTTGCTACCGAGTGAAGAATACGCAAGAGACCGTAACAGTGTGTTCACCAGCCCAGATACCACGAAAAACAAACTGGCGCAGTTTCAGCTTTCCGGCAGTTATTTTGTGAATGACAATTTTACTATTACAGGACAAGTGTACCGCAGGAAAAGCAAGCGACATCAAATTGGCGCAGATGTGATGCGGGATTGGGATGAAGATTTACTCGCTCAACGTATTCCTCAGGCTGGGGAGCAATATACCTGCTTATTTAATAGCAGCGGGGCAAATCAGTATGGGACAGGCAGTGCCGCTAACCAATACGGCTTACCAGACTATATCGTCTTGCCATTTACAAATTATGACCCATCCAACCCGAATCAAGGTGGCACAACGAGCTGGCTTTATGATCCTTCAAACCCCAGCGGTTCAGGTTTTTCTGCATTGTTTGAAGATTTAAACAATGGCACCTTTAACCCTGCTAATTACGCAAGTTTAATCAACCAACCATTATCGCCAGAATTTTTGGCAGCGTATCAGTATAACTTTAAATTATGGTCAAATTTTGCTGAACAGCAGAATTTAAATAGAGGTGGATTGCAAACAGTGCCAGTTCAAGGCTCACCAAGCTTCTTTGGAGAGCCTGCGTTTTCTACTGATTACGGTAGCTCTTTCGCTGGAAATGCCCTAGACGGTGGCAACACCGTCTCATCTTTACAAGACCTGGGTGGAGTGATGGGAGACCAGAATAACTATTTTTTTACGCAGGATCCAACCACAGGCGTCATTACCAAAAATTTCGTAATAACTCTTTCACCAGCTAATGCTGCCGCCTGCTATGCGATGCAAAAAGATCCAGCCCAACAGCAATTCAATATTACTGACCCAACTGGGAATGCCCCCTTTCTAACTGTTGACGGTGGACAGTACGCGCAGCCAGGCGTTGTTAGTGTTAGGGACCCCTCTACAGGGAAAGATTACTTCACCCCAACTGCTCTGCTTAATGATAATCAAATTGATCAAGTCGTTGATGGTTTCTCGATGCAACTTAACTGGAATCTGGACAAACACAAATTGATGGTTGGGGTTTCAATAGACGCTGCTAATGCAGAGTATGGCAACTCACAACGCTTAGGGCTGTTAGATGCCAACCGTAAAGGTTATTTAGCGCCAGACCAGATTCACCCAATGTTTACTGGGGCATTTGTTCCTCTTGAGAATAATAATTTTGAGGGTACTAGTACCACAAAAAGTATTTATTTTAGTGAGACTTGGACACCCGTTGAGACTTGGAACTTTAATGCGTCTGGTCGTTACAACTTTACACAGGTCAAAAATAAAATTGCCGCTCGCCGTGGTATTGCAAATTTTACCATTGGTGACACAGTGTTTCAGGGGTTTCCTAGTGCTTTAGGAATTTGTCCTAATGCCGACTGCACTAACGTGCCGACAAATTTTAGAATTCCAGAGCTTAATAATGTACTAGACTCTGCAGAAACTGAGAAATTCAGCTATTACTCATTTAACCCATCACTGGGGGCGACTTGGCAAGCTCAAGAGAATTTAAATTTATTCGCGAACGTCGCCAAAGGTACGCGTGTACCAAGCGTAATTGAGTTGGGGTGTGCGCTTGATAAAACACCGGTATATACAGGTGGCACAACTGGGGATCCAAGTGACCCAAAGCAGTATCAGCTCAAAAGTATTTTTGAGAACCGTAGTTGCACCTTACCTACCACGCTCTCTGGTGACCCGTTCTTACCCCAAATCAAATCCACCAGTTATGACATTGGTATACGCGGTAACTTGACAGGGTTGCTGGGTACCGATGGTCTAGAGTGGAACTTAGGCGCTTACCAAACCGATTTAAAAGACGATATTTATTTTGTGCCCGCCCCAGGCAGTGCCGGAGCTGGCTTTTTTGACACGATTGGTAAAACGCGCCGCCGCGGGCTAGAGGCTGGCCTTTCAGGTAAAAAAGATAAATGGGGCTTTAGCGTGAATTATTCACTGACTGATGCCACCTTTCAAGACACCTTTTATATGACTAGCCGTGACAACAGTAGCGCAAAATATGTAGATTTATATGGCGATGGCACGATACAAGTAAAACCTGGAAATCGCATGCCAGGCGTACCAATGCATAACCTGAATGCTACAGTGAGTTATGACATTACCCCGCAGTGGCAAGTTGGTCTAACAGCTGTGGCGCATAGTGAAAGCTTTGTGCGCGGCAATGAAAATAACGAACACAAAAAAGGTGTAATTAGAAGAACAATCGAAGTAACAAACCAGATTACTGGTGCCAAAACTCTGGTAGAGACTCCGCCAACCAATAACCCTGGCAAGGTGCCGGGTTTTGCCACCTTCAACTTCCAGACCAGTTACAAGTTCAACAAGGAATGGACAGCTAATTTATTGATTAACAACTTGTTCGATAAAGAATATTTCAGTGCCGGCCGTTTGGGAATTAACCCATTCTCACCCAGTATCAATGGCGCGATTGGGGTGAGTGGGTATAACCATAACTCCTTAGATTGGCTCAGTACCAATTTTATTGCACCAGGCGCGCCGCGCGGCATTTGGTTTAGTTTGAACTGGCAATTTGCACCGGATAAGAAAGCTGAGGCTTCCGGTAGCATGCCAACTGAACGGAATTTAAGTATGCCAACAGATGTGCCGGATTACAAATTGATAGAGAATCGTTAAATGTTCAAGTTTTAGGTAAGGTTTGGCGGGGTTCCCTCGAATAAAAACAGTTAGTCCGTCAAATTGATTCCTTACTCCCCCGGCCTTTGCTTAACAAGCTTCTTCTCCAATCGGGCCGGGGGATTTTTTATGTCTTACATGGTTAATATACAGTGTTTGAAATGAGCACATGCATCTCTGCACTCACCAACATTTTGCCTGTCTTATCTCTTGAATATAGAAAATCTGGCATTCTGTGAGATAATTCCTGCTGATGGAAAACATCAATCTCACAGGTCAGTTCCTTATCGCCATGCCTGGCATGACAGACCCATACTTTTCCAAAACAGTCTCATATATCTGCACGCACAACCAGGATGGTGCTTTTGGCATCATATTGAATCGCCCTATCGACATGGATATTGCAAAGCTGTTTGGAGAGATCTCCCTAGAGATCCACATCCCAGAGCTAGCGTCCCAGCCCGTCATGTTTGGTGGACCGGTCCAGCGAGAACGCGGTTTTGTGCTGCACTCTCCTCACGGCGACTATAATTCAACCATCGAGATCAACGCTGGGATAAGCCTAACCACATCCAAGGATGTCCTCGAATCCATTGCCGACCAAAACCCGCCTAAGAAGCTGCTGATCGCGCTGGGTTATGCCGGATGGACTCACGGCCAGATAGAGAACGAGATCAGCCAAAATGCCTGGTTAAACTGGTCAAGCCCGGATATCTCCATTGCGCAAGAGCTCATTTTTGATGTGCCCTACATGGACAAATTTGATTGGATAATGTCACGAATGGGATTGAACTTCGCCAACCTGTCCGAAACCGCGGGGCACGCATGAAGTCGATGCATGTGATGTCGCAAAGTCACCTGCCGATTGATGCAAGGACTTACCCTGATATTCAAGGCACGGTACTGGGGTTTGATTTTGGTGAAAAGCGTATTGGGGTAGCGATGGGCGAAACCATGCTCAAGCTCGCACACCCGCTACTTACCATCGAGGCCGAAAAGAATGATGAAAAGTTTGCAGCGATTGAAAAACTGCTTGCCGAATGGCAGCCTAGTCTACTGGTGGTAGGCCTACCGATGCATCTTGATGGAAATTCGCACATGCTCACCCAGCTTGCGAAAAAATTCGCTCAGCGACTGGAAGGACGATTTAGGCTGCCAGTAATGATGGTCGACGAGCGACTGAGTTCGGCAGAAGCGTCGCAGCGCCTTGGTGAAAGCGGTATTCACGGCCGTGCGCAAAAACCCTTGTTGGACGCCTGCGCGGCACAGACGATACTGCAATCTTATTTTGACCAACAAACGAATTTACAGAATGCAATTACCTGATCCGGAACAGTTGCTAGCAAACATCGCTGCAGAAATCGCGCCCCGCATCACTGCGAACACCGCCTTGGTTGGCGTTCACAGTGGTGGCGTATGGCTAATGAAACGCATACTTGAAACACTAGACAGCAAACCACTGACCGGGGCTTTGGATGCAGCCATGTACCGTGACGACTTTGCGCAGCGCGGCCTGAAAAACCAGCCCAAGCCGGCAGACATTCAATTTGAAGTGGAAGATAAACACATTATCTTAATCGACGATATCTTTTTCACCGGACGCACTACCCGAGCAGCGATGAATGAGCTGTTTGATTATGGCCGACCTGCTAAAATAGAACTGGCAGTCCTGATTAACCGAGGTGGTGCGGAATTGCCCATCAAGCCTGATATCACTGGTGCGAAATTGCCTCTTGATGCATCACAGACCTTGGAGTTAAGCCAAAACGCGCAAGGAAAATTACAATTGAAATTGTTGGCATCATAAGCAAGCAAGGGATCCCCAGCCACATGTATAACCCACAACTTGATCAGCACAAAAAGCTCAAACATCTGCTGACCATTGAAGGATTACCCAAAACTATCCTTCAACAGATTTTGGACACGGCTGAGACGTTCATAGGCGTCAATGAGCGCGAAGTCAAAAAAGTCCCGCTTCTGCGCGGCAAAACTGTCTGTAACCTGTTCTTCGAAAACAGCACGCGTACGCGCACCACATTCGAGATTGCTGCAAAACGCCTATCTGCGGATGTGCTCAACCTGAATGTCAGCACTTCCTCGCAATCCAAGGGTGAAACCATCTTGGACACCGTCAACAACTTGATTGCAATGCACTCTGATATCTTCGTGGTACGCCACAACCAGAGCGGTGCAGCGCATTTCATTGCACAACACGTACCAGACCACATCAGTGTCATCAATGCAGGTGATGGGCGCCATGCACATCCCACGCAAGGGTTGCTGGACGTGTTCACTATCCGACGCTACAAGCCAGACATGCACAATCTGCGCGTTGCCATCGTAGGAGACATACTGCACTCTCGCGTGGCGCGCAGCGAGATACATGCACTCACAACACTGGGTGTTCCGGAAGTGCGCGTCATCGCGCCAAAAACCCTGTTGCCGGCAGATGTGAATAAACTGGGCGTGCAGGTATTCCACGACATGTCCGCCGGGCTTAAAGATGTGGATGTGGTGATGATGTTGCGGCTACAGAATGAGCGGATGAGTGGAGCCTTGTTACCAAGTGCCCAGGAATATTATCAGACTTACGGACTAACCCCGGAAAAACTGAAACTAGCCAAATCGGATGCGATCGTCATGCACCCCGGCCCCATGAACCGAGGCGTGGAGATTGACTCACGCGTCGCTGATGGCACACAATCAGTCATCCTGCCTCAGGTCACTTACGGCATCGCGATTCGCATGGCGGTGATGTCGCTATTAGCAGGTGGGCATAACGAATGAAGATACATATCAAAAACGGTCGCCTGATAGACCCAAAAAACAAGATTGATGCCCTACAGGACTTGTATATCGCCGCTGGCCAGGTTGTCGGCATCGGGCAAGCGCCTGCAGGATTTGTACCCAACCAGACCATCGACGCGACTGGTATGATTGTCGCGCCAGGCTTGGTGGATTTGTCCGCCAGGTTGCGCGAGCCAGGTGACGAATACAAAGCCACCCTCAAGAGTGAACTCCAAGCTGCTGCTGCAGGCGGTGTGACCAGTCTTGCATGTCCCCCAGACACCGATCCCGTACTTGATGAGCCAGGGCTTATCGAAATGCTAAAGCATCGAGGCTGGCAGCACAACATGGCGCGCATCTATCCACTCGGCGCCTTAACGCGCAATCTGGAAGGCAAGACATTAAGTGAGATGTACCAGCTCACAGAAGCGGGCTGTGTTGGCTTCACCCAGGCTGACAACCCGATTGTGGATACACAGGTGCTGTGGCGTGCATTCGAATATGCTGCCACTTTTGGCTATACACTGTTTTTGCGTCCGGAAGAACCCTTTCTGTCCAAAGGTGGGGCCGCACATGATGGCGAAGTGGCGAGCCGCTTAGGCTTAAAAGGCATACCAGCAGCGGCAGAATGTCTTGCTATCGACAGCATTTTGCGTATCGCTGCCGAAACCGGAACTCGCATACACCTATGCCGCCTATCAACCGCAGAAGCAATTGAACAAGTGCGCCAGGCTAAAGCCATCGGCTTAAAAGTCACCGCCGACGTAAGCGCACAACACCTGCATCTGACTGAACATGACATCGGATTCTTCAACGCCCATGCGCACCTAAGGCCTCCTTTACGCTCCATCCGGGATAAAGATGCGCTCTGCAAAGGATTAAAGGATGGTACGATTGATGCTGTTTGCTCTGATCACACACCGGTGGATGATGATGCCAAACTGCTACCATTTGCCGAAAGCGAGGCAGGTGCAACAGGGCTGGAACTTTTGCTGCCACTTACCTTGAAATGGGCTGCACAACACAAAATCTCCCTACTGGACGCACTTGCCAGTGTGACGTGCACACCTGCCCGAATACTGGGCATTGCCAGCGGCCATCTGAGCTTACAAGCAGCAGCGGATATTGTGATTTTTAACCCAGACGAGTATTGGCAGGTAACGCCGGGGCAACTGAAAAGCCAGGGTAAAAACACTCCATTCCTGGGCTTGGAAATGGCTGGGAAAGTCCACTACACGTTGCTGAATGGGCAAATCAATTACAATGATGTTTAAAGTCTAAACACTTTGAGCAGCCAATTTCCCCTAACTAGACCAGCTCTTGACGTTTGACTAAAAGGCGAAGATAGTACGCCCTAAGCAATACCTTCTTATCATTATTTTATCTGGGAGTAGAAGATGAGTAGTTTTGGATGTTGTCTGTGGTGGTTTATAGCTGGCACTTTATTGGGATGGCTACTGCATCATCTCCTGTCCAGATGCTGTTGCAAATCAGGCACTTGCCCATCTCAAACCGAGACAACTCTTCCCCCAGCTGCAAAAGTAGCTGATATTCCGTCCGCGACTATAACACCAGTTGCAAGCCCTGTAGCAGATGCGTCACAGCCTGCCACCCCTGCAGAACTGACTGCCAAGCCTAAAGCGCCTGCTAAGCCTAAAGAGCCTGCTAAGCCGAAGGTTCCGGCAAAGCCAAAGGCAGCTCCGAAAGCCAAAATCATCGACATTGCTGCTGCCAAAGCCGCGGGATTCGCCTTGAAAAACGCAGATGATTTAACCGTCATCGAAGGCATCGGGCCAAAGATCAACGAGCTATTCAAGGATAATGGCCTAAAAACCTTTGCGCAAGTTGCCAAAGCGACCGTACCTCAAATGCGCACGATTCTGGATAAGGGCGGCTCACGTTTCCGCATTGCAAACCCAGGCTCATGGGCGCAACAAGCCGACTTGGCAGCGAACAACAAATGGACCGAGTTGAAAGCATTACAAGAAAAACTGTCCGCAGGGATTGAAAAACAAAGGTAGCCATAATGCGAAAAGATCAATCAAGTATCAATAGATGGACTTGGATTGTCGCCATGCTGTTAGCTGTATTGCTGTTATGGATGCTGCTCGCCAACCAAGGACCTTCCAGCACCTGTTGCAGCCATCCTTCAGAGATAGCACAATCTGCTGAACAAATGAATACTCAACAGTCGGCAGAGGCTGTCGCGCAGGCATTCAGCTTTAGTGCTACTGACGACGAAGTCCTAACGAGTGGCGACACGAGCAATGTTCCCTGGCTGCAAAACGCGGAACGCCTGCGTTCAATTCTCGACGCTGGCGAGGACTTGAAGGTTGAAGGCAACGACAAGACTGTGAAACTCACAGGTTTCGCTATCACCGATGCCGAAAGACAAAAAAGAGGTGAAGAATTACAAGCCTTTTTTGGATCTAGTGTCACTGTGGACAACCAACTCACCGTTATTGATTCAGCGGCAGCTGAAAGTCCTACCCCACCAGCAGCAGTCAAGCTTTACTTTGATACGGGTAAAACAGCACTTCCAGCGGATGCCGACAACACATTAAGCGCTACTATCCAATGGCTCAAAACCAACCCGAGCAGCAAAGCGGTATTGTCTGGCTATCATGATGCACGTGGTGACAAAGCATTCAATGAAGAATTGGCAAAAAATCGTGCCAAGGCCGTTCGTGAAGCCATTAAAGCCTCTGGGATAGATGAAGCCAGAATTGAAATGCGCAAACCAGAGGTCGTAGAGGGTGATGGTAATTTTGCAGAGGCACGCCGCGTTGAAGTATCTATAGAGTAAGGTTTCTAATAACAAGAAAGCCGATGTTTAAACATCGGCTTTCTTGTTATGTATTTTGTGTCAAACAATTCCCAAATGGTCTAGGCCAGCAGACAAGTCTTTCTCGTGCGCCCCCTTGCCTTCCAATTTGATGCGTAAGCGCAGATCATTGACAGAGTCAGCATTGCGTAACGCATCTTCGTAAGTGATGACACCACTCTCATATAAATCGAATAAAGATTGGTCGAATGTCTGCATTCCCAGTTCGCGCGAACGACTGATAATCTCTTTGATGCTATGCACTTCACCTTTAAAAATAAGGTCTGATATCAAAGGGGAGTTAATCATGATTTCTACCGCCGCCGCACGTCCAATCCCATCCGACTTGGGAATCAACCGCTGCGATACAAAAGCACGCACGTTCAATGACAAATCCATCAACAGCTGATACCGACGCTCTTCTGGGAAAAAGTTGATGATGCGATCCAATGCCTGGTTAGTACTATTGGCGTGCAGCGTCGCCATGCACAGGTGTCCAGTCTCGGCAAAAGCGATTGCGTAATCCATCGTTTCTCGGTCTCGAATCTCGCCAATCAGAATCACATCCGGGGCCTGTCGCAGGGTGTTCTTGAGCGCAATATGCCAATTATCCGTATCCACACCGATCTCGCGCTGAGTGATCACACAATTCTTGTGCTCATGAATAAACTCTACAGGGTCTTCGATCGTGATGATGTGCCCATAGCTATTTTCATTGCGATAACCAATCATCGCTGCTAGGGACGTGGATTTACCAGACCCTGTGCCTCCTACAAAGATAACGAGGCCACGCTTGGTCATTGCGATATCTTTCAACACTTCGGGCAAGCCGAGTTCCTCAAATTTTGGGATCTTGGTCGTGATTGTGCGGAATACCAAGCCAACGGAGCCACGCTGTACAAATGCATTCACGCGAAAGCGCGCCACACTGGGGATGCCTATCGCAAAGTTACATTCGTTAGTAGCATCGAATTCAGCAGCTTGTTTGTCATTCATGATGGAGCGTGCAATTTCGCGCGCCTGTTGCGCAGTGAGCACTTGATTGCTCACGGGCGTCATCTTTCCATCGATCTTCATCGCAGGGGGAAAGCCTGCCGTGATGAACATATCTGAGGCTTTTTTGCTGAGCATCAGTCTCAGCAAATCAAACACATACTTTTCTGCCTGACCTTTTTCCATATCTTAACCCTTAGCCAATGATGGACTCTTTGTTAGCGGCCTTGCCGCGAGCTTCCACAGCTGAAATGACATTACGGCGCACCAAGTCTTGCAGATTCTGATCCAATGTTTGCATGCCGATGTTCTGTCCAGTCTGAATGGCAGAATACATTTGCGCCACTTTATTTTCGCGGATCAAGTTACGAATCGCAGGTGTTCCTATCATGATCTCATGCGCTGCTACACGCCCTTGCTCATCCTTGGTCTTACACAAAGTCTGTGAAATAACTGCACGCAATGATTCAGACAACATCGATCGCACCATCTCTTTTTCGGCTGCAGGAAACACATCCACGATACGGTCAACAGTTTTAGCGGCAGAACTAGTATGCAAGGTACCAAATACCAAGTGACCGGTTTCAGCAGCAGACAATGCCAGACGGATAGTTTCCAGGTCTCGCATCTCGCCTACCAAAATCACATCAGGGTCTTCACGTAGCGCTGCTCGCAAAGCATTCTGGAAAGACAAGGTATGGGGACCAACCTCACGCTGGTTGATCAGGCATTTCTTGGATTGATGCACGAACTCGATGGGATCCTCCACTGTCAGGATATGCCCCATCTCATTCTCATTGATATAGTCGATCATTGCTGCCAAAGTAGTGGACTTGCCTGATCCCGTTGGACCTGTGACCAGAACAATCCCGCGAGGCGTATTGGCGATCTCCTTAAAAATCGCTGGAGCATTCAATTGCTCAAGCGTCAGAATCTTTGAAGGAATGGTCCTGAAGACTGCGCCGGCTCCTCGGTTATGATTGAATGCATTAACGCGGAAGCGCGCCAGATTGGGAATCTCGAACGAGAAGTCGCATTCCAGTGTTTCTTCATATACCTTGCGCTGGCCATCGTTCATGATGTCATAAACCATGTCATGCACTTGGCTATGGTCAAGCACTGGCACATTGATCTTACGTATATCGCCATGCACGCGTATCATAGGTGGCAAGCCGGCAGACAAATGTAAGTCTGAAGCTTTGTTTTTGACCGAAAATGCCAGCAAATCCGAAATATCCACTATGTGCTCCCGCTCTATTTTATAATTTAGGTTGGCTCTTAAGACTTTACACAAAGTTTATTCTTTAAGATGTTTGAATTATGACCATAATTGCCAATTCCTTGCAAGCTATTCTCGCAAATATCAGGCAAGCCCAATACGATGCTGGACGTCAGGATGACGTGCGCTTATTGGCAGTGAGCAAGGCACAAAGCCCGGATAAACTGCGCCAGGCATTTCAGGCTGGGCAAACCGCTTTTGGTGAGAACTATCTGCAAGAAGCTATGGCAAAACAAGAACTCTTGGCTGATTGCGCGATAGAGTGGCACTTTATCGGACCGATTCAAAGCAACAAGACCACTCCGATAGCTGAGCACTTCGACTGGGTTCACTCAGTAGACAGGCTGAAACTTGTAAAACGCCTTGCTGAAGGCCGCCCAACACACAAACCTCCACTGAATGTATGTATCCAATTCAACAGCAGCAATGAGGCCAGCAAAAGTGGTGCTGACATCACACAGTTGATAGAACTCGCAAGCGCCATCGAAGAAGAGCCACGTCTAAAGTTGCGAGGATTGATGTCCATTCCAGCACCATCAAAAGACTTTGCAACACAACGTGCACAATTTAGAATAGTGCGCGAGGCCTTTAATGCCCTGCAGGCACAAGGACATAAGCTGGATACCTTATCCATCGGGATGTCTGATGATTATGTAGCAGCAATTCACGAGGGGGCAACAATGGTCCGTATAGGATCTGCCATATTTGGTGCACGGCCAATCAAAACTAAGGACGAAGCAAAAGCATGAAACTAGCATTTATCGGCGGCGGCAATATGGCTAACGCACTGATAGCCGGATTACATCAGAAATCTTTTGATACCGGCAACATCACAGTCATCGAGCCAGATGCCGACAAACGTATCTCATTGAGCACACACCATGGTGTGGTAACCAGCCCAACACTAGCCGATGCAGCAATCAGCGATGTGATTGTGCTGGCGATTAAGCCACAACAAATGGCTGAAGTATGCAAGGCTTTGGCTCCCTACCTAAAAAACCAGCTTATCATTTCCATCGCTGCCGGCATTCGCATCAAGGATTTGAGCCGCTGGCTAGGGAACTACAAACTGATAATCCGTGCCATGCCTAATACACCCGCGCAAATTCAAGCAGGCATCACGGGACTGCACGCGATGCCTGACGTATCCACCTCACAAACACTGGCAGCCGATGAAGTGCTTAGTGCCGCCGGCACAACAATCTGGCTGTCAGAAGAAACACTGCTGGACGCTGTCACAGCAATCTCCGGCAGCGGTCCGGCATATGTGTTCTACTTTATCGAAGCTTTGCAGCAAGCTGCCATGACGCTCGGACTCACCGACGAAGCTGCCAAACGTCTCAGTATCGCCACATTCAAAGGTGCAAGCCTGCTCGCCGATGGTGTGGCTACCCCTGTAGATATTTTGCGCGCCCAAGTCACTTCTAAGGGCGGTACAACAGAACAGGGCATTTTGAGCCTAGAAAAACACCACGTTAAACAAGCCATTGCTGATGCCGCTCAAAAGGCCTATGAACGCGCAAAAACACTCGGCGACGAATTGGGGGGCGCAGAATAATGTTGAGTTCAGCACTTAATTTTTTATTAAGTACCGTGTTTAACCTGATGTGCTTTATGTTCATGCTGCGTTTCCTCATGCAATATCTCAGGTGTTCTTTTGCCAACCCGGTCGGCCAAATCGTCATCGCATTGACTGATTTTGCTGTCAAGCCGACCAGAAAACTCATTCCCGCCTGGCGAAAACTGGATATCACCACACTCTTGCTGGCACTAGCTTCTCAACTATTGCTACAGTGGCTATTGCTATTATTGCGCGGCTACCCGTTCAGTCTGGCAGGCGGCACCGTTTGGACTGTCATATTGGGATCTGGACTGCTGGGGGTGGTGCGCACTGTGCTGGATATCTTCTTTTACGCGATTCTGCTACAGGCCATTCTCAGCTGGGTCAACCCGTACCACCCTGTCAATAACGCCCTTAACCCATTGACGCAACCCATCATCAAGCCTATCAGGCGGATAGTACCAACAGCCAATGGCATTGATCTATCGCCTTTGGTTGCTTTGATATTGTTGCAAATGTTGAATGTATCTGTGGTATCTGTGCTGACATATCAATTAAGCATTATGTTGTAATCAAATTTTAGTGGCTTTGTAGCATTGGTATGTATTAGAGTGCATAAATAATAATTCAAGCCCTTGAATCTATGCATCAAGAACCTGTCATTGGCCTGCTGGATGCCAAAATAGAAGAGTACCGTGCCTTACGGGCAGGCCTCATCCAGCATATTGAAAATTATCGCAACTGGCTTAGCAGAAGCGAACAAACCGACGCGGTTAAAGAACTCCGCCTATATGACATCCTGCAGACGCTAGAGCATGACCAGTTAGTAGTTGCATTTCTGGCTGAATTCTCACGCGGCAAAACAGAAACTATCAATGCCCTCTTCTTTTCTGACTTCAATCAACGCCTGCTGCCAAGTGAGGCAGGAAGAACCACGATGTGTCCAACTGAGATACTTTGGGATGCACATGATGAACCATGTATGAAGCTGTTGCCTATCGAAACACGCTTGACGAAAGACTCGCTGACATACCTAAAGACTACGCCAAAAATCTGGCATAAGTTTCGGCTGGACACGAATTCTCCTGAGCAAATGGTAGCTACGCTCAGAAAATTAGTCGATCAAAAATCTGTTACAAAACAAGAGGCTGAAGCGCTTGGATTGTGGAATCCAGAAGATATTGGCATGGAACAAGATTTGCATGCGACGGGAATGGTCCAAATTCCCCTCTGGAGACATGCGGTCATCAACTATCCGCATCCTATGCTTAAAAACGGGCTGGTTATATTGGACACTCCCGGCCTGAACGCTTTAGGGGCCGAACCTGAACTCACACTCAATATTATCCCCAGTGCCCATGCGGTAATATTCCTCACCGCAGCGGACTCCGGCATTACCAAATCCGATCTCAAAATCTGGAACGAATATGTGAAAAGCCGCGCAAACTACAAACTGGCTGTATTGAACAAAGTAGATATCCTTTGGGACGACCTTAAATCTGCGCAACAAATCAAGAACGAAATAGACCGCCAAGTGAATATCGCTTCACATCAGCTTGGTGTCTCACCAGAGAACGTATTTGCGGTATCAGCACAAAAAGCGCTGGCTGCAAAAATCAAAAAAGATCCCGTATTGCTTGAAAATAGTGGCATCAAGCAACTTGAACGCGTCTTGGGCGAGCAGATCATCAAAGCCAAACAAGAGATTTTGGGGCGTACTGCAGCTTCGGAATGCAGCGAAATGATCAAACTGTCACGCAAAGTCCTCCAATTACGCCTGCAGGATCTGCGTTCCCAGATGCTGGAATTGAGAACCTTGCGCGGGCTCACGATAGACAATTCCAGACATATTCTGGCGCAGGTCGTCGCAGAAAGAAAACGTTATGAAGCGGCCATCCCAACCTTTAACCAGGCTCAAGGCAAGATATCTCAGATTGGCAATAAGTTATTGCGGCATTTGAGTATCGCTTATCTAGATGCTTCCATATCCCAAAGCCGTGAAGACATGGGAGATAGCTGGACAACCGTCGGGCTCAATCAAAGCATGCGAAACTTGATGCGGCAGGCCATCGATCTTGCGAGCCATATCAAGAACGAAAGCGAAACCATCAAGAAGCTGGCTGGCAACATTTACGAGGTATTCCAGTCGCGGCATGGATTCCGTGTCATCGCTCCACCTGCGTTAGACATGAGTGTTTTTTTAAGCAATATGCAGGCATTAGAGAAAATCACAGATGACTTTTGCAAAGACCCTGTCAATGTGCTCACTGAAAAACGTTTTCTGATCCGCAGATTCTTCCTGGGACTAGGCACGCAATCGCAAAGGATTTTTGAACAGGCAGAAAAAGACTGCAAACAATGGCTGGAAGATGTGATGGGTTTATTACAGCAGCAAATAGAAACAAACCGAAGAAATCTGGAAGAGCGCGCTGCCAACCTCATGCAAGCCAAAGCCAATGCGGAAGCACTGGATTTTAAGCTCGCGGAGATAGAGCGGCAATACAATCTGGTAGCCAAAGAGGCACAAGCACTGGACGAGATGCTGCTCTACATGGTCAAAGCACTTAAGCCTGCTAAAAAAGCCATGCAAGCAGAAAAAACGTTCTCCTTGGGCAAGCATATGAACCTGCCAGACATGCCATTTTTAAGTGCCATGTCCAATGCAGAAGCTCATGCTGGCACCTAGGCGGGGCGCACTCAAGCTACATCCAGACAATATCGTATTCTTCCTGCGAATACTGGCTGTCCGCCTGTATCGTAACCGGCTTATTGATAAAGTCAGACAAATTGGCAAGGCTTTGGGACTCTTCATCCAGCAACAGGCTGGCTACGCTTGGCGACGCAATGACTTTGAACCCCTTCGCATTAAACTGTCTTGATTCCCGTGTCAGTCCACGCATGATCTCATAAGCGACGGTCTGTGCCGTTTTATATTCCCCCCTCCCCTGACAAGCCTTACAAGGCTCGCAAAGCAGATGTGCTAGGCTTTCACGCGTCCTTTTACGTGTCATTTCAACCAGCCCTAGAGCAGTAAAGCCATTGATGCTGGTACGTGCACGGTCTTTGGCGACCGCCCTTTTCAGTTCTTCCAAGACAGTCACACGCTGCGCATCTTCATCCATGTCAATAAAATCGATAATGATGATACCCCCAAGATTCCTTAGCCTGAGCTGACGTGCGATACATTGCGCCGCTTCCAGGTTGGTCTTGAAGATGGTATCCGATAGATTCTTCCCGCTAACAAAACTGCCTGTATTCACATCCACGGTGGTCAAGGCTTCTGTCTGATCGAAAATCAAATAGCCGCCAGACTTCAATTCCACTTTGCGCGAAAGCGCATGTTCAATCTCTTTTTCCACATCATAGAAATCGAACAGTGCACGCTCCCCAGTGTAGTGATATAAGGGCTTGACTGCTTTAGCCACATACAACTCGGCAAACTCCCTCATGCGCTCGTAGGTCTCCTTGGAGTCGACCCGGATACTGACAGTATCGTCACTAACGACGTCACGCAGAATCCGCCTGGGTAAACTCAGGTCATAGAAAATGAGCGACCGTTCGCCAGCGTGAAGACTATCTTCCTGAATCTTGGCCCACACCTTATGCAGATATTCCACATCGGCCAGCAACTCTTTATCCGTCGCGGTCTCACTCATCGTACGGATAATGTAACCACCGTCCGTCGGCTCACCTATCAAACCAATCAAACGCTGGCGTAGCTGTTCACGCTCGGTCTCATCCTCGATACGCTGTGACACTCCGATATGCCGCTCATGAGGCAGGTACACCAGAAAACGGCCGGCGATGCTGATTTCCGTGGTAAGCCTGGCTCCTTTTGTACCAATCGGCTCCTTGATGACTTGTACGATAATGGATTGGCCTTCCTGCAGTACATCCTGAATGGGCTTTTGTGACACATCGTCGCCATCCTGCACGCGGCATGCACGAATATCCGCCGCATGCAGAAAAGCCGCGCGCTGCAAACCGATTTCCACAAAGGCAGACTGCATTCCAGGAAGTACGCGCACCACTGTGCCACGGTAGATATTCCCGATGATACCAAGCGAAGAAGTCCGCTCAATTAGCAGTTCCTGCGCTATACCTTGTTCCATGATTGCCACGCGGATCTCTTGCGGCGTGACATTAATTAATATCTCTTGTCCCATTCTGGCACTTCAATTCATTCAAAATCTGGTTGCGCTAGCGTTAACAGCTGCGCAGTTTCATATAAAGGCAAGCCCATCACTCCTGTGTAGCTGCCTGCGATATGCTGCACCCAAGCACCGGCATAGCCCTGAATGCCATAGCTGCCTGCCTTGTCGCGATGTTCACCTGTGGCGATATATGCGGCTATCATAGCATCGCTTAGCGCACAAAAGGTTACTTGTGTGGTATTCACGGCATTCAGTATGCGTTTAGGTGTAGCGACAGCGATGGCAGTATGCACCTCGTGTGTGCAACCAGAGAACGTTCGCAGCATCGCTGCCGCATCTGAATCATCTTGCGGCTTGCCAAAGATATGCCCGGTCAGCGCTACTGTCGTGTCAGCAGCCAGAATAGGCATCTTCAACTCGTCAGCATGCATAGCAGAGATCGCTTGGACTTTCGCGATAGCCAGCCTCAGCACATAATTCTTGGGCGATTCATTTGGCAGCTCAGATTCATCCACGTCTGCAGGCTGAACGATTCCTTCGACGCCGATTTGGCTGAGGAGTTGCAAGCGACGCGGACTTTGTGAGGCGAGTATAATGCGTTTCATCATCGCCAACATGATAAGGGATTTATTGGATGGAATGGTCATCGCTGCTAAAAATTACTATCGCATTGTTTGCTATCGTCAACCCAATCGGTAACCTGCCAATCTTTATCAGTGCGACAGAGGGCTGGAACAAGAAGCATCGCACCAAAGCTGCTCGCACAGTGGCATTGACCGTTTTCATTGTGCTAGTCACAGCTGCATTGGTCGGAGATAAGATACTGGATTTTTTTGGTATCACCATCCCATCTTTCCAGGTAGGCGGAGGTATCCTGCTGATGCTGATCGCCATCAATATGATGCATGGAAAGCGTGGTAGTGCAAGCCAAATCCCGCATGAGACCCAAACCTTAGCCGAGCAGCAGGCAACTGCGATCGTACCGCTCAGCATTCCTCTGCTTGCGGGCCCAGGCGCCATCTCGAACATGATTCTGAGTGCCCAGCAGCATCCCAGCATATGGGGACATATCTCCCTTGCTATTCCAGCTCTCATGATTTCCGTCATTGTCTGGCTGGTACTTCAGCTTGCAGACGCGATTACCAGACAACTGGGCACGATAGGAATGAATATCATCACACGGCTCATGGGCCTGATACTGACCGCAATGGCGGTAGAGTTCATCGCGCACGGACTCATCGGTTTGTTTCCACAGCTGGGTGTAAGGTAAAATAGCAGAATGAAAAAGATACCCTGGAAACCTAACGTCACCGTCGCCGCCATCATCGAACAGGACGGCAAGTTCCTGCTGGTAGAAGAAGAAACCGACCGCGGTCTGCGCTTCAACCAGCCGGCTGGGCATCTCGAAGACGGCGAAACCTTGACCCATGCAGCGGTTCGCGAGGTACTGGAAGAGACTGCCTATGATTTCGTTCCGGAAGGCCTGCTAGGGATCTATCACTGGAAACATGAGCATAACGACACGACCTACCTGCGCTTCGCGTTCATTGGCAAAGTAGGCAGGCATTATCCGCAGCAGGCGCTAGACAGTGGCATCGTACGCACGGTATGGATGACGGCGGATGAGATCCGCGAAAAACAGGCTGTCACACGCAGCCCACAAGTATTGATGTGTATAGAGGATTATTTGGCTGGAAAGCGTTATCCTTTAGATACCCTTACCCATTTATAGACAAGGATTAGGTGAGATGAGCAAGCGTGTGGTGGTGGGCATGTCCGGCGGGGTTGATTCTTCGGTTGCGGCCATGCTGCTGAAACAGCAGGGTTATGAAGTCGTTGGCCTGTTCATGAAGAACTGGGAAGATGACGATGATGACGAGTACTGCTCCAGCAAGCAGGATTTGATCGACGCCGTCAGCGTGGCCGATAAACTGGATATCGAGATCGAAGCAGTCAATTTCAGCAAGGAATACAAAGATCGCGTATTCGCCAATTTTCTGGAAGAATACCAAGCTGGCCGCACGCCCAACCCGGATATCCTGTGCAATGCAGAAATCAAGTTCAAGGCATTCCTGGATCACGCCATGGGTATGGGCGCAGACCTGATCGCCACCGGTCATTATGCGCAAGTGCGGGAGAACCCGGTTAATCCCGGCGAATTCCAGTTACTGAAGGCCGATGACGGCAGTAAAGACCAAAGCTATTTCCTTTATCGCCTCAATCAGGCGCAATTATCCAAGACATTGTTTCCTTTAGGGAAGTACCTGAAACGCGAAGTACGTGATATGGCGCGCGAGATTGGCCTGGCCAATGCTGAAAAGAAAGACTCTACTGGCATATGTTTTATTGGCGAGCGGCCGTTCCAGGAATTCCTGCAGCGCTATCTGCCAAAAATACCTGGGGAGATCAAAACACCAGAAGGCAAAGTCGTCGGCCAGCATGACGGCCTGATGTACTACACGCTTGGGCAGCGCCAAGGCTTGAAGATTGGCGGCAGCCGGGACAGCAATGGTGAACCGTGGTTCGTGGCTGGCAAAGACATGGCTAGGAACGAACTGATTGTGGTGCAAGGACACGACCATCCGCTGCTACTCAATGATGGCCTCAAAGCGGGTCAGTTGCACTGGATCAGCGGGCAAGACCCGAAAACAAACTGGGTTTACGCCGCCAAGACCCGCTACCGTCAGCCGGATGCGCCTTGCGAGATTGACGCGATCGGCCAGAAGGAAGTGACCATCCAATTTGGCCAAAAACAATGGGCCATTACGCCGGGGCAATCCGCCGTAGTATATGAAAGCAATGTCTGCCTGGGCGGTGGCATCATTACCACTGCGATATAGATTCAGAACCGCCTTAAATCTTCATTGCAGAAAGCATGTCCTGGAGGCAAGTCTGGATGCTGCTTTCAGGCCTGCTCATCCAGAATGAAACGCGCGAAGGCGCATCTGATGCACCAAACTAGACTGGTGCAGTTTCCTTGAAGCTGGGACGTTTGGTGAGAATGCTGTAATGCTTCGCAAGATTGGTATACCTATCTTGCCAATGCAGGTCTTTCAATCGCAAATCGACATAACCTAGCGCACAACCCAAGGCAATGTCTGCCAAACTGAATGTCTCATCGACACACCACTTCTTCTTGGTGATATCGCGGTCCATCACCTCAAGACCTGCAATGACTTTACTTAACTGTTTTTCAATGTTTGCTTTGGATTGCTGCTCTTCCGGCTTTCGCTGTTCCAGCATCACCGCGACGGCAGCGTCACACACGCCATCCGCCAGTGCCTGCCAGCGCAACACATCGATGCGGAAGTTGTTCTCCGCCGGAATCAATCTGGCAACCGGCGCACGATGATCCAGATATTCACAGATCACGGGCGAATCATACAGGCTATCTCCGTCATCCAGCACCAGTACAGGTATCTTGCCCAATGGGTTATATTGTTTGACTGGATTATCCGGGTCACTCAGCACGACTTCCTGCATCTCCAGTTCAATGTGCTTTTCCATCGCCACTATGCGCACTTTGCGCGCATAAGGGCTATTTGGGGTATATAGTAGCTTCATCCTCGACCAACCGTTTTTTATCTATTTAAGTACATTATAATGCAATTGACATGATGATAACGCCACTATTCATTCAAAATTACCCGCCAGATTCGCAGGCTTTTCGCGACCTTGTCAGCAGACAGGTCGAGGCCGCGCTGGCGGAAGATATCGGCACCGGGGACTTGACCGCTTCGTTGCTGCCAGAAAAACAGCAAGCCCATGCCACCATCATTACGCGAGAAGATGCGGTCTTATGTGGCACGGCTTGGGCGGAAGCTTGCTTTAAACAACTCGACCCCACTGTAGACATCACCTGGCATGCCAATGAAGGCCAGAGTGTCAAAGCCAACCAAACCTTATGTGAAATTTCCGGCAGTGCACGCGCTATCTTATCTGCAGAGCGATGCGTACTCAATTTCCTGCAAACGCTGTCGGCTGTTGCCACGCAAACACGGAGATATGTCGATGCCATCTCTGGCACGCAAGCGCAGATTCTGGATACGCGCAAAACCATCCCCGGCCTGCGTCTGGCACAGAAATATGCTGTCACTGTCGGTGGCGGCATGAACCAGCGCCTAGCGCTTTACGATGGCATATTGATCAAGGAAAACCACATCGCATCTGCCGGCGGGATAAAGCCTGCCCTGGAAGCCGCATCCAGACTGGCTTCCGAAGCAGGTAAAAAAATACCTGTCCAAATCGAGGTGGAAACCCTGAGCGAATTGAAGCAGGCATTGTCTGCCGGCGCCACCAGCATCCTGCTGGATGATTTCAGCCTGGAGGACATGCGCGAAGCAGTCAGGATCACGCAGCAACGTGCCTTACTGGAAGCCTCCGGCGGCGTAGATTTGAGCACTGTCAGAAATATCGCTGAAACTGGTGTCGACCGCATCTCCATCGGCAGCCTGACGAAACATATCCGAGCCATTGATTTATCCCTGCGTATCAAATAGCATACCGTCAACACTCACAGGATATTTATGAGCAAAGTTTCCGGCGTTGCCTCCAAATCAAACAGCAAACTGCAATTAGGCGATGTGCTGCGCATGCTGGTGAACGACGGCAGGCTGGATAAAACCGTTGCCGAGAAGTTGTACAAAGACCGAAAACTGGATAGCTCCAACCTGCATCCCTTGGTTGTGATTGGTGAACAGAAATGGAAAGACCTTTACCCACCGCATAAGACCCTCAGTGTGGAATATCTTACCGAGTGGATGGCCAAGCATGCCGGGATCGAGTACTATCAGATCGACCCGCTCAAGATCGATTTCACTTCCGCTGCGCAGATTGTCTCCAAAGCCTACGCGCAACGCCTGAAGATTATGCCCATTGCCATCAAGGGCGGCGAGGCGACCGTTGCCACGGCAGAACCTTACCAAACCGATTGGATTCCCGAACTCGAACGCATCCTCGGCATGAAGATCAAGACGGTGATGGTGAACCCGCTGGAGCTCAACCGCTACCTGCCCGAGGTATACAGCCTGGCAGCTTCCATCAGCCACGCGAATCAGGCCAAAGCTGGCCAGATCCTAGGTGTTCAGAACTTTGAACAGCTGATCGAGCTAGGTAAAGACAAGAACCTGGATGCCAACGAACAACACGTAGTCAACATCGTGGACTGGATCCTGAAATACGCGTTCGAACAACGCGCCAGCGATATCCATCTGGAACCTCGCCGCAACATGGGCCTGATGCGTTTCCGAATCGACGGTGTGCTGCACCAGGTATATCAACTGCCCAGCAATATCATGAATGCCATCACGAGCCGCATCAAGCTGTTGGGCCGCATGGATATGGTAGAAAAGCGCCGCCCGCAGGACGGTCGCATCAAAACCGTGAATGCCGCAGACGGCACTGAGATCGAGCTGCGCCTTTCCACGATGCCTACGGCATTCGGTGAAAAACTGGTCATGCGTATCTTTACACCGGAAGTGATCGTGCAAGATTTTCAACAGCTCGGTTTTTCCACGAAGCAAGCCGCGCTATGGACCGAGTGGACCAAGCATCCCAATGGTATCATCCTCGTCACCGGTCCGACCGGCTCTGGTAAAACCACCACGCTCTATTCAACCCTGAAGCGGCTGGCCACGCCAGAGGTCAATGTCAGCACGGTGGAAGACCCGATCGAAATGATTGAACCGGCATTCAACCAGATGCAGGTAACGCAAAACATTGGACTAGGCTTTGCAGAAGGCATCCGCACACTGATGCGGCAAGACCCGGACATCATCATGGTGGGCGAGATCCGCGACATCGAAACGGCTGAGATGGCTATTCAGGCCGCGTTGACGGGGCATCTGGTACTATCGACATTGCATACAAACGACGCGCCTTCCGCCGTCACACGCCTGCTGGACTTGGGAGTTCCCTCATACCTGATCCATTCCACTGTACTCGGCATCATGGCTCAGCGCCTGGTGCGTACGCTATGCCCGGCATGTAAGGCCCCAGCCCAGCTGACCGATGAGGAATGGTCGTCGGTAACACACCCTTTCAAAGCTGCAAAGCCGACTACAGCGATGAAAGCGGTAGGCTGCCAGGAATGCCGTAACACAGGCTATCGTGGACGCACTGGCATCTACGAGATGCTGACGATCACCTCCAAACTACGCAAACTGATCACGCCAGATACAGATCTAGCAGCATTGAAAAGACTGGCTTATCAGGAAGGCATGCAGCCATTGATGCTGAATGGCGCCGAAAAAGTCGCTGCTGGCTTGACTACCGTGGAGGAAGTATTAAAGGTCGCCCCGCATCTGGACGAACACTAAATAGAACAATATCAGGTATCTGCCCACATCCGTATCAGGTTATGATAATTCCCTGTTAACCGGATCACAGCAGCGTTATCGCCCACCTGTTCCCTTAAAGTAGCTATCGCCGCATCCATATCAAACAAAAGCGTTCTCTGCCCGTCATCACGCACCATGCTTTGCGTCCAGAAGAAACAGGCCAAACGCGCACCGCGCCTGACCGGGTGCACATGGTGCAGGCTGGTGCCGGGGTATAGCACCATATCGCCCGCTGGCAGTTTGACCATTTGCTGGCCGTAGGTATCTTCCACCACCAGCTCGCCGCCATCATAACTCTCCGGCTCGGCCAGAAACAAGGTGGACGAGACATCGGTACGCACATGCATGTGCATGCCCCTGGTCGCATATGTACGCACTGCGTTGTCGATATGCGCGCCGAAGTGCATGCCATCGGTATACATATTGAACAAGGGCGGATAAATCTTTTTGGGTAATGCGGCAGAAAAAAACAAAGCATTGCGCCCCAAAGCCTTCAGCACGATATGCCGCGCGCGTTCGGCCTCTGGCGAATCCTCCGGCAACTGCCGATTTTGCTTGACCTGCTCGGATTGGGTGCCGGCAGTGACCTTGCCATCCACCCAGTTGGCGCGCTTTAGCAAAGCCTGCATCTCGGCCAGCTCTTCTGCATTCAGCACTTTGGGGATATGCAATAACATAATGCTCCTTAGAACCTGAACTCAGTTGTTACAATCGCCTGCCGTTTGTTGCCCGGCACGCTAAAACCGCCATTATCATACAAGGCGTCGTAGTATTCTTTGTTGAATAAGTTCTTGACGTTCATGCGCACCGTCCATTTTTGATGCTCATAAGCTAGCATTGCATCCCAGCGGGTATAGCCTGGTAGCGTGTTGGGCTTGAACTTGCCGTTGACAAACAGCGCGTTGGCATTAGTAGTCGTCGGAAGATAACCATAACGCTCACCTTTGGCTTCGAAGCCACCGCCTATTCGCCAATGACTGTCCAGTTTGTAGGTTGTCCACATATTGAAGGTGACTGGCGGCGTATTGCGGGCCCGCTCGCCCTCAAATCTGGCATCAGCCTTGGTGATGGCACCTGTCGTAGCATTGACGTTCTCGGCCACTTCCAGAATCTTGGCATCCATTAGAGCCAAGCCGCCAAACACTTCCCAATCATCCGTGATGCGTCCAGAAAGCTCTACTTCCAGGCCATCGGTGCGGCGTTTTTTGGTCAAAATCGCGGCTGTCGATTCTAGGTCGGTGTTACGTTCCCATGCTTTGGTAGTGCGGTACAGAGCCGTTCTAAAAGCCACATCGCCATCAAAGAACAGCCATTTCGCGCCAATTTCGGCAGTTTTACTACGTTCCGGCGGTTGCGGTTTCACCGACAGCTGATACAAATCTGCCGTCGGGCTGAACGAGTCGCTCCAGGTCAGGTAATAATGCGCTTCGTCCTGCGGATGCCATGACAATCCTGTACGGTAGCTGTTCTCACCATAGCTCAACTTGGGCGATGTCGCGCTGGAATAATTGGCATGCATTTCGTCGCGGCGCATGCCTAACAACAGGTTCCACTTTGGGATAAATTCAATGCTGTCTTGCACGAACACCGCATAATTATCCGCATCGAACTCTGTAGCTACACCCGTCGTGTTGATAGCATGACGCTTGTAGAACACACCGTTCGCGGCGATTGCCGCATTCAAGGCCGCTCCTGTTTGCGTATATGCCAAGCCTGTCTTGGGGTTGAATGCTTGCAAATTATTACGTAAAGAGTCTTCCTTCAAGTATTCCATCCCGACCAGAAACTGGTGCTGCATGCCTGCCAGCTTGAATTTGGTAGAAAAATCCGACTGCAAGTTTAGAGTATCGTAATCCATAAAACGCGTCGCATTGCCACCTACGCTATAGTCTGCGTTGGGTAGATTCACATTTGGCGTTTTGGCCCAGTAGCCGCGCTCATAACTCGCGCTGCGCAATTGGGTGCGTAGTTGTGTATCTTCCGAAAACTTGTGCGTGAATATCCCGGTAGTAATGCGTACATCACTATCATCAAACGTCTTGTTGCCGCCCCAGAACGTTCTATCAGTGCGGCCATTAACTTCATCGTTTGCCGGGCGGCCGTTCACGAACCCGACCCCGTAATCTGGCACATCGCGCGTCTGGGTATAGATGTGGTTCAGGAAAAACTCGTTTTCTGTACCTATACCAGCGCCAAAGCTTATTGCGATGCCTTTACGATCAAACTCGGGATGGTCGCCATTTGCCGGATTCTCACGGTAAGTTTCCTCGTACCTATCCATCACATTGACGCGAATTGCAGCAGTATCGGTGAGCTTGCGTTCGAAATCGCCAGTTACCTGATGATAATCGTATTCACCCACACTGGCTGTAATCTCGTTCTCATCTTCCAGCTCGGCCAGTTTGCTGACCTGATTGATGACACCGCCCGCCTGACCGCGCCCGAACAGCATGGCAGCCGAACCTCGCAGCACATCCACCTGCGCCAGATTGAACGTTTCGCGGTTGTATTGCGCTGTATCGCGCATATTGTCCAGATATATGTCGCCGAACGTATAAAAACCGCGCAACATCATATTGTCGCCAGAACGACCACCTTCCGCTGCGTTAAAGGTCAGTCCGGAAACATTACGTAGTGCCTCGCGCAGCGAGCCAACCTGTTGGTCGTCCATCAGTTGCCTTGATACCGAGGTCACCGCCTGAGGAATATTATGCGGGTCTTGCAATACTTTACCCACTCGCGTTATCGTAGTCTGGTAACCTAGTTTAGGCAAAGCTTTTTCACGTACATCTACTTCTTCCAACTTTAGGTTAATATCACTTTGTTTCTTATTAGCCGTTGCAGGTTGCGTTGACCTCACCCCATCCGCCATCACATTAGAAGACTGTGCTAACAAAATAGCTGTCAACCAGTTAAGCGAGTTTTTTCGATTCGATTTTTTACTTTTCATTCTCAGTTTTTCAAATAACATCACATATAGTTAATCTAAATGATAATCGTTATCATTATTATTGTCAAACATAGGCCTACTAACTCGCTTCTGTCTGTAAATTGGTAATATCTCACTTGCACAAAATTTTCCGCACACTCTTTAATGAATGTTTTGCATCAAATCCAGCATTAAAATCTTGACCAAAACGCCTTAAACCGTTATGGTTTAGGGTTTCGATTAAATTATAAAAAATCACGGACAAATCAAGGTTTTATGGATTCTGACGCGCATCACAACACAAACACCAACACTCAGCCCACCACCGGCGCTGAGATCGTCATTCGTTGCCTGGAAGAGGAAAAAGTCAAATTCGTGTTTGGCTATCCAGGCGGTGCTGTGCTGCATATCTATGATGCCATCTATAAACAGAACCACTTTAAACATATCTTGGTTCGTCACGAACAAGCCGCCGTACATGCAGCCGATGCATTCTCCCGTGCGACTGGTGAAGTAGGCGTAGCCTTGGTTACATCAGGCCCAGGGGCCACAAATGCAGTGACTGGCATTGCAACCGCATATATGGATTCCATTCCTCTGGTTGTCATCAGCGGTCAAGTACCTGTCCCGGCCATTGGCTTGGATGCCTTCCAGGAAGTCGACATGGTGGGCGTCACTCGCCCTTGCGTGAAACACAACTTCTTGGTGAAGGATGTAAATGACATCGCCATCACCATCAAGAAGGCGTTCCATATCGCACGTACAGGCAGGCCTGGTCCAGTGGTCGTGGATATCCCTAAAGACATCACCGCACATTTGGCCGAATTCCACTATCCTAAAACGATAGAAATGCGTTCTTATAATCCAGTTGTCAAAGGACACAGCGGGCAAATCAAAAAAGCTGTCAAACTGTTGCTAGAAGCCAAACGCCCAATGATTTACACGGGCGGCGGCGTCGTACTGGGTGATGCGGCAGACGCATTGACCAAGCTGGTTAAAGCATTACAAATGCCCGTGACCAACACCCTGATGGGTCTTGGCGGATATCCTGCGACAGACAAACAATTTGTTGGTATGCTGGGTATGCATGGCACGTACGAAGCCAATATGGCCATGCAGGAGTGTGACGTACTACTGGCTGTCGGTGCAAGATTTGACGACCGCGTGATTGGCAACCCCAAGCATTTCTTTAGCAATCCACGCACGATCATCCATATTGATATTGATCCATCGTCTATCTCAAAACGTGTTAAGGTAGATGTTCCTATCGTTGGTGACGTGAAGTCCGTACTGTCAGAGATGAATGAACTGGTAGCTGCCGAAGCTGCCAAACCAAGCGCCGCACTGAAAGCCTGGTGGGAGCAGATCGAATCCTGGCGCGGCAAAAAATGCTTGAGTTATAAATCCAATAGCCTGATCAAACCTCAATACGTCATCGAAAAACTTTGGGAAGTCACCAAAGGCGAGGCTTACGTGACATCAGACGTTGGGCAGCATCAGATGTGGGCTGCGCAATACTACAAATTCGACAAACCGCGCCGTTGGATCAATTCCGGCGGTTTGGGCACGATGGGTGTCGGTTTGCCTTACGCGATGGGCTGCCAATTCGCTGACCCGAAAGCGCAAGTGGCCTGTGTCACTGGCGAAGGCAGTATCCAGATGAATATCCAAGAACTCTCGACCTGTAAACAATACCATCTACCCATCAAAGTAATATTGCTAAACAACCGTTATCTGGGCATGGTGCGTCAATGGCAGGAGTTTTTTTATGAGAACCGATACTCCGAGTCTTATATGGACAGCCTACCGGACTTCGTCAAACTCGCTGAATCATATGGTCATGTCGGCATGCGGATTGAAAATCCGAATGATGTAGAAGGCGCGCTGAAAGATGCTTTCGCAATGAAGGATCGTTTTGTATTCATGGACTTTGTAACAGACCAGAAAGAAAACGTTTTCCCAATGGTGGAAAATGGCAAAGGCTTGTCTGAAATGATCTTGGCGGAGGACCTGTAATGCGTCATATCATTTCATTACTCATGGAAAACGAAGCCGGCGCACTATCTCGTGTTGCAGGGCTTTTCTCCGCACGTGGCTATAACATCGAATCGTTGACAGTAGCACCTACTGAAGACGCCACCTTATCCCGCATGACCATCGTCACATCCGGATCAGATGAAGTTATCGAACAAATCATCAAACAACTTAACAAACTGGTTGATGTCGTGAAGGTGCTGGACTTGAACGATGGCAAGCATATCGAGCGAGAATTGATGCTGGTGAAAGTCAAAGCCACCTCTCCATATAAAGATGAGATGAAGCGCATGTGCGACATCTTCCGTGGGCGCATCATTGATGTGGCAGACAATCATTACACCATTGAGTTGACTGGCTCATGCAGCAAGCTTGATGCCTTTTTGGAAGCCATCGATCGCGCAGCCATCCTCGAAACTGTCCGTACCGGCGCCTCCGGTATCGGCCGCGGTGACCGCATCTTGAAAGTATAAATTTTTAGCATTCAGACCCAACAAAGAAACCCTTAATAGGAACCTAAACATGAAAGTGTATTACGACAAAGACGCTGATTTAAGCATCATCAAAGGCAAAAAAGTGACCATCGTTGGTTACGGTTCACAAGGCCATGCTCATGCCGCGAACCTCAGAGACTCCGGTGCGAACGTGACTATCGGCTTGCGCAAAGGCGGCAGTTCCTGGGCCAAAGCGGAAGGCGCTGGTCACAAAACCATGGAAATCGCTGATGCAGTCAAAGATGCGGATGTCGTTATGGTGCTGTTGCCAGATGAAACCATGGCAGGCATTTTCAACGCTGATATCGCACCGAACCTGAAAAAGGGTGCTGCTTTGGCTTTTGCACACGGGTTCAATATCCACTACAACCAAATCGTACCACGCGAAGACTTGGACGTGATCATGGTCGCTCCAAAAGGCCCTGGCCATACCGTGCGTTCTGAATACCTGAAAGGTGGTGGCGTGCCATCCCTGATCGCCGTATATCAAAACAAGTCTGGCAAAGCTAAAGAAATCGCCCTCTCCTACGCCGCAGCTAACGGCGGCACTAAAGGCGGCGTGATCGAGACCAGCTTCCGTGAAGAGACGGAAACAGACTTGTTCGGCGAACAAGCAGTATTATGCGGCGGCGCGGTCGAGTTGGTAAAAGCCGGCTTCGAGACTTTGGTAGACGCTGGGTACGCCCCTGAAATGGCGTACTTTGAGTGCTTGCACGAACTAAAACTGATTGTTGACCTGATGTACGAAGGCGGTATCGCCAACATGAACTACTCGATTTCTAACAATGCTGAATATGGCGAGTATGTGACTGGCCCACGCGTGATTGCCGACCAAGCTCGCGCTGCTATGAAGGAATGCCTGAACAACATCCAGAACGGTGAATACGCAAAACGCTTCATTCTGGAAGGCCGCACCAACTATCCAGAGATGACAGCACGCCGTCGTCTGACAGCCGCACATCCTATCGAGCAAGTGGGTGGCCAGTTGCGCGCAATGATGCCTTGGATTGCGAAAAACAAATTGGTTGACCAATCTAAGAACTAACGAAGCATTTCATACCTTTCAAAGGTATACTTGAAAGGGCAAGATTTTCTTGCCCTTTTTTATCGCCAATTTTTTATGTCATTTATGCACCCGAAAATACTTTTACAGTATTGCTTACCTAAGCAAGCACTCACAGCACTGGCAGGGAAACTGGCCAATCTACATGGCGGTAAACTCACCACCACCGTCATCCGCTGGTTCGTGAAACGCTACCAGGTGAATATGGCCGAAGCGGAAAACCCGGATGTGGCGAGCTATGCAACATTCAACACGTTCTTTACCCGTCCTCTGAAGAAAGATGCACGGCCAGTCGCCGAAGCTGCACTCATCTGCCCGGTCGATGGAGCCATCAGCCAGTTTGGTGAAATCAGACAAGGGCAAATCTTTCAAGCCAAAGGCCACGATTACTCAGCACTTACCTTGCTGGCTGGCAATACAGCTTTGGCAAGCCAATACCAAAAGGGACTGTTTGCTTGTCTTTACTTAAGCCCAAAAGACTATCACCGCATCCACATGCCCTGCGACGGCATGCTAAAGAGCATGACCTATGTGCCAGGGGACTTGTTCTCGGTCAACCCGTTGACCGCGCAAAACATTCCCAATCTATTCGCCCGTAACGAGCGCGTGGTATGCGAATTTGACTCCGAGAAACATGGTACATTCGTATTAGTGTTGGTGGGCGCCACTATCGTTGGCAGCATGGCGACGGTATGGCATGGGGTAGTCAATCCGCCGCGTATCGGGAAAATGAAAACATGGGATTACCAAGGACAAAACATCCTGCTCAAACAAGGGGAGGAAATGGGTCGATTCTTGCTAGGTTCTACCGTTGTGATGCTGTTTGAAGAGGGTCAATTTATGTTTAATCCCGGTTGGCACCCAAGCAAGACAATTCGCCTCGGTGAAGCCATGTCCTCAGAATAAAAAAGCCCGCGATTGTGGGCTTTTTTATTCTGAAATTTTTTGTTGACGGGTACGTGGCTTATGTCGCAGATGCACCGCCAACTCATTCAGAGCGCTTTTATACACTTCACGCTTGAACTCGATGACATCTTCCAATGGCACCCAATATTCACTCCAGCGCCAAGCATCAAACTCTGGCGTATCAGTGGCTCGCAAAGACACATCGGTATCGCGCCCCACCAGGCGCAACAAATACCATATCTGTTTTTGCCCTTTGTAACTGCCGCGCCATTCACGCTTAATCCAGGTCGAAGGCACCTCATAACGCAACCAGTCACGGGTCCGTCCAAGAATCTGGACGTGCTCGGGCCTTAAACCCACCTCCTCCATCAACTCGCGATACATGGCCTGCTCGGGACTTTCGCCGTATTTGATACCACCTTGCGGAAACTGCCAAGCATGTTCCCGAATACGTTTTCCCCAAAAAACCTTGTTTTGCGCGTTGCAAAGGATAATACCCACGTTCGGGCGATATCCGTCTCTATCTAACATTTTGCAAAGCCAATTATTCTTAAACTAATGCAATTTTTTCACATTTTGGCTTACTTTGATAGTAGGCTAATGCTTTTAACTATTGGTTTATAAATGCAATCGTGCTTCCATCTTTTTTTATGCATCGCCACAAGCCTTATTCTATGCGGCTGCCAGGCCATTGAAAAAATCTCGCGTTTTGCCTACATTACCAACCAAGGTGAAGATACCGTATCTGTCATAGATATCAGACAGGCAAAAGTCATTCAAACCATCAAGGTGGGCAAGGCGCCTGTCGGCGTTGCCGTTTCAGCTAAATTGCAGCGCGCTTTCATCACCAATGTAGACAGTCAGGACATCAGTGTCATTGATGCCACTTCGCAACAAGTAGTGGATACCATCGCAGTGGGTGGCTCACCAGTCGGGATAGCCATCGCTCCGAACGCAAAGAAACTGTATGTCGCAGACTGGTATAGCCATCGCATCATCGAAATCGATTCTAAGGATTTCAAACAACAGCGAAGCCTGACTGTAAAAGACGCCCCTGCAGGCTTGATCGTCAGCCCAGACAATAAAACCTTGTATGTGGCAGCTCGCGACAGTAATGACATCGCCATCATAGACACTGCGCAATTGGCCATCACAAAACGTGTCAAGGTCGGCAAACATCCATTTGGCCTTGCCTTGAGTCATGACGGGAAAAAACTGTTTAGCGTCAACGTCTATGACAATACCATTAGCATCATTGATACGCAGGATTGGTCACAGAAAACCCTGGCGACAGGCGATCATCCCTACTGCGCTGCAGTAAGTACCGACAACCAGCGATTATATGTCAGCGACACCCGTGACGACACTGTATCCGTTATCGACCTGGCATCACAAACAATCATCACCAAGATCGATGTCGGCATGACGCCAGAAGGATTGGTGTTCGATGACTCCAGCCAGCAAGTGCTTGTCGCAAGCTGGGGTGATAATAACGTAAGCATCATTGACGCGCGCAGCAACAGGACCCTGCACACGATTAAAACGGGTGAGAAAAGCCGGGCTTTTGGACAATTTATCCTGCAATAGTCAACCCTGACATACACAGCAACGTTATTGGGCGTAGGTTTTATCGCTCAAGTCATTTATAATGTTGAGCTAACCTAATAGGTCGTATCAAATTTATCTAAACTCGTTTAAACGGAGACTTTGCATGAAAAAGCTGTTAGCAGTCATAGCCCTTGCAGCGCTGTCATTTAACGCCGCTGCGCACGGCCCAAGCCCACAGAAAGTAGAAAAATCCATCACCATTAAAGCTGCGCCAGCCAAGGTATGGGCGATCGTGAAAGACTTTGGCAACATGCATGCATGGCATCCAGCAGTCGCAAAAACCAAATTGGAGAAAAAAGGCGACGAGACCTTCCGTACACTGACATTGAAGGACGGCGGTGAAATCAACGAGAAATTGCGCAGCGCAGACGACGCTGACATGAAACTCAAATACGAAATCACAGGCGGTGTAGCGCCGGTTGCAGATTACAACTCGTTCATGACCGTGACTGCTGGCCCTGGCGCTGGTGAGAGCACCGTTACCTGGGTTGGCCGCTTCTATCGCACTTACAAACTCAACCCACCTATCCCACCAGGCCAGGATGACGAAACTGCAGTGAAATTCGTGACTGGTGTATACGATGGCGGTTTGGCTGGCCTGAAAAAGGTTGCCGAAGGGTCAAAGTAACGAGCGCCGATTCCGGCGCAAGCAGTGCAACTATGACCAGCCCATCCAAGAAACCTTGGTGGAAGTTCTGGTAAGTTAGCATCTAGTTGGCGAAATCAAGAAAAGCGGGGTAAAACCCGCTTTTTTTATGACATTAATCGTCATCGCGCTATGTCGATGCTTGTCAGTTATTGTCAATCTTCGATTCTCATTAGCTCGCATCTCCGGAATTAAGCCCAATCAACAGCACCCATAAAAACTTGTATCAGTATGTTTTTATTATGTAATTTAATTTCACCCCCATGAAAAATCAAAGTTGGCACACCGATTGCTTATAGTCTACCAAGCACTGGTATTGGCAGTGCTATGCAAATGTGGCAATGCTAATACCACGTTAATTTTGTTTTAACCCTAACTAGTTAAAGGAAATGAAAATGAAAAAACATATGGCACAAAAAGGTTTTACTCTGATTGAATTGATGATCGTTGTAGCAATTATTGGCATCTTAGCTGCAATTGCTATCCCAGCTTACCGTGACTACACTATTCGTTCTGCAAACCGTTCTTGTGGCTTGGAATTAAAAGCATTGGCCAATGCTACATTAGTAGCTATCAACACTGGCGACCCTCTACCTGCAATCCAGAATGGTTCTTGCCAAAACACTGCGATCCCAGCTACTGCTGACGCTGCTAACCTTCAAGCTGGTACCGCAGGTGCCATCACTGGCGATGCACGCAATCCTGGTACTGCTGTAGGTATTAGCTGTAACTTGGACGCTGGCGGCACATGTACTGGCTTCTAATAACTTACTAAGACAACCTAAAAACCCCTGCATGTCAGGGGTTTTTATTTATCTTAAACTCATTGATTTTTTATAATTGATTACTTAAATATATTCAAGCTCAATTAGGACTATTCAATTCAGGATTACTAATCGAATTGATAAACGCCATAAATTGTCACGCCTTGACACGCTTCGTCACTAGCGCCAATATCCGTTTGCAATGCAAAAAATAAACCTCCAAACTCTCAATAACCATCTGTTTTTTATAGGAAAAAATTTACCTTTCAGCATATTAAAGTTGGCACAACTAATGCTTATGAAAATTAAAATGTTTTCAGAAGACAGTCTTAATTGAAAGGCAATAAAATGACCAAAGGCCAAAATAAAGGCTTCACACTAATTGAATTAATGATTGTTGTTGCCATCATAGGTATCTTAGCTGCAGTCGCCATACCAGCTTACAGAGGCTACACTCAACGCGCTGCTGTCAATGCTTGTTTGGCTGAAGCAAAGGCATACACACATGCAGTATTAGCAGCTTTAAATGTCACTGGTCTAAATGTGCCATCCCCCCATAATGCAACTTGCACCAATATTCCAGATGCCGCAGCTTTAGGTTGGACGCTAGCAACGATGCCGGCAACATTCACTGCAACGCCAATACCGCCAGGCAACACGACAAATGTTACTTGCACCATGGCCAGTGGAAATTGTAACTAGCAGACAAACCAACAGCCAGCGCAGGTTGCGCAAACGGCTTTTGTTTGCGGCACCTTAATGCCTCTGCCCCAAGCCCCACTTATTCACGGCAATTCAGTTCACAAGGTTTGCTAGCAAACGCTACATATTGCTGCAGGGTGATTAAATACATTAAACGGTATTCCTTAACACCATCGCATCAATGCCGAACTGTGCCAGAATAAACGCTGCCGCACTGCTGCGGCGCCCGGTCTGGCAATAGACGATATACTCTTTGCTGGTATCCAGTGTCGGTGCAATACTGCGCAGATCTTGCAATGGTGCGTTGATGGCGCCATCCAAATGTTGATACTGATATTCGGATGCAAAACGTACATCCAGCAATTGCGCGCCCTCAGCGATTTTCTGTTTCGCACTAGCCATATCCACATAATGGACAATAGGCGCTTTCAGCAGCTCGACAAAATCCTGCTTGCCCAAGCGCAATAGTTCGCCATCAGTCTTCATGGTCACAGTCGCATTGCGTTTGGTATCGGAAGCCAGCGCCTCTTCACCGAAGGCTGCGCCACGCGATATTTCAGCCAACACCACTGGCGGCTCGCTCGGGTCCTTGACACGGCTGACCTCGGCGGTACCTTCTTGAATCAGGTAATAATAATCGCCCTCCTGAGCTTGCGTCACGACCACCTGCCCTGCGTGTACTTTCATTGGTGTCAAACGTCCCAGCATCGCCTCGATGTTGGCAGCCGGTACTTTACTGAACACGCCGTTCTTTAATTTGAACGCATTAAAGCTAGCAGCATCCAGTTTGAATTCTGGCGCCTTCGTGTCTACATATGGCGCACCTGTCGCAATCTGGTTGCCAGATTGGGAGCCGTATCCAGCAATCTGATCCCACGTCATCATAATATCGATCAGATCAAGGTCGATTCGAGTCACTTCCAAAGGCGTCAGGGCTATCGTGTCCCTGATCTTCAACCTGCCTGTATCCACCGGGTACTTTGCTGCTGCAGTACCCGCCCGCAGGATGAGTTTATTACCATTCTCATACCGAATACCCAGATCGCCTTTGAGCAAGTAGATCGCCTGTGTCTGTGCATCGCTCATGCGCGTAGGATCCAGATCTTTACTGATTTGCTCGACGATACAAACATCCGCAAGTTCATCCAAACGATTGGGAGATAGCTTGGCAATAGGCTCGAACTGCGCCAACCGACCCTTATCCACAAGCGCTGCTTTAGAAGGTTTATTGTCCATGTGTCTATTTTTCTAATTCAAATCAAATAATTGGTGTTGTAGGAGCGCCTGGCAATGCCGAGTCGCGGGATTGGCCGCAATTTCCTGCATAATCATTTCGCCCTCACCTGGTTTGAGATGTGTAATGAACGTCTGAGGCTGCAAGCGCGCTTTGGCAAGTTCCGAGGCCAACGTCTCTGGACACAGATGCTTGGAGATTCTGGCTAATTCAGCATCCGCATTCCTGAATGCAGTCTCAACGATGAGATATTCCAGGTTTTCTATCTGGTTGACATGCTGCCAAAAGTCATCAGTCCCTCCCGTATCACCAGTAAACACCAAGCTCTTGGCGCCACCGTTCACTTGGTATCCCAAAGCCGGTACGACATGATTTGCCGGCAAAGCTGTAATCGTCACACCGGGCAACGCTACTGACTGCCCTGGGGCTATCGCCGCATATTGCAGGAAAGGCTGCTCTGGATTAGGTATCTGATTGAAATCCGGCCAGATTTTCCAGTTGAATATATGTGTCTTTAGCGCCGCTATCGTCTCCTGATGGGCATGCACAGTCACCGGAGTATCCCGCAAACCAATCGCACTATCCAGCAATAACGGGATAGCGGCAATATGGTCCAGATGGGCATGGGTGACAAAGATATGGTCGATTTTCAGCAAGGTTTCCAATGACAAATCCGCTGCACCCGTTCCTGCATCGATCAGCGCATGCTCCCCCACCAGTAATGAGGTCGTACGCAAATTACCACCGACACCTCCGCTACAACCCAATATTTTGACTTGCATCCCCATCTATTTCGATTCCAGATTAAACACGCCATCCCATAGATCATCGGGAGGATTTTTACGAAAACCAGCAATGCGCTGGATATAAAGCGCATATAACCGTGCAGGCGATATTTTTTGCAAATTCAGCAACTGCATCTCAGCAAGGTCCCAGTCTTGATTGCGATAGTGCCGAATTGCCTCGCGAAACAGGACAAGCTCATCCTGCAATTGCCCAGCAATCCCCTCGTCTAGCGGCTCGAAGATTGCCACGGCTTTATCCTTGCCTTTCACCCGCACCGTATCCAGATAACGGTAAGCAAATTCGGGGACTTGATCCTTCATTGCCTCACTGACAATGATATTTACATCATACAATTTAGTGAGCCCCTCCAGCCTAGATGCAAGATTGACCGCATCCCCCATCACGGTATAAGCCATTCGGAAGCGGGAGCCCATGTTCCCCACTACCATATTGCCGCTATTCAAGCCAAAACCCATTTCAATCGGCGGCCACCCCTTGATGACAAAGCCATCGCTGATATGTTTGACCGCCGCCTGCATCTGCAGTGCGGTTTGCAGCGCGTTCCTGGCATGTTGCGGGTCTTTTAGTGGTGCACCCCAGAATGCCATGATGGCATCACCCATATATTTGTCGATAGTTCCACGGTTCTGATGAATTATCTGCGTAAGCGGTGTCAGGAACTCACTCATCATTAGGCTGAGCTGCGCTGGGTCCATCTGCTCCGCTATGGTGGTAAAGCCACGGATATCGCAGAACAAAACGGTCATATCCCGGCTCTCACCGGCAAGATTGATCGACTCAGGATTACCTGCCATCTCTTCCACCAGCTCGGGAGGGACATAATGCCCAAAAACCCGCGCCAATTGGCGCTTACCGCGAGACTCCACAAAGAAACCGTAGCTCATATTCAAAATATATAGCAACCCTATCAAGACCAAGCTGGTAGCCAGCGGCAATACCAGATTCGCAAACTGCCATAAAACGAAACTCGACCCAACTATCACTGCCAACAGCACGAGTGTAACAAGCGTTGCCCGGGCAGGATTAACTCTATTCAACAAGACAATCAGCAAAAAACCTGCCAGCAACACCATGATAAACTCTGCTCCCAGCATATAGCCCGGCCTTGCCTTGATATTGCTATCCAGAATCCCTGCAATGAGGTTGGCATGTATTTCTACTCCCGGATATGCACTTTGAACGGGTGTCGCGCGCAAATCCATCAACCCCGGTGCCGTGGTGCCTACCAGTACTATCTTGCCTTGAAGGGTGTCTGCAGGCACTTTCTGATTCAATACATCGCTCGCTGACACATATGGAAAGCTCCCTTGCCCGCCTCGATACGGCACCAATGCAGATAAGCGATCGTCTACTGGCATCTCTTTATCAGCAAGCACAATAGATTCCAGGCCGGAATATCTCCGACTGACCCCAATCCTGGCATATTTTGGGCGAAGCTTTGTCTGATTGAAATAAGCCTTGGCCACAGCTACAGAGAGCGCATCGTAGTATCCGCCTTGATAAGGTGTTAGCAATGCTACTTTACGGGTGATTCCATCCTTTTCGGGCTGTGGATTGAAGTGCCCGGCCGCCAAGGCATGCTCCTGCAATGAGGCCAAATTAGCACCAAAGCCTAAGGCTGTCTCAGCTTGACTGTCTTTATTTGAAATTTCTGCTGATGATAAAACAGGCTGTGGTAACTGACCAATCTTTGATGCACCCTGGTTATGCAAGAAATAATAGCCCAGCACCACCTTGCGGCCCTTCAAACTGTCGGCAAAAACCTGGTCATAATCCAATTGCGGTTTGATTTTCTCGATAGCCCGCGCCAGCGCGGCATCATCTTGCAGGTAGGTTCGCTGAATCTGTAGCAGGTTCTTGAGACCGGAACTTTCATCCTTTTCGGCGAACACCACGTCAAAACCCAAAGTATCGATGTGATAATAGTCGAACAGCGTATCGACCATAGCTGCTAGCCTATTTCGCCCCCATGGCCAACGCCCCTGCTCGGACAAGCTTTTCTCGTCGATATCCACAATCACGACGCGTGGGTCGATGCCGCGCGACATCAGCAAGTTCAAACGTAAGTCGTAGCTGAAATTCTCAAGCTTGTTTAAAAAACCTATCGGAGAAACACCGCTTACATGCAAGAGTGCTGCCGCGATCACCAGCAAACTCAACAGTGTGCGTACTGCATGCTGCTTTACATTTGCTATCAATGGGTATGATAAAAAAGGCATGATTGGATTAAAATGAACAGTATAATTTTAGGACTTTTATCGTAACCTACAGCTTTCTCTCCTTGGGCATTGTAGCGAATAACCTCTCCCTTAGCGAAACACAAAATGAATTACGAAAATCCAGTTGAAATATGCCCGCGCCCAAGACCAAAAGGCAGCGTGATTTGGTTGCATGGATTGGGCGCTGATGGGAATGATTTTGTACCCATCATCGAAATGCTCGACTTGCCGCATCTCCGCTACGTCCTGCCACATGCCCCCTACCGGAAAGTCACTATCAACAATGGTTATGAAATGCGCGCCTGGTACGATATTTTTAGCCTGACGCCAGGTAGTCAGCAAGATGAAGCCGGCATTCGACAATCGCAATCCTATATAGAAATGTTGATTGCAAATGAGGTGTTGCTAGGCTCCCCATTACAGCGCATCGCGCTGGCCGGATTCTCGCAAGGCGGCGCTATCGTACTTCACACTGCGACTCGTCAACAGGGACGCTTGGCGGGGGTGCTCGCGTTATCTACTTATTTACCGATAGCGGCATCTTTAGCCACAGAAAAAACAGTAGCTAGCCTGCATACACCCATTTACATGGCGCATGGCAACTATGATGAGATTATCAACATCCAAACTGGCATGACATCCCTTGAGAAACTGCAATCTGAAGGTTATCAGGTCGATTGGCATGAGTATGCCATGGGACATAGTGTATGCGCCGAAGAAATCGCAGACATACGGGCTTTTTTACTACAAGTTTTACCAGAATAGGCACGTAAAGCCTGAATGTTTGTTAGAATACTTTCCGTAATATAACTTGCGCCATGTCAAAACAAAACACGATCTCATCGCCAGTCGAAAACCTCAGCTTTGAGGCAGCTATAGCCGAGCTGGAAGCCATCGTCGCGCAAATGGAAGCAGGCAACCTTCCACTTGAACAATCCCTGTTAGCCTATACGCGCGGAGCCAGTCTGTTGAAACACTGTCAACAATCCTTATTCTCAGCCGAACAGCAAGTGCAAGTTTTGAACGAAGCACAAACCCTGTCACCTTTTGAGATCGACCATGAATAAGCCCATGCCAGAACTCATGCAAGAGCAGGCAGAACAATTTAGTGCCTGGGTAGGCAAGATGCAAGCACAGGCAGAATATGTGCTGGATCAGCACCTGCCTCCTGCAGACGTCGTACCGATGCGCTTGCATGAAGCCATGCGCTATTCCGTGCTTGGAGGCGGCAAGCGAGTGCGTGCATTACTTGCCTACGCTGCTGGCGAGTTCTGCAATGCCAAAATGGAGAAGACAGATATACCCGCCGCCGCCGTAGAATTGATTCATGCGTTCTCATTGGTGCATGATGACATGCCCTGCATGGACGATGACGATTTGCGCCGCGGCAAACCTTCAACCCACAAACAGTTTGGTGACGCGCTTGCCTTATTAGTGGGGGATGCCCTACAAAGCTTGGCCTTCCAGATAATATCCCAAGAAGAATCCCTAAAAAGCGGCCAGAAAATCAAGATGCTGCATGTGCTCGCCTTAGCCAGCGGCTCACGTGGCATGGCTGGCGGGCAAGCGATAGACCTGGAAAGCATGGGCATCCCGCTAAGCCAGGAAGAACTGGAACAAATGCATATCCATAAAACCGGTGCGTTGATACGCGCTGCAGCGTTGATGGGCGCCTATTCCGCAGACAACCCTAATCAAGACAAGGTAAAAGCCGTAGACCATTTTGCCAAAGCAATTGGGCTTGCCTTTCAAGTGGTGGATGACATTCTGGACAGTGAATCGGATACTGCCACTTTGGGCAAGACTGCCGGAAAAGATGCAAAAAATAACAAATCCACGTATGTCACGATTTTGGGATTGAGTGCAGCCAAAGAGCTGGCAAATGAACTGCATGCCAATGCTATGGCAGCATTGTCGTTCTATGGTCGCGAGGCCGATCTGTTGAGGCACCTTGCCAACTTCATCACGCACCGCAGTTTTTAGCTTTAGCCAACCATGACCAGCCTGCTCGAATCAATACAGTCTCCGCATGACTTGCGAAAACTCGACCGTCACCAGCTGGAGTCGCTCGCTAGCGAGTTACGCGAATTCCTGATCCAAAGCGTTGCCAGAACCGGCGGCCATCTCGCCTCTAACCTTGGTGTCGTAGAATTGACCATCGCCTTGCATTATGTCTTCGATACCCCGGAGGACCGGCTGGTATGGGATGTAGGTCATCAAACTTACCCGCACAAGATACTCACTGGACGGCGAGAAGCCATGGCTAACCTGCGCAAAGCCAGCGGCATTGCAGGTTTCCCGCGCCGCCAGGAAAGTGAATACGATACTTTCGGGACTGGTCATTCCAGCACTTCCATCTCCGCAGCACTGGGCATGGCTATCGCCGCAAAGCAGGCTGGCTCAGATCGTCGCAGCGTGGCCATCATCGGCGATGGCGCCATGACAGCTGGCATGGCGTTCGAGGCACTCAACAATGCTGGCGATATGGATGCCAACATGCTGGTGATCCTCAACGATAACGACATGAGCATCTCCGACAACGTGGGGGCGCTGAACAACTACCTCGCCCGCTTGCTATCCGGACGCTTTTACGACCGTGTACGCCGCAGCGGTAAGAAGGTGCTCGAAATCGTGCCGCCGGTAAAAGAATTCGCCAAGCGTGCAGAAGAACATGCCAAGGGCATGGTCACACCTGGCACATTGTTCGAAGAGTTCGGTTTCAACTATATCGGCCCAATCGATGGCCATGACTTGCCGGTATTGCTGGATACCCTCACTAACATCCGCCAATTGCAAGGGATGCAGTTCCTGCATGTTGTCACTCAGAAAGGTAAAGGGTATGTGCCAGCTGAAGACAACCCGAGCAAATACCATGGTGTCAGCAAGTTCGACCCAGGCAATGGTGCATCGCTTGCTGCGCCAGGCAGCAAAACCTACACGGAAATCTTTGGCGAATGGCTTGTAGATGCTGCCAATGCCGATGAACGACTGATTGGCATCACGCCAGCCATGTGCGATGGCAGCGGCTTGAATGCGTTTGCCGAAAAATTCCCTAAGCGCTACTTCGATGTCGGTATCGCTGAACAGCATGCGCTTACGTTTGCCGCCGGGATGGCCTGCGATGGCTTGAAGCCTGTCGTGGCGATCTACAGCACTTTCCTGCAGCGCGCCTATGATCAACTCATTCACGACATCGCTTTACAAAATCTTGATGTGCTTCTGGCGATAGACCGCGCAGGCCTGGTTGGCGCAGATGGTCCTACCCATGCGGGCAGCTTCGATTTGAGTTATCTGCGCTGCATCCCCAATATGGTAGTCATGGCACCCAGTGACGAGAACGAATGCAGGCTCATGCTAAGCACGGGTTACCAGCACAAAGGCCCTGCAGCCGTTCGCTATCCGCGCGGCTGTGGCATAGGTGCAATTATTCATAGCAGTCTGGACACCATCGAGATCGGCAAGGGTGTTTTAAGACGAACCGCCAGCGACAAGACAGGTAAAAAAATCGCGATTCTTGCATTTGGCAGCATGGTGATACCTGCCTTGGAATCCGCATCCATCCTTGACGCCAGCGTAGCCGACATGCGTTTTGTGAAGCCACTCGACATCGGATTGATTCAACAGTTGGCGAAATCACATGACCTGCTGGTCACGGTCGAAGAAAATACCTTGATGGGTGGCGCTGGCAGCGCAGTGCTGGAAGCTATGCAAGAGCTGCGACTCACGAACCCTGTGTTAACCCTAGGCTTGCCAGACCGGTTTCTCGAGCATGGCACCCACGAAGCCATGCTGGCGGACTGTGGATTGGATGGCACAGGCATTACTAAAGCCATTAAAGATTGGTTGAACTAACTTTCGCAGCAATCTGCCCTTGTTATAGCGGTCAGCACCCCCATTTAAAAGACTGAACTTAATTTTTGTTTTAGCCTCTAGTTCAGAGTACACTTAGCGCAGTGCAAAAAGTGCGCCTTTTCGGAACTATCACTATGAATCTGACCAACTTACCAGACACCGCAAAAATGCCTATCGAAGATGTGCAGAATACGCCCGACGCGCGCCATCTGGACATTAACAAAGTGGGGATCAAATCCATCCGCCACCCAGTCGTCGTTAAGGATAAATCCGGCGGCGAGCAAAGCACCGTGGCAGTTTTTGACATGTATGTGCATCTGCCCCACAACTTCAAGGGCACACACATGTCGCGTTTCGTGGAGATTTTAAACGTCAACGAAAAAGCCATCTCCATCGAATCCTTCGAGGACATCCTGCGCACGATGGTAGAGCGCCTGGAAGCAGAATCTGGTTATGTCGAGATGCGTTTCCCATACTTTGTGAACAAATCTGCGCCAATTTCCGGTGTGAAAAGTCTGCTGGATTATGACGTGACGTTCATCGGAGAAATCAATAAAGGCAAGTTTGACATCACCGTCAAAGTTTTGGTGCCGGTTACTAGCTTGTGCCCATGCTCCAAAAAAATCTCTGACTATGGTGCGCACAATCAGCGCAGCCATGTTACCGTTACTGCACTGATCAACGACTTCATCTGGATTGAGGACATCATCAACCTGGTTGAAAAGCAAGCTTCTTGCGAGCTATTCGGGTTATTAAAACGCCCCGATGAGAAATATGTCACTGAGCGCGCTTATGATAACCCTAAGTTTGTGGAAGACATGGTGCGCGATGTGGCTGCTCAACTGAATGCAGAGAAACGCATCGATAAATACATCGTGGAATCTGAGAATTTTGAGTCTATCCATAACCATAGCGCATATGCTTTGATAGAGCGTGACAAGCGAACAAGCTAATTAATTAAGATTGTTGTGAGTGGCTAATTATCGCTAGTTATTGACCGATTATGTGATTAGCACACACCTTGAGCCAAATCTGAATACCAAACTTAAAACGGGCTACGGCCCGTTTTTTGTCAATAAATTACCCAAACTCTCGGAACAAATTACGATGATGGACTGTCATTTTGTTAGCGCGAACATTTAGCAATGTTCGACTAGCTGAATATGGACAACAGAAGCCCTCAATCATAAAAGGTTAATAATGGCATTAGCGAATTTAGCAATCTCCCTATCGGAAAAAGGACTCCTACCAGACCACTTCATACGCGCAGGGATAAGACGACTATGCGAACAGCGCCTTACCGAGATAAATGCGGGTGACTGTGAGTCTTCTAGCAACTTGCGTGAGCGCTTTTTTGCCGAGATGAGAATTGCTGAGATCGCGCCATTGCCAGAAAAAGCCAACAAGCAACATTATGAGATTCCCGCGGAATTTTTTAGTCTGATTCTAGGGAAGCACCGCAAATATAGCAGTTGTTACTGGCCTGCCGGCATTGCTAACCTAGACGCCGCAGAGCACGCTGCTCTGATGACAACATGCGAGCATGCCGACCTGCAAAATGGCCAGGATATACTAGAGCTTGGATGTGGATGGGGCTCACTCTCCTTATGGATGGCGGAGAATTATCCTGACAGCAAGATTACTGCTGTTTCTAACTCTAACTCGCAACGCGCATATATTGAGAAACAGGCGGAAAAACGCAGGCTGAACAATTTGCATGTAATTACGTGCGACATGAACAATTTTGACATGCAAACTCAGTTTGATCGCATAGTCTCTGTTGAGATGTTTGAGCACATGCGCAATTATGAGGTCTTGTATCGGAAGGTAGCAAGCTGGCTCAAACCTGAGGGCAAATTCTTCAAGCACATCTTCGTACACCGCAGCACCCCTTACGCTTTTGAAGTAAATAGCGATGATGACTGGATGAGTGCACTCTTTTTCTCTGGCGGGTTCATGCCCAGTGACGACACCCCGATGCGCTTTCAGCGCGATTTATTACTGACAAAACAATGGCGCTGGGATGGCACCCATTATCAGAAAACAGCAAATGCCTGGCTTCAAAATATGGATGCGGCACATGATGAAATCACCAACATCCTTACAGCCACATACGGCGAAACAGAAACAGAGGTATGGCGACAACGTTGGCGGATTTTTTTCATGGCATGTGCTGAACTATTTGGGTACAACCAAGGCCAGGAATGGTGGGTGAGCCATTATCTCTTCGATAAAAAAACATGAATATCATTTCCAACTTTGTATTGTTCCAGATCGGCTGGTTTGCCTGCGTACTATGCGCTGCCAAGGGCTACCCATGGCTGGGGGTTTGGGCCTCGATTATCATCATGTTGATATATGTATCAGTGAATACGCGTAAAAAGCAAGCGTTGGAACTATTGGCTTATGCATTGCTGACAGGCTTGGTCTTTGATGCCATTCCTGTATATCTAGGATGGGTCGATTTTCCAGCCATGCCTTACTGGAGCACGGCACTGGCACCCGCATGGATGCTGGTTTTGTGGGGCAACCTTGCTACCACGCTAAACAGCAGTCTTGGCTGGTTACAAAACAAACCTTTACTGGCAGCTTCATTTGGATTGATTGGCGGACCGCTAGCCTATATCGCAGGACAAAAACTCGGCGCGTTTAACATCTTGCAGTTCAACAAAATGACCATTTACCTTGCAGTTGGCTGGGGATTGGCCATGCCCATGCTGTTTTATCTCAGCAATCGCAAGATGAGTTCAAAAGACTCCATGTTTACAGAATCTGGAATCGCATAATGCTGGTATGGAACCACTATCTGCTCGCCTTGATCGCAATGAGTATTATGGCCATTGTCGGCTGGGCATACAGTCGCCGCATACACAATGTCACTGTTGTGGACAGCTTATGGGCATTATTTTTCCTATTGCTGACAGTGGTTAATGCAAGTTTGCTGGAGCATTTGTCCATGCGCTCGATACTGGTGCTTGTACTGGTAACTCTATGGGCACTGCGATTATCTGGCTATCTGCACATGCGTAACCATGGCAGGCCCGAGGACAAGCGATACGCCGCTATAAGAGCCCGCAACCAACCTAACTTCGAACTCAAAAGTCTATATCTGGTGTTCCTATTACAAGCACTATTGGCGTGGATTATTGCCATGCCTTTGCATACATCGTTGCATTCATCTGTGCCACTTAACAATTTAGATTGGCTTGGTGCAGCCTTGTGGCTGATAGGCATGTGCTTCCAAGTCGTGGGTGATGCACAATTGGTATGCTTCAAACAAAAAATAGAAAATAAAAATAGCGTCATGCAGCATGGCTTATGGCGTTATACCCGGCACCCAAACTATTTTGGTGAGGCCTGCATTTGGTGGGGTTATTACTGCATAGCTGCATCCAGTGGTGCTGCCTGGACAATCTATTCACCGATACTGATGACTTTCCTGCTAGTCCATGTGACTGGAAAGAAATTATTGGAAGCAGACATTGCCGAACGACGGCCTGGTTATTCTGAATACATCCAACGCACGAGCGGCTTTATTCCTTGGTTCCCAAAAAATTAGATTTTGAAAGGTGTTGAAATGCGAGTGTTAAAACTTGTTTCCATGACATTTTTCTTGTGGTTTGCATTGTCGTCTCATGCTCAGCAATGGTCATTCAATGTATTGCTGGACGGCAAACCGATTGGCAAGCATGTATTCTCTCTCAAGCAAGAGAATGACTTGCGCATACTCAAAAGTGAAGCTATCTTCAATGTAAAGATTTTGTTTGTGAACGCTTACAATTACCATCACACGGCTACGGAGACCTGGGAAGGCGATTGCCTGACCAATCTAGTAGCGCAAACCAAAGAGAATGGCAGTATTATCAAAACAAGCGGAAAACAGAAAGACTCAGGGTTCATGCTTGACGAGCAAGCAGAATCCCTAGGTGAATGCGTCATGACTTTTGCATACTGGAACCCCAAGATTCTAGGTCAGCAAAAGTTATTGAACCCGCAAACCGGTGATTACTTGGATAGCAAGGTGAAGCATCTAGGTACAGAAACCATCCAGGTTCGTGGTGAGCCAGTAAAAGCCGCTCACCATGTTCTGGACACGCCAAAATTCAAGATCGATCTATGGTACAACGAACATGGTGAATGGATGGCATTGCAGTCCACTACCCCAGAAGGCCGCAAAATCCGCTACACCCTGCAATAAATCTTATGCGCACATTATTTATTGGAACAATCATCATGATTCTTACCAGCCTGCTAACGGCTTGCGCAAGCAAGCCCAGCGTACCTGTCGTGGAGAAGGTAGAACTGAATAGATTCATGGGCAAATGGTATGTGATAGCGAGCATACCCACCATGATCGAGAAAAACATCTATAACGCTACCGAGACCTACACACTGAATAAAGATGGCACGATAGACACAGAGTTCACCTTTCGTGATGGCAGTTTTGATGGTGCGCAAAAGAAATACAACCCGAAAGGATTTGTGAGAGCAGATACTAACAATGCTGTGTGGGGCATGCAGTTCATTTGGCCAATCAAGGCTGAATATGTGATTAGCTATTTGGATGAAGATTACCAGCAAACCATTATTGCACGAAGCAGCCTAGATTATGTATGGCTGATGGCACGCACCCCGAGCATTACCGAAGAATCTTATAACAAGCAAGTCGAACGTATCCGCGCCATGGGGTACGACACAAGCAAGTTAGTCAAAGTGCCGCAACGTTGGGAGTAGAGCGGATGTGGAAAAACATAGTGGCCTGGTTTGATAACCAGCCGTATAGGAGTCAACATGCATGCGAAAAATCTCCTAAAAGCGTAGAGCTGATTCGGGTCATACCTTTTGTTGTTACGCACATGGCTTGCCTGGGTGTCATATGGGTAGGCGTCAGTTGGATAGCCGTTGCAGTGTGTACTGCACTATACGTACTTCGCATGTTTGCGATCACCGCTTTTTATCATCGCTATTTCTCACACAAAGCGTTCAAAACGACACGGATTGCGCAATTCATTTTCGCCTTGCTGGGAGCTAGTGCCGCCCAGCGGGGGCCATTGTGGTGGGCATCCCATCATCGTCACCACCATGTCCACTCCGATGCACCGGAGGATGTCCATTCCCCGCGTCAGCAAGGTTTCTGGTGGAGTCATCTGGCTTGGTTCCTAGTAAACCAAAACTTTCACACCAACCCAGCTCTGGTCAAAGAACTCATGCACTACCGTGAATTACGCTTTCTAGACAGATTTGATTCCCTCATCCCCATACTACTTATCGTCACGCTATTTCAATTGGGGGGCTGGCTGGAAAACGCTTTTCCCCAATGGCATACCAGCAGCTGGCAGATGGTAGTCTGGGGTTATGCCATATCCACAGTCATGCTTTACCACATGACCTTCACCGTAAATTCGCTTGCACATGTATGGGGTAAACGCCGTTATGCCACCAAGGATGATAGTCGCAACAATTGGCTAATCGCTATCGCGACCCTTGGAGAGGGCTGGCACAACAATCACCATCACTTTCCTGGCTCAGCGCGACAAGGTTTTTTCTGGTGGGAACTGGACTTCACATATTACGGACTTAAACTGCTGGCAGCATGTCGGGTGATCTGGGACTTAAGGCCTGTGCCATCATCCAAATTACATCAACATTTGATTGGCTCTTGATACTTCAATGAAAATAGCAATCGTAGGCAGCGGCATCGCCGGCAATACATTAGCCTGGCACCTGCATAAATCGCATGATATCAGCGTATTCGAGGCTGAAAGTCATATTGGCGGGCATACGCACACCCATACTATTGACCGCTTTGGTCAGCAATACCAGATTGATACCGGCTTTATTGAATTCAATGACAGAACGTA
>ENA-UPTA01000290-UPTA01000290.1-activated-sludge-metagenome-genome-assembly--contig:-NODE-290-length-58612-cov-8.131342_pt1 | contig 58612 bp, 56 predicted proteins | sample MGYA00238184_ERZ773361 | MGnify/ENA primary metagenome ERZ773361 (study PRJEB29100, sample SAMN05720205) | activated sludge metagenome | isolation source: anaerobic digester from wastewater... | reverse complement strand
ACGACCGAAGGGAGTGTAAACTAAACATGCGAATTGATCCTTCAGCGAGTGAGCCCAAGCGAACGAGCCGCAGGATGTTGCTTTTAATACACGACCGAAGGGAGTGTAAACTAAACATGCGAATTGATCCTTCAGCGAGTGAGCCAAAGCGAACGCGTTGAAGGATATTAGTTTCATGCCCCGCAGCTTGCTGCGATTCATTAAGTCCAGAGCTTGTTCTGGGGTTCATAACTTTGAATATAAATGTTTTACTATCCCCTTTTAAAAAGAGAGGTCATTTTATGAATAAGCATTCCCGTCGTATAACAATGATATTCTTATGTGGGGCGATTTTGACTTTGACTGTGGCTACGGGAGTTGGAGCGAAAGATAACGGAATGAGTTTGACCGAAAAGGTAGAAAACCTGCTTCGGAAATATGAAACCTTGCGCGAAGAGAATCAGGAGATTAAAGATACTCTTGAAGAGGCGGAGGGGCAGGTGGAATTGTATAAGGGGAAGTTTATAGAAGCGGAAGACCGGGTGGGGGTTCTTCAGAAACAGTTGGAGACGCGTACGCGGGAACTGCAAGAGGCGCAGACGGCGGTCAAAGATAAGGAAGGCGCCGTGATTCAGGAGGATGAGGAGCGGGCGGAGCTGGAAGAAACGATTGCTGAATTAAAAGAAGAGAGCCGGCGGCGGGAAGAAACGATCCAGGCGCTCGAGAAAAAACTCAGAGACACGGAAACCTCTCAGGACTCTCGGGCTGAAAAGACGGCCTTTGAAAGAGAGGCGGCCGCTCTTAAACAGGAGAACGAAAGACTCAAAGAGGAGATCCGGAGTCTTGAACAGAATTTGCAGCGGGCAGATACGGCTTTGAATGACAAGAGTTCTGCCGCTCAGTTGGCCTTGGAAAAAGAAATAAAAGAATTGAACGGGGAACTGCAGCTGAAAGGCGCGTTTATCCGCGACGGTGAATCTCAAATAGCATCCTTGAAGAATGAAAACGGCCGCCTGATGAAAGAGGCGGAGGATTTGCAGGCGCGTATTCAGGAGCTCACAGCCCGCCACGACAAAAAAGAAGACTCTGTGGCCAGGAAGATAGAGCTTGTCCGGGAACCGTTACAGAAGAAGATCAATGATTTGCAGGATCAGTTAGAGGCCCTGCAGGCGGAGGTCCCGCGAAAGATAGAGGAGGGCCGCCGGCCTTTATTGAGCGAGGTGGAAGATCTTAAGGACGAGAATGAGGCTTTAAAGAAGTCGATGGAAGAGAAGGTGAGCAGCGTGGAAGAGCCTTTGCAGAGAGAAAACGAAGAGTTGAAGGCGCGGCTGCGGGAGGTGGAAGAAAATCTTGCCAAGGAAACCCGCCGGACGGAGCAGTTAGTCGAAGAGAAAATCGGCGCGATAAAAAAACAGTTTGAGGGGACGGAAGCGTCTTTGGAAAAGAAAGACAGGGAAATCCTTTCTTTGAAAGCGGAGCTGGAGAAGGGCGGACAGCTCGCCGCTGCGGCGGAAGGAGAAAAACAAAAAGTCATCAAAGACGCGAAAGACCAGGAAAGAAATTTGCGTCAGCAGGTCGCGGCGCTGGAGAAAGACTTGAAAGCCGCCGAGAAAAAAGAATCCGCGAAGTCCGTTCGAGAAAAGGAAAATTTAAGGAAAGAGAATGCGGACCTGCAGGCCAAAATTCAGTCTTTAGAAAGCTCCATCCCTGAAAAAGTAGAGCAGGCCAAGAAGCCGCTGATGGAGAGAATTGATAGTTTGCTGGCGGATATGGAGCAGGCGCAAAAGAAAATGGACGCCGACCTTCAGCAGGCCCGGGAAGATTTAGAGGAGAAAGTGTCTGCCCTGGAAGAAGATTTGAGGCAGGAGCGTCAGAGCAAGAACGATAGCACAGCGGCTCAGGAAGATGCGTTACGTAAGACAATCGCAGAATTAGATCAGCAATTGAAAGAGGCGGATGCGGTTGCCGACGAGAAGGTGGCCGCAGCTCAAGCCCTGTTGCAGGATAAGATTGCCGCTTTGGAGCAGCAGCTGGCGGATCAGAAAGCGGCGTTGCCGGGACAGCTCAACCAGGCCAAGAGAGTTGCGGACGAAGAAGTGAAATTGCTGAAGGCCCAACTGAGAGAGAAAGACCTGACTCTTTCGGCCCAGGAAGAGTCCCTTAAAAAAAATTATGAGGTTAAGTTGCAGGGATGGCAGAAGGATTTGAAGTCGGCCCAGGATAAAATTAAAAACCAGGAAGCTGAAATCCGCGGGAAAGAAACGGCTTTGGAGCAAGCCACGCGGGAACTGGAAGCCGTTCGAGTCCGAAGCGAATCGTATCAGAAGGACATGGCCGCGCTTCGTGATCAGTTGAAGGACAAGGATCATCAGGCAGACCAGATTGTTCAAGAGCGGACGGCGAACTATCGGGCACGGATAGCCGAGATAGAAGGGGAATTGAAGAAAATCCGGGAAGACAGCGAGGCTAATTTAGCGGGTGTGATGGATAAAAACGAACAGGAAATGGAACGGCTGCGGGAACAGATGAAAGCCAAGGAAGACACCATATCGGAGCGGATTGCCCGGGCCAAACAGCCGTTGGAAGAAGAGATCCGGGGGCTTAACAAAGAGTTGCGGGCCAAGAAGAATGCTGGTCAAGAGGATAGTCAGGCCGCCCAGAAGCTCTTGGAAGATAGGATTAAAGAGTTGGAAGAGCAACTGCGGGAAACCGAGAAGGCCTTGAATCAACAAGTTGAGGAGGCGAAGGGACCTCTTGTAGAAAAAATCCGCTCGTTGGAAGAAGCGGTAAAAAGCGCCGGGGCCGCGGCTTCGGCGAAGGTGGAAAACGAGAAAGCGCCGCTCATGGAACAAATCCGGGTGTTGGAGGAAAAACTTTCGGAAAAGAACGCGCTTTGGCCGGACAAGATGGAAGCAGAAAAAGCCCCCTTGCGGGAGAGGATACAGGTCCTGGAAAATCGCCTTAAGGAAAAGGACCTTGAACTTAAAGTAAAGGTCGAGGAGGCGCAGTCCTCTTTAAATACGGAAATTGTAAAGTTGAAAGAAGAGCTGAACGCTACGCGGAAAGAGCATGAGGCTCGGTTGAAGGAAGAACAGCGCGCCCAGAAAGAGGTGTTTGAACAGATCAGGAAGGATTTCGAAGATTATAAGAAGTCCGAACCCGACAGGATCGCTGCGGCCAAACAGCCTTTAGAGGTGAAGATGGGAGAGTTGCAGAAGGATTTGAAAGAAGCGAAAAGCCGGAAAGATGAAACCCGGAAGGCCGCCCAGAAACCTCTGGAAGACAAGATCAAGGAACTCGAAGCCAGGTTAAAGGACCAGGAAGCCGGGTGGGCCGCGAAGGGCGAGCAGGCCAAAGCTCCGCTTGTCGAAAAAATTCAGGCTCTCGAGGACGATTTGAAAGAGCAGGCCTCTACCGTAGAAGCCAGGATTGAAGAAGCGAAAGCCCCGTTGCTGGAACAGGTTCAGGCTTTGGAGCAAAGACTTGCGGAAAAGGAATCCCTGTGGCCGCGGAAAGAGGATGAAGTCAAGGCTCCTTTGATGGAAGAGATTCAAATCCTTAAACAGCGTCTTGAAGAAAAGAATTCCGAAACAGACATCAGAATTGCCGAAGAACAGGCGGCGCTGAAAGAAAATATAGCGGTTTTGAAAGAAGATTTGCGTGCGGCCCGGGCTGATTCGGAAGCCAGGATTAAGGCCGAACAGGAAAATAGCCGCCAAGAGGTCGAAAAGATACAGCAGGAATTCAAGGCATACAAAGAGGCGGAACCGGAACGCATGGCTCAAGCCAGGCAGCCGTTGGAGAAGAAGATGGGAGAGCTGCAGAAAGATTTGAAAGAAGCGAAGAGCCGGAAGGATGAGGCCCGGAAAATCGTTCAGAAACCGCTGGAAGATAAGATCAAGGAGCTTGAGGCTAGGTTAAAGGATCAGGAATCCGAGTGGGCCGCGAAGGGCGAGCAGGCCCGGGTTCCGCTTGTTGAAAAAATTCAGGCGCTTGAGGACGCCTTGAAAGAGCAAGAAGCCGCCGTAGAATCCCGGATCGAAGAGGCGAAGGCGCCCTTGCTTGAGCAGGTGCAGGTTCTTGAGGGGAGTTTAAAGGAGAAGGAATCCGGGCTTGCCGCTCAAATTGAGGCCGCGCAAGTGCCCTTGAAAGAACAGATTAAAACTCTCGAGGAAGGGTTGCGGCAAAAGGAGGCCGACGCGGCTGCGACGGCAGAGGAGGCCCGTTTGGCCCGGGAAGAAGACCTGCGTTTGGCTCGGGCAGAAGCGGACGAGCGCCTGAAAGCGGAACAGGAGGCCAGTAAACTCGAGTTTGAAAAGCTTCAGAAGGAATTTGAAGATTATAAAAACAGTGTTGCAGACACAATGGCCAAGGATAATCACCCGCTGGAAGAGGCCATAGCGACTTTGCAGAATGATTTAAAAGAATCTCAGGCCGGGAAAGAAGAAGATATTAAACTCGCTAAAAAACCTTTGGAAGACCGGATTAAAGAACTTGAAAGGGATATCCGCAAAAGAGGCGCGGAAATTCAGGAAAAGGTCAAGGAAGGGCAGCGTCCTTTGGAGGAGAATATCGCCCTCTTAAAAAAGGACCTGGAAAATAAAGATAAGGAGTGGGGGGCTAAGATTGAGGAAGCAAAGTTTCCGTTGGAGGTCAAAGTCCGGGCTTTGGTGCAGAAGCTGGATGAGCGGGATGCTGCGATCTCTCGTGTGATAAAGAAAGCGAAAGCCCCTTTAGAGAAACAAATTGAATCTTTAACGGTACAATTGGAAGACACGAAGAAGACGGTGGCGCAGCAGGTGGCTCAGGCTCAGGCGCCGTTAGTTGAAAAGAATGAGGCGTTAAAGAAGCAGCTTGAGGAGATGCGGGCCGCAGTCTCCGGCCAAATCGCTGAAGCCAGTAAACCTCTGCAGGAAAAGATTGCTGTTCTTCAGGGCGAATTGGCTGCGGCAAAAAACGCTGTCTCCGGGAAAATCGAAGAAGTTAAAGCTCCCTTGCAGGAAAGAATTAATTATTTGCTTGAGAAAATGAAAACGGAAGAGGCTCTTTATAAAACCAGCATGAAGACCGATCAGGAAAAGTTTCAGGAAGAAAAGAATACGTGGGAAGTTCAACGGCAAGAGAGGGAAGGCGTGATTCAGGAGAAAGACCGGGAGATCAAACAGCTGGCGAAAGACAAAGAGGCCATGTTGAGGGAGCTTGAAATTGCCGGAGAGAAAAGTGCGAAGCTGAATGAGCTGGTGGAAAAAGCCCGCAGGGAGAGCCAGTCCATGCAATCCGGTCTTCCACAGAAAATCGCGGAGGCCCAGAAGCCGTTGCAGGAAAAAATCGTCGCGCTGGAAGAGGAAAAGCGGGCGTTGGAGGCTTCTTTCGCGGAAAAAAGCGTTAATATCCAATCCGGGCTGGAAGCCCAGATTCAGCAGTTGAAAGATGCGATAAAAGCGAAAGACGCCGGTCTTCCGGCTCTTATGGAAGAGGCCAAGAAACCGTTGCAGGCGGAAATAAGCAGATTGCAGGATGAGTTAAAAAACACCCATTCTTCTTTGCCGGAGGAAATTGTCAAGGCGAAGCGTCCTCTGGAAGAGAAGGTGGCGTCTCTGGAGCAGTCTTTGGTGGAAAAGGACCGGGGGCTTCAGAGGTATTTGAAGGAAAAAGATGATCTTAATAAAGAGCTTGTAGCCGTCTTAAAAGAGAAGACGACTTTAAATGAACGTGTGTTAACCCTTCAGAAAGACCTGACGGCTGTGCAGTCCCAATCCCAGAGCGGGGAAGCGCAAATTCGGAAAGACTATGCGCAGAAAATAGCAGATCTGCAGGCGGCTCTGGCGAAAGCCCAGCAGGCGCTTCCAGAGGCGGTGGCTTCGGCCAAACAGCCTTTTGTTGATAAGCTTGTCGGCTTGGAAGAGGCCCTGAAGACAAAAGAGGAAGAGCTGTCCCGCCGGGTCGCCGAAGCCCGGGAGCCCCTCGAGGCCAAGATCGTTTCTTTGGAGCGGCAATTGAAGGAGCAGGAAACATCTGGCTCACAGAATCTTGAACAGGCCCGGGCGCCGCTTTTGGCCCAAGTTGAAGAATTGACGAAAGCTTTAAAAGCCAAGGAGGCCTCGTCCCAGCAACAGGCCCGGGAGGCCCAGGTCCCCCTCGAGGAAGAAATCCAGAGGCTGAAAGCGGAACTGAAACAAAATAATCAGTCTTTGCCGAAACAGCTGCAGGATGTTCAGAAGCCGCTGGAACAGGAAATTGCGGCTTTAAAAAAGCAGATACAAGATAAAGATAAAGAATCGTCCCAGCAGGACGCTGCGTTGAGGAAATCCGAGGCCAGGCTTCAGCAGACATTGAATGAGTTGGCGGCCGTTCAAAAAACGGTTTCGGACCTGACCACGCAGAAGACTCAGGTGGAACAGCAGCTTCTGGAAAAGAGTAAATTCGTGCCTCAGTTGGTGGAGGACGCCAAGCGTCCGCTGGTTGATGAAATCAACCGCCTGAAAGAGGAAAACAAAGCGAAGGAGAACAGCGTGCCTCAGAAAATCGCGGAGGCCAGCCGTCCGTTGGAAGAAAAAATCCTTGCCCTGGAAAACAATCTGCGGCAGGCACAGGCGTCGGTAAAGACTCAAATCGAAGAAGCCCGCAAGCCCCTGGAGCAAAAAGTTGCCGCTTTGGAGAAACAGAATAAAGAAACCGAGGGCACGGTTAAAAGCAAACTGGCTGAGGCGAAGAAACCGCTGGAGTCCAGGATTAAAGCCTTGGAGGAAGAACTTAAGTCCGTCCAGAAACAGTCAGCCCAGCAGGTGGCGCAGGAAAAAAGTGCCTCCGATAAGAAGGTCGCCGATTTGCAGCAACAGCTCGGTGCGTTTCAAAAAACGACGCAGCAAAAGGAAACCGCTATTCAGGATATGGAGAAAGAGCTCGACCGTATTACAATCAGCCTGTCCGCCGTTCAGCAGGAGAACATCTTCTTGAATAACGAGCTGGCTGAAGCCAAGAAATCTCTTCAAACGATTCAAGGCGATCTGGAGAATAAATATTCCAGAAAACAGGGCGAACTGGAAGATAAAGTCAGTTTTCTTATGGGCGTTATTGACCAGAAAGACGCCCTTTTGCAGGAACAGGTTAATCTGGTGGCGGAGAAAGAAAAGCAGATTTCCGCGCTCACCCGGGAGGCCGATGACCTGGCAAAAGATTATTTTGCAATTCTCGATAAGAATGTATCTTTAAGCGAACGGCTTGAGAGGCTTGAGGAGCAACAAGGAGCCCCGGCCAGGTAACATGAACAGGATAAGGAGATTATGCAATATTCTGATTTAAGGCATAGGGCGGTCCCGTTCGTTTTTATAGTATGTCTAACGGGCCTCGGGGCCGGGGCCGCCTTGGCTGAAACCGAAGACGGGCAGCCTTTTTCATACCGCCGGGAATTGATCAACAGGGAGTTGTCTCAACAGGAAATGTTGGGCGTGGAATCCAGGGGCAACAACACGGGAGCGGCGGATAGGGCCTCTGCTTCTCTGCGCTCTCCCGGGGAGGCGGGGACAGCCGCGGCCGAAGGTTTCCAGGAAGCCGGACGAAAACCGCCTCGTATTTCCCTGGAAAGGGATAAGGCGGTTACGCAAGCTATGAACCGTGTTGAAATGGGGCTGGAGAGTTTTGGTTTCAATTACAATGAACCCAGCGTTATGAAAGATCGCGGGGTCCTGACGGGAGTTTATGGGATTTACACGCATTGGCTTTCGGACAACCGGCATATCAAGACGCTGAAAGACGCCTGGCGCGACAAACTGAAAGTTAATAAATTTTCTTTTGAAGGCCGTTTCGTCGGAGGGGACGTGAATTACAAGTCGGAGGAAACCGGGACGCGTGACGGGTTGAATTTTTATATGTTTGAACTCCGGGGGCTTTTGGCTTATGAGATGCCGATCATTCCCTCCGGGGCCATTACGCCGTTTTTCGGGGTGGGGTTCCGTTATCTTAAAGACGACGGAGGCGGCAAGGTCAGCTCAACGAATCATTGGTTTTATGACCGGGAAAGCCGGTATTTTTACCTGCCTATCGGGGTTGAAGTCACCCGTCAGTTGAAGAACCGCTGGTCGGTCGGACTGACCTGCGAATATGACATTTTTCTTGTGGGGAAGCAAAAGAGCCACCTTGAGGACGGCGGGGCAACGGTGCTTTCTGCCAGCGACGGGCAACTATACGTTTTGGATACGCTGGAGAACGACCAGGAAGAAGGGTTCGGGTTGAGGGGGTCCCTTAAATTTACGAAAAGCCATGATAAATGGGATTTCATTTTCGAACCGTTTGTGCGTTACTGGGCGCTGAAAGATTCCCAGCTGGCACAGTGGACCTCCAACAGCGGCAGTATTTTATGGTATTATGACCCGGCCCGGGAGTATCCTGTTTACGGGTATGAACCGGAAAACAACACTACGGAATACGGGGTGCGGGTGGGTTTTTATTATTGACCGTTGGTTTGATATAAAGAGAATCTGTTGCACATATTTTTATCTGCCTTCGCAGGAGACCGCGGATGAACGCGAGAGGATGGTCCCGTCTGCTCCGGGGTGTCCGCACGTATGTTAAGAAGTCGGTTCCTTCCGCGAAGGGGACAGGCAGCATAAGCGCCGCGCTTATGCTGCGGGGTTCCATCAAAATGCCTCAGCGAAACGATCTTGGGGCTTTCACTTGTTTCTCAATATGATTTACGTTACAATAAGCATCCGAAATGACGCAACCGTTGAGTAAAATGGAGCAACACCACCGGTTTATGCGCCGGGCGATTCAGCGCGCCCGGGAAGGATTGCAGTCCGGGCAGACGCCTTTTGGGGCCTGTATTGTTCGTAAGGGCCGTATCGTCAGTTGTGAGCATAATGGAGTCTGGAAAGGCACGGATATTACCGCGCATGCCGAGATCTGCGCTATCCGTCTGGCCTGCAAAAACCTGCGGACCATTGACCTGTCAGAGTGTGTGATTTATTCGACCTGTGAGCCGTGTCCCATGTGTTTTAGCGCGTGCCATTGGGCCAGGATTCCGGTGATTTATTTTGGCGCCAGAATCCGTGACGCGCAAAAGATCGGGTTTAATGAACTCACAGTCTCAAACCGGCAAATGAAAAAACTCGGCGGCAGCCGCATCAAAATAGTGCCGAATGTTTTAAGGCAGGAGAATCTCCGGCTGTTTCAGGAATGGCATGGCCTGGAGAAAAAACGGGGCTATTAATGAGGAGGCGGACATGAAACGGAACTCCCGGGATGTTCGTGTGTTGGCGTGGTTTTTTTTCCTGCTGGGAGGCCTTTGGCTGGTGACGATTTACAGCCGCTGTCAGGTCATTTCGCTACGGATCGGGGGGCTTTCCTCCGGGACGACGGGATATAATTTTATCAAAACGGCCGGCATGTTCACGGGCTGCTCTTCCGGCGTCCTGCCGTCCAGCCTGCTTTTTTTCTGGGCGCTGGCCGCCCTGGAAATGATGTGCAGTTTTCTTTATATGATCAGCGGCTTTGCCCTGCTGCGCGGATACAAGTTTTGTTTTCGTCTGGGCCGCAGCGCGCTGTGGCTGGATTTGTTTTTCAAGGCCTCGACGGCCGCGTATATGTTTGGAATCGCCGTGCCGCTGCAAAATGCCCTGAAGAATAAACAGAATGTCCTGCTGAATTATTTTACGCCGGACGGGAGCGCCTTTTCCGGTTTCTCCGCGTTCTTTTCCGGACTGCGGTTTTATTACCCGGCGTTGAATTTTTCTTTAATCATATTTTTTATGTATTTTTTGTTTACGTATATTTTTGTAAAACAACGCGTGGAAGAAACGGCCGAAAGCCGGCGCGATTGAAGATGCGGGTTATCCGCCTTCGCCGAAGGCCACGGGCATGCCCGAGGCGGAAGGGACGAGGTTCCTGAAATTTTCTGTTTCGGGATGTCCGCCCGTATGTTAAGATGCCGGGGCATTCCGCGAAACGACTTGTTAGTCGGGGCCACGCTCATCGGCGTGGGCTTCCTTTAAAGGAGGGAGACGTGAACAAAAGAGCGGTTTTAAGTCTTTTCCTGTTAGTGTGCTGGGGCTGCGCGACAACGGGGCAGCAACCCTACAGCCAGATTAACCTGGCCTCCCGCCGGTTTCTGAGCCTGCGGCAGATTTACGTCGGCATGACCCGTCAGGAAGTTGCGGGCGTGTTGGGGAACCAGGTGATCATCGGGTATGAAATCCACGATGAAGAGACCGGCCAGTACACGCCCATAACCGTTAAAAATCCGTATCGTCAGGAGCAGGTTGCCGAGGGCGATAAGGTCTATGAAATTGATTATTATTTTGTCGGGATCAACGCGGCGGACGGTCAGATTACCGATGATGAGCTGGCCCCGCTGGTTTTTGTGAAGGATCAATTGATGGGGTACGGCTGGGAGTATTTAAATAAGAAGGTGAAAAAATAGCCTCACGCAGGAAACCCCGGGGGGCAGGTTTGGCTGTATGGCGCGTAAGAAATTTAAAGATATTGCGATTGAGAATTTTATCCTGCATTATCAGCATCCGAGGCCTATCGATTGGACGGCGCAGTTTAACCGCCAGGCTCCGTTGGACCTTGAAATCGGGTTTGGGCTTGGGGAATTTCTCCTGTCCCAATCCCGGGGCGCTCCTGAACGGAATTATGTCGGCATTGAGCTTGATTGGCAAAGGATTAAAAAAACGCTGCATAGAATCTGGGTTGCCCGCCAAGCCGCCGGAGAAAATCCCTTCCCGGATAATATCCGTATTTTACAAGTTGAGGCGGACGTCGCCTTGAGGCGGCTGTTTGCCCCTCGAAGCCTTCACCGGGTGTATTGTCTTTTCCCCTGCCCCTGGCCGAAGAAAGGCCATATAAAGTACCGGCTGTTTTCCCGGCCTTTTTGCCAGGTCCTGAACAGCCGGCTGGTTGAAAGCGGATTTGTCCAGATCGTAACGGATTATGAGCCGTATTTTGAGTGGATTCAGGAAGAAGTTTGTGATTCTGGGTTTAAGGTTGAGGCGAAGACAATCCGCCCGCGTTTTAACACGAAATTTGAGCGGAAGTGGGCGGGAGAAGGGCAGGAGGAATTTTTTGAACTGGTTTTGCATAAAGAAAAGCATAGTGATATCCCTTGGGAGGAAGATGTCCCTTTGACAGTGTATTTTGCAGACGATTTTATCCCAGACAGATTTTTATTCCCTGACCGGATCGGGCACCCTTCTGTTGTCCAGAAAGAGTTCCTTTCTGACCCTCAAAGGAAGAAAGCGATGGTGCATCTGGTCGTCGCCGAGGAACACCTGACCCAGCATGTCTGGATTGCTGTCGCCAAGAGCCGGCGCGGCTGGTGCATTGCGGTCGCTCCGGGGCAAACGGTGCTCCCCACCCCGGGGGTAGCCCTCGCCGTGCAGATGACGGCGGACGCGGTGAAGAACAGCGCTCGGGAGAATGAGGCCACGCATGGATAGGATTGTGTCTATGGAGAATTTTCGGAAGACCCGGCTTGTCCGGTACCTGTCTTTATTGCTTGTTGTTATTTTATGCAGCCCGCCTCCGGCTTATGCCAAGAAAAAAGGAGGGCCTTATACTGTTTCAGCCAGGGCCGCTATTTTTTCAAACAGCACGGACGTGGTCCGTTATTATGGCAAGAATGTTCATACCCGGGTGGTTCCGGCCAGCACCGTCAAGGTCATGACGGCCCTTATTGTGTTGGATCGCCTGCCGCTTAATAAAGTGGTGACGACAAGCGCCCGCGCCACCTATCCCCAGCCTTCCAAAATTTACGCTAAGGCCGGAGAGAGATTCCGTGTCCGGGATTTATTATACGCTTTAATGCTGAAGTCCGCCAATGACGTCAGCGTGATCCTGGCGGAGGCGGTCGCAGGCAGTGAAGAGAAATTCGTTGAGCTTATGAATCAGAAAGCCCGGGAGTTGGGGGCGAAACACACGTGTTTCGCTAACCCCCATGGCTTGCCTTCAAAAGCGAAACAATACACGACCCCGTATGATATGTATCTGATTTTTCGGGCCGCTTTAAAGAATGATTTTTTCCGGCAGCTTGTTGGGACGAAGTCCCGCACGATTTATTCTTTGGAAGGCAGGAAAATTCCGCTGAAAAGTCATAATAAAATTCTTTTCATGGACTGGAAAAAAAAGCTTCACGGGAAAACAGGATATACGAAAGAGGCCAAGGCTTGTTTTGTCGGATATCTTAAAAAAGGCAAAAGTATTTGTATTATCGCGGTTTTCGGCTGTACCCGGAGATGGGACGATATTAAATATATTGTAGAACGCTACGGGGGGATTGATTTGTAATGGCTGAACATGGTTTTTCTCCGCCTGCGCAGAAGACCAGGGGCGTGCCTGTGGATGAATGCGAGAGGTTAACAAGGTTCTGCTTCGGAGATGTCCGCACGCATGTTAAGAAGCCAGAAGACGCCGTGAAGCGAGTTGTTCCTAGGGCCCGCGCCTATGTCTATAAGATTAAATCTATTGCAAATTATATATTTATAGCATAGAATGGAGCGGTTAATCGGAGTTCAGCTGGGACAGCGTTTAAAAAAGAAAGGAAAGATTTATATGAATAATCGTACTTTTGTTTTGCCTGTTGTTATTGTCCTTGCCATTGCCGTTGGGGTTCTTATCACGGTTCAGAAAGTCAACAGCCCGATTATGGTCCGTTTGATCAACCAACAGAATGAAATATTAAAAATGAATCAGGTTATTCAGCGTCAGTTGATGCAATTAACGACCGCCATAAACTCCCAAAACACTCAAAATAGTGCTGGCGAAGGCGAGGCCAAGGCCGGTGCGGACCGCTTTTCCCTAGAGTCACGGATTTCAGCTTTGGAAAAACGGATCGTTGAGTTAACCAATATAGTGCAAAAGTTGTCTGGGGGCCCAGCCGCTCAACAGGTCCCACAGCGGCCGCAGGAAGATTATAATAAAGCATATACGCTGAATGTGGCGCATTCCCCTGTCAAAGGGAACCCGTCTGCGCCGGTTACGATTGTGGCCTTTATAGATATTCAATGCCCGTATTCGACTCGATTTTATCCGGTTATTGAAGAAGTGCTCGCGGCTTATCCGGACAAGGTCAATTTTGTCGCAAAAAATTTTCCCCTTCAATTTCATCCACAGGCCAAACCGGCCGCTAAAGCGGCTTTGGCGGCTGGAGAACAGGGGAAATATTATGAGATGCTCAGGTTGCTTTTGGATAATAACCGGGCCCTGACAGAAGATAAATTCAAAGAACTGGCTGGACAGTTAGGGCTGAATGTCGAAAAATTTATGAATGATTTTAAGCAAAAAGATGTGCAATATGAACAATGGATCCAGCAGGACATAGTTTTGGGGTCTCAATCGGATGTTCGCGGGACCCCAACGTTTTTCCTGGGCGGGCGTAAAACAACGGCCAGGGATTTTGCGAGTTTCAAAACGCAAATTGAGGCCTTATTAAAACAATAAAAGAGTCCGCGGATGAAGGGCTTTAAGTCCCCTGTTTAAAGGGGGGCGTCCAGGAAAATTATTGTTTACATTTTTAAAATTTTTTGTTAATATCTATTTTTCACCCGGCCCAAAGAATGCCCTGTGTTGGGCATCTTTTCCTAAGGTTTGGGCGGATTTAAAGCATTTGGAATTTATCATGTAAGAGGAGGCCTTGTCGATGGCGAAAAAGGGCGGTTTAACATCGAAATTTTACCGCGAGACGCGTGGAGTGAAAGTGACGGGAGGCGAATTTGTCAGGGCTGGCACGATTTTGACCCGGGAAGGAAGCAAGTGGAAACCCGGTCTTAATGTTACCGGACAGATGCATCTTAATGCCGCATGCGATGGGACTGTTTATTTCAGCCGAAAGCGGAATAAATACAAGAAATCAGTCACTTATGTGAATGTTAATCCTATGACTGCACCCGCAAACGAGTCAGAAAAGTCTTAATATCTTGCTTGTGACCTCGGATTTTTTGCAAATAACTTCCTTGTTTTAATAAGAGATAAAAACCCATGTGCGGCATTATCGGTTATATTGGTAACCGGGAAGCGCAACCTCTTCTTCTGGAGGGGTTAAAGAAATTAGAATACCGCGGGTATGATTCTGCCGGTATCGGAATTATTCCTCCAGGGAAACAGCAGATCTGGGTTCAGAAAACCCGGGGAAAGATCGCGGATCTTGTTGCGGTCCTGGGGGAAAAAAAACTTCCTTCCGGGCATGTCGGGTTGTCCCACACCCGCTGGGCCACTCACGGCGTGCCGAACCACCGCAACGCTCATCCTCATTTTGACTGTTCCCATAAATTTTTGATAGTTCATAACGGGATTATCGAAAATTACGAAAATTTAAAAGCCAGGCTTGTTTCCCGCCAACACATTTTCCGGTCGGATACGGACACGGAAGTCATTGCCCATCTTATTGAAGAGTGTTTTTCCGGAGATCTCCTGGATGCGGTTCGCAAAGCTGTCAAGCAATTGCGGGGCGCGTTTGCGTTGGGGATTATTTCTTCTTTTCAGCCGGACCAGATCGTTGCGGTCCGTATAGGATCTCCGCTTATCATCGGGGTGGGGCGGGATGAAAATTTTATCGCTTCTGACGTGCCGGCGGTGATGGATTCAACCCATCGGGTGATTTACCTGGAGGACGGACATATGGCCCGCCTCACCCGGGAACGGGTCGAAGTTTTTACTTTTGAAGGGCAACGGGTGTCGCCTCCCGTGCATAAAGTGGCTTTTAATGTCGAGGCTGTGCAGAAGCAGGGGTACGCCCATTTCATGCTTAAGGAGATCCACGAACAACCGGCTGTCATCGAACAGATGCTGAAGGCCCGGTTGAAAGGGTCCCGTGTTGTTTTGGACGGATTGACCTTGAGTCAGGCGCAGATTAAACGTGTAAAACATATTTATATTGTTGCCTGCGGTACGGCGTATCATGCCGGACTGGTTGGCCGCTACTGGCTCGAGGCGCTCACGCCTATCCCGGTGACGGTGGATATGGCCAGTGAATTCCGTTATCGGGATCCGATCGTTGATAAAAACACGCTCATTATCGCGATCAGTCAATCCGGGGAGACCGCTGACACGTTAGCCGCGGCGAAAGAGGCCAAGGCGCGCGGTGCCCAACTGATTTCAATTTGTAATGTGGTCGGGTCGTCCCTGGCCAGAGAGTCCGATGGGATTCTTTACACGCACGCCGGACCGGAGATCGGCGTGGCCTCGACAAAAGCTTATGTCGCACAGCTCTGTATGTTGTATCTTTTGGGGTTGCAATTAAGCCAGTCGTTTCAGAAAATTTCCAGCCAGCGGCGGCGGCATTACATGAGAGAGCTGAAGAAAGTGCCTGATCTTTATCGTGAGATTTTGCGCCGCAAGAAGGCCGTTCATAAGATCGCCAAAAAGAATTCTCATTTCGGCTGCTTCCTGTTTTTGGGGCGCAACATCAACTTTCCTTCGGCGCTGGAGGGGGCGCTGAAGCTGAAGGAGATTTCTTATATCCCTGCCGAGGGTTACCCGGCCGGCGAGATGAAGCATGGGCCGATCGCCTTGATTGATGAGTACCGAGCGGTGATCTGTGTCGCGCCGCAATCATCTGTCTATGAAAAAATGATCTCCAATATCCAGGAAATTCGCGCCCGCAAGGGAAAGGTCATCGCTATTGCCACGGAAGGGGATCTCTCTATAAAGAAGCATGCTCATATGGTGTTTCCCGTTCCTCCCTTGGATGAAAATCTGACCCCTTTGCTTGTTGCCTTGCCTCTGCAGCTGTTGGCTTATTATATTGCCGTGCATCTCGGGTGTAATGTGGATCAGCCGCGCAATCTTGCTAAATCCGTCACTGTCGAATAATCCCTGTTTTCCCTCCCGGTTCTCGGCCTGGGATATTTTTTAAACTTTTTATTTAAGATTAACCCTTGCGGTTTTTAAAGTATAATGAAAATTATCACAAGAGAAAGGACCCGTCATGGCCGGGCTGGATGAGTTGTTGGATGTGCGGGAATACCCGGGGGAAGGGTATCGCCCGTTGGTGGATTTCGGGAGTTGGCGGGTGGCGGTATTAAATTACATAGAAGAACTGCGGGCGGATAACCTGCGCGCCATGCAGCGCCATGACGAGACCGATGAAGTTTTTGTCTTATTGCGGGGCCGTTGTATCCTTTTTTTAGGGGAAGGGCAGGACGCCGTCACAGCGGTGCACGCCAGAAACATGGAGCCGTTTAAGATCTATACCGTCAAGAAAGCGGCCTGGCACACGCATACCCTCACGGAAGACGCGATGGTCCTGATCGTTGAAAACCGGGACACGGACGTTCATAATTCTCCGTGTTGCCCCTTGACCGGTGAACAGAGCCGGGATATTGTTCGTTTCACCCGCGGGTTATGGCCGGAGACAGGGTGGGATTGACAAATATCTTACGTGTCCGGAGGCAATGTCGCCAGGGCAGGAGTGCGTCCAACCCGCTTCAGATTGCGCCGCTGCGGCATGGTATTGATGCAGGGACGGGACAATCGAGCAGGCCACGCCAGGAATTTTGAGGGGAAACGTCATGTTATATATTGTGTCAACGCCGATCGGCAATCTTAAAGATATCACGTTCCGGGCCGTGGAAGTTCTGCGGGCGGTTGATTTGATCGCGGCCGAGGATACCCGGCACAGCCGGATTCTTTTGCAGCACTATGACATCGCCACGCCGGTGACGAGTTATTTTGAGCACAACAAGTTTAAAAAAGGGGAATATCTCCTGAAGGTCATGAAAGGCGGACAGAGCGTGGCTTTGGTGACCGATGCCGGCACTCCGGGGATCAGTGACCCGGGGTTTCACCTGATCCGGCTGGCACGGGACAACGGCGTCCCTGTGACGGTTGTCCCCGGGCCCTGCGCCCTTATCGGAGCGCTTTCTGTGTCGGGCCTTCCTGCGCACGCCTTTGTTTTCGAGGGGTTCCTGCCGACGAAGTCCGCGGCCCGCCGCAGGAAATTAGCCGGGTTTAAGGATGAGGCCAGGACGGTTATTTTTTATGAATCCCCGCACCGGCTGATCAAGACCCTGCAGGATTTCTGCGACGTGCTGGATAATCCGCGCATGGTGTGCGTGCGCGAACTGACCAAAAAGTTTGAAGAGGTGCGGGCGGGGTCTTGCCAGGACCTCATCGGGCATTTTTCCCGGATCAGCCCCAAAGGGGAATTCGTCCTATTGCTGTCCCAAGGCGCCCCGGCCTGTCATTCCGCTGACTCAAAAATAAATGTTACCGAAGAAGACGGGGCCCCCTCTTGACAGGAAGGGATGCGAATGGTATATTTGACTAAATTTAACCTTTAATCCGGTCCTGAGAGGTCGGCAAAGGTCGGGACATGCTTAATCTAAATTTATATCAGATTGTATAGACTCGCCTCAACGTTGAGGGCGAGTTTTTTTTTAACCAGATCAAGGAGACTTCTGATGGTGCCTGTGGGTAAAATTATGGACCGTGAGTATATCCGCCGCACGATCATGCGGATCGCGCATGAGATCCTGGAGAAGAATAAGGGCATTGAAAACCTGTGCCTTGTCGGTATCCGCACCCGCGGGGTGGTCCTGGCGGAACGTATTAGAAGTTGTATCGAAGAGATTGAAGGCCAGAATATTTCTGTGGGTGTTCTGGATATTACGTTGTACCGCGATGATTTGACGCTTGTCGACACCCAGCCGGTCGTGCGCGAGACCTTGATTGATTTTAACATCACCGGGAAGAAAATCGTTCTGGTGGACGACGTGTTATTCACGGGGCGGACTATCCGGGCCGCTCTGGATGCCCTGATTGATTTTGGCCGGCCGGCGGAGATTCAACTGGCTGTTCTGGTAGACCGGGGACACCGGGAGCTGCCCATTCGCGCGGATTATGTGGGGAAAAATATTCCTACGTCTTTGGACCATAATGTGCGGGTTGTCCTGGAAGAAAGCGACCATTCCGAGGACGAAGTCGTTTTAGAGGAGATAAAAAGAATATGACCGAATGGACCCGGCATCATTTGTTTGATTTGCAAGAGCTTTCGAAAGAAGAAATTGAATTGATCCTGGAGACGGCCCGGTCTTTTAAAGAGGTGTCCACCCGGGACGTAAAAAAGGTCCCGGCGTTGCGCGGGAAAACTGTGGTCATGCTTTTTTTTGAGCCTTCAACCCGGACGCGCACCTCTTTCGAGCTGGCGGCTAAAAGGCTCTCGGCGGACACCATCAATTTTTCTTCCAGCGGAAGCGCTTTGTCTAAAGGGGAATCTATCCTGGATACCGCGCGGAACATTGAGGCCATGAATGTGGATATGATTATCGTCCGCCATCAGTCGGCCGGGGTGCCGTATATCCTGGGGGAGGGAGTCCGGGCGTCGATTATCAATGCCGGCGACGGATGTCATGCCCATCCCACGCAGGCGCTTTTGGATATTTTTACCATGAAAGAAAAGAAGGGGCGTATTGCGGGGCTGAAGGTCGCTATCCTTGGAGACATCCTGCATTCCCGTGTCGCCCGTTCCAATATCTGGGGCTTGACGAAACTCGGCGCGGACGTGACTCTCTGCGGGCCATCGACCTTGATTCCGGTTGATGTCAGAAAACTCGGGGTGAAAGTTACATACAATGTAGATGACGTGCTTAAGGACAGTGACGTGCTGATGCTGTTGCGGCTGCAGAAAGAACGCCAGCAGGATAAGTTTCTTCCGTCGATCCGGGAATACGCCCGGGTGTTCGGGCTTAACAAAGAAAAACTTAAGAAGGCTCCCCAGGATGTCCTGATTATGCATCCCGGGCCCACCAACCGCGGGGTCGAATTGACCGCTGATGTCGCCGATGGGGAATATTCGGTCATCCTGGAACAGGTGACGAACGGTGTCGCGGTCCGCATGGCGGTCATGTATTTGATGTCGGGACGGAAGACTCCGGAACCGGGGAAACAGACGGCGGGCTCCGCCGAAGGAATTGGATGACAGGAGAAAAGACATGGCGGTGTTAATCAAAAAGGCGCTTATTGTTAACGCGGACAAAATATGCAAACAGCCGCAGGACATCCTTATCGAGAAGGGGGTGATTGCCCGGATCGCGCCTGCGATTCCGGAAGGGCAGGCCCGGGTGATTGACGCTCAGGGGAGACACGTTTTCCCGGGGCTGATCGACCTGCATGTGCATTTGCGTCAGCCGGGGCGGGAAGACAAAGAAACCATCGAAACCGGAGCCCGGGCCGCTGTCCGGGGCGGGTTTACCACTGTCGTCTGCATGCCGAACACCAATCCCGTGATTGACAATGCGATGATTGTCGAGGCTGTGCTCAAGGAAGCCCGGCGGGTCGGATTGCTGAATATTTTTCCCGCGGGGGCGATGACCCGCGGGCAGCGTGGCGAAGAATTGACGGACATGTTTGAGCTGAAAGAGGCGGGGTGCCTGGCCCTGACGGACGACGGCCGGAGTGTCGCCAACAGCCAAACGCTGCGGCTGGCTTTGGATTACGCGCGCATGGCCGGCCTTTTATTTATGGAGCACTGTCAGGATCTTGCTTTGAGCAGCGGCGGGGTCATGAATGAGAGTTACACATCCACTCTTTTGGGGATGAAGGGCGACCCTGTCGTGGCGGAGACCGTGATTGTCGCCCGGGACATTGAACTTGTCCATTTTTTGAATACCAGAATCCATTTGCAGCATATCAGCGCGGCCCGGTCGGTCGAGCTGATCCGCTGGGCCAAATCGCAGGGAATTCAGGTGACCGCGGAGGCGACGCCGCATCACTTCACGTTGACGGATGAAGCCGTTAAATCCTTTAATCCCAATACCAAGGTGAATCCGCCGTTAAGGACGGCCGCGGATGTGGCCGCTCTACGGCAGGGCCTGAAAGACGGCACAATTGATTGTATCGCCACGGACCACGCGCCGCATACGGTTGAGGATAAGGAGGTCGGGTTTGATCACGCGCCGTTCGGTGTCACAGGGTTGGAGACTGCCCTGGCTTTGGGAATAACAGAGTTGGTGGCCCCGGGCGTACTGACCTTAAGTCAGCTTGTTGATAAAATGTCTGCGGCTCCGGCCAGGATCCTTGGCCTGGGACAGAAGGGCGCGGTCAGGGAAGGATATGCTGCGGATTTAACGATTGTCGACACGAATGAAGAATGGGTGGTCAAAGCAGAAGAGTTCGTTTCCAAAGCCGTCAATTCCCCGTTTATAGGCAGGCCGCTTAAAGGGAAGGTGAAAATGACTCTCTTCGGCGGAAAAATAGTTTATCAAGATGAATAGAGGCGGGAGAACGGATGGAGAGGGCTGATCGCGGTGATGTCCGGCAGGGAGGAAATGCGCCGGGGTAAACTTCGAATAAAACTCTTTGACTTTTAGCCAGTTATATTTATAATCATTATTTATCCTGCGGGATTGTAGGCCCGCAGCCGTGAACAGGTCTTCCTGTGTCGGGTTGGTTTGCAGGTTTTGTAAGAGACTGGTTGTTCGCAGGAATATTCTGCGGGCTTTCCCTCAAAGTATATCATTCGATTTTTCTAGTCGTTTGGGGCCCATAGCTTAATGGATAGAGTCCAGGATTCCGGTTCCTGTGGTTCGGGTTCGACTCCCGATGGGCCCTCTTCTATTGAATTAAAATTCCAATAGTTTTGCACAGCTTTTGCCCAATTGTGGAAAAAAATAGATTTTTTTGAGAAAAAATATGCGTTATCAAAAAATTACTGTTTCAGTTTTGGGGAGCCATAGTTTTGATGGCGTTGTGGAGGAATTTGTATATAATGTAGGGAAAATTATAGGTAAAATGGGGTGCGTACTTGTTTGTGGCGGTCTTGGGGGAGTGATGGAGATTGTTTCTCGGGGGGCAAAAGATGCCGGAGGTTTGACGATAGGATTGTTGCCCGGGACAGATAAAAATGACGCAAATACCTATATTGACATAGCTTTACCAACATCTATCGGGTTCGCCCGAAACGCTATGGTCGCATGTTCCGCTGATATTATTGTGGCCTTGCCGGGAAGTTACGGAACCGAATCCGAAATTTGTTACGGGTTGGTTTATAAAAGACCGGTCCTTGACCTTGGAAATTGGAATATCCCGGGCATGATTCCTGTCCAGGGGCTTGCGGATTTTGAGCAGCGTCTGCAGCAACTTGTGAAAACAGCCTTTGACGAGGCCTAATCCGTATGGATGGCCCCCCGGAGGACCACTTTCTTAACGGATTCATTATCCATAGCCATCGATGAAAACCGCTTTGCTATACCGTCCTGTCTTTGTTCTCCTTTATCTGATGATCATTGGTTTGGCTGTTTACAGCCCTGTCCTCGAAGGGGATTTTATCTGCGATGACTATGTGTTCCTTTCTTATAATCATTCGATCCGGAATTTTCCTGATCTCCGGCCGATCTGGTTTTCTTTCCCGACGCGTTTCCTGGTTTTTGTCACCTTTGCGGTGAATTATGCCCTGCACGGGTTCCGCGTGATGGGCTTTCATCTGGTCAATATTTTTATACATATTTTCAACAGCTTCCTTGTGTACCTTTTTGTCCTGCATCTTTCTAAAAGCCCTTTTGCGCGCGGGCCCTCTGCCTGTCCCGGGGACCTGCCCGCCTTCTGGGCGGCGCTGGTTTTTTTATGTCATCCTGTTCAAACGCAGGCGGTGGCTTATATTTTTCAACGCGCCACATGCCTGGCGACGCTCTTTTACCTGTTGACGCTGGTCTTGTATTTTACATTCCGTCAGGGGAATGGCCGCTGGGCTTACGGGCTGGCTATCGTAAGTTTTTTGTGCGCGATTTTTTGCAAGGAAATGGCGGTGACGTTGCCTGGCGCGCTTCTATTGTGTGAATTGTTTTTTTTCAGGCCGGGCCAGGAGGACTGGGCAGGGCTGGCGCGCCGGCTTCTTCCGTTTGTGTTGTTGTGCGGGGTACTGTTGCTTGTGTTTTTTTCTTCCCGGGTCGATGAAAGCGGGTTAACGCTGAACCAACAGCTGGCCGGGTCGCAGTTTAGCTGGTATTTTTTTCTGACAGAAGTGAATGTCCTGCGTACGTATCTGCGCCTTTTAGTGTTTCCGGCTTTTCAGCGGTTTGAATATGATTATCCTGTGGTCATGAGTTTGTGGGAAATCCGGACAGGGCTTTCGGCTGTTCTTCTTTTAGGCTTGCTGGGTTATGCGGGAGCGTCGTTCCGCCGCAACCGGATTTTAAGTTTTTGCGTGTTCTGGTTTTTTTTGACGACGAGCGTCGAAGTGGCCGTGGTGAGCCTAGTGCACCGGGCCCTTTTGTTTGAACATTGGCTGTATTTGCCCATGGTGGGCTTTTCCATCTTTCTCGTTTCTTTTTTGTGTGATAGGATTGGGGAGGCCGAGGGATTGAAACGGGTTGGTTTTGTCCTGATTTTGAGCCTGTGTGTCATGACGGTCTTAAGAAATCAGGTGTGGCGCCAGGAAATCCGCTTCTGGGAATATGAGGCGGCCCTGTCTCCGCGCAAGCTTTCGGTGCATTATGAAGCCGGGGTGGCGTGTGACCGTAAAGGGTACAAGGCGAAGGCCCTTTCTTTTTATTTAAAAGCCGTGGACCTTATCGAAGATAAAAGGTCTAAAACCCGGTTGGACCCCGTCACAACCGCCAAGTTATATAATAATATCGGAATTATATACACAGCCCGGGGGGATTATCCGAAAGCACGAGGGGCCTTTGAAAAGGCCTTGCGTTTTGACGCGCTTGAGGGAGGGGTAGAGAGGAACTTAAGGATTTTACTGGATCATGCGGACGGGGACGGCGAGGAAGAGGAAAAGGAGCCAAGGCCTTATGATCAATGAAAATAACTGGCTGAGGAAGGCGGCCCGGAACAGCCGGGCGCTTGCGCTTATCACGCTATGCGCGGTCGGGATTTTAATCTATTCTAATTCTTTAAACGGAGAATTTTGTTTCGACGACCATGCGTTTATCCTTAACAGCGCCGCGGTGCAGCGGGGCCCCCGGGACGTTCCGGCCCTGTGGCGGGAGTTTCATGTGCGGCTTGTGGTCGGGATGAGCTATGCTTTGAACTACTGGCTGGGCGGGCGCAACGCGGTCGGGTACCATATTCTGAACCTGTTGGTCCATGTGTTGGCCTCAGTCGCGGTTTTTTACTTGATCCTTTTCAGTTACGCCACGCCTGTCTTGCGGGAAACCCGGCATTCCGCAATCGGACAACGTATCGCGTTTTGGGCGGCGATGGTTTTTCTCTGCCATCCGGTTCAGACGCAGGCCGTGTCGTATATTACTCAGCGGGCGTCGTCGATTGTCACGCTGTTTTATCTCCTGGTCTTGATTTTTTATGTCAAGTACAGGTTGAATCACCGCGGGGTATTTCTTGCTGGTTTTATCGGGGCCGCGGCCCTGGGCCTTTTGTCGAAACAATCCATGCTGACCGCTCCGGCGGTGATCGCTGTGTATGATTTGCTGTTTTTCGGGGGGGCCAAAATCCGGGGTGGCCACGCTGTTAAAGCTTTGGGCTTGTCTCTGGCTGTTTCGCTCTTGTTGCTTTGGGCTGTCCGGCTGGAACCGGCAGGGTCCGCCTACCAGTATCAGGGGCTTGTGAGCTGGGAGCGCTTTGACGCCAGATATCTATGGACGGAAATAAATGTTTTACGAACTTATTTGAGGCTTTTGGCGCTTCCCGTGGCCCAGAATTTTGATTATGATTACCCTGTCGCCGGAGGATTCCTGGAGCCGGCGACTTTTTTTTCCTTCCTGTTATTGCTGATGCTGGCGGTGGTGGCGTTCCGGTCTCGCCGCGGCGCCCGGGAAGTCAGCTTTTGTATATTCTGGTTTTTTGCCACCACCGCCGTTGAAGCGCTGTCGGTTGTCTTCGGGAACCGCGGTGTGATTTACGAACACTGGCTGTATATGCCCATGGCGGGTTTTTCCTGGTTTTTGTCTTATATCGCCTTCAGGGCAGTGAAATCCCCGGTGCATTACCAGCGGATCATGATGAGCGTTGTCCTGCTTTTCGGGGCGCTGACTTTCCGCCGGAATATGGTTTGGGAAAAAGAGCTGTATCTCTGGCAGGATGTTTTGAAAAAAGCTCCTTCGAATCCCGGCGCTTACTTTGCTTTCGGGGAGCTTTGCCAGCGTCAGGGCCGGACTCCTGTCGCGGAAGAATATTACCGCAAAGCCGTGGCGCTTTATTACGCGCGCAAGCAGCCGTTTGACGCGACGACGAAGGTCCTGTTATCCAGGATTTACAATAACCTTGGCCTTCTATCCCGGGAAAGGGACAACCCGGAGGCGGCGGTTGTTTTTTTTCAAAAGGCAATCCGGGTCAATCCCAATCATGCGGGTCCCTATCAGAACCTGGCGATTCTTTTTTACGAATACGGCCAATACAGGGAAACCATTGCCCTGTTGGAGCGGGCCAACCGGATTCAGGGGCTTACGGATTATGCTTGTTTTTATTTGGGGTTGTCCTATCAGGCTTTAGGCGACGGGGAAAAGGCCGGGGAATATTTCCGGGAGGCTTTACGGCTGTTTTCTGATGCCGGCGACCGGGCGAAAGTGGAAGCGATCAGGGCCTATTTAGGCCCCGGGTAATTTAAAAGGAACGCGGTATGCCGGAACTGGAAAAACACTCTGCCGTGACCTGTGGACAATGATCCAGGGCGGTGTTATTAAAGACGCCGTGGTTGATGACGGCCGCGTGGTTCGTGTCCCGTCCCCGGATGAGTTCATCCGGGGACTTCGGGGCAGGACCATCGCCGATGTTTTCCGCCGGGGAAAAGCGCTGGTGGCCCGGCTTCCCCCGGGCGGCGTTTTTTTGTGGCCCCCGGGATGATGAGGGGGCAGATGATTGTTTGCGCCGGGCCGCGAAAAGAACGGTATACCAAAGTTGTTTTCCGGCTTTCCAATGGGAAGTATTTGCACTATAATGATCAACGATTATTCGGCCGGCTTTCGGTTGTCGGGGGCTTGGCCGAGATTCCTTATTTCTCAGCCCTGGGGCCGGACCCTTTCAGCCGGCCGTTTTTCCGTGATTATCTGCGGCAGGTTTTAAAAAACAAAAAGGCCCGGGTTAAGACGCTCCTTATGAACTCCAGGATTGTCGCTGGGATCGGAAATTTTGTATGACGGGGGATTGGGCGGAACGTGATGTGAATGCTGTCTGGACGTCAATTCGCCGAATTCTCAAACAGGCCGTAACGGAAAGGGGGACATCGGTATATTCATGCCGCGATGCCGAGGGCCGGCGGGTATAAAATTTTTCTTAACGTATATGGCCGAGAAGATCAGCGGTGCTATCGCTGTGATTCTCCGATTCGAGAAAGGCCGCAGCATATTTTATTGACCATCTTGTTAAAGGTGAAGGATTATGAAAAAACGTGTTAAAATTGACTCCAGCCTGCTTTCTCTGGCTATCCTGTTTACGGTTTTTTTGTATCCGTTCCCGCGTCTTTATCCTTCAAGCCCCTTGCTGGATAATATTTTGGATTTTTTGGGCTTTATTGTCATTTTTAAAGGGGCCTATATCCGGATGTCCGCCCGCGGAGTTAAAAAAGCCAATTCCCAGCAAGGGGAGGGGCTGGTTAAGAAAGGGTTATACACAGTGGTTCGAAACCCGATGTATCTGGGCAGTTTTACTCTCGGGGCGGGATTTATCCTTGTCGTCTGGCCGTTTTGGATTCTGCCTGTTTTCGCAGTGCTTTTTTATCTGCGTTTTAATAAACAGATCGTATTTGAAGAAAAATGGCTCCTCAAGAAATTTGGTAAAGAATATGAGGTATACTGTCGTGAGGTCCCCAGGCTTTTCCCTTCCTGGAAAAGCCTGCGGGCGGTAAAAGTCTCAACGCTGTTCCCCTGGAAAGAAACCTGGAGTACCAAGGAAAAGCGGGCCTTGTTAGGCTGGCCGTTTTTAGCCGTGGTTCTGGAATCGCTGCAGGAGTGGAGGGTTTTCGGTTCGACGAACATTTTCCAGACGGTTCTGATATTTCTTCTGTCCGCGGCTGTGTTTTTTTGCGGCCTGGGTCTCTGTGGCCGGGAGCAGGAGGGGCATGCATAAAATTCAACGCACAGTTGCGGTTATTTCGAATAAAAAGGTTTGCCCGCAATATTACCGGCTTTCTTTGGACGCCGGGGCCGCCGCTTGCGAGGCCCGGCCGGGCCAGTTCATCCATATCCGGGTTGCGGCGGGGGTGGAGCCCTTTTTCCGGCGGCCGTTCAGCGTGTTCCGGGCGGGAAAGACCCTGGATATTTTGTATGATGTCGTCGGGAAAGGGACCGAAATCCTCAGCTCCAAAAAGAGAGGAGATCAACTGGATATTCTCGGCCCCGCGGGGACTCCCTTTGCCGAGCCGGCGCCGGATGTCAATCAACTCGTTATGATCGCCGGAGGGATCGGGGTGGCGCCATTTTTGCTCTTTACGGATTTTTTAAAAAAGAAAAAAATCGAAAAGATCCTTTTATACGGGGCGCGGAGCCGGGATCAGGTGCTGGATTTTAAAGAATTCCAGAAGAACGGGGTAGCCGTTTTTGTTTCAACCGAAGACGGCAGCGTCGGAACGAAGGGGCGGGTGACCCGGCTTTTTGATAAGATCCAGGAAGACCCGCGGAGGACCATGCTGTATGCCTGCGGCCCCAAGCCCATGCTGGCCGCGGTGCAGGATTTCGCGAAAAAGCACTACCTCTCGGGGCAGGTATCATGCGAAGAGGTGATGGCGTGCGGGCTGGGTGCCTGCCTGGGCTGCTCTATCCCAACGCGTTCCGGGTATAAGACGGTGTGTTATGACGGCCCGGTATTTGACGTGCACGAGCTTTGTTTTTAGGGAAGGAATCCGGCCCGGGGTACAGGAATATGACATATTTTTCCTACATTGTAATCGGGCTTGTCGCCGGCGTTTTTAGCGGATTTTTCGGGATCGGCGGAGCGACCATCCTGATTCCTATTTTTGTGCTGATGTTCGGGATGTCGCAGCATCAGGCCCAGGGCACGGCGTTGGCCGTACTTCTGCCGCCAGTATTTATTTTTGCGGTGATGAAGTACTACCAGTATGGATATATTAAAGTCAAGATGGCCCTGATCATCGCGTTGGCTTTTTCGCTCGGCGCCTATGCCGGCGCTTATCTGGTTCAGGGTGTGGGCGATATGGCGCTGAAAAGGGCGTTTGGAATTTTATTGATCATCCTGGGCTTTCGGATGATGTTGGTCAAGTAAGAGTTGCCAGGAGCCGGCGGCGTTCAAGCGACGCCGATTCCCTGCGCCGGGAAGAACGAATCGGCGTCTAATTCACTTGCCCGGCCCCTGGCAACTCTTGGTGAGCCACGGGGTATTTTGGCGGAAGACCCTGAATACCTAATTGTTAGGATTTTGGATAGGACGATAGAACTTTATGAACCTTTCCGTTACAATCGGTGACGCTGTTTTTCCTAACCCGGTCACGGTGGCCTCGGGCACGTTCGGCCATGCGAAGAAATATTATGACATGCAGGAAGTCAAACAGCTTGGAGCGTTGATTCCCAAGACCGTGACTCTCCTGCCGCAGACAGGGAATCCTCCTCCCCGGATCGCGGAAACGCCCGCTGGGATGCTCAACGCGATCGGAATTGAGAATCCTGGCGTGGATGTTTTTATTGAAAACGACCTCCCGGCCTTAAATAAGATTGCCGTGCCCCTTATTGTCAGTATTTTAGGGCATTCGGATGAGCAGTTTTTAGAAATCACGGAAAAACTGAACGCGGCCCCAGGGATCAGCGCTTTGGAGTTGAACCTGTCCTGCCCCAACCTGCAGAAAAAATCACTGGTGGCGCAAGATCCGGACGCGACGTCCTCGGTGGTGCGAAAGGTTAAAAAGATCTCCCGGTATCCTGTGATTGCCAAGCTTTCTCCTAATGTGACGGATATTACTGTGATCGCCGCGGCCGCGGCAGACGCCGGTGCTGACGGATTAAGCCTGATTAACACCCTGGCCGGCATGCTGATCAACACGCGCACCCGCCGGCCGGTGCTTGGCAACGTGAGCGGCGGGTTAAGCGGTCCGGCGATCAAGCCGGTGGCGCTTCACATGGTGTATCAGACCGCGAAAAAGGTTAAAGTTCCGGTGATCGCCATGGGCGGGATTATGACTCCGGATGACGCTTTGCAGTTTATCATCGCGGGCGCGTCCATGATCGCGGTGGGAACAGGTAATTTTATTAACCCGCGCGCGCCGCTGGATGTCTTAAATGGCATTAAGGCCTATATGAAAAAAAATAAAATATCGGATATTGCCCGGCTCCGGGGGAGCTTGAGCGTGCCATGAAAGAAACAATGGGAAAACCTCGCCTTATTGTCGCCCTCGATGTTAACACCCTGGAAGAGGTGCGGTCCCTGGTGGTGCAGTTGGATGATTATGTGGATTGTTTCAAGGTCGGGAGCCAGCTGTTCACGTCCTGCGGGCCGGTGGCGGTACGGTTTATTGAAGCGCGGGGCAAGCGGGTTTTCCTGGACTTGAAATTCCACGATATCCCGCACACAGTGGCCCGCGCGGTGGAGGCGGCATGCCGCCTCCATGTTGCTATTGAACGGAGTATGAATTTTTATAAACGGCAGAAACCCCAGCATAAAGGGCTTTTTATGTATACGCTGCACACGTCCGGGGGGGTGGAGATGATGAAAGCGGCGGTTGAAGCAGGCACCCAAGCGGCTCTTGAAATTGACGTTCCGAAACCTTTGGCGATGGGCGTAACGGTATTGACAAGCGAACAAAAAACGGATAATATACTGCCTCAAGTTTTGCAGAAAGCGGAGGATGCTAGGAAAGCCGGATGTGACGGGGTGGTGGCCTCCTGTCAGGAGGCGCCTTTTATACGCCGGGAATTCGGACCGGAGTTTATCATCGTGACCCCGGGGATCCGTCCGGTTGGTGAGGATGTGCAGGACCAAAAAAGGATTGCGACCCCTAAGGACGCTGTCGCCAGCGGAAGTAATTTTCTGGTTGTCGGCCGGCCGATTATTCAAGCGCCCGACCCCCGCCTGGCCGCAAAGCAAATCTTGCAAGACATACAGTCTTTATAACTCTTCTGCTATGCATGACAAGACCGGGAAACGTTCTTGTTTATGCTTTCAGTTTTTAATACATTAAGTTCCTTAGGGTATGAGAAAGAATAATAAGAAGGCACAGGCTCCCTTGTTTTAATCTCACTTTAACCGGAGAAGAAAGATGACGGAACGCATTCAGGAATTGATCGACAAAATAAAGAACGAAGGCATCCAGGCGGCGGAAACCAAGGCTCAGGATATCGAGGCCCAGGCCCATAAACGCGCGGAGGGGATTATTGCCCAGGCCCAAAAGGAAGCCGCCCGGATTGTATCGGAGGCCAAAATAGAGAGTCAGAAGACGAAAGACGTGGTGGAAGCGGCTTTAAAACAATCGTCCCGTGATATGCTGTTGCGTTTGCGGAAAGAAATAACAAAAATCCTGGAAAGCATTGTCCTGCAGGATCTGCGTGAAAGCCTGTCTCCCGAAGTCGTGGCCGGGTTGATCCAGAAAATCGCCGTCGCCTACCTTAATAATAACATGCAGGGCGGGGATATCCGGGTGGCCTTAAGCGGCGGAGATTTAAAGACCTTGGAAAATGGTTTTCTGGCTAAGCTTAAGAGCGCGGTGAAACAGCCATTGGTCCTGCGGTCGGCGGATAACATCCGTGGCGGGTTTACGATCAGCTTTGACCAGGGGAAATCTTGTTTTGATTTTACGGATGAGAGCCTTGCGGAATTCCTTAGCCAGTACTTGAACGAGCATGTCGCTCAAATCTTGAAAGAAGCATTAACAAAATAGACAGGGATTTATGTACTATTATTTCGCGGCCAGTTTGCCCTATCTGGAATACGGGGTTTCTTGTGAGATCAGCTTGGATGCTTTTTTAGAAGCGGCCGCACGGCTGCTCCCGGCGGAACGTTACGCGCTGATTGAGCGGGCCTTGGCCGTGGAGTCCGGGGACGTGATGTCGGGCGGCGGGCATCGGGTGATAACCGAATGGCAGGCGTTCATGCAGGCCATGCGTAATGAGTGGGTGATGGCAAGGGCCGCCCAGTTCAAAAAAGACCCAACGCCCTATATCCGCGGGGAGCGTGGCGTGGACGCCGCGATCATTGAGGCCGTATCGCAGGCGCAGAAGGCTGCCGACCCGCTGGAAGGAGAGAAAATCATCGACCGGCTGCGCTGGGCTAAACTCGAAGAGCTAGGGCGGGGCCAATTTTTTAATCTTGATTTTTTGATTGTCTACGCGCTTCAGCTGCAAATCCTCAAGCGGCTGGAACGCATTGATTCGGTGCATGGCGAACATACTTTTAACGAATATTGCTCAACCGTGTCCCGGTTGAGGTGAATCTACGTCAGCACAAGCGGACTTCCCATCTTGAGCGGGGAATGCGCTTGGCAGTCCTGTTTTAAGAAACGGAGGAAAATAGCGTGAGCGGACCCAGAACCGGGCAGGTCATAGGAGTGAACGGGAATATGGTCGCGGTGGCTTTCAGCGACCGCGTGATGCAGAATGAGGTGGCCTATGTGATTGTGGGGGGAGAACGGCTTAAAGCCGAGGTGATTCGGGTTAAAGGCAAACGGGTGGATATGCAGGTGTTCGAAGACACCCAGGATATCCGCGTTCACGACACGGTTGAGTTCAGCGGCGAACTGTTGAGCGTGGAATTAGGCCCGGGCCTCCTGACCCAGGTTTACGACGGGTTGCAGAATCCGCTGCCGGATTTAGCGAAGCAGTTCGGTTTTTTCCTCAAGCGTGGCGCTTACCTCAATGTTTTGGACAATGAGCAGCGTTGGGAATTCACGCCCGCGGTTAAAGTCGGAGACAAAGTGCTGGCCGGGGAGAAGCTCGGGACCGTTCCGGAAAAGATTTTTCAGCACTGGATCATGGTTCCGTTTAATCTGCCCGGCGTACTGGACGTGACCGAGATCGTTGGGAAGGGCGTTTATAAGATGAAAGACACCATTGCCCGGGTCAAAGATAGCCAGGGGAAATCCTATCCGGTCACCATGAAACAGCTCTGGCCGGTGAAAGTGCCGATTACCGCCTATGCGAAGAAAATCAAACCCACCCAGCCGCTGGTGACGCAGATCCGGATTATTGATACGCTGGTTCCGGTCGCGGTCGGCGGTACGTTCTGCACTCCGGGGCCGTTCGGCGCCGGCAAGACCGTTTTACAGCATTTGATCAGCCGGCACGCGGACGTGGATATCGTGGTGGTCGCCGCCTGCGGGGAACGGGCCGGGGAAGTGGTGGAGCTTCTCAAAGAGTTCCCGGAACTGAAAGACCCCAAAACCGGCCAGACCCTGATGGACCGGACCGTTATTATATGCAACACGAGTTCCATGCCCGTGGCCGCCCGGGAGTCCAGCGTGTATACCGCCGTGACTATCGCGGAATATTACCGGCAGATGGGCTTGAATGTCCTGCTTTTGGCTGACTCGACGTCACGCTGGGCCCAGGCCATGCGGGAAATGTCAGGGCGGCTTGAGGAAATCCCCGGCGAAGAAGCCTTCCCGGCGTATCTTGAGACCCGCATCGCCTCTTTTTATGAACGGGCCGGCTTGGTGCAACTACACAATGGGGGCCGGGGCTCGGTCACCATCGGCGGGGCCGTGTCTCCGGCCGGCGGAAATTTTGAAGAACCGGTCACCCAGGCGACTTTGAAGGTGGTGGGCGCGTTTCACGGATTGTCCCGCGACCGCGCCAATGCCCGGCGTTACCCGGCCATCGACCCGCTGGACAGCTGGAGCAAATATGAGAGTTTTATCGACGGGGAAAAAGTCCAGAAAGGCGTCGCTATCCTGCGCAAGGCGAACAATGTGTCCCAGATGATGAAGGTCATCGGTGAAGAAGGGACCACGATTGCAGAGTTCGTGGATTACCTGAAAGGGGAGTTCCTCGACGCGGTTTACCTGCAGCAGAATGCGTTCGACCCGCAGGATGAGGCGACATCCGCCGAGCGGCAGGCGTATGTGTTTGCGGTCATTGAAGGCATCCTGGACCAGCGGTTTGAGTTTTCGGATAAAACCGAAGCCCGGCGTTTTTTCCAGGATTTAAGACAAAAATTTATCAACTGGAATTCAACGGCGTTTCAAGGTGATGAGTTCAAACGGATCGAAGCCGGAATCAAACGCCAACTGTCCGGAGACGAGCGTGTTCCGGCGGCAGAAAAGAATTGAGGGATAGCGCGATGCAAAAGGTTTATAGTCAGATCCTGCAGATCGCAGGCGATGTCATAACCGTGGAAGCCGAGGGCGTGGCCTACCGGGAGCTCGCTGAAATCCAGACGCGCATGGGGATGTCGCTGGCCCAGGTGATCCGGCTGGACGGCAATAAAGTGTCGCTGCAGGTGCTGGCCGGCAGCCGCGGGCTTTCGACGGACGATAAAGTGCGGTTTTTGAAACACCCCATGAGGGTGTCCTTTTCAGACAATCTCCTGGGCCGTATCTTTAACGGCAGCGGCGAGCCGCGTGACGGAGGCCCTTCTCTGGATGAGAACATGATTAATATCGGGGGGCCTTCGGTCAACCCGTCCAAGCGCATCGTGCCGCGCAACATGATCCGCACCGGTATTCCGATGATTGATATTTTTAACAGTTTGGTTGAATCGCAGAAACTGCCGATTTTTTCCGTCGCCGGGGAGCCGTATAACCCGCTTTTGGCGCGGATCGCCCTGCAGGCGGAAGTCGACTTGATCGTGCTCGGCGGTATGGGGCTGAAATATGATGATTTCCTTTTCTTTCAGGAAACGCTGGGGGCGCACGGGTCGCTGTCCCGCTCGGTGATGTTTATTCACACAGCCGCTGACCCGACGGTGGAATGCCTTCTGGTGCCGGACATGAGTCTGGCGGTGGCCGAGCAGTTCGCCTTGGCCGGGAAACGGGTTCTGGTCCTTTTGACGGATATGACCAATTTCGCCGACGCGTTAAAAGAAGTTTCGATCACCATGGAGCAGATACCGTCCAACCGCGGGTATCCGGGCGATTTGTACAGCCAGCTGGCGGCCCGGTATGAAAAAGCCGTGGACTTTGATACCGCCGGATCGATCACCGTTTTGGCCGTCACGACCATGCCGGGAGATGACGTGACCCACCCGGTGCCGGATAATACCGGCTATATCACCGAAGGGCAGTTTTATCTGAAAAACGGCCGCATTGAACCTTTTGGCAGTTTGAGCCGCCTGAAGCAGCAGGTCAATGGCCGCACGCGCGACGACCACCGCACGATCATGGACCGGATGATCCAGTTGTTCGCCGATTACCGTGCGACCCTCGAGAAAAAGTCGATGGGCTTTGAAATGAGCCCCTGGGACGAAAAGCTTTTAAAATATGGACAGCGCTTTGAAAGGGAATTAATGGACTTAAGCGTGAATATCCCTCTGGAGGAAGCGCTGGATTTGGGGTGGCGCATTTTGGCGGATATCTTTGCGCCGGCGGAAACCGGCATCAAAGAATCGTTGTTAAAGAAGTTTTGGCCCAAACCCGCGGCGGTGTCGGCGTCTTAATCTGACCGAGACGAAAACTCCGGCGGCGATTTTAAGGCATTTGATATATGGGGAAAATCAAGCTCACAAAAGGCGAGTTAAAACGCCAGCGCGACAGTCTCAAGCAGTTTCAGCATTATTTGCCGACCCTGCAGCTTAAGAAGCAGCAGTTGCAGATGAAAATACTGGAAGCCCGCCGGGCGCTGCAGGACAAAGAAGCGTTTTTATCCGAACAACGGCAGGCGATAACCCGTTGGGTCGGGCTTTTGGCGGATCCGATGTTGCAAAGTCTGGATTTTAAGGCGTGGCTCATCCCTGACCCGGAGGATGTCATCATCGAAGCGCTTAACATCGCCGGAGCGGATGTGCCGGTGTTTCAGGATATCCGCTTTAAAGCTGCGGATTATGATTTGTACCTGACGCCGTTCTGGGTTGACCAGGGGTTAGCGGCGATGCGGCGGTTCGTCCGTGATTTGGTGGAAGCCGCGGTCATCCGGCAACAGATTAAGATCCTGCAAAGAGAATTGCGCGTGACGACCCAGCGGGTGAATTTGTTTGAAAAAGTGAAGATCCCGGAATGCCTGGAGAATATCCGGGTGATCCGGATTTACCTCGGCGACCAGCAGGCAAACGCCGTAGGGATCAGCAAGGTCGCTAAGAAGAAAATTGAAATCATGGCCCAGGTTGAGGCCGTGGCGTAGAAATTTTAAGGAAACAGCATGATCGTGCCGATGAAAAAAGTATTTCTCCTTGTCCAGGACAAAGATCTGGAGCCTGCCTTGCTCCGCTTAAGGGACATGGGCGTGCTGCACGTCGAGCACATACGGCCGCCCGCCGGCGAGGATTTGAACAAACTCAAAGAAGAAATCAAACTCTTAGAGCAGGTGATCCTTTACCTGACGCATGAACACAAGAATCCTGCCCAGGTTCCGGCCGCGGATTGGGAAGAAACGGCCGACGTTATTTTGGGGCTGGCCGCCTTGAGAGACGGAGACAAAGAGGGCGTCGCCAGACGCCAGGTGCAGATCGTCGAATGGGAACCGTGGGGTGATTTCAGCCTGGAGGATATCGCACTTCTTCGCGACAAGGGTATAAAAGTGGAACTGGTCGAAGTTCCGGAGAAAGAAATCCCGGCCGCGCCCGAAGGGATTATCCTGGAGCGGATTTTTACGAGACGCGGGGTCGCCCGGTGCCTGGCGTTGTCATACAAAGACGGCGAAATCCCTTATAAAATATTGCCGCTTCCATATCAACGGTTAAGCCAGCTTAAAGAGGAACAACAAAGGTTGCGTAAGCGGATGGAAGAATCGCATCAGAAGCTTTTGGATGACAGCAAATATTTGGATTATTTTCAAAAGCTCCTCGCGCGGAAAAATGAACAGCATACGTTTCAAAGCGTGAAAGAAGGCAGCGCGAGCGAGGCGCAGATCAGTTATGTGAAAGGATTTTGCCCGGCGGACAGGATCGGACAACTGGAAGCGGTGGCGAAGGAGGGGGTCTGGGGGCTGTCCTTTGAAGACCCGGGAGATGGGGACCAGGTCCCCACCCTGCTGCGCAATCCGGCGTGGGTGCGGCTGGTCAACCCGCTGTTTGATTTTATGAACATTATACCCGGCTACCGTGAGGCGGATGTCAGCCTGTGTTTTTTATTGTTTTTTTCGGTATTCTTTGGGATTCTCATCGGCGACGCGGGGTATGGGTTGACCTTCCTGGGATTGACGCTTTGGGCGAGAAAGAAAGCCGGCCCCCAAGCGGACCAGACGCCGTTTGAATTGATGATCATTTTAAGTGTTTGTACCGTGATCTGGGGGGCATTGACCGGAACGTTTTTTGGGCAGACATTGTTCGGGAAATTTGTCCGGCCGTTATGGCCGTGGGTGACGAATGATATCAATATGCAGCGGGTGTGTTTTATGATCGGGATTACGCATTTGACGATCGCCCATGTGTGGCGCGGGATACGCAAATGGCCTGCGCTGACGGCCTGGTCGGAAATTGGCTGGCTGTCTTTGTTGTGGGGGTCATATTTCCTGGCGGGCAACATGCTGTTCAACCGGCCGCTGCCAGGTTTTGTTAGGTATCTTTTTTATCTCGGCCCGGTGATGGTCGTTCTGTTCAATCAGCCAGAGAAGAATTTTTTAAAACGCGTCGGCTTGGGGCTCGGCGACCTTTTCCTGACGGTCATGAGCATGTTCGTTGACCTCCTTTCGTATATCCGTCTTTTCGCCGTTGGCATGGCCGGCCTTTTATTGGCAGATTCTTTTAACCAGATGTTTTCGCCGTTTACGTCCTCAAATTTTATTGCCGGGTTAATCTCGGCGGTTGTTTTGGTCGTGATGCATGTGCTGAATATGACGCTTAGTATCATCGCGGTTTTAGTGCACGGGCTTCGGTTGAATATTTTTGAGTTCTCGTCTCATTTAGGCATCGAATGGAGCGGCGGTAAATACAGTCCATTAAGGCGAACGGAAAGTTAACCAAAGATTCATATAAAAAGGAGAAAAATTTATGGACGCTGGAATACTCATGCAGTTTAAAGATTTGGCTTTGGGCGCCGTTTTGGGGTTGTCCGCGACCGGTTCGGCCGTGGGGATCGGGTATTCCGGTCAGGCGGCTGTCGGCGCCTGGAAGAAAGGGTATCTGCGGAACAAACCTGTATCCATGGCTTCGCTTTTGGTCTGTATCAGCGCGCCGATTACGCAAACTTTTTACGGAATGATTTTAATGACCCAGATGCAGCCCTTGACCGATAAAGGTTTTTTGGTGTGGTTCCTAGGCATTTTTTCCGGCGTGGCCATCGGCACCAGCGCCATGTTTCAGGGGAAGATCGGGGCTGCTGCGGCCGATGCCTTGGGGGAGAGCGAAAAGGGATTCGGTAATTATCTGATCGCCCTGGGGATCATCGAATCGGTAGCGATTTTTGTGATGGTTTTTACTTTGATTGTCCTGCGCAAGGTGGCGGGTTGAGATTTTAACCATGAAATGTTCCTGGGCGATTAGCTCAGCTGGTTAGAGCGTCCGGCTTACATCCGGGAGGTCGAGGGTTCAAGTCCTTCATCGCCCACCAAAATTTTTTCTTTACAAAAGAGTGTTTACATAATACACTTATAGTTTCCCAGAAAGATTTTGGGCCCGTGGTGTAGCTTGGTTAACATATCTGACTGTCGATCAGAAGATCGCGAGTTCAAATCTCGTCGGGCCCGCCATTTAAGTTCCCGTCGTTGGGTGATGGGAGATAAGGAATCCCCCGAGCAACGTTGTTATTCGGGGGATTTTTTATATCCCCACGTCGCAAACGGTTACGCGATAATTCGCCGATATAGTTTTGCCTCCCTGCGGGAATTTTTTTAAAATTGGGGCAGGTCAGATGGCGTTCGGAAGAAATATTAGATGGACTTATGATAGAAAGAGGGATAAAATATTTTTTACTCTTTTAATAATATAAGGGATGTCAAAAAGGAGATGATTCTATGAAAAATATCATGTTTGTGTTGTTGGTGAGTTTCGGGGTTTTTGTTTGGGGATGCGGGCAGCAACAGAACCAAGCCCAGACCGATCCGCAGGGATCCCAGGGCGCGGGACAACGGTTGCAAGACGTTAAAAACGTTACCAGCGAAATGACTCAGAAAGCGCAGGAACTTTTAACCCAGGCCAGACAATATTTAGATCAAGGGAAATTTGACCAGGCTATTTCCTTGGCCCAAGATGTTTTAAGTTTTGATCCCAAGAATATCGACGCCGCCCAAATCATCGAAACCGCTAAGGCGAAACTCAAGGCCTTGGCTGAGCAGAAGGCCGGAGAAGTACAATCAGGTTTAATGGATAAATTAGGCACGATGGGGCAGTAAGAAAATGAGCGAGTCATTTTTTAATTTTATAACGGGAGAGAAGCCATGAAAATTGTTAAACTTATATGTGCGTTCCTGTTACCGCCGCTTGCTGCGTTTCTTCAGGTTGGCCTCACAACTCACTTTTGGATTAACTTAGTTTTGAGCTTGCTAGGATTGGTCCCGGGAATCGTCCATGCTTTTTGGCTAGTCTTGACGGACAAAAAGTAACTACTATATAAGGAGGATTGGGTGATGAGTCGAAGAATTCTAGGGATTGTGCTTTTGCTTGGACTATTTTCTCCGGGATGCCAATCTCTGTATAACACAACGATGGAGAAAGTTTTTGGCTATGAGAAGCGGCATTTGCTCACAAAATCAGTTGAAACATTGCGCAAGGATCAACAAAAGGCGCAGGAGGAATTCAAGGACGCGATCACCCAGATCAAAGAGCTCTATGGTTTTGAGGGAGGGAAATTGGAAGCCACCTACAACCGGCTTAAAAGCGCTTATGAAGATGCTCAATCCCAGGCCGAGGTGGTGGGCAAACGGATTGAGAATATGGAAGGCATCGCCAAGTCCATGTTTTCGGAATGGGAAAGAGAGATTAAACAATTCACGAACCCGACCTTTGCCGCGGATAGTAAACGCCAGCTTGCTGAAACTAAAACTCGATACGCTCAACTTTCTAAATCGGTGCGCGCCTCTGAGCAGTCGATGCAGCCGGTTCTCAAGCAGCTTAACGACTATGTTTTGTACCTCAAGCATAATTTAAACGCCGCGTCCATCGGTTCGCTTAAAGGCGAGGCCGGCAGCATTCAAACCCAGATCGAGCAACTGATTCAGCGCATGAATGATTCCATTGCCGAAGCCGATGCCTTTATTCAGAGTATGCCTAAGGAATAGATCTTGCTGATGACATGTTTTAAAGGGAGAAAATAAGGAAGGTTTTTTAACCATAAATCAACCGATGCTGATAGCCAAAAATTCAAAAGGTATGGAATTTTGTTTGCTTCCCCGCATGGCAAATCGCCATGGCTTGGTGGCGGGCGCAACCGGAACCGGGAAAACAGTGACTTTGCAAAGAATGGCCGAGTCTCTCAGTAAAAACGGTGTCCCGGTTTTTTTGGCAGATGTCAAGGGCGACCTCTCCGGAATCAGCCAAAAGGGTTCCGAGAATCCCAAAATCATTGAGCGCGTCAACCTGATTCATCTCACCGCGCATAGTTCTCAGGATTTCCCTGTGGCCTTTTGGGATGTTTTTGGTAAAAGCGGACACCCTATCCGGGCTACGGTTTCCGATATGGGGCCGCTTTTGATGGGACGGCTTTTTAATTTGAATGACGTGCAGGCCGGAGTTTTGACCCTCATTTTTAAAATCGCTGATGATAATGGGCTGTTGCTTCTGGACCTCAAAGATCTGCGGGCCATGGTTCAATATGTCGGTGATCATGCTTCACAGTTTACCACCCAATACGGGAATATTTCCAAAGCATCGGTTGGTGCTATTCAGCGCGGATTGTTGGAACTTGAGACGCAAGGCGGAGATCAATTCTTCGGCGAGCCGATGCTGAATATTTTTGATTTGATTCAAAGGCATTCGGACGGCCGCGGCATCATTAATATTTTGGCGGCAGATCAATTGATCCTGCGGCCAAAAATTTATGCCACTTTTCTTCTATGGCTTTTGGCAGAACTTTTTGAGTGCTTGCCCGAAGTCGGCGACCTGGACAAACCTAAGATGGTTTTCTTTTTTGACGAAGCGCATCTGTTGTTTGAAGATGTTCCCAAAGCGCTTTTTGAGAAGATTGAACAAGTCGTGCGACTGATTCGCTCCAAAGGAGTCGGTGTTTATTTCGTGACACAGAACCCCAAGGATGTCCCAGCCAAAGTGCTGGCCCAACTGGGCAACCGCGTACAGCATGCGTTGCGTGCGTTTACACCGCAGGAGCAGAAGGCTGTTAAAATTATGGCGCAGACGTTCCGTCCCAATCCCCAGCTTGATATCGAAAAAGTGATCACCGAATTGGGTGTCGGCGAAGCCCTGGTTTCTTTTTTGGAAGAAAACGGTACCCCGGCCATTGTTGACCGGGCCTTTGTTTGTCCGCCCGAGAGTCGTGTGGGGGCCGTTACCTCCGAGGAGCGCCAGAGGATTATTCAAAATTCGATTCATTTTGGCAATTATGAAAAGGCCGTGGATCGCGAATCAGCTTTTGAAGTGATAAAAAAACGGACCGAAGGAAGATTAGCGCAGGTTCAGCCGAAAAGCCAACAACAGCCAACGTATCAACAACCCCAACCTCGTTACCAAAAGCCGGTCGTCCGCCGTCGAAGCCCAGGACGGCCGCGGGACAGCTTGGGCGAAGCCTTGGCGAAAAGCGCTGCGCGCTCCATCGGCAGTTCTCTCGGCCGGCAGATCATCCGAGGGGTTTTAGGGTCCATTCTAGGAAGAAGGAAATAATCTCTGCCGTTATGCCTGTATAAAACGGGCATGTTTTTAAACAGGCGTTTCTTTGGCATGATTATAATATACTATGGCCGTTCTTGGCGATAATCGGCAGGAGACGATTTATAACGGAACGGATCTCATCGCCGCTCAATATAAAAAGCCCCTTTAAAAAGGGGCTTTTTATTTGGAAAAGGCCCACAGCTTGCCTTGTTCTCTGCGCCAGCGGAGACAAGAAGCTCGGGGCCCCATCGCCGGCGCATCGGGAATTTTCTGTAAACATGAAAGAGTATGACGTCACAAAATAATCATGACAGGAGATACTTAATAAAAATTGAAAAAGCAGGAACGAGCATGCCTCAAGGCCGCATCCTTATTGTCGAGGAGGCCCCCCACACATTTTAAAATGGGTTCAATACAGTTTTGAAAAGGCGGATCTCGTTTGCACAGTCACGATAACGGGAGAAGACGCGCTAAACATCGTCAATAAGGATCCCGTTGATTTGATTGTTTTGCATCTTATGCTTCCGAAAATGGATGGGATTGAGGCCTGCCGGCTGATAAAACAGGATAAAAAATTAGCCGCTATCCCTGTCATGATCCTGACCGCCCCAGGGGAGGATCATGACTGTGTCGTCGGATGAGAGCTGGCGGCGGATAATTATGCCGTTAAGCCGCCCTTTTAGTCCCAGGGAGCGGGTGTTGCGTGCGCAAGCCCTTTTAAGGCGGGGAAAGCCCGGTAAAGAAAACGTTAAGGAAATTCCCGCCGGGGGGACCTTGTTTAGGATATCTCCCGCCACAGGGTAACGGTGGATAAAAAGGAAGCGATATTGTCCCCGAGGGAATTTAAGCTTTTGTCCATTCTTGGGGAGAGGAAAGGCCGTGTTCAATTGATATTTTTAAAATAGGTGTAATTTCCTTGCGGTGTTCTTCGCTTTTTTCTCCAGGAATATTGGCGTTTTTGAACTTTATTATTCCGGGATATTTTATTAAAATAGTTTAACCGTGTTGGGATGGCGATACAAGGGGTTTGCCCGAATGGCTTTAAAATATAAAAATGTCGTTCCGTGGGGAAGGAATTTTGAGGAGTATAGAAGGATGTTTGATTTGCGCGAGAACGAGCTGACATTAAGGATACTGGGGTGTGGAGACGGGCCCGCCAGTTTTAACTGGGAATGCAATCAGAAAGGCGGCCGGGTCATTTCGGTTGACCCGCTTTATAATCTGACGAGACAGGAGATCCAGTCCCGGATTCAGGAAACCTATAAAGACGTCATGGCGCAAACAGAACGGGATAAGGACAAGTTTAAATGGGACAGCATCAAATCGGTAGCGGCCCTCGGGGAAGTCAGGATGAAGGCGATGAGCGCCTTTTTGGATTCCTATGAGGAGGGTAAAATCAAAGGACGCTACATTCCGGCGGCCCTGCCGGACCTCCCGTTTCCCAACGACGCATTCGATCTTTCTTTGTGCTCCCATTTCCTGTTTTTGTACACGGAGCAGCTTTCATATGAATTTCATGTGAAGGCCATCAAGGAAATGTTGCGGGTTTCAAGAGAGGCGAGGTTTTTTCCGCTTCTGGATTTGAATGCCGGGAGATCGCCGTATATCTCCAAAATCCTTTTGGAATTTCAGGCCGAATGTTTAGAAATCAGGAAAGTCGCCTATGAATTCCAGATCGGCGGCAATGAACTCCTGATCATAAAAAAGACGGGGCGCGGCGGGTGAATTGGCCCGGGGTCCCGTGAAACCTTAAGGAGACATGACATGAAAATCAGCCTGGCCCCGATGTCCCGGGATGACCGTGAATCGGTTGTTGATATCTTTAATTATTATGTTGAGAACAGCTTCTCGGCCTATCCGGAAAAAAAAGTGCCGTATGAATTTTTTGATACTCTTTGGGCCATGTGCCAGGGGTACCCCACGGTGACCGCAAGGGATGAGAGGGGAGAGGTGATCGGGTTTGCCCTGCTTCGGCCGTATAACCTTATGCCGGCTTTTTCCAGGACGGCCGAAATCACGTATTTTGTTAAGCCGGGTTTTACGGGGCAGGGGATTGGCCGGATGTTCTTAGATTATCTGATTGAGGGGGGCAGAAAGAAAGGCCTCGCCCATATCCTGGCCGGCATAGCTTCCTTAAATGAAGGCAGCTTGAGGTTCCACCGGAAGAATGGTTTTGTGGAGTGCGGCCGTTTTGTCAATATCGGCCAGAAGCAAGACAAGCTTTTCGATGTTGTTTATTATCAGTTAACGCTTTAAGGCTTGTTGTCGCGGCGGCCTGCGCGGGGCCGGGGAGGTTGCGATGGCGTATGTGGAGTTGGTCAGAACGTTTAACCAGGGTGACATCGCCTTGATCAAGTCGTTGCTTTTGGCCGAGGGGATAGAATACTATTTGCAGGGCGAAGATTTTAACCTGGTGCGTCCGCTGGCTGTCCCTCCGGTGTTTATGGTCAGGGAAGAGCAATATCAGGACGCGCGGGAAATTATTCAGGGTCTCAATATTTCACTCGGCTCTAAGACAACCAAAGAATGCAGCCCGGATGAGACAGATAAGATCAGGTAGCGCGTCATGGCCGTCCGGGACACAGATGAAAATATGCCCGTGATCCCTCCATCAAAAGTTTCGAGCTTCTCCACCCTGGTCCGCACTCTGTCTCATGATTTTTAGGCCTGGCGGTGGTTCTCTTGTCTTTTGGCGCAGCCTCCGGTTAAAGCCGCTCTGGTTTCAGAAAAAGATATGCGGGCGCAACACCGGGTTCTCGCCCGCATTGAAAAGCAGGAACTTCTGTCTGCGGCGCTTTTTTTGTTGGCCTTGGCCGGGATGCTGACCCCTTACCGTATGTTTCCCGCCTCCGGCCCCGGCCAGCCCGGTGGGCCTGAATTTGAAAGAGGCGTATTTCCGTCGGATTATTAAAATAGCCATGAGAAGTAAGACCGGGATATCAAGCCATAATCCGACCAACAGCAGGGGGCCCTATACGTTATCGTATATAAAGAAGAAAACAGTTGTTTTTATGACCTGCAGAACCAGGCAGGCCAGAAGCTCCGTATGTTGCGCCCAAAGCGGCCCAGGGTTACGCAGTATTCTTCTCCGGAAGACAATTCCACCAGGGCTCCGTAAATTCCGCTATAAATAAGGAATTTGAAAAGATATATGGGCGCGGCCAGCAGGATTCCGTAGCTTCGAAGGCGGAGGGGTTGCGTGTAAATTCCCAAAATATTTTCCTCGCATAAATAGATAAGGATGACCGAGGAGAGGTAGGTGTTCAGGATGTGAAAGGAGGATTGAAGGATAGGGCGTGTTTTATTCATGAATCATCAGGGCTGATGCCGGTTGAATTGATATGGAAAAAATTCCTTTTCATTATCGTATATCAGGGTAAAAAAAAAGAATTTTGTGCCTTGCCAACAAATCGGCCGGAAACGGCACGGTATCTTGCTAAAAAGTTCAAAAGATTTTCCCGGGACGCGGTATAATAGCACGGTGTAGCCAGGGCCAGGAACAGCGCGGGACCTGGATTACGGTGTTTTATCCGCCTTTGCAGAAGACCTCGGGCCTGCCCGTGGATGAGTGCGAGAGGTTAACAAGGCCTTCTGCTTCGGGGATGTCCGCTTGTGTGTTAAGACGTCAGATGATTTCGCGAAGCGGATTGTTCCTGGGCCCCACGCTCATGGGCGCGGGGCTTCCTAAGACAGGGGGATGTTATGGATAATGCCGGACAGATACTTCGGGATATCTTTATAGCCGTTGTGGTGGCCGGGTTTATTTTGTGGCGGTTGGTCAGGCCGTATCTTATCTGTAAGAGTGTTTTGGCAGGGCGGACCGGACGGATAGGCGCGAAATATGTCCTGTTCGAGGGTGTGCTGTTTACTGTGGCCGGTGCCTTTTTTTTGATTCGGTCTTTGCGTCCGCTGTCTAACGTGACTGCTACTGTCGTGTGCGGGGCCCTTGTCCTGGCCGGCCTTTGGTATATTTTTAACGCGGTCAGGGTGTTGGCCGTCCCAAACAGAGGCCGGCCTTGTGATAACCCGCGAAAGGGCGGCCAGCTTACGGAATAAAGCACCGTTTTCAATGGATGTCAATCAACAAAACGTTAGGTGGGGTATGATGAAAGCGTTACGGATCATCGTGCTGTGGGCTTCCCTGGCTGTCTGGGCCGGCGGGGCGGTATTCGCGGATGAACTGATGGATTCCGCGGAAGCTTTTTTTAAAAGTTATGTGGATGGCGGGAATCAGGCGAGCGCCTCTGTTGTCAATTATTTCGCTGACGACGCCCGGATTATCGCGGTGAGGCATCTACCGGAGGGCGGGACGGTCCGGATAGAAACAACCGGAGAGAAACATAAAAAAATGCTGCGGAAAACACGCCTCCGAGCCCGGGCCAGTAAAATTTCGATGCAGGCGTTGACGACATTTTCGGATATCGCCTATGATCTGGAGGACGGGTGTGTCAGGGTCACGGCGGTGAGGCATGTTTCTCCGAGGCAAACGACGACCCCGTATTCTCTTTTGATCTGCAGGAAAGACGACAAGGATTGGTGTATTAAAGAAGAAATAATAGAGCTTAAACAAATTCCGGACGTACCCCCTGCCGTTGAGCCCTAGCGCCGGCCTCCGGGAAAATACAGGGCGGGCTCGGCTTGGCTGCGGCCGTGTTTTTCATCGGCGCCGGTGGAAAGTTGTTGAGGCGGTTGTCCGCAAGGGAGAGGATGAAAAAAAGTTTACAGCAGCGTATTGAAGACGCGGTCCGCGAAGAGATCCAGATCGTGGCGTATGACCCGTCCTGGCCCGGGCAGTTCGCGGAAGAAGAGGCGTTCTTGCGGTCCCGGCTGCCGGAGGGCATGGTCGTCCGTATAGAGCATTTCGGCAGCACGGCGGTTCCGGGGCTGGCGGCGAAACCAGTGATTGACATATTGGCCGAAGTCCGAAGTTTGGATGAGGCGCGGGTTTGTATCGCCCCTATTTTGGAATCGGAGGGGTATGAGTATTTCTGGCGGCCCGAGTTTGAAGGCCCGCCGTATTACGCGTGGTTCATTAAGCGCAATGCGTCCGGGACAAGAACGCATCATATTCATATGGTGGAAGCGGATTCCCGCCTTTGGATCAGACTTTATTTCCGGGATTATCTGCGGGAATTTCCCGGGGAAGCACAACGGTATTCCGCTCTTAAGCGCGCCTTGGCCGCGCAATTTCCCGGCGATCGGGTTGGGTACACGCGTGGCAAAAGCGAGTATATCAATTCGGTCACACGGAAGGCCCAGAGCTATTATTCTGAGAAGTAAAGCCGTGGGGTGGGCCCGTCAAACCCGGGCGGGCGTTGACAATCAGGGAAAAAATATTTATATTATAAAAACTGTCTTTTAATCATCACGAAGAAGACTGCTTTTCAAGGAGTGTACCCGCATGAGGATAAGATTTTCTCAAAGAGTTTTGTATTGGGGGGTTGTTTTATTTTTCGCCGCAGCAGGGCTGTTGGCGGCCCCCGCGGTTTTCGCCCGAGATAAGGAGATATGCTGGGGTGGAGCCGGATTTAATCCGAAAATAAAAAATTCCTGCCGGTTTGTGGCATACATTTATAAACCGGAGATGCAGGTCAGGATCCGGCTGGACACCTATGAAACGTTCGAGGACGTCGCAGCGTTGCGTCTTATTCCTCCACAAGGGCGGGAATGTGTCTCTAAACAATGCAAACGAATGTCACGGCACATCTACTCACCCTGGGAATGTTCTTTCCCGGCTGCCGATTTTATAAAATTATCGGGTTTGGGGATACTCATCGCGGAAAATCAATACGGGCAGAATTTACTTACGGATGAAATAGATTTTGATGAGATCAGGACTTTGTTCCGCGTGGAAAGCAAGAAAGAAGGAGACGAGGATCCCCAAGGCGAGTGAGCCCAAGCGAACGAGTCGAAGGATGCTGGTTGAATACCCCGGAATTTGCCCTGGGGTCATGCCGTTGATTTTTTAATATTAATATGAATTTTATTATGAATGGAACCAGCTTGAGGTTTGTTTTATTCTGCGCGGGGGCGCTGTGCTTCAGCGGGTGTGCGGTTATGAAAGCGACAGGCAAAGCGGCTCAGGTGCTTGGAAAAACCGGTTATCACACGGCCCGTGTGGCGGGGAAGACAGTGGTGACGGTCGGTAAAGCCACGGGCGGGGCGGCGAAAACGGTTGTGCATATCACGCGCGGAACCCAGGTTGTCCCTTTGGAAAAACGGGGAGGGCTGATTGCGGAAGTCACCGTGAACAAAAGAACCAAGGCAAAATTTCTTGTGGATACCGGAGCGGAACAGATGCAAATTTCTCAATCCTTGGCCAGGCGGCTAAAATTGGATTTGCGCAACGCCGAAGAGGTTCCTGTCCGCGTGGCCGGGGGAACCGTGGTGTCGGCGCGGGCCGTGATGCTTAAAGAGGTGAGGATCGGACGGGCCCGCGTGGAAAATGTGCGGGCGGTTATTATCAGTCGCGAAGGAGCCATGGATTATGACGGCCTTTTAGGGATGTCTTTCTTGAGTCATTTTAATTTTCAGGTGGATACCGCGAACGCCAGGCTTATCCTTAGAAAAAGGCTCTGAAGGCCCGGCGACCTAGTAAGAGTTTACGTTTTTATTTTTCATTCAATCCCGCGTTTTTTAGCGCGGGATTTTTTATTCAATGAGCATTTAATTTACACGACCAACGGGAGTGTCAATTAGAGATGCGAATTGATCCTTCAGGCGAGTGAGCCCAAGCGAACGAGCCGAAGGATGCTGTTTTTAATAGACGACCAACGGGAGTGTCAATTAGAGATGCGAATTGATCCTTCAGGCGAGTGAGCCCAAGCGAACGAGCCGAAGGATGCTGTTTTTAATAGACGACCAACGGGAGTGTCAATTAGAGATGCGAATTGATCCTTCAGGGGAGTGAGCCCAGGCGAACGAGCCGAAGGATGCTGTTTTTAATACACGACCAACGGGAGTGTCAATTAGAGATGCGAATTGATCCTTCAGGGGAGCGAGCCCAGAGCTTGCTCTGGGATTTATACCTTTGATTTTAGTTCTCCCTACTTATAAGTGTGTGCCGGGAGGTGTTTTTTACCCGGTCCGGTTATCGTGTAACTTTTTGCAGACAAGTCCGTTTATATTCATGACAGCCCTGAATCCGGCCTGCGGCGGCTGAGGAAAAGGCGCTGAAGCAATATTCAGCGGAAATTTGATTAAACAGGGCCTCTCACGATAGGAAAACGCAAAGGAGGCGGTTATGCACGGCAGATTTTGGGGAGTGGTGGCAGCAGGGGTGTTGGGGATGAGCGTGTTGTGCGCCGGGCCGGCGCGGGCGGAGCATCCGGATGACAGCCAGCGCTTTATACAGTATCTGGATGTGGGAGAGCCGGTGTATTTTAATAATTTGACGGTTATCCCGGTCTATGCCCAACGGGGGGAAGCCCGCCGGGCGTATACGACGCTGGATGATGCGTTGGCCAACGGCTGGCTTGCTATTTCAGAAGTCTCGGGGGGGCATGTCCCGCAGGTCGAATTGAATAATTATTCCAAACAGGCTATTTATATCATGGGCGGGGAGGTTATTTCCGGCGGAAAACAGGACCGTATTTTCGGGCGCGAGGTTCTGCTGTCCCCGGGCGCGCGGCATGTGGTGGTGCCGGTGTATTGCGTTGAACAAAACCGCTGGCAGTATGAAACCGACACCTTTTACAGCAAACAAAACCTGGGGACATGGAATTTAAGGGCAACCGCCCAAAGGGCGCCGGAAGGAGCCCAGGCAGAGATCTGGGGAGATATTTCCGCGGCGCACCGTGATATGGGCGTGCGGTCCCGCACGATGGCGTATCAGGAAGCCTATGAGCAGAAAGGCGTAAAAGAGAAAGTCTTGGAGCATGAGCGGTATTTCCAGCGCATCCCGAGCCTGCGGAAGGATACGATTGGCGTCGTGGTCGGCGTGGGGGGGCGGGTTGTGAGCGTGGACCTTTTTAGCAGTCCTTCGGTATTTCAGTCCCTTTGGCCCAAGATTCTGAAATCATCGGCCCTGGCCGCGGTGAGCGGAGTTGGGGCAGGATCTGTCACTCAGGATGACGCGGCCTGGTTTATCCGCCGATTATATGATATGCGCTATCAAAGAAAGGCGGCGGTCGACTTGGGCGTAGAATTTTCCGCCTACGAAAGCGTGAACGTAAATGCCCTGGTGTATAAGAGCGAGGTTGTTCATCTGTCGGCTTTTTCTCAGGAAAGGACCTGGAGCTCGACCCCTTTTCCTCCGGACACGGAACGCCGTATCCCGGTTATGCGCCGTTAGTCTTTGTTTTTGGAAAATTTTTTGCCGCCTCCAGCCGCAATCCGGAGGCGGCCTTTTTGTGTCTTGGGTGCGAATTGATCCTTCCGGGGAGTGAGCTAAAGCGAACGAGTCGCAGGATATTGATTTCATGCCCGGCAGCTTGCTGCGGTTCAGTGAGTCCAGAGCTGTCTCTGGGGTTTATACCTTTTATTCAATGAGCATTTAGTTTACACGACTGAAGGGAGTGTAAACTAGAAATGCGAATTGATCCTGAGGCGAGAGAGCTAAAGCGAACGAGTCGCAGGATATTGATTTCATGCCTGGCAGCTTGCTGCGGTTCAGTGAGTCCAGAGCTGTCTCTGGGGTTTATACCTTTTATTAGTTTCGTGAGGCCAGGGATTTATGATATACTACCTCCACCATCGGATATTTAACTGGCATAATCATGTCGTCCTCAATTCTGTTAAAAAATTGTCGCCGTCTTTTTATTCTGGCGCTGATTCTTTTTTCCCTCTCGGAGGCCATCGCTGTTTTTGGGGGGGCCGTTCTGATGGTGCGGCGCTTCAAGGCGGCGGGATGGAATTATGAAGAAAGGCGGCGCGATTTTAAGGACGCCGCTCCCTTGATGGACCTGCGGGCCATCCTCCCGGACGGGGCGGTTGTCCAGCCGCCGCTAAACGGGAACAGGATCACTTTCGTGGCGGCCCGGTATATCCTTTATCCCGTCCCGGTGCTGGAGGAGGGAAAGTATCTTATTGATTTTAAAGGTGATGTTGTTTTTCCCCTGGAAGGCCACATCGTTTCGTTTCCCGATCACGCATGGGCCTATGCGCCTCCCGGATCCTCTTTTCTCCAGGCCCGCGGCCCGGCCCGGGCCTTCTCCGTATTTCAAGCGGCGTCCTGGAGTTTGATTTTTATTTTGTTTCAATGGTTACTCGGGGCCGCGTTCCTAGATATGTTCGGGTTCCCCCCATGCCGGCAGACACTTTTGTTTTATCCGGGCTTGAGTTACCTGACCGGCTATTTGTTTTTTACCGTGTCCTTGTGGTTGTTTTATCTGGCCGCCCGGGGGGAGTTCGTGTTCGACCTTTTGCTTGTCAGCGGCGTTGCCCTGGCAGGGACAGTATTTATTATGCACCGGGGGATTATTCCTAAGGTCATGAAGAGGCTCGTTTCTGGCTGCCATGCGGCGGGCTGTTGTCCGGCCCCCCGAACGCTGTGGCCCGGGGTGCTGCTCGGGGCCGTGACCGCCTGTATTATTTCAATGACCATTTCAACTCCGGTGATAGACTGGGACGGGATGTCACATTGGATTTTAAAAGCCAAGATCATCGCGCATCAGAATCAGATGGATTTTTCTTTCACGCATAATAATTACTATCCGTTGCTGTGGCCGCTTAATATCGCGGCACAATTCGTGGTTTCCGGCGGGCTGTATGACGCGCTGGCCCAATGGACGTCCGCCGCCCTTTTTTTTGTTTTTGCCGGGGCGCTGGTCAACGCGTTGGAGAGCCTGTCCGCCGGTAAAAGGGCGGCCCGGCTCATGACGGCGTTGTTTGTGGTGTTGAGCTTCCGGGTTCCGCTGGGAGACGGACAGTGGTTTTATAATTACAGGCAGGCCAACGCCGAAAATCTTTTTCTGGCGTTCCTGGCCGGACTGCTGTTGATGATGATCCGCTGGTTCAATTCCAGGGAAACCCGGTATCTCGCCATGGCGGTTGTGCTGGGAACAGGGCTGGTGTTAACGAAGCTGGAGGGTGCGGTGGCTGTCGCCGCGGCCATGGTGCCTGTGTGGGGATTAAGCCGGCGGCTGAAAATTACCCGTAAGGAATTTTGTCTTTTTATGCTGTTGACCTTGAGTATGGCTCTGCCGTTACTCTGGATCCTGTGGGTCAACGGCCATGGGTATGGGGAGTCCATGCTGCATGTCCGTTCCGGCCTGACCTGGGGAAAAATGATGCTTCTCACCCAGCGGATCAGCGGTTATGTTTTTCAGGATGTTTTTATTGTCCTCGGCCTGCTGGCGGCCGGCATCGCGCTTGTTTCATCGGTGAGAAAGCCCTGGCCAGCCCGCGACGTGTTTTTAGCGGCACAGGCGGCGGGCCTGCTGGGTTTCAGTGTTTTTGCCATTTCCGGGTGGCCGGAAGCGAAGCTGAAAACCACATCTCTGGAAGTTTTTCAACGGCTCTTTTTGCATGCCGCGCCGGCCATAGTGTTATTTTGTGTGAGCCGTTTTTATTCAAACAGAAGCGCGGGAGAAAGCCTGAGGCCCCAAGCTGTTGCGGCGCCGGGATCACCAATATGAAGTTTTAAGAAAGGAATTCCCGGAGATGATTTTTAAAGAGGTGGTGTCCTGTCTTGTTGATGAGCGCGCTTTTAAGGAATTTTTTAAAGGGGTTTCTTTCTGGGCCCTTTTGATCAGCGCGCCGTTGCTGTATCATCAGTTTTCCATGCTGCGGCCGGGGTTTTTCTGGTACTGGCCGTTCTTGAGCGTCCTGATTGTGGCGACAAGCCTTGTGCTGGCTTTTGCCGCCGGGCGGGGCCTTTCCTGGAATGACCTTAATTTTGAACAGAAGATTTTCGCAACGGTCGCGTGTTATAGCGCGGCGTTTTTCCCTGTATGGCTGGCCACGTTCGGCCCGGAAGTGCTGGGCCGGAACGCCTGGCGCGGTAATGTGCTTTTGATTAATATTATCATCGGGCTGACCGGTTTGTCCGGGGGGGCCTGGTCGGCGCTGGCCCTGCGCTGGCTCCGCCCCGGCGTTTTTTCTTTCTCCCGCCTGGTCCGAATCGCCGCCGGAGGAATCGGTTTTCAGGTCTTTTGGTTGATTGGTTCGCACGTGCAGGCCATTCCTTCTTTGTCCACGATTGTTCGTGTGTTGACACAGGGGGGGTGGCATGAGTACACATGTTATTTTTTCTGGGAGGCGTGTATGGCCTCCCTGGTTTGGCCGGGCGGCTTGACTGTAGGGTTTTTGTTTTATATCGGCCGGGAGAAAATTTTTAAAGACGACCAGCAGGATAAACGGTTTAAGAAACAACACACGCCGTCCTGGTGGGATTGATGTTTCCCCGGACGGGACATTTTGAGGGGGGAGGCGCCGGGCCGGGAGGCATGCGTATCGCGGGTCTCCCGGGTCTAGACAGATGAAGGGCAAGGGGCAGATTCAATATCTATCTGTTATAATCCTGGCGGCAGTCTTGGGGGTTACGGCCCTGGCTTTCAGCCCTGTTGTGACTCACGGGTTTGTTTTGTCCTGGGATGACGACAGCCATGTCGTCGGAAACCGGTTTATCCGTTCGTTGGCCCCCCAGCGCGTCCGCGCCATCTTTACGTCAACGGTCTGTAACACGTATATTCCGTTAACGGTTCTGTCCTTTGCGCTGGAATACCGTTTTGGGGGACTGGATCCGTTTATCTATCATCTGAATAATTTGATTTTACATCTCGGGGTCACGGGGCTAGTCTTCCTTTTTGTCCGGCGTTGCGGTTATTCGCTTTTTGTGTCTTTCCTGGCGGCTCTTTTGTTTGGTGTGCATCCCCTGCACGTTGAATCCGTGGCCTGGGTCAGTGAACGCAAGGATGTTCTGTTCGCGTTTTTGTATATGCTGGCGTTGATCGCTTATCAAAAGTATCTCGCGGGCGGGGCGCGGCTGGCGCTGTTTTTTTCCTTTTTGTTCGGGTACGGCAGTCTGTTGGCCAAACCCATGGCCGCGAGCCTGCCGGCGGTGATGGCGTTATATGACTGGTTTGTCCGCCGGCGGGTGACCTGGGGCGTAGTTTTTGAAAAAATATCCTTAGCGCTGTTGATGGCGCCGGCCCTCTGGATCACGTTTTCCTTGAACCGGCAGCCTTTTTTCCTTTTTTCAGGGAAGACGGTGTTGACCTGGACCTGGTGTTTTATGTTTTATTTGCGGGCTTTCCTGTTTCCGGCCCGGCTGTTGCCGTATTATGTTTTTCCCGGGCCGGTTTCGTGGACGAACTGGCATTGCGTATTACCGTTTTTTTCCCTGGTCCTTTTTGCCGGAGCGGTATGGGTTTTCCGGCGGCACCGGGTTTTTGTTTTCGCCGCGCTCTTTTACGCGGCGTCAATCTTGCCGGTCTTGCGGGTTGATCCCGCGCATTCCCTGACTGTTGTGGCCGACCGTTTTATGTATTTGCCCAGCCTGGGGCTGTGCTTCGTTTTTGCGGCCGCGGCAGAACGGGTTTTTCTGAAGGCGAAGAGCATCCGGGGAGCCCGCCTGGTCCTCGCCGGAACGCTCGCGGCCTTGTTCCTGGCTCTTTCTTTGAAAACGTATGCCCAGAGTCAGATCTGGCGTGACGATGACAGTCTATGGCAGGATACGATTCGCCGGTATCCATGTGCCGTGTATCCCTATTATGCCCGGGCCAGCGCGAACGCGCAAAAGGGGCTTGGGAGCCGGGCGCTGCAGGATTATAATAAGGTCCTGGAATTGAATCCGCGTTTTGCCAGCGCTTATAATGACCGCGGGCTTGTGTGGTTTCAGCAGGGGCGTTGGGACACGGCCTTGGATGACTTGAACCGGGCGGTCGTCCTGGCCCCGGACCGCGCGGTTTATTATTTGAACCGGGGATATCTTTACGAGATGATGAAACGCCCGGCTGAGGCCTTGCGTGATTACACCCGGGCCCTGCAGTTGGACCCGCAAGAGGTTCGGGCCCATGTCCGGAGAGCGGAAATTTACCGTTCGCAGGGGCGGGAGGACGCCGCCGCCCTGGAAGACCGCCGGGCCCGGGAGAAAGACCCGCTTTTTTTTGAGCTGCGTGTCGCGCCATAGATTCTAACCTGGCTATTAAGGCAGCCCTTTGAAAATCCCCTGGGATTCCAGGAAAGGAGATGTGATGGGAACTGAACTCATGCCTGTTGTTTTCGTGGTCCTGGTCGGCGGGATTATTTTTATGGTTAAGAGGCAGGATATCCAGCGCCAGCGGCTTCTTTTGGAAGAACAAGCGATGAAACGGCAGGGCGGGATCCACGGCAACAGTATCTTTTTTTATCCGAAACTGGTGTTCCCGTGCGGCGGACAAGATGTGACTGTTTACACGCGGCCCGCCTCCCGGAACAGCCCCGCTTACACGTTTATGAGGGCCCAGCTTGTTTCGTCGGGGCTTTACAGGGTGAAGATTTACCGGGAAATCCGCATTTTCGGGGTGGGGACAGTCTTGGGACAGGACATCCGGACAGGTGATCCGGAATTTGATAAGGCGTTTGTCGTGCAGGGGACTGACGAGATGATCGTGCGCGCGTTATTGCAGCCGCAGATTCAGCTGTTGCTGCTGGGGAGGAAGGACTGGGAGCCTCAACTGGAGATCAAAAACGGCCGGTTTGTTTTTCAGGTCAGGCGGGAGGTAAAAAATACCGGGGAGATGGATACTTTTATAGAGGCGGGGCTGGCTTTGCTGGCCCGGGCCCAGGAAACGGGCTGAGGGAAGGCGGTCCGTAAAAAAGGGAGGGGATTGTGGTTCAGACGGTAACCGCGGCGCTGATTATCCGCGACGGCAAATTTTTGATCGCCCAACGAAAAGCCGATGACGAAAAAGGCGGGCAATGGGAATTCCCGGGCGGAACGGTGCTGCCTGGAGAGTCGCCGGAACAGGGGCTGGAGAGGGAAATCCTCGAGGAACTGGGCGTCCGGGCTCGCGTCGGGAGGCTGCTGGCCAAGGAAAGCTGTTCTTCCGGGGGCCGGGCCCTTGACGTGTGGTTTTTTGAGGCGTTCCCGGAGTCGTTTGATTTTATTTTGACGGAACATGATGAATACGCCTGGGCCGCGCCCGGGGAATTGGACGCGTATCAGTTCCCGGAAGCGGACCGGAACGTGGCCGCTTTATTGTGTCCTCAAGAAGGGTAATTCCGGATAGACGTGCGCGCCGGCCGGAGGCGGAACAAAGGATCGTGTATGCCGAAACAAAGCGCGGGTATTTTATTGTACCGCCGGGGGAAACAGAGCTGGGAGTTTCTTCTCGCCCACCCGGGCGGGCCTTTTTGGGCCCATAAAGATCAGCATGTCTGGTCGATCCCGAAAGGGGAATTCCTTCCGGAGGAAAACGCTCTGGAAGCGGCGCAAAGGGAATTTTTCGAGGAGACCGGCTGTCCGGTTGCCGGCCCGTTCATCCCGCTGACCCCCTTAAAGCAGCCGAGCGGCAAGGTGATTCACGCGTGGGCGGCGGCTGGGGCCTGTGACCCGGACGGAATTAAAAGCAACACATGCTGGGTGGAATGGCCCCCCCGGTCAGGGCAGCGCATTGAAATCCCGGAAATTGACCGGGCCGGATGGTTTCATCCTGACGCCGCCCGGGAGATGATTGTGTCCGGACAGGCGGGGTTTGTCAGTGAACTCCTGGCCGTGTTGTCTTCGAAAGCATCCTTTGAGAGAAAGGAGGCGGCATGAAACAGAAATATGAAGCGGCGGTTCTGCTGAATGAGGTCGAATATCAATTGGGGGCGGTTGTCAGCAAAACAATGCTGAAGAAGGAAACCGGCACGGTCACCCTTTTCGCCTTTGACGAAGGGCAGGGGTTGAGTGAACATACCGCTCCGTTTGACGCGATGGTGTTTGTCCTGGAAGGGGAAGCGGAAATATTGATTTCCAGAGAGCCGGTCCGCTTAAAAGCGGGAGAAACGATTGTTATGCCGGCTCATGAGCCGCATGCGCTGAAAGCGGTGTCCCGCTTTAAGATGATGCTGGTCATGATCAAGTCCTGACGCTTGAAGCCGTTGCTTCAGCGGGGAGGGGCGCCAGGGAAATTCCCGGGGTGTGATTGGTAAAAAATTGTTGGTGACCGCCAGAAAATTTTTGGTATACTCATCTTATCCGTTTGTCGCCAACCGGTCAGCCGGAACGTTTCAGGATCCGGAAACGGCAGGAGAAAGGGGAGGGAATGGCCGAGAGAAACAAGGTGCTGGTCGTTGACGACGATCCGTATATTTTAAAGATTCTGCGCCTGATTCTGGAACGGGAAGGATTTGTGGTCGAGCAGGCCGCGACCGGCCATGAAGCGGTTCTCGTGAATCGCCGGTTCCTGCCGGATCTGATTATCATGGACCTGGTGTTGCCTGACATAGACGGGGCAGAGGCGATCGCGCGGATTATGCGTTCGGCGGAAGAGGACAACCGCCCCAAAGTTTTCTTTATTTCCGGGGTCATATCGAGCCACGACGCCCTGTCCAACATTATTACGATTTATGATTGGAAATATAAAATTATCGCCAAGCCGCTGGATTTAATGAAAATTGTCGAAACTGTTAAGGAGATGTTGCAGTAAATGGTCTTCATCCAGAATTTGATCCCCAAATGGACCCGGATCACATTAGGCAGCCCCGGCTGGTTTCTGGCCGCAGCGGTTTTTTTATTTTATTTTTGCTGCATCAGCTTCGCTTTGCTTTTGGCGATGATCCTGGCCGGGTTGACCCATAATGTGTTCGCGTCTTTTAACATCAGTATCGGGGTGTTGCTGGGGGCGTTCGGGTGCGGGATTGCGCGCTGTCCGGAGGCGAAGGGAAAAGAACCGGCCGTGTTTTTATTAAAATATTTGTTGGGATTTTCCGTCGGAGGCGCGTTGGCCGCCCTTTATTTGAAAATTTCGGATTTCGGGGGGCTGAACCCGTTGGGGCATGCTTTGGCTGGATATGCCCTGATGGCCGCCCTCGGTTATGTGTCCGGCCGGGGGGCCGGGTTTTTTCAGCCCATCCTGTCCTGCCGGGAGTCTCCGTCCTGCGGCGAGGGGATCCTGAAGGCCGGAGCCGGGGGCGTGTTCCTGGGCGCCCTGTGTTTCTCTTTTCTGTTTTATCCCCGGCTGGGGGTTATCACCTCTCTGTTATTCGTCGGCTGTTTGTCGTCTGTATCCGCACTGTGCCTGCCTCGTCCTTCTTCACCCGGGGAAAAATCCCCGGACATTTCCTGGGTCACGGCTCACATGCTTGCTGTCCCCGCCCTGTTTCTTGGGGGCCTGCTGAACATATTTCTTCATTAAGATTCGGCTGCGGCGATTGGGAAGCGTTTTGATCCGTGGCGGCTTTCTTGTCTTTAACCCGTTCATAGATTTTGACCGCGTGGTTCCACCCCCAGCCTGACGGGGCGTTCCAGGGACCGTACAGGGCGACCGGCCGGTAATGATTTTGAATATAGCCGTAGAGCGTTTTGCAGTATGTCTCCCCCAGCACCCCCAGATGTTCCTGCGGGGACACCGCGCGGTTCGAAATAAGGATATAGCGGACCTGGTGTTTTTCCAGGTCGGCGATCGCGTCCAGCTCCTGTGTAAGCGTGATATTCCTGTGGTCAAAAAACATCAACTGCCGGGTGGCCCCGTCGCGCCCGGAGAGAAAATAATACAGGGGATCAAAGGGAAGCGCGAAGATTTTTTCCCCCTCCCCGGTGTGTTCTTGGACGAAGCGGCTGACGTGGGTGACGGTCCGGATCACGTCGACCGGGGACTGAAGGTAAACTTTGTTAGGGCCGAATTGAAGAAGCGATAAGGGATTCTGTTTTAATATCCGGATGAGGACGGTTCTTTGGTAAAGGGACGTGAGGGGAAGCATGATCAGCGTAACGAAAATGAGAAGCCGGATGGCGGGGGTGGGGATGGCCCGTGTCCCGGAAGAGATTATCATAAACATCAGTATGATAAACAGCGGCAGGATCCAGAACAACCGGTAGTGGACCCCACTGGCGATAAATTCATGCAGGGTGACGAGGATGAGGAAAAGGATACTGCCATACACCAGGATGAGTTTCAGCCGGTCTTCTTTATGGATGGTCCCTTTATGGAAAGACAGGATGGTTTGCAGCAAAGAGAGGGCGAGAATGACGAAAATGATGATTCTCCCGGCGTCGTTCGTGGAATTAACGACCAGGGTGAGCCAGAACGCCTTCAGGGATTCCGCGGGACCGGGCGTGATGTCGGTCCGGTATGTTTTCTGGAAGGGGAACGTTTGCCCCAGGACGTAAGACGGCAGACCGTATAAAAGAGCGCCGTAAACCAGGGCTGTTATAAGCAAAAGGATGCCGATGAGCCCGGCGTACGTCCGCCGCATCGTCCCGCGCGCGGGATTTTTTGCGGCCCAATCAATAATCATCAGGCTGGAGAAAAACGCGACCATCGAGGACACGCCCAGGTTAATCCGGATCAGAAGCAGCCCCAGCAGGGCGAAGGAACCCCCGTACACCCACGCCTTCTGCGGCTGGCGGATATAACGCATCAGCCAGTATAGAACCGACACCAGGCACAGGAGCGCGCCGCTGTGATTATAGGTGTAAAAAAACTCAACGCCCCGGTAGGCCCAGTACCAGGCGGCGCACACGAAAGCCAGGGTGGGGGGGATGAAAAGGATGCCGGTCAGGTATAGCATGATCCCTGTCGCCAGGATCAGGATGTTCTGGCCCAGGAGTACGCTTTGAATGGAAATCCCGAAGGCGCGGAAGAACAGGCCGTAATAATACGGCATGACCGGCCCGAACAGCCAGGAGTAATCGCGGATGGGCAGGGCCCCGTCCAGGGATTTTTTGAAACCGTAAAGGTCCCGGCCGTGGTCGCCGGTTGAAAGCATGAACTGGAAATCGTTATAAGGCCACAGGGCGAAAATGCCGGCCAATAGCGTCAAAAAAAAGAAAAGCCATTTGGCATGACGGCCGTCCCGAAGCGCGTTTTTAAAATAAGACATCATGGCGGATTGTTGTCTTCCCGGGAGAAAAATTTATCATTCGTTGAAAATATGATAGAATAAAAATCTCTTTCCACAATATCATATTACGCGGGCGTTATGGAAAAAAACATGAAAGAAAACAGGAGTGTGCTATGGTGACGTTACAGGAGTTCCAGAATTGCGAATTGATCGTTGCGAGGATTAAAGAGGTGCGCGAACACCCGGACGCAGACCGCCTTTATGTCTTGAAGATTGACACCGGTAAGGAAGAGAAGCAGCTTGTCGCCGGTATCCGCGCCTCGTATACGAAGCAGGCTTTGATCGGCAGGCAGATCATTGTTATTAATAACCTTGAGCCGGCCGTGATCCGAGGGGAGCGTTCCGAAGGCATGCTGCTGGCGGTCAGTGATGCCGGCGGGGTTTCGCTGCTGGGGCCTGACCGGGATATCGCGCTGGGCAGCCGGGTCCGCTGATCCCGCGTCCCGGCCGCGTTTTATTGATTGTGTTTCCGTCTGATGATGATCGTCCCGTGGTTTTCTACCCACTGCGCGGGGCGGTGCCATTCTCCAAAATCCGCCACCTGCTCGTAATTGTCAATAAAATATCTGGCCAGAAGCCGGCAATGCGTCACGCCGAAATACCCCAGCCGGGATTCCCGGGTCTGAACGCGGCTGGAAAGCACGACATACCGAATTTTTTTCTTTTGGAGGTCCTGGATGGTGGCGACCTCCTGTTCCAGCGGGATATGGTTATTGTAGAAGAACATTAGCTGCCGGCTGGCGGCCGGCCGGCCCGTCATATAATAATAAAGAGGATCGTACGGGAAGACAAAAAACGGCTCGCCCGGCGCCAGATGAGCGTCTAGATAAGCGGTTGTTTGCTCGACGGTGTTGATCCATTGCGGGCTGTTGTTGAGGTAAATCCGGGCCCGGGGGTGCGCCCAGTAGAGGGCGGGTTGTTTCGTTCCCCAGGCGTCGCGGCGGGCCAAGGTCAGCCCCATGAAAATGATGAAGAAAGAATACAG
>ENA-UPTA01000285-UPTA01000285.1-activated-sludge-metagenome-genome-assembly--contig:-NODE-285-length-58910-cov-20.028222_pt1 | contig 58910 bp, 55 predicted proteins | sample MGYA00238184_ERZ773361 | MGnify/ENA primary metagenome ERZ773361 (study PRJEB29100, sample SAMN05720205) | activated sludge metagenome | isolation source: anaerobic digester from wastewater... | reverse complement strand
GTTCATGAACACGCTCAAGCTGGAAGGGCAGAAGTACGACATCAAGGTGAACACCATCGCGCCCGTGGCGACGTCCCGGCTGACGGAGGACGTCATGCCCCCGGACCTTCTGGACAAGATGAAACCGGAATACATTTCGCCCCTCGTGCTGTACCTCGCGTCGGAGGACTGCCCCGCCACCGGTTCCGTGTACAACGTGGCGGCGGGATACTTCAACCGCGCGGCGATCCTGACCGGCCCCGGCAAGATCGTGAAGGGGGAAAGCGGACTGCCGACACCCGAGGACATCCATGCGAGCTGGAAGGACATCAACAGCATGGAAGGAGCGAAGGAATACAGGGAACTCAACGAGTTCCTGGGCGACGTCCTTCAGGCCTTCGAACCGAAGAGCGAAGGGGCCGCGGCTGCGGACACGGGAGGCGGGAAGGGCCCGACGACCGTGAAAGGACTCTTCCAGGCCATGCCCGATGCATTTATCGCGGACGCCGCGGCGGGTGTGGACGTGGTCTTCCAGTTCTCCATCTCAGGCTCCGGAGGCGGCGACTGGAACGCGACCATCAAGGACAAGACCGTTCAGGTGGCTGAAGGCAAGGCCGCCAAGCCGACGACGACCATTCAGATGGCCGCCGAAGATTTCATGAAACTTCTTTCCGGCGAACTCGACGGGATGAAGGCGTACACATCGGGCAAACTGAAGATCGGCGGGGACCTCATGAAATCCCAGCTGATAGGAAAACTGTTCAATTTCAAAAAGTGACGGCTTCGTAAAAAGTTCCTATGCTGCGTTGCCCTTCTTCCCTCGTCCCTGCGGCGTACCCTAAGTACGCCTCAGTCCTCGGGATTCGGGCGCCTTGCCTCTGGAGCTTTTACCTTTGCCGTTCGAAAAAGTGTTGATTCGGTTTTTACGTTTTCATCACAATGTAGGAGGTACCAAATGGCTTCCGGTATCAAGGATAAAGTCGCCATCCTCGGAATGGGATGCACCAAGTTCGGAGAGCGCTGGGACATGGGAGGCGAAGAACTCATGGTCGAGGCGTTCACGGAATGCCTCGAGGACGCCGGAATCGAGAAAAACCAGATTCAGGCGGCCTGGTTCAGCACCTGTTTCGATGAAGTCGGGGTCGGGAAGAGCGCGACCGCCATGGCCGTCACGCTGCGGCTTCCCAACATTCCCGTGTCAAGAAACGAGAACTTCTGCGCCTCGGGCACGGAAGCCTTCCGCGCGGCCGTGTACGGGGTCGCCTCGGGGGCGTACGACATCTGCCTTGCCCTGGGGATGGAAAAACTCAAGGATACGGGCTACGGGGGACTTCCCCAGCCCGGATCGAGCTTCGGCACGCTGAACTGGCTGTGGTCCGCCAACGGCACGGCTCCGGGCCTTTTCGCCCAGCTCGCCTCGGCGTACGCCGCCAAGTACAGGATCTCCGACAAGGACCTGAAGCGCGCCATCGCCCACGTGTCGGTGAAAAGCCATGCCAACGGGGCGCTGAACCCGAAGGCGCACCTGACCAAGCCCGTGAGCGAGGACCAGGTGCTCGGCGCGCCCATCATCGCATACCCCCTGGGGCTGTTCGACTGCTGCGGTGTGAGCGACGGGGCGGCGTGCGCCATCGTGACCACTCCCGAGATCGCGAAGAAACTCGGGAAGAAAAAGAAGGACATCATCACCGTCAAGGCGACCCAGCTTGCCCTCAGCAGCGGTTATGAAGGCGGCTTCAACGAGTGGCAGGGCGAGCATTTCGTCACGACGAGCAAGTGCAGCACCGCGGCCTACAAGGAAGCGGGGATCACCGATCCGCGCAAGGAGATCAGCATGATGGAACTCCATGACTGTTTCTCCATCACGGAACTCGTGACCTATGAAGACCTCCACATCTCGGACAGGGGAAAGGCCTGGAAGGATTCCCTCGACGGGTTCTATGACAGGAACGGGAAAATCCCCGCCCAGGTCGACGGAGGATTGAAGTGCTTCGGGCATCCCATAGGCGCATCGGGCCTCCGGATGCTGTACGAAATGTACCTGCAGCTTCATGGGCGGGCGGGCAAGAGACAGCTGGAAAACCCGCGCTACGGACTGACCCACAACCTTGGTGGCGTTCCGCATCAGAACGTGTGCGCCATCACCATTGTCGGGAAACAGGGAGACTGATCGCCCTTCCGGGGGAACATGCTTTCGATCAAGGCCTTCATGAACACCAGCACGGAGCCTGTCCTGAATTTCAGGACAGGCTGCTGCGGAGGAAGCCACAGGCTTTTCGATCTGAACCTGGAAATCCAGGTGAAAAACCTGGGGACGAAACCGGCAACCATAAGCGGCGGACTGGAACTGGAAGGGGTACGGGGCGTGAAGAGAATCGACACCCTGTACCCCCCCGGTCCGAGGGAGATCGGTCCGGGAGAGATCGCGTCATTCTATTGCATCATGGACGAGACCCTGTGGTCGGCATCGCACACCCTCACGTTTGTTGACAGGGAGGGGAACCGGTATCGATGCCCCGCCGGGAAGGATTGATTCCACCGCGGTCCGGCCCTGCAGCCCGGCCCTTCAGGGCCGGTGCGTAGCGATCCGGTGCAGTCCGGCCCTTCAGAGCCGGCGGCCGCGGCGCCCCGCCGGAAAGCGGTCTTTCCGGAAATCAAAGAAAGGGAAATTTCATGGAAATACTGAACTACACGGAAGAACACAAGATTTTCAGGGATGCCGTTCGCAAATTCATCGACAGGGAAGTCATACCCCATGTCGAGGAATGGGAAGAAGCCGGCATTGTGCCCAAGAGCGCCTGGAGGAAGATGGGGGAACAGGGCTTCCTGTGCATGAGCGTACCGGAGGAATACGGCGGAATGGGCTGTGATTTCCTGTATTCCGTCATTCTCCTCGAGGAGATGATCCGGACGAACCAGTCCGGGCTGTTCGCGTCGCTTCACAGCGACGTCGTCGTTCCCTACATCGTCACCTACGGCTCGGAGGAACAGAAGAAAAAGTACCTGCCCAAGTGCGTGACCGGCGAAATCATCACCGCCGTCGCCATGACCGAGCCCAATGCGGGGAGCGACCTGGCGGCCATGAAGACGACCGCCGTCACCGACGGGGACGAGATCGTCCTCAACGGCCAGAAGACGTTCATCAGCAACGGCATCAACTGCGACCTCGTCGTCCTGGCGGCGAAGGACCCGTCCGTAGACAACCCCCACACGGCGGTGGATCTCTACCTGGTGGAAGCGGGCACTCCGGGATTCGAGAAGGGGAAGCGGATGAAGAAGATCGGGTGGCACAGCCAGGACACGGCGGAGCTTTATTTCAGCGACTGCCGCATCCCGAAGGAGAACCTGCTCGGGGTCAAGGGGACGGGATTCCTCAAGCTGATGGAGAAACTCCAGCAGGAGCGGCTGATCGCGTGCATCGGTTCGGTGGCGGGCGCCGAGTACATGCTCGACACGACGATCAAGTACTGCAAGGAAAGAATCGTATTCGGAAAGCCCCTGACCAAGTTTCAGCACACCCAGTTCGAGATCGTCGAAATGGCGACGGAAGTCAAGCTCGGCAGGGCCTTCGTGGAAAAGCTGATCGTGGAGCACATGGAAGGGAACAACATCATCATCGAAACCTCCATGGGCAAATGCTGGACGACCGAGATGGCCTTCCGGGTCGCCGACCGCTGCCTGCAGCTCCACGGCGGATACGGCTACTGCGAGGAGTACCCCATCGCCAGGGCTTGGAGAGACATCCGCGTGGCAAGGATCTTCGCGGGAAGCAACGAGATCATGAAGACCATCGCCGCCAGGTTCATGGGCCTGTAGGAGGAAGGGGTATGGCCGGCCCCCTGGAAGGCATTAAAATTCTCGATTTTACGACGCTCCTGCCCGGTCCTTACGCGACGATGATCCTTTCGGACCTGGGCGCCGACGTGGTCCGCGTCGTTTCCGAGTCCCGTCCGGATCTGGTGAATTTTCTTCCGCCTTTCATTCCCGGGACGGGCGTGTCTGCGGCCGTGGCCTACCTGGGCCGCGGCAAGCGGTGCATTTCCCTCAACCTGAAGCATCCCGGGGCGGCCGGGATCGTTCACCGGCTCCTCTCACGGTACGACGTCGTCATCGAGCAGTTCCGGCCGGGTGTCATGGCGAAACTCGGTCTGGATTACCCTTCGCTGAAAAAGGTGAATCCGGGGATCATCTACTGTTCCCTCACCGGGTATGGGCAGACCGGCCCCCTGAGCGGAAGGGCCGGACACGACATCAACTACCTGGCGCTGTCCGGAATAATGTCCTATTCGGGCCGCGCCGAGAGCGGTCCGAGCCTTCTCGGGATGCAGGTCGCCGACGTGGCCTCCGGCTCCGTGAATGCCGTGATCGGCATCCTCGGGGCCTGCATCCACCGGATGCGGACGGGCCAGGGACAGTATGTCGATGTTTCCATGACCGACGGGATGCTCGCCTTCCATGCCATGACGGGAACGTGCTTCCTGGCGGGAGGGCCCGAACCGGAAAGGGAGAGGGATCTTCTCAACGGCGGCACCCTCTATGACTTTTACGAGACAAAGGACGGCGGTTACATCGCCGTCGGATCCATCGAGCCCGCTTTTTTCCTTTCCTTCTGCGGCGCCATCGGACGGCCCGATCTCGGCGGGGAAGGGATTGCGTCCCCCGATGCGGAACGGATCAAGCGGGAAATCAGGGACATCTTCCGGACGAAGACGCGGGACGAGTGGCGGGAGGTGTTCTCGTCTCTTGATGCCTGCGTGGAACCGGTGCTGACCCTGTCCGAGGCCCTGGAAAGCGATCATGCCCGGGCGCGGGGGCTTGTGGTGGACGTCGATGTTCCGGAGGGCGGAAAGGTCCGGCAGGTCGGAAGCCCCATCCGGTTTTCCGAGACGCGGCAGGAATACGGCGGCGCGGGTGTCTCGGGAGGGATCCACACCGTGGAGGTCCTCACCGAGGCGGGATATACCCGGGACGAGATCGATGCGTTCGAGCGTTCGGGAGTTCTGACATAGTTCTGAAAAAACGCAAGGAGACTTGGAATGGCGAATCTGATCGTCGACGGCCGTGACCAGGCGTTCGTCCTGTATGAGTTGCTGCACATGGAGGATCTGTGCGGGACGGAAAAATATGGTGACTTTTCGAAGGATGTTTTCGACATGATTCTCACGGGAGCGGAAAAGTTCGCCGTGGAGGAAGTGTTTCCCACCCTTGCCCAGGGTGACCGGCAGGGATGCCGGATCGAGAATGGGTCTGTCAAGGTGCCGGACTCGTTTCATAAAACATATCGATCCTATTGCGAAAACGGGTGGGTGTCCATGAGCGCGCCCGCCGACGCCGGCGGGCAGGGCCTTCCGGCGATTCTGGCCGTCGCGGCCCGGGAATGGTTCATGCACAACTTCGCCTTCACATGCTACCCGGGACTGGGCGAGGGTGCCGCCAACCTCGTCGCGGCCTTCGGATCGGAGGAACAGAAGGAGAAATACCTCTACAAGATGTACACCGGACAGTGGGGCGGGACCATGTGTCTCACCGAACCCGCGGCGGGTTCCGACGTGGGAAGCATCCGGACGCGCGCCATCCGGCAGCCGGACGGCTCGTACCGCATCCAGGGCTCGAAACAGTTCATCACGGCGGGTGACCAGGATCTGGTGGAAAACATCATTCATCCCGTGCTGGCGAGAATCGAGGGCGATCCTCCCGGGACGGCGGGGATCTCCATTTTCCTCGTCCCGAAATTCCTGGTGAACGACGACGGTTCCCTGGGAAAGCGCAACGACATCAGCATCGGGGCGATCGAGGAGAAAATGGGGCTTCACGGCAGCGCCACCTGTCTCATGAATTTCGGCGACAACGGCGAATGCCGGGCCGAACTGCTTGGGGAGGAGCGGCAGGGACTGAAGATCATGTTCAAGCTGATGAACGAGGCCAGGGTGGGCGTCGGGCTTCAGGCCCTTTCGGGCGCTTCCACCGCCTATCTCCACGCCCTCCAGTACGCGAGGGAGCGGATGCAGGGGGCCTCGCTCCGGGACATGAAAAATCCCGACGCGCCCCGGGTTCCCATCATCAACCACCCCGACGTCCGGAGAATGCTCCTGTGGATGAAAAGCCATGTGGAGGGCATGCGGGCGCTCATTTATTACGCGACCATCTGCGAGGACCGGGCCCGGACATCGATAGACGAGGCCGTAAGGGAGCGGAACGAGGGCATCCTCGAGGTGCTGACGCCGGTGTGCAAGGCCTTCTGCTCCGACATGGCCTTCCGGGTGACCGAGCTGGCGATCCAGATTTACGGCGGGTACGGATACTGCGCCGAGTATCCCGTGGAGCAGTTCATGCGGGACGTGAAGATCACCTCCATCTACGAAGGCACGAACGGCATCCAGGCTCTCGACCTGATCGGGCGGAAGCTTGGGATGAAAAAAGGAAAGAACTTCATGATGCTCCTCGAGGAGATGAACGGCGTCGCGGAACGGTGCGCCGCCATTCCGGCCCTCGAGGACCTGGCCGCCGAACTCCGGGAGGGGGTGGGCGCCCTGGGTTCGCTTGCCATGTATTTTGCCGGATGCGGCCGGGAAGGGAAATTCATGGTGCCCGTCGTTCATGCCTATCCGTTTCTCTGCGCGGCGGGGCAGGTCATGCTGGCCTGGCTTCTCGCATGGGAAGCGGAGATCGCCCAGAAGGCACTCGAAGAAATCTGCGCGGACAAGGGCATCGAGCCGGGCGACCGGAAGGCCCTGGCGGCGCTGGCGAAGGAAAGCGGCGATGCGGCCTACTATATGGGAAAGGTTCACACCGCGAAATACTTCGTCCGGAACGTTCTGCCCGAAGCGGAAGCCGCTTCCCGGGCTGTCATGAAAGGCGATCTCTCCGTGATCGAAATGGCCGAGGAGAGCTTTCGGGGCTGAACGCGGGAAATCCCGTCGAAACAACGTCCGGGGGGATTCATGAAGGGATACACGGGAAAAATTCTGGACATCGACCTCAGTTCGGGAAGAACCGGTCTGTACGACGGCATCACCGATGAGGATCGCCGTCTGTTTCTCGGTGGGAGGTTCCTCTCGACGAGGATCCTCTGGGACGAACTGAAACATGGGACGGAGCCCCTTTCGCCGGAAAACATCCTGGTCGTAATGACCTCCCCTCTCACGGCGACGGGGGCTCCCTCATCGAGCCGCTACGACATCTCGGCAAAAAGCCCGCTCACGGGCGCCATCGGGCATTCGAACAGCGGCGGCGATTTCGGGATCCACCTGAAGCGGGCCGGGTGGGACGGCATCGTGGTCCGGGGGAGAGCCGACTCCCCGGTGTATATCGAAATCGAGGAGGACGACGTCCGGATCAGGGACGCCGCGCCGCTCTGGGGCATGGACACGCAGAGGGTCCAGGAGGCCCTCGGCCGGGGCGGCAAGATGGTCATCGGCCCCGCCGGGGAGAACCTGGTCAAGTACGCCATCATCATGTCCCAGGAGAGAAGCCACGGCAGGACGGGACTCGGGGCCGTCATGGGCTCGAAGAACCTGAAGGCGATCGTGGCCCGGGGGAACCGGAAGACGGAACTGCACGACCCCGAGGGGTTCCGGGCCCACGTGAAGCAATGGATGGAAAGGCTCAAGAACCACCCCGCCACGGGGGATTTCGCGCCCCGATACGGCACGTCGGGGTTTCTCCAGATCCTCTCCGACCGGAATGTCATGCCGACGAAGAATTTCAATTACGGCACGTACGAGGATGCCTGGAAGATCAACGGGCAGACCCTGGCGTCGAAGCATCTCGTGAAGAATTCGGGCTGCGTTTCGTGTCCCATCCGCTGCGGCAGGGTGGTCCGGGTGGACGGGAAGGAAGTCAAGGGCCCCGAACTGGAGACCCTGATTCTCCTGGGATCCAACCTGATGTGCAACGATCTCGAGGCGATCATCAAGTGGAATTATGAACTGGACCTGCTCGGCCTGGACACGATCACCACGGGCGACGTCCTCGGCTTCGCCGCGGAGCTGAATGAGAAGGGCCTGTGGCAAAACGGGATCGCCTTCGGAAAGACGGACAACCTCTCGGAACTCTTCAGGGACATCGCTCACCGGAAAGGGATCGGGGACGAACTGGCGGAAGGCGTCCGCCACCTTTCCCGGAAATACGGCGGCGCAGACTTCGCCCCTCATGTGAAGGGTCTTGAAATGGCGGCGTACGAGCCCCGGGGGGCCGTGGGGCACGCCCTGGGATACGCCACGGCCAACAGGGGAGGCTGCCATCTCGACGGCGGCTATGTCGTCTATTTCGAAGTGAACGGGCCGGTCACGCTGAATCCCCGCCACCACCGTTCCAAGCCGGGGTGGGTCGTGTTCAATCAGAACCTCCTGGCGGCGGTCAGCGCGGGGGGGAACTGCATCTTCTCCTCCTGGACCTCTCTCCATCCCCTTCTGTTCAAACTCCAGGAAAGGAAGATCCTGTCCGCCGTCGTCAGCCTGCTCATGACGTACTCGTGGTGGAGCATCGACAGCCTGGTGAAGCTTCCGCCGTTCCTCCTCCGGATTCATCTCCCCCAACTGCCGCACACGAAGGCCATCGAACTGGCCACGGGGATGAAGATGGACCTCGGCCGCTACATGCAGGTCGGAGAGCGGGGATTCAACCTCGAGAGGCTGTACAACCTCCGCGAGGGCCTCACGGGGAGGGACGACTCCCTGCCGAAACGCTTCACCGACGTGCCCCTCGTCCCGGGAAAGAAGAAAACCCGGGTGTTTCTGGATAAAATGCTGCCGAAATATTACCGGCTGAGGGGATGGGGCCGGGACGGCGTTCCGGGGAAAGGCAGGCTGAAAAAGCTCGGGCTGATGGATTTCGCCGCCCCATGGCTGGAGACGATGAAAATACGGGGGCGGGACGGGAAGCAGGCATGACGGCCGGGAGACGGGCCGGACGGGGGATCAGCATGGGTCGAAAAAGAAAAAACAGAAACGCCGCCATCGTCGGAATCGGCCAGACCGTGTACTCCAGCCACAGGGAGGACCAGAACCAGGTCGAGATGGTCCACGAGGCCGTGCGGAACGCCCTCGACGACGCGGGCCTTGCCGTCGGCGACATCGACTGCATCGTCCACGGGAACATGGAACTCTTCGAGATGCAGTTCCAGCCGGATCTCTGGCACTCCCTCGGACTCGGGGCCCTGGGAAAGGACGTCTTCCGGATCACCACCGGGGGGACGACGGGCTCCTCGCTGGTGTGCGCCGCGGACAACCTGGTCGCCTCCGGGCTCTACGACACCGTTCTGGCCGTGGGGATGCAGAAGCTCCAGGAGGGGAACACGACCGGCGGCATCACCAACATGTCCGATCCCCTGTGGTTCCGCAACATGCAGACGGGGGCCCTTTCCGGGACGAGCGCCCAGGCCGTGATCGGGGAATTCGGCGAGGAGCGGGGCCGCAGGGCCGCCATCCGTTACCGGATCATGATGGACAACCATGCCATGCTCAACCCCCGGGCCCATCGAAAACTGGGACTGACCTACGAACGGGCGGACGAGCTGATGAAAACCTCCGCCCGGCTCGTGGGCGACCTCCGGCTCATCCACATGTGCTCCCAGTCGGACGGGGCCTGCGCGGTGGTCGTGGCCTCGGAGGCGGCCGCCCGCAGGGCGAAGACGCCTCCGGTCTGGATTCGCGACCACATCGAAGTCCATCGCGAGGAGACCTTCACCAACCTGTTCGGCTTCGTCCGGCCGGAAACGACGCAGCGGTACGCCGCCCGGAAGCTCTTCGGGAGAAACGGCATCGCCGACCCGGTGAAATACTTCGACGTCTTCGAAATGTACGACCCGTCGGCGTGGTGGGGGCTGGCGTGGCTGAGGGAGTTTCTGCTCCTCGAAGGCGATGCCCATCTTCGCATGCTGGAGGAGGGGAAATTCGATCTGGACGGCGACCTTCCCGTGAATCCCTCGGGAGGGGTCATCGCGACGAACCCCATCGGGGCGACGGCCATGCTCCGGGTGGCGGAGGCGGCCATGCAGATCCGGGGGGACGCGGGAGAGCACCAGGTCGCCGGCGGCGTGCGGCACGCCCTTGCCTCGGGATTCGGCGGCACCTTCTGGACCGCCCTGATCATGCTCGAGAAGGATCTGGAGTGGGGAATGCCATGACACTTGAACATCGGACAGACCCGGGATCGTTTTTTGCGTCCCTGAAGGACCGTTTCCGTGCCGGCGAAGCGGCGGAGGCGGCGTTCAGCGTGGGTTATCGCGTCGCCGGCGACGGCGGCGGCGACTGGAAGGTGACCGTCGGCGAAGGCGGTTTGAACGTCGAGAAGGATCCCGCCGGGTTCGACGACTGCCACGTGATCGTCCACACCGATTCGAAGGATTTTTCCAACGCGGTCCGGGGCGGTGCCGGGGGCCGGGGACCGTTCCCGCCCCCTTCGATCCGGATCGAGACGGTGCGCCTTCCGGGCTCCGGCGGGGCGGTCTGCATCGAACCCGACCTGACGCCCTCCGTCGCGCGGCGTCTTTTCGACCGCCGGCGGCCGGCCGGCGGGAACCGGCCGGAGGAACTCGTCTCCCTGAAGGTCATGAACGCCATCGATCAGCGTTTCGCGACGGGTCCGGTCATGGGGCGCTGGTTCGCCGGACTGAAGGATAGAAAGTTCCTGGCGAACAAATGTCCCCGGTGCGGCCGGACCCAGATCCCCCCCCGGGAGATCTGTGCGGCCTGCCGGGTCCGGGCGGAGGAATTCGTGGAGCTGGGGCCGAAGGGCACCATCACGGCATGGGACCTCGTGTACTACGCGAGTCCCGACCCCCTGACCGGTGCCATCCGGGAGACGCCCTACGCCGTTGTGTACGTCATGCTGGACGGGGCATCCGAACAGGAGGCCTTTTCCCTGGAACTCAGGAAAGGCGACATCGGAAACATGAAGATCGGCGGCAGGGTCCGCCCGGTCTGGGCCGAAAAGACAATGGGGAGTTACGAGGACATTCTGTATTTCGAGCTTGACGACTGACGCAAAAGACTGGAGTTGATCCATGGACGGCGGCGCCGATAAGGAACACTGTTTCGTGGTCGAGGCCAGAATGGCCCTTCCCAACGAGTATTTCGCCGGGAGAACGGGTTCCCGTTTCCTCACGGCCCTGCGGGACGAGAAAAGGATTTTCGGGGTTCGCTGCCCGTCCTGCGGGATGACCTTCGTGCCCCCCCGGGAAACCTGCGAGCGATGCTGGACGAAAATCGCCGAGAACTGGGTCGAGCTGGGGAAGGAGGGCGAAATCGTCGCCCATACCGTCGTCCGGTATGAAGACAGGCATCTGCCGAAGAAGCCCCCCTACATCCTTGCCCTGATCCGGCTGAAAGGAGCGGACACGCCCTTTCCGCACATCGTCGAGGGGGTCGAGCCGGCTTACGTCTTTCCGGGGATGGCCGTCCGGGCCGTTTTCGCCAGGGTTCCCGTGAATACCCTCATGGGCATCGACCATTTCGAGCCCCTCTGAAAAGGAGAGGGGAGCAGGACGCCGGCGGGACCCGCCGGAGAACGAACCATTGCAGGCATCCCACGGGGATGGCCGCGCCGGGTGGGAGCCATGGATTTTTCGATCAGTGACGAGCAGAAACTGTTCAGGGACACCATATACCGCTTCGCCAGGGAGCAGATCGCGCCCCTTTGCGAAAAGGCGGACCGGAACGGTGAATTCAGTTTTGAAATCTGGGAGCGGATGGGGCGGATGGGCCTTCTCGGTCTTCCCCTGCCGGAAGCCTGCGGAGGGGGCGGCGCGGACTTCGTGACCTGCTGCCTCGCCGGAGAGGCGGTGGGCCATGCCGGCGTGGACGGTGGCCACACGCTCGCCTGGGGCGCCCACACGTATCTGTGCGGGGCCAACATCATGCTTCACGGCACGGAGGCCCAGAAGTCGAAATACCTTCCGGGAATCGCGACGGGCGAGCGGATCGGATGCATGGCGCTGACCGAGCCGGGATGCGGATCCGACGCCGCCGCCCTGACCACCGCCGCCGTCAGACGGGGCGACCGTTACATCCTCAACGGATCGAAGACGTTCATCACCAACGCCCCCATCGCCGACGTGTTCGTCGTCTTCGCCACCCTCGACCGCGCCCTGCGCCACAAGGGGATCACGGCGTTCATCGTGGAAAAGGGATTCCCCGGCATTTCCACCGGCCGTCCCATGCACAAGATGGGGTGCCGGTGCTCCCTCACCTCCGAAGTCTTTCTGGAAGACTGCGAGGTGCCGGTGGAAAATTGCCTGGGCGGCGAGGGAGCGGGCTGGAACATCGCCATGGGCGGCGTCGAGTGGGACAGGAGCACCCTTCTTTCGCCCAGCCTGGGAAGCGCGCTTTTCACGCTGGAATCCTGCGCCCGCTACGCGAACGAACGGCGGGCCTTCGGCCGGTCCATCGGGGAGTTTCAGTCCATCCGGAACAGGATCGCCGACATGAGGGTGTACGTGGAGGCCGCGCGGCTGGCCATCTACCGGGTGGCCGCCTCGAAGGACAACGGCGTTCTTCTCAATCCGCTGCTCGCCGCCGTGAACAAGATGTACCTGGGGGACCGGGGATTCGAAATGGCCTCCGCCGCCGTCGATCTCTACGGCGGATACGGCTACATTCATGAATTCCCCGTGGAAAGGAACCTGAGGGACGCCAAGCTCGGACAACTGGGCGGGGGGACGTCGGACATCATGAGGATGATCGTGGCCCGCTCCATGATGAAATAGAGGAAGACCCGATGAACTATGAAATGACGAAGGAACAGGTCGGGACACGCTTCAGGATGAACAGCGAGTTTCTTTACGCCGTCGCGCCGAACCGCGATCTCCTCGAGAAAAGCCGGTCCCGGAGGGCGCTCCTCATCCGGGAGAACATGAACACGCTCGGGAGGAACGGTTTCCTGGACCTGATCCTTGAAGGCGACCCCATGACCTGGTGCATCGCCGGCGAGGACCTTGCCGGGATGTGTCCCGCGACTTTCCTCGCGGCGGCGGTTTCCGCCGCCGGATTCGGGACGCTCCTCCAGCGCTTCGGAACGGCCTCACAGAAGAATGAACGTCTGCCGGGCCTCCGCCGGGGGGAATTCCTCGGGACCGTCGCCTGCGGAGGTTCCATGGCCGTGTCCGGAATCGGCGGAAGCGTTCCCAGGGCTGAGAGGAAAAAGAACGGGTGGGTGCTCGGGGGAACGGATCCCTTCGTGATCGGGGCCCCCGCGGCGGACGCCTTTCTCGTCCTTGCGGAATCGGGGCCGGAGAACAACGCGACGTTTTTCATCCTGAACCGCAGGACAAAGGGCCTTCGGATCGGAAAGCCGGTCGAACTTCTGGGATTGCGCGGGCTTCCCGCCGCCGGCATCGAGATGCGGAGCTGTTTCGCGCCCCCGGAAGCCGTTCTGGGGAAGGAAGGGTCGGGGCGGGAACAGATCGAGGCGGTGACGGAAAGCCTCCTCCTCGCCGCTTCGGTTCTTTCCCTGGGGGTCGGAACTTCCTGCTTGGAGCTGACACGGGAATATGCGAAAAGGAAAACGGCCTTCGGGAAGCCCCTGGGCCTTCTCGAGGACGTGGGCGCCAGGCTGGCGACCATGTTCACGATGATCGACATCGGACGGCTCCTGGTGCTGCGGGCGGCATGGGCGGCGGCCTCGGGGGACCCGGAGTGCGGCATTCTCGCCGCGTGCGCCAGGCTCTTCACGGGCGAATCGGTGGAGAAAATCGCCGATCTCGGGATGCAGGTGCACACGGCCGGCGGCGATGTCGGGAACGAGGGGATCGAGCGCTGTTTCAGGGACGCGAGGATGGCCGGCGCGGTATTCGGATCGTCCGGGGCGCTCCGGTCACGGATCGCCGGCGCCAGCCTGGACCGGCAGGGAAAACCATGAACCCGGCGGTGGGTCGATGAACCGCCGGCAAAAAGGGAGCGTGGCGACGTGAAGAAGAAGCGAGTGGCCGTGTGCGCCGTTTCCCAGCGCAGGAATGAAAGCGATCTGTGGTACGAGCGGTTCCAGGGAATGCTGCTGGGTCTCCTCGAAGACCTTCGGAAGCAGGCGGGCTTTCATTTCGAGGAGGAGGGCGGCGTGGACATGGTCGTCAGCTGCTCCGACGACATCTTCGATGCCCGGACCATCTCCGACGGGGGGGTGACGGACGTTCTCGGCGCCCACTTCCGGGCGGAGGAGAAGATCGCCCAGGAAGGGTTGAACGCGGTCGCTTACGGGGCCTCGGTCATCCTTTCGGGGCACGCGGAACTGGTCCTCGTAATGGGACACTGCAAGGAGTCCCAGGGCGAAAGCCGCAACAGGATCACCAACCTGGGATTCGACCCGTTCTACGGCCGCGCCGTCGGCCTCGATTTCACCAATACCTGCGCCCTCCAGGCCCGCCAGTACATGGCGTCGTCGAACGTCTCCGATCGCGACCTCGCCGGCGTCGTCGCGCGGGCCAGGAGCTGCGGGGGGAAGAACCCCTTTGCCAACGCCAGGGAACCGGTCGATCCGGGGGAGGTGATGGCTTCCCCCATGCTGTGCGACCCCATCCGGAGGCTCCATGCTTGGCCGGTGTCCGACGGCGCCGTGGGCATGCTGCTGGCGTCGGAGGAACGGGCCGGGGAATTCACGGACAAGCCCGTGTGGATCACCGGGTTCAGCAACTGCATGGATTCCTACTTTCTCGGGGACAGGAACCTGGTCGGAAATTTCGCCCTCCGGAAAGCGGCGGGCAGGGCCTGCGCAAGGGCGGGGATCGCAAACCCCGCGGAGGCCTTCGACGTGGTCGAGCTGACCGACGCCTTCGCTTACCAGCAGCCCCTCTGGCTCGAGGGCCTCGGCCTTTGCGGCGAGGGCCGGGGAGGGGAGTTCCTCCGGGAGGGAGGGCCCGGGAAGTGCCGCGTGAATCCGTCTGGCGGAATGCTCTGCGGCAACCCGATGATGATCGCGGGGCTGTACCGGGCGGCGGAATCGGCGCTTCAGCTCAGGGGGGAAGCGGGGGAGCGGCAGGTGAAAGGGGCGTCGCGCGCACTGGCCCACTCGAGTTCCGGGCCCGCGGGACAGTTTCAGTCGGTGCTGGTTCTGGAGGCCTGACAGGCCGGAGAATACCCGGCCGCAGCGTCCTTCGGAGAAGGTCGGACACGGACCGGATCGAACGAAACGACCGGTCTTTCCATACAATTTCACAATAAGGCCGTTCCGGCGGGCCCCGGGGATTCTTCCGCGGCCCCCCGGACCCCCTCGACCCGACGGGGGGGATTGAACGGGTTGCCGGGCGGTTCAAGCCAGATCGGGTATCGGAAAAAGCCAGGGAAAGAGAGGACAACAGAATAACGTTGTCGGAACCCGATGCGCCATGGGGCGGACCCCGGGGCGCAAGAGGGGATGGTCTCGCCCGGAGCCGGCCGGGCAGGCGGAACGATGAGCAATTGATCGGGAGGATCCATGTTCAATTTCAACATCGATACCGGTGGAACCGGCCGGACGATCGCCGTCCGAAATCCCTCTACTGGCGAAGTGCTTCATGAAATCAACACGTTTACCGAGGAAGAGGTCCGGGCGGCCGTAGCACGGGCCCGAGCCGCCCAGCGGCGGTGGGAGGATATCGGAATCGACGGGCGGATCGCCGTTCTGAAGAGATTCCAGCAGGCGCTTGCGGAGGAAAACGACAAGGTTTCCGAACTGATCGCCATCGAGAACGGCAAGCCGCTGCAGGAAGCCATGCAGACGGAGGTGCTGACGGTCAACATGGTGGCGGCGTATTTCCTGAGGCGGGCGAAGAAGCTCCTTGCCGACCGCAGGATCCCGATGCGCTGGATCATGCACAGGCGAAGCTTCATCCATTACAGGCCCCGGGGGGTCGTGCTGGTCATCTCCCCGTGGAATTACCCCTTTGCCATACCGGCGGGCACCGTTTTCATGAGCCTTCTCGCCGGGAACGCCGTGATTCACAAGCCCGCCAGCCTGACGCCGCTCATCGCACTGAAGATCAGGGACCTTTTCGACAGGGCGGGTCTGTCGCCGGACCTGTATCAGGTCCTTCCGTCCGACGGCGCCATGGGGTCCCGGATGATCGAAATGGGTGTCGATTACGTCAATTTCACCGGTTCGACCCAGGTGGGCCGGAGCATTTCGGAGATGTGCGGAAGGCTGATGATCCCCTGCAGCATGGAACTGGGCGGCAAGAACCCCGCCATCGTGTGCGCCGACGCCGACATCGAACGGGCCACGGCATCCATCGTTTTCGGTGCACTGACCAATGCGGGACAGACCTGTGCGTCCGTGGGGAGGGTGTACGCCCACACGGCCGTGTACGACGGGCTCGTTGAAAAGGTGGTCGAGCGCGTTCGCGGCCTCCGCGTGGGCGACCCCCTGAAGGGCGAGGTGGACATGGGCCCCATGGTGGACCCGAGACAGATCGATGTCGTCGAGCGTCAGGTCCGGGACGCCCTGTCCGGGGGGGCGCGGGTCCTTGCGGGAGGCAGGCGCAAGGAGGGCCCCGGACAGTTTTTCGAGCCCACCGTGGTCGCGGACGCGACGGACGACATGCTGGTCATCCGGGAGGAGACCTTCGGACCGGTGATTTCCATCATGAAGGTGGAATCGGACGAGGAAGCCCTCAAAAAGGCGAATGACTCCGAATACGGGCTGACGGCGTACGTTTTTTCCAGGGACGCCGAAAAGGCCCGGAAGATCGCCAGGCGGCTCGAGGCTGGGACGGTGATGGTCAACGAGACGCTCATCAGCTTCGGCTTCCCGGAAACGCCCTGGCAGGGGGTCAAGATGAGCGGGACCGGCCGCACCCATTCCGACGAGGGATTTCTGCACCTGTGCTATCCGTACCACGTCAACGAGGATTCCCTGTTGAAGGTCGGCAGGAATCCCCTCTGGCAGCCGTATTCCCATAAAATGTATCGCCGTATCGGCCAGGTTTCCAGACTGATGTACGGTTCCCGGTTCTTCTCCCGCTGAGGGGGAGGGGGGGGGGAGCCAGTGTCCCCGTTTTTCCGAATCAGAAGTGTCCCTGGATTTTCCCCCTCTTTTCCGTGTTGCGTTCCGGGTTCCTTTCGTGCGAAGAAAAGGGCGCGGGCGTTTCCGCGGGAGGGAGTCCGGATCATGTACAGGGGCCGAAAGGTGATCGTCGTCATGCCGGCGTACAACGCGGCGGAGACACTGATCAAGACCCACGGGGAAGTGCTGGAACAGGACGTGGTCGACGAGATCATCCTCGTCGACGACGCCAGCGGGGACGAAACGGCGCGGATCGCCGGGAGACTGCCGAAGACCAGGGTGTTTGTCCACGAGCGGAACCGGGGGTACGGGGCAAACCAGAAGACCTGCTACCGGCTTGCCCTCGAGGAGGGAGGGGACATCATCATCATGGTCCATCCCGACTACCAGTACACGCCCCGGCTCATTCCGGCAATGGCCGCCCTCATCGGGAACGGCCTGTATCCCTGCGTCCTCGGTTCCCGGATTCTCGGGGGATACGCCCTGAAAGGGGGCATGCCCCTTTGGCGCTACGCGGCGAACCGTTTTCTCACCTTCGTGGAAAATCTTCTCATGGACGCCAAGCTGTCCGAGTTCCACACGGGCTACCGGGCCTTTTCCAGGGAACTGCTGGAACGGCTCCCCCTCGAGGAGAACTCGGACGATTTCGTTTTCGACAACGAGATCCTCGCGGAAATCCTGTGGCGGGGCGCGACCGTCGCCGAGGTGAGCTGCCCCACCCGGTATTTCGGGGAGGCCTCCTCCATCAACTTCCAAAGGAGCGTCGTCTACGGCTTCGGCTGTCTCAGGACGGCCCTCCGGTACCGGCTGGCCCGGATGGGGCTCCTCCGGTCGCCCATGTTTCCCCCCTTGTCCTAGAAACCCGCGGAAACCGCGCCGGGCCGTCGCGGTCCGGGGAACCCGCCGGCGTCCGCCCTTTACTCCCGGGGGGACCGTCCACCCTGGAACAATGGGGAAAAATGTGGTATTCAACCGCCGTTGGCGGTAAGGAATAACAGGCCGGACCGGCCGGATGGCGAAGATGCTGGATATCGAAAAACCCGTTTCGGAGCACGACCCCCGGGATCGTGAGGACCGATGGCGGAAAAGGGGAAGGAAGCGGTGGAAATACGCCGTCGCGGCGGCCGTCGTTCTCGTCCTTCTTTTCTCCGGAGGGATCCTGGTCCGGTGGTCCGCCGGCGGGGAGTCCTCCGCGGCCTCCCTCGCCCGCCGCGCCTGGGGGACCCTGACCACGGTCGCCGCCGGCAGAAGCCCCGCGTTCCGCTCCCTCGAGGTGGAGAAGAACGGGGAGACCCTGAGAATCGGGAAGGACACGGCCCTGGAGATCACGTACCGGGACGAGTTCGTCGTGCTTTCCGTGGAAACCGACACGTTCCTCAGCAGCGGCTTTTCCGTCGATGTGGAAGGGGCGGGAGAGGAAAACGATCTCCGGAGGCTCCTGAAGGGGGTGGACATGGTGGACCGGTCCCTTTCGGGACAGCCCGGGGGGGGGCCGCGGAAGGAATCGTGGATCCACGTGTCCTACCGGGGGAAGGAAATCGCCCGGGTCCCGGCGTCGGTGGTCGTCACGGCCCAGGACTGGCTGCGCCAGGCCCGCAGGACGGAGGACGTGAAGAAGCAGATCCAGTTCCTCACCCGGGCCCTGGAGGAGAAAAAAGGCGACGAGAACACCCGGAAGGCTCTGGCGGGGCTGTACCTGAAGGCGGGCATGACGGAAAAGGGGACCCGGGAATACGAAAAGGTCCTCGCCGCAGATCCCCGGGACCGGACGGCCCTCGACGCGCTTTCCCGGATCTACCTGAAGGCGGGCCGGTACGAGAAGGTCCTTCCCCTGTACCGGGAAATCATCCGCCAGGATCCCAAGGACGGCGGGGCCTATGCCAACATCGGCTTCGCCTACGAGAATCTCGGCCAGTGGAGCCGGGCCGCCGCCAACTACCGGGCCTCCCTGGACCTGAACCGGGACAGCGGGGAAGTCCGTTTCCGCCTGGCCCGGGTCCTGGAGAAAGCGGGCGACGACAAGGAGGCCCTGGAACTGTACGAGTCCGTGTCGAAGCAGCAGCCGGACAACCCCTCCGTGGTGAACGCCCTCGCCGACGGCTATCTGAAGGCGGGCCGGTACAAGGAGGCCATCCCCCTGTACCGGAAGGTCATCGGGAAGGAGCCGAAAAACGCGGCGGCGTACGCCAACCTGGGGCTCGCCTATTCCGGAGCCGGCGTGTGGGGGAGGGAGGTGGCCAACTACAAGAAGGCCCTGTCCCTGGACCCGAAGAACACGGCCGTGCGCCTCAATCTCGCCATGGCCTACGAAAAACGGAAACTTTACGACAAGGCCGCCCTGCAGTACGAAAAGGTCCTGGCCGTCGCGCCGGACGACCGGGATGCCCTGGCGGGGCTGGGCGACCACTTCCTGTTGAAGAAGGATTACGGGAAAGCGGCCGGGTACTATGAAAAGCTCCTCGCCGGGAAAGCGGACGACCCGTCCCTCCTTGTCAGGCTCGGAAGGGCCTACGGGGGGATGAAGAAATACGACAAAGCCGCCGCGAGTTACGAGGCGGCGGTGAAGAAGGGCTGGAAGGATCCCGGGATCCACCGGGATCTCGCCGTCCTTTACGAGGCCTCGGGCGACGCGAAGAAGGCGGTGGAGCACTACGAACGCCTTGCCGCCGCGAAACCGACCCTGGAGGTTCTCACGACCCTCGCCGAATACGCCATGAAGCGCAAGGACTACGGGGAGGCGGTGAAGCTCTACCGGCGGATGATCAAGATGGAGCCGAAGCGGGGCGAGCTTTACGGGAGCCTGGGGCTGGCGTACGGCCTCAAGGGGGACCCGGACCGGGCCATCGAGAATTACCTGAGGGCCCTCAAGTACGACCGGGAGGATGACGCCACCCATTTGAACCTGGCGGCCGCCTACGAGCAGAAGGGGGAATTCGACAAGGCGTTGAAATCGTACACCATGGCGTACCAGTTGAATCCCGGGTCGGACCGGGCGGCCAGGAAGATCCCGGAAATGAAGATCCAGATCCTGAAGCAGAAATACGGAAAGAAGGAATGAGAGAAGTCGAGATCGGACAGGGAGTCGTCATCGGGGGAGGGCGTCCCTTCGTCCTCGTCGCGGGGCCCTGCGTCATCGAGAGCGAGGACCTGACGCTGCGCGTCGCCGGAAGGCTGAAGGAGATCGCCCGGTCCCTGGACGTCCCGCTCGTGTTCAAGGCGTCCTACGACAAGGCGAACCGGACCTCCCGGCAATCCTTCCGCGGCCCGGGCCTCGAAAAGGGGCTCGAGATCCTGGACAGGGTGAAGCGGGAATTCGCCCTTCCCGTGCTGTCCGACGTCCACCGCTTCGAGGAGATCCGGGCGGCCTCGGAGGTCCTGGACGTGGTCCAGGTCCCGGCGTTCCTCTGCCGGCAGACCGACTTCCTCCAGGAGGTGGCCCGCAACGCCCGGGTCGTGAACGTCAAGAAGGGGCAGTTCGTCGCCCCCTGGGACGGCGGAATGATCCTGGACAAGGCGGTCGCCGCGGGGAATGCGAACGTCGTCATCACGGAGCGGGGCTATACCTTCGGGTACAACAACCTGGTGGCGGACATGCGCTCCCTCCCCATTCTCCGGAAAACGGGCTATCCCGTCATCTTCGACGCGACCCACAGCGTCCAGCTCCCCGGGGGGACGGGAACGGCGTCGGGCGGAGACCGGGAAATGGCCGTGTTCCTCGCCAGGGCCGCCGTCGCCGCCGGCGTGGACGGACTGTTTTTCGAGGTTCACCCCGACCCGGACAGGGCGTTGTGCGACGGTCCCAACTCCCTGGAACTTGAAAGGGTGCCGGCACTGCTCCGGCTGCTCCGGAAAATCGACGACATCGTGAAGGAAGAGGACGGGAAGTAATGGCCGGGGAACCGGAAAAAGGGATGAGGGAAACCGTCGTTTCCGAAGGTCTCCGGGAGCGGATACGCCCTGTGAGCCACTTCGTCACCGACGTGGACGGCGTGCTCACCGACGGGCGGATCATCATGGACGACGACGGGCGGGAAATCAAGCATTTTCACGTCCGGGACGGCCACGGTCTGAAGCTCCTCCAGCGGGCGGGGATCCGGGTGATCCTGCTCACGGGGCGGACGTCGAGGGTCGTCTCCCACCGGGCCCGGGACCTGGGCATCGAGGAGGTGTACCAGGGGGCGAAAAACAAGGTTTCCGTCCTCGAGGCGATCATGGCCCGTCACGGGATCGACGGCAGCCGGATCGCGTACATGGGGGACGATATCGTCGACGCCCCCGTGTTCCGGCGGGTGGGCTTTTCCGCCGCCGTGGCCGACGCGTCGGACCACCTTCGGCGGCTGGCCCATTATGTGACCGCTCTTTCCGGCGGAAAGGGGGCGGTACGGGAGGTCTGCGAGCTGATTCTACGGGTGCAGGATAAATGGAAGGACGTCGCGTTCCGATATGAATTGTAGGCCGGACCCGGGGGTGCCTTCCCTTTACAGGGGCCGGCGACAATGCTATACTTTTCGCCTGGTACGGGGATGAAAAGAAAAAAGGTGTTGATCCCCGCTTTTCTTCTGGCCGCGGTTCTTTGCGCGTTTCTGTTTTTCCTGTGGCACGGGCGGGATATTCCCGGGAAGGCCCTGACCGTCTTCTCCGAAAAGGCCGACGTGGTCGTCCGGGATTTCCGTCTCAGCCAGGTGGACGGTTCGGGCATCCGGTGGACCGTCACGGCGGACTCGGCGCGATACCTGAGCATCCGGAACAGGGTCACCCTTGAAAACGTGCACGTCCGGATGGTCGACCGCGAGAGGGCCTTCACCGTTTCGGCCAGAGAGGGGAACGTGGATACGGAAAAGAGGAACATGGACCTTTACGGCGCGGTTGTCCTGACTTCCGACACCGGGGAGCGGTGTGAGACCGGTGAGCTTCATTACGATCACGGGGCGGGCAGAATCACGGCGCCGGGGCCGTGCCTGATCAGAAACGACGCCATGGAGATCGAGGGAACGGGGGTCACCGTCCTCCTCGAATCCAGGCGGTTCACCATGGGCGCTCCCGTCCGGGCCCGCATTTCCGGCGGCGGGCTTCCCCCGGCCGGGGAGTAGCGCATGGGTCCGGGGCCGCCGGCAGGGAAGAGGTTCTCCGTTCTTTGGATGCGGTGGATGTATGCCGTCCTGACGGGGCTCGTTCTCCTTTCGGCGCCCGCGGTTCAGGGGCCGGCCGGCGCGGCGGGGGAAGCGCCGCCGCTCGAGGTGACCTCCCGGAAGCTGACCATCGAGGGAGGGAAGAACCTCGCCGTCTTTTCCGGGGACGTGAAGGTGACCCGGGAGGACGTGACGATCCTGTGCGACGCGCTACAGGTCCACTACCGCTCCGTCCCGCGGGGCGGGGATGGGGCTTCGGCCTCCCCCCTGCCGGAAGGAATGGGGGAGGTGGACCGGATCGTGGCGACGGGAAACGTGGTGATCCGGAAAGGAACGAGACGGCTCACGGGTGACGAGGCGGTCTACACGGCCCGGGAGGAAAAGATGGTGATCACGGGGAACGCCGTGATGGAGGAAGGAAACAACGTGATCCGGGGAAACCGGGTGGTGTTCTTCCTCGATAAAAACCTGGGAACGGTGGAAGGTACGGAAACCTCCCGGGTCAAGGCGACCCTGTTCCCGGACGGGAAGAAGTGAAGCGGGGGATCCGTGGGAACGCTTGACGCGGAAAACCTGCTGAAATCGTATCATGGAAGGGCGGTGGTGCGCGACGTGAGCCTTTCCATCCACCAGGGGGAGGTGGTAGGCCTTCTCGGGCCGAACGGTGCCGGCAAGACCACGACGTTCTACATGATCGTGGGGCTCATCCGGCCGGACCGGGGCTCCATCCGGCTGAACGGCGAGGAGATCGGCGGCGATCCCATGTACCTGCGGGCCAGGAAGGGGATCAGCTATCTCCCCCAGGAACCGTCGGTCTTCCGGAAACTGACGGTGGAGGAAAACGTCCTGGCCGTTCTCGAAACCCTTGGCCTGAGCCGGGAGGAAAACCGGGAGCGGCTCGGGGAGCTTCTCGGCGAATTGGGGCTTCTTCCCCTCGCCGGAAGCCCGGCGTACGCCCTTTCCGGGGGTGAAAGGAGACGGGTGGAGATCACCCGCTCCCTGGTGACCTCGCCCCGGTTCATCCTTCTGGATGAACCGTTCGCGGGGATCGACCCCCTGGCCATCGAGGAGATCCAGAAGATCGTTCTCGATCTCCGGTCGCGGAACATCGGCGTCGTCATTTCCGATCACAACGTCCGGGAAACGCTGAACGTCTGTGACCGGGCCTACATCCTGAACGAGGGGTCCATTCTGATCGAGGGGACTCCGGAAACCATCGCCGGAAGCGATCTGGCGAGAAAATTCTACCTCGGGGAGCGGTTCAACTTCTGAAGGCCGCCGCCGCGGGAGGACTTGAGACAAGCGGTATGACCATCGAACTGAAGCAAAGCCTGAAGCTGACCCAGCAGCTCATCATGACGCCCCAGCTCCAGCAGGCGATCAAGCTGCTTCAGCTTTCCCGCATCGAACTTGCCGATCTCGTCGCCCAGGAGATGGAGCAGAATCCCCTTCTCGAGGAGCAGCAGCCCGGCGAGGAGGAAGGAAAGGAAAGCCAGCAGGTCGAACCGGACGAGTCGGGGGACAGGGAAGTCATCCGGACGAAGGAGATCACCGGCGAAGGGGACGGCAAGGAGGAATTCGACTGGGACAGCTACCTGGAGGATTACGGTCCCGTCGGGGTGACTTATTACCGCGAGGAGAGCGATCTCCCCCCCATCGAAAACCTGATGACCCGAAAGGAGACGCTGACGGACTATCTTTACTGGCAGCTCAATCTCTCCCCCCTGACCGAGGGGGAGAAGCGGGTGGCCTGCCAGATCATCGGCAACCTCGACGCGGGAGGGTATCTCATCGCGACCCTGGACGAGGTGGCGGAACTCGAGGGCGTGGAACGGGAATCGGTGGAGCGGATCCTGAAAAAAGTGCAGGAATTCGATCCCCCGGGGATCGCCGCCCGGGATCTCAGGGAATGCCTCGTGAACCAGCTCCTTTCGCTGGACCTTCTCACGCCCCTCGTCGGGAAGATCATCGACGATCACATGAAGGACCTGGAGACGAAGAACTACCCCCTCATCGCCAGGAAACAGAAGGTCTCCATCGAGGATGTCCTCGAGGCGGTCCGGGTGATCACGAACCTCGATCCCCGTCCCGGCCTGGTGTACAGCGAGGAGAAACCCCATTATATCGTGCCCGACGTCTACGTTTTCAAGGTGGGCGACGAATACCGGGTCGTCCTCAACGACGACGGCCTTCCGAGGATCAAGTTGAGCAACACCTACCGCGACATCCTGGCCGGCGTGGGGAACGGGTTGCGGAACGACAAGAACAAGGATTACATCCGGGAAAGGCTCCAGTCGGCCACGTGGCTCATCAAGAGCATCCAGCAGCGGCAGCGGACGATTTACAGGGTGTCGGAAAGCATCGTTCATTTCCAGAGGGATTTTTTTGACAGGGGGATCCAGCACCTGAGGCCCATGGTGCTCAAGGACATCGCCGACGACGTGGAAATGCACGAATCCACCATCAGCCGCGTGACCACGAACAAGTACATGCACACGCCGCGGGGCCTTTTCGAACTGAAGTATTTCTTCAACAGCGGCATCAGCCGGACCGACGGGGACTCCATCGCCTCGGAGAGCGTACGGGAGCGGATCCGGGAGCTGGTCGCCCGGGAGGACCCCAAAAACCCCCTCCACGACGGCCAGATCGCGTCGACGCTGGAGAAATCGGGCATCTCCATAGCCCGGAGAACCGTTGCCAAATACAGGGAACTCATGGGGATTCTCCCTTCCCTGAAAAGAAAGAAATTCTTCTGAACAGGCCGAAAGGGGTTGACATTCACGGGAATATTCCATTATAAGGGCGGATTGTGTTTTCGTTTCCGGACAGAAAAGGAGTGAACGCCTTTTCCCGGATCCCGGATTCTCCGGGACCTCCGGAAAGCGCCGTGCCGAAGACCGATCCGGCAGGGATCGCGCCCCGGGATCGTTGAGGCCGGGGCGACGGGATCGCCCCTTTCGCGGCCGGATCCACGGAATCGGAGAGCGATGTGTAGAGGAGGAGTGCGGATATGCAGATTTCCCTGACCTTCCGGAACATGGAGGGGGAAGAATGGCTGAAGGATCACGTGGACAAGAAGATTCAACGGCTGAAAAAATACATCGACAAGCCCGTTGAAGCGAGTGTCATTCTCTCTGTCGAGAAATTCCGGAACGTGGCGGAAGTGAAGCTCCTGGGCAAGGGAGTCAACATCGTCGGCAAGGAAGAAGCCAAGGACATGATCACCGCCGTCGACGAAGTGGTCGATAAAATAGAGAGACAGCTCAAGAAGCACAAGGAAAAGAATCAGATTTACAAGGAAAATCCGGCGAAAAACGTCGCCTCCGTACCGCTGGAAACGCCGGAGGGTTCCCCTTCCGAAGAAGAACCCCCCCAGATCGTCGAAACGAGGAAAATCATTCTCCAGCCCATGTCCGTGGACGACGCCGTCCTGCAGATCGAGGGGTCCCAGGCGCCGTTCGTGATCTACAGGGATTCGGCGACGGAAAGCGTCAGCGTCCTCTACCGGAGAAACGACGGGAACTATGCGCTGATCGAGACGAAATACTGACGGCTTCGTGGAAAGTCCCCCTGCCGCGCCGCCCGTCCTCCCCTGTTCCCGGGGCGTGTCCGTTCGCTGGGATTCGGCGGGCGCCGGGCCCGCGGCGCTTTTTGCCCGCTGCCGTCACGGAAAACGTTTCCGTTTTTTGGAGGATTGACGGGCACGGACGGTTTCGTCTTCTCGCGATCGCATCAAATACGGATCCCGGAGTGAAGAATGATGTACATCACCGACCTGCTTTCAAGGTTTTGCATTATAGAGGAATTGAAGTCGAAGACGAAGAAGGAAGTCCTGTACGAACTGTCGGAAGTTTTTCTCGAGGAAAAACCCGACATGGACTGCAGCGGGGTGGTGGACGTTCTTCTGGAAAGGGAAAAACTGGGCAGTACGGGCATCGGCGAGGGGATCGCCATCCCCCACGGGAAGATGGCGTCCCTGGAAAAGCTCATCGTGTCCTTCGGGAGAAGTTCGAGAGGAATCGATTTCGATTCCCTGGACGGCAAGCCGGTCCATCTTTTCTTTCTGCTCATGGCGCCGGAGAATTCGGCGGGCCAGCATCTGAAGGCACTGGCGAAAATTTCCCGGATGCTGAAGGACGACAAGTTCCGGAAGGAACTCATGGGGGCCGGATCGAAGGAAGCCCTTTATTCCCTGATCCAGGGGAAGGACAAATCTTTTCTATAACATTCGAAAAACGGGGCAGGGCCATGGATGTCCTCACGTTGAAGGATCTTCTCGACCCGGAGGAGGGGGAGCGCGTTTTCGTCCTCGTCGCCGGACGGGAAGGGGCCGGGCGGAAGATCGAGGTCCCGGCGCTGCGGATTTACACCGGCGGCCCCCAGGGTTCCTCCGCGCCGACCGGCGGGGGTCTGGTGCTCCCCTTCGGCCTTCTTCGCTCCCTGCATGCGCCGGACCGGAATCGGTTCTTCGAGGAATTGTTCTCCCGCCGCCCCGAATACGTCGTCGTCGCGGAAGCGACGGGCGGCTTCCCCCCCCTTCTCGATGCCTGCGACAGCGAGGAAATCCCTCTCTTCCTCACGGAGATGGGGCTTCATGCCGCGGAGAGCGAGATTCTCCGCCGCCTCCGGGAAAAGTTCCACGGCAAGACCTTTCTTCACGGGGTTCTCGTGGAAGTGTCCGGCATCGGGATCCTCATCAGCGGGGAGAGCGGAATCGGCAAGAGCGAATGCGCCCTGGAGCTGATCAACCGGGGACACAGGCTTGTCTCGGACGATCTCGTCCACGTCGAGCGGAAGGGGAAGGGGAGCCTTCGGGGGAGAAGCCCGGAACGCACCCGGTACTTCATGGAGATCCGCGGTCTGGGCCTCATCAACGTGAAGAGCCTTTTCGGCGTGGCCGCCGTCGCCGAGGAGACGCCCATAGAGGTCAACGTGGAACTCGTTCCCTGGAAGGAGGAAACCGTCTTCGACCGTATCGAGTCGGAGGAGCGGCGGCGGGTCATCCTCGGCATGGCGATCCCCCTGGTCCGCGTCCCCGTCCGTTCCGGGGGAAACATGGCGACCATCGTGGAGATCGTGGCGAAAAACCGTCTTCTCAAAAAGGAAAGGGAAAGGGAATCCCGGGAGATTCTCCTGAAGATCGAGGAGAGCCGTTTCCTCCGGTGATCCCCCGGCAACGGTGATGAAGAACATCCGCATTGTCGTCGTCACGGGACTCTCGGGCTCGGGAAAGAGCACCGTTCTCCGGGCCCTCGAAGACATCGGCTTTTTCTGCGTGGACAACCTGCCCGTGTCTCTCCTTCCGAAGCTCCTGGATCTTCAGCTCGAAAGGGCGGACGAGATTTCCAGGATCGCCCTGGTCATGGATATCCGGGAGAAACATTTTCTCGACCGTTACGGGGAGATCTTCTCCGGTTTGAAGAGCCGGGGATACCTGATCGAAATCCTCTTCCTCGAGGCGGCCGACGAGACCCTTCTCCACCGGTTCAGCGAGACCCGGCGGTCCCATCCCCTCTCGGACCGGAGGACGGTTTCGGAGAGCATCCGCCTCGAAAGGGAGAAGCTCCGGGACCTGAAGGCGATGGCCGACATGGTGGTGGACACGTCCCTGTACAACGTGCACCAGTTGAAGAGCCTCATCCAGCGCTACTATTCAAGCCCGTCGGAGGGCAAGAACCTCATCGTGAACCTCATCTCCTTCGGATACCGGTACGGGCTTCCCCCGGACGCCGACATCGTCCTTGACGCGCGGTTTCTCCCCAACCCCTATTTCGTTCCCGGCCTGAAGGAGTTTGATGGAAACAATCCGAAAATCGTCGACTGGGTCATGGGCTGGGAAGAGAGCCGGAAGTTCCTCGACGAGATCTTCGCGCTCATGGCCTTTCTGACGCCCCTGTACGAAAAGGAGGGAAAGGCCTACCTGACCATCGCCCTGGGCTGCACGGGGGGGAAACACCGCTCCGTGGTCATGGTGAACGCACTCGGCAGGTTCTTCTCCGAGAGAAACTACCGGGTGAATCTCCACCACCGGGACATCCAGCGCACGTAGAGGGGCCGCCCGGTCAGGTGCCCGTGAAATGCCGGGTCACGTTGTCCCGGATCCAGTGGGGGTCCCACCACTCCTGGGGATTGACGAAGTCGCGGCCCGCGAAGATGCCGAAATGGAGATGGTCCCCGCCGGCGAGTCCCGTCGTGTCCGTCCTTCCGATGATGTCCCCCTTCCGGACCTTCCCGCCCGCTTCGACGTCCATGACGCCCAGATGGGAATAGAAGCTGAAAATCCCCTGCCCGTGATCGATGATGACCGTGTTGCCGTAAATGCCGAGGCCGTCGGCGTAAATCACCATGCCGTGATTGGAGGCCTCCACCGGGGCGTGGGCGGTGGATGCGAGGTCGATGCCGTTGTGGACGCTTTCCCCCACGGGCTTCCCATCATGGAAATAGGTTCTCCTGTCCCCGAAACGGGCCATGGTCGACGCGTTTTTCATCCGGAGGAATTCCCCTTCCCACATCCGTTCCGGTGCCGACCTGGAACAGAGGGACCGGATCGTCTCGAGATTTTCCTCTCTCATCGCCTCGTTGACGTTCTGGAAGACCTCGAGGAGGCCCCATCCCCGGAGGTTGTCGTATTTCTCCTGGAATTCCGGCATTTTCATTTCAAGAAAGCGGTCCGTGACGGCCATGGTGTCCTTCCGGAACGTTTTCGACCGGACACGGGAGGCCACGCTTCTCACGGAGGTGTTCCCCGCGTCGTCCGCCGCGTCCACGGAGATGGGAAGGCCGTTCTTTCCCACCTCGAGCGGCACGGCGAAATAACAGATCCGGACCGTCTGCCCGGAAAGCTGCAGGGGATAATCGGGATAGACCCGGTCGTCCACCCGGAGGGAGGACCGGGCGTTTTCCTTGTCGACCCTGTAAATCACGAGACCCGTTCCCCCGGGGTTCAGGTAGAGCCCTTCCGAAAGAACCTGGATCCGGGGCGGGACGAGGTCCACCTGAAGGGTCCGGGTGACGGTGCACCGGTTTTTCCTCAGGGAGTGGTCTTCCGCCGCGATTTCAAGGAGGGCCTCGCCGTTTTTCAGCCCCAGGTCTTTCGCGGCGATGTCCACGGACAGGGTCTGCGACCGGACGCCCTTTCCGGGGAACTCCGCCGTCTTGAGGACGTGCCGTTTCTCTCCCTGGGTCAGGGCGACGGTGATGCTCCGAAGGCCGCTTTTCCGGTCCGACGCCAGGACCCGGAAGGCCTTGTGCTGTCCCATGACCTGGAAATCCGGATCGAGCGCGCAGACGGGCGCCTCTCCTTCCAGGAGGGGATAGGCGAACCATGCCGCCGCGACGATGAGGACGACAAGAAGGACGATCCCCCCGTTGCGGACCCAATGCTTCATTTTTGCTGCCGTTCGTGCGTTCATAGCCTACCTCCTATACCCTGAAGCGTTCTTTTTTTCAAGGAACCGGCCGGAGGAGGGAGATCCGTTGACCTCGCCGGGGAGACCTGTTATAGTCACAAAGCGGCATCGATACACGATCCGGTGCCCCATGGGGCCGCCAGGGAACAGCGTTTCGGACGGAGGGGAAAAGATGCTCGAAAAAAGGAGGATCCTTCTCGGCGTGACCGGAGGGATCGCGGCGTACAAGGCCGCCGAACTGACCCGGGAACTCATCCGGAGGGGCGCCTCCGTGAAGATCGTCATGACCCGGAACGCCACCGAGTTCATCACCCCCCTGACCCTGCAGACCCTGTCGGGGAACCCGGTCTACCTGGACACGTTTTCCCTCACCGGGGACTGGCGGATCAGCCACATCTCCCTTGTCGACGAGGCGGACCTCCTGGTGATCGCCCCCGCGACGGCCAACATCATCGGAAAGATCGCCTGCGGCATCGCCGACGACCTCCTGTCCACCACGGTCATGGCCGCCGCCGTTCCGGTCCTCCTGTGTCCCTCCATGAACACGAACATGTACGGCAGCGCCGCCGTCCGGGAGAACCTGGAAAAGCTGAGGGAAAGGGGAACCCGGATCATGGAGCCCGACCGGGGGGGGCTGGCGTGCGGGACCGAGGGGGCGGGGCGCCTGCCTTCCCCCGCCGACGTGGCCGATGAAATTGAATCCATCCTGACCCCGAAGGATCTGGAAGGGGAGCGGGTCCTCGTGACGGCGGGACCCACCCGGGAACCCCTGGACCCCGTCCGGTACATCTCGAACTATTCGTCGGGGAAGATGGGGTACGCCCTTGCCGCGGCGGCGGCGAAACGGGGGGCCCGGGTCGTCCTCGTCAGCGGGCCCACCGCCCTTGCCGTTCCCCGGGGCGTCACCGCCGTTCCCGTTTCCAGCGCCGTGGAGATGCGCGAACGGGTCCTGGAACACCTGGAGGACGCCACGGTGGTCATCAAGGCGGCGGCGGTGGCGGACTACCGTCCCGCACGGCTTTCGACCTCGAAGATCAAGAAGTCCGGCGGGGGGCTTTCCCTCGACCTGGAGCGGAATCCCGACATCATCTCCGAAGTGGGAAGGAACAAGGGGGACCGGGTCCTCGTGGGATTCGCCATGGAAACGGACGACCTGATTCCGAACGCGAGAAAGAAGCTCGTCGAGAAGAACATGGATCTCATCGTGGCGAACGATCTGGGGCAGCCCGGATCGGGCTTCCAGTACGACACGAACATCGTCAGGATCCTCGACCGGGAGGGAAACGCGGAGGAGCTTCCCATGATGGACAAGATCGACGTCGCCCACCGGATCCTCGACCGGATCGGGGAAATCGCACGGAGAAGGAAGGCCGGGCCCGGCGGGGAAAGGACGTAGGAGGCGGTGGAAACGGAAAGGGAGATCCTGGCGTCCGTCCTGGGCGACCTGAAACGCCATCTCACTGCGGAGAAGGAACGGAAGGGAAGGTGCGCCGTGTTTTCCGCCGGGGAACCCTCCGGGAGTTCCCCCCGGACGGCGGCGACCCTCGCCTCCGTGCGGGAGGAACTGGGAGACTGCCGCCGTTGCGGCCTGGGCGGTCTGCGGAGAAACCTGGTCTTCGGGGAGGGGAACGAAAGGGCGGAACTCGTCTTCGTCGGGGAGGCCCCCGGCGAAGAGGAGGACCGCCAGGGCCGGCCCTTCGTGGGCAGGGCGGGGCAGCTTTTGACCCGGATCATCGAGGCCATGGGGCTTTCCCGCAAGGATGTCTACATCTGCAACATCCTCAAGTGCCGTCCCCCGGGGAACCGGAATCCGGCGCCCGAGGAGATCGCCGCCTGCGAACCCTTCCTCATCCGTCAGATCGAGGCGATCCGGCCGCAGGTGATCTGTGCCCTGGGAACCTTTTCCGCCCGGACCCTCCTCAAGGTGCCCGATCCCATCTCCCGGATCAGGGGACGGTTTTACAGCTATCACGGCATCCGCCTCATGCCGACCTACCATCCCGCCTATCTTCTCCGGAACCCCTCCTTCAAGAAGCAGGTCTGGGAGGATGTCCGGGAAATCATGAAATGCCTGGACGGGGACAAAGGGGTGAAGGAATCCCGTTCCCCGGACGGAATTTCCCGGGAGGGAAAAGGGACATGAAGAAAACCGGAATCGCCCTGTTCGCGGCGCTCGCGCTCCTCATCGCGGCCGTCCCGGGAAAGACGGCGCCGCCGGAGAAGGCGCCGGTGTTCGACGTCATCTCGGTGCAGGCCCCCATCACGCCGGCGACGTACAAGTACATCTCCCGCGCCCTGGGCGAGGCCGCCGGCGGCGGGGCCTCGGGGCTCATCATCCTGCTCGACACGCCGGGGGGCCTGGATCTCGCCATGCGGGACATCGTCAAGGAGATCCTGAACGCGCCCCTGCCCGTCTTCGTCTACGTCTATCCCCCCGGGGCGCGGGCGGCCTCGGCGGGGGTCATGATCACCATGGCGGCCCACGTGGCGGCCATGGCGCCGGGAACGAACATCGGGGCCGCCCACCCCGTGGCCATCGGGTCGGGTAAAATGGACGAAACCATGTCCAAGAAGGTGGAAAACGACGCCGTGGCCTACGTGAAGGGGATCGCCCAGCGCAGGGGCCGGAACCAGGAGTGGGCGGAAAACGCCGTGAGGAAGAGCGAATCCGTCACGGCGGAGGAAGCGCTGAAACTGCACGTCATCGATTACGTGGCCGTCGATCTCCCCGATCTTCTCCGGCAGGCCTCCGGCAGGGAGGTCGTTCTTCCCTCGGGAACGGTGGTCCTGAACACCGGGGGGGCGCAGCTCCGGGAGAAGACCATGGGGCTTCGGGAGAAGATCCTGACGGCGCTCAGCGACCCCAACATCGCCTACCTCCTGCTCATGATCGGGCTTGCCGGCCTCTACTTCGAATTCTCCCACCCCGGGGCCGTTTTACCCGGGGTCGTGGGAGGGATCTCGCTCATCCTGGCGTTCTTCGCCCTCCAGACCCTCCCGGTGAATTTCGCCGGCGTCCTCCTCATCCTTTTCGGGATCGTTCTTTTCATCGCCGAGATCAAGATCGTGAGCCACGGCCTTCTCACCGTGGCGGGAATCGTCTCCCTCGTCCTCGGGTCCCTGTTCCTCTTCGAATCGCCCATTCCGGCGCTCCGGGTGTCCTTTCAGGTGCTCATCCCCACGGTCCTCATCGCCTCCCTCTTCTTCGTCGCCGTCATCGGGCTCGCCGTGAGGGCCCAGATGCGCAAACCCCGGACGGGCACGGAGGGGATGGTGGGGGAAGAGGGGGTGGCGCTCACGGCGGTCCACGGAGAAGGCCGGGTCTTCGTCCGCGGCGAATACTGGAGCGCGACGAGCGAAATTCCGATCGAGGAGGGGGAACCGGTGCGCGTGAAGGGGGTCCGGGGCCTCATTCTGGAGGTCGAGAAAAGAGGCGGATCGGAAGAGGCGAAATCGTAAAGGGTCCGGATACGGATTTTTCACGAAGCCGTCAAAGGAGACGGACACGTAAGGAGATTGAGCAACGCTTTTTCTAACGGCAAAGTGAGAAGATCCAGAGGCAAGGCGCCCGAAACCGGACGACCGAGGCGTACTTCCGGTACGCCGCAGGGAGGAGGGAAGAAGGGCAACGCAGCATATGGACTTCTCACGAAGCCGTCAAAGGAGACGGACACGTAAGGAGATTGAGCAACGCTTTTTCTAACGGCAAAGTGAGAAGATCCAGAGGCAAGGCGCCCGAAACCGGACGACCGAGGCGTACTTCCGGTACGCCGCAGGGAGGAGGGAAGAAGGGCAACGCAGCATATGGACTTCTCACGAAGCCGTCAAAGGAGGAAACGAAATGATGTACACTATCCTATCCCTGGTCATCCTGGTCCTCATGTTCCTGGCCGCGGCCATCCGGATCCTGAACGAGTACGAGAGGGGCGTCATCTTCCGGCTCGGGCGGGTGATCGACGTGAAGGGCCCGGGGCTCATCATCCTCATCCCCATCATCGACCGCATGGTGAAGGTGGACATGCGGATCATCACCATGGACGTGCCCCCCCAGGACGTCATCACCCGGGACAACGTGTCCGTCAAGGTGAACGCCGTCATTTACTTCCGCGTCATGAACGCCAACCAGGCGGTCATCGAGGTGGAGAACTTCCTGTATGCCACGTCCCAGCTGGCACAGACCACCCTGCGGAGCGTCTGCGGCCAGGTGGAGCTGGACGAACTCCTGGCGGAGCGGGAAAAGATCAACGCCCACATCCAGGAGATCCTGGACCGGAGCACCGACCCCTGGGGGATCAAGGTGTCCACGGTGGAGGTGAAGCACATCGATCTTCCCCAGGAGATGCAGCGGGCCATGGCGAAGCAGGCCGAGGCGGAACGGGAACGAAGGGCGAAGGTGATCAACGCCGAAGGGGAGTTCCAGGCGGCGCAGAAGCTGGCGGAAGCCGGGGCGGTCATCGCCGAGCAGCCCATCGCCCTGCAGCTCCGGTACCTGCAGACCCTTGTCCAGGTGGCGTCGGAAAACAACTCGACGACCCTCTTCCCCATCCCCATCGACCTCGTCCGGCCGTTCATCGACGCGTACGGGAAGGCAACGAAAAAGGAGGGTTGAAAGGTGCCGGCCCGGTGCCCGCGTTCGATTTCGTTTGACAACCGATCTCATTGTTTATATAGGAGATGGCCATTCGGCCTTTCGTCCGCCGCCGCCCTGCGGCGCCGCGACCGGAAGGCGAAGCGGGGGGCTCGTTTTCTCGACAGGATGAACGCCTGTTGACCGCCCAAGCGGCGGTGCCGGAGGGGTATCGCCCGGGGCCGGCGGAGCGGGGCGTCCGCGGAGGAACCGCAGGGGGGTGCATCCGGGTTCCCGGATAAAAAAGGGAGGACTTTGTGAGCATGGAGACGATTGTTTCGGTAAAGCCGCTTCTTGCCGTTGCCGTTTCTCTTTTCGGTTCCCTTCTGATCGTTCTCTTCCGGGAGAATGCGAACGTCCGGGAGTTCTTCACCTTCGTCATCGCCGGCGTCAAGCTCTACATCGTTTCCTCCATGGTTCCCCTGGTGCTTGAGGGAAAGACGATCGTCTTCACCCTGGTGGAGATCCTGCCCGGGGTTGGGATTTCCTTCCGGGTGGACCCCCTGGGACTGCTCTTCGCCCTGGTGGCCTCCTCCCTGTGGATCGTCACGACCTTCTACGCCATCGGCTACATGAGGCCCCTTCACGAGCATTCCCAGACCCGGTTCTATACTTTTTTCGCCCTCGCCCTGTCGTCGGCGGTGGGCGTGGCCTTCGCCGGGAATCTCGTCACCCTGTACCTGTTCTATGAAATGCTTTCCCTTTCCACCTATTCCCTGGTGACCCATCACCAGGACGGGGCCGCCCGTTCCGCAGGCCGGAAATATCTGACCTATCTGATGGGGACCTCCATCGCCTTTTTCCTCCCGGCGGTCATCCTGACCTATCTCTACACGGGAACGCTCGATTTCTCGGCCCAGGGCATCCTCGCCGGGAAGGCCTCCCCGGCGGCCCTGACGGTCCTGTTCCTCCTCTTCATCGCGGGGATCGGGAAGGCGGCCATCATGCCCATTCACTCGTGGCTTCCCTCGGCCATGGTCGCCCCGACGCCGGTGAGCGCCCTTCTCCACGCCGTCGCCGTGGTCAAGGTCGGCGTCTTCTCCGTTCTGAGGGTGTGTTTCCACGTGTTCGGGATCGATCTCCTTCACGCCCTGTCGCTGGACGTGGTCCTTCTGTACCTGATTTCGGTGACCATTCTCACCGGTTCCCTTTTCGCGCTCCGCCAGGACGACCTCAAGGCACGGCTGGCCTATTCGACGGTGAGCCAGCTTTCGTACATCGTCATGGGCGGCGGCCTCCTGAGCATCATGGGCATGACCGGCGGCATCGTGCACATCGTCATGCACGCCTTCGGGAAGATCACCCTCTTCTTCTGCGCCGGGGCGATCCTCGTCAATACTGGGATCAAGAAGATCAGCGAAATGAAGGGGATCGGAAAAATGATGCCCGTGACGATGACGGCCTTCTTTCTCGGCTCGCTCAGCGTCATCGGAGTCCCTCCCTTCGGAGGGTTCATCAGCAAGTGGTATCTCGCCCTGGGAACCATCGAGTCCCACCAGATCCCCATCCTCGTCGTACTCCTGACCAGTTCGCTCCTGAACGCGGCCTACTTCCTGCCCATCGCCTACAACGCCTTCTTCTCCAGGGGGGGACAATTCAACGAAAACACGGCGGTCCGGGAGGCCCCCCTGTTCGCCGTCGTCCCGCCGGTCTTCACGGCGGTGGTTTCATTCGTCCTTTTCATCTATCCGTCCGTATTTCTCGAGCTGGCACGGATGGCCGCCACGGGTTCCTTCGGCGTCCATTGACGGGTACCGGGGAATAAAAGATCGTCGTTTTTTGCCGCCGCCGGATTGGTCCTCATGAAACACATACCGGACCCTTTCAAGATCGTCCTGGTAGGAGGCGGAAAAGCCTCGCTGGACTTTCTGCGCATCGCCCGCTTTCCGGCGGGCGGCGCGAAGGATCTCGAGGTCCTGGGGATCTTCGATCCCGATCCCCGTTCCCCGGGCCTTCGTTACGCGCGCTCCGCCGGCATCGCGGTCTTTCCCTCCCATCTCGACCTTCTCCGTATCGGCGGGTTCGAGGCCGTCCTCGTTCTTTCCGAAGAATCCGGGATCCTGGCAAAGGCCCGCAGGCGGAAGCCCGCCGGAGTCCGGGTCATGGATTCCCGGGAAGCCGCCGTTTTTCTCGACCGTCTCCGGGTCCGGAGGGAAACGCGGGTGTTTGAAAATGCCCTCCGGGACGCCATGGGGAAACCGGCATCGGGACCGGACGATCCGGGAATGGATGTGGCCGCCGCCCTCGACCGTTATTCGTCGAACCTCCTGAAGATCATCGAGGAAAAGAACCGCCAGGTTCACGGGGTGGAAAAAAGACGCCTCCACCACGACCGGGTGGTTTCCCAGATCGTCCGGGGAAGCACGATCCCCATGTTCGTCATCAACCAGAAGCACGAGGTGACCCACTGGAACAAGGCCCTGGAGCGGGTCACGGGCCGCCTGGCGGAGGAGATGGTCGGCACCCGGGACCAGTGGAAGGCCTTCTATCCGGTGAAGAAGCCCTGCCTTGCCGATCTCGTCGTGGACGGCAAGGACGAACAGGAGATCCGGAAGTTCTTCCGGGACCGGGCGAAACCGTCGGAATACCTGAAAGGGTCCTACGAGGCGGAAAATTTCTATCCCAGGATGGGCCCTTCGGGCAGGTGGCTCTATTTCACAGCCGCCCCGATCCGCGGAATGGACGGGAGAATCCTCGGGGCCATCGAGACCCTCTGGGACACCACCGCACAGCGGGAGGCCAGGGAACGGCTGAAGGAAATCGAGGCCATCGAGGCCTCCATCCTGGACACGATCCACATCGCCGCCCTGGTGCTCCGGGAACGGCGGATCATCTTCGCCAACGAGGCGGCCGAGTCCGTCTTCGGGTGGAGGGCCGGAGATCTCGTCGGGCGCAACACGAGAATCCTGTATCCCGGCGACGCCGTTTACGAGGGTGTGGGGAAGGACTTCTACCGGGCCCTGGAGACGCGGCGCACCTTCCGCGGCGAATATCCCTGCGTCCGGAAGGACGGCCGGGAGATCCTCTGCGTGGTCCGGGCCTCCCGGATCGGGGAGCGGCTCCGGGAACAGGCCATCGTCGCCACCTACGAGGACATCACCGAGCGGAAGAAGGCGGAGCAGGAACTCGTGAGCCGGGAGAAGACCCTGTCCCAGATCATCGAGGGAAGCACCATCCCCACCTTCGTCATCGACCGGGAACACACGGTCACCCACTGGAACCGCGCCATCGAGCGGCTCACGGGCAAAACGGCGCGGGAGATGGTGGGGACGCGGGACCACTGGAAGGCCTTCTACGACGACCGCAAGCCCATCATGGCCGACGTGATCGTGGACCACATGCCGGAGGACGAGATCGCGAAGCTTTACGGCCGTCGCTGGCGCCGGTCCGCCCTCATCGACGAGGCGTACGAGGCGGAGGACTTTTTCCCCCGGATGGCGGAAAAGGGGAAGTGGCTCTTCTTCACCGGGGCCCCCCTCAAGGGTCCCGACGGTGCCGTCACCGGCGCCATCGAAACCCTCTGGGACACCACCGACTCCAAGCTTCTCCAGCAGGAACGGGAAAGGCACCTCAGGCAGATTTCCACCCTGGGAGCCATCACGAGCGCCATGAGCGAATCCCTGGATCTGGGGGAGCGCTTCCGCGCGGCGGCATCGGGCATTCTCGCCAACCTGGACGTGGACAGCGTGATCCTCTACATGCGTGAGGCCGGCGGAGACTGCCGGGTGGCTTATTCCAAGGGGCTCGCCGAAGGATTCTACCCGGCGGGATCCGGGGTCGGGGTGGACAGCGTCGTCGAAAAGGTGAGCCGGAGGGGAAGGGCGGTGTTCTTCGAGAATGTGGACGAGGAAAGCGCGCCCTTCGAGGCCTTCGTGGACAAGGAGCACCTCCGGTCGGCGGCGTACCTCCCCCTCACGTCGAAACATGACGTGATCGGCGTCATCCGGGTTTCGAGCCGCCGGAAAAAATTCTTTTCCGAGGAGGACAAGAACCTTCTCGCCCTGGTCTGCAACCGGGTCGCCCTTGCCATCGAGAACGCAAGGCTCCACCAGGAGGCGAAGATGTTCGGCCAGCGCCTGGAGATCAAGGTCCGGGAAAAAACGGCGGAACTGGAACAGTCCTACCGGGAGATCCGGCAGTCCGAGGAACGGTACCGGACCATGTTCGACGCCGACCCCAACCCGATCCTCATCTCCGACCGGAAAACCATGTCCATCCTCGACGTCAACGCGACGGCCCTCGACTGCTACGGATTCACGAAGGAGGAATTTCTCGGCCTGACCTTTCCCGACCTCCTCTTCGACAGGGACCGGGATCTGATGGAGGACCTGCGAAAGATGACCCCGCACCAGTCCCTGTTCCACTCGAAGAAACTCGTCCGGAAAAAGACCGGCCTTCCGTTTTACGCCAACATCCACATCCGGGCGGCCGAGTTCATGGGAAGGGACTGTTTCATCGCCGCGACACCGGACGTCACGGAAACGGTCAACCAGGAGGCCAGGCTCATCCAGGCGGGCAAGCTGGCCACGCTCGGGACCATGGCCTCGGGAATCGCCCATGAGATCAACCAGCCGCTCAACGTCATCCAGGTCTGCTCCGACTTTCTCATGAAGAAACTGGCCGGGGGGGACGAACGGTGCGACGACGAAGTCCGGACCATGGCGGAGGAGATCGGGAAAAACGTCCAGCGGGCCGCCATGACCATCAAGCACATGAAGGACTTTTCCCGCCAGTCCGAGGTGACCCGGGACAGGGTCTCCATCAACCGGCCGCTTCTGGACGTCTTCAAGATCCTCGGCCAGCAGCTTCGGGTCCATGACATCGAGGTCGTCCTCGATCTTCAGGAAGACCTTCCCGAAATCCTGGGGGACCACAACCGCCTGGAGCAGGTCTTCATCAATTTCGTCAACAACGCCATGGACGCCATGGACGAGAAGAAATTGAGATTTGACAGCGGCGGTGAAAACAAGGTACTGACCATCCGTTCGTTCCGGGAAGGAGACTCGGTGGTCGTCACGATCGGGGACACGGGGATCGGGATTCCCGAACAAAACCTGGACAAGATCTTCGAGCCCTTTTTCACCACCAAGGAAGTGGGAAGGGGCACCGGGCTGGGGATGAGCATCAGCTACGGAATCGTCAAGGATTACGGTGGAACCATCGAAGTCCGGAGCACAGTGAACCAGGGGACGACTTTCCGGATCGCGTTCCCCGTTCTGAAGGAAGAGACGAATCCCTCATGATGGAAAACAGACTGCTTTTGATCGACGACGAAGAGGCCATTCTCAGGGTTCTTTCCATTTCCCTGAGGCATGAAGGCTATGTGGTGTTCACCGCCCTGAACGGAAAGGAGGCACTCCAGGTCTTCGAGAGGGAGAACCCCGGCATCGTTCTCACGGACCTCAAGATGCCCGGCATGGACGGGCTCCAGGTGCTGAGAAGGATCAAGGAAATCAACCCGGACACGGAGGTCATCGTCATCACCGGCCACGGGGACATGGACTCGGCCATCGACGCCCTCCGGTACGGCGCCTCCGATTTCATCAACAAGCCCGTCCGGGACGAGGCCCTGCGGATCGCCCTCGACCGGGCCCGGGAGAAACGGGAGTTACGGCGGCAGCTCCAGGCCTACACGACGGACCTGGAGCAGATGTGCCGGCTTGCGACGGAGGAGGTGCGGCGGAAGTCCGAATTCCAGGACAAGCTCATCACGAGTTCCAACGACGGCGTCGTGGCCACCGACGAGCGGGGGCTCATCATCCTGTTCAATCCGGGAGCGGAGAAGATCTTCGGGTATTCCCGCCGGGAGATCGTCGAAAAAGTGGGTTTCGAGGAGATCTACCCGGAAGACGTGGCGGAGGAGTTCCGGAGCGGGTTCCGCCGGAAACGGGACAAGCGGGGATGGGGCTGGAAGGAGGTTTCCATCCGGGGGAAGGGGGGAGAGGCCGTTCCCGTCCGTTTTTCCGGCACCCTCCTGTACGAGGGGGAGAAGGTCATCGGAAGCGTCGGTTTTTTCCAGGACCTCCGGGAGATCAAGCGCCTCCAGAGGGAGCTGGTCCAGTCGGAACGGCTGGCCGCCATCGGACAGACGGTTGCCCGCCTCGCCCATTACATCAAAAACATCCTGACGGGCCTCCAGGGGGGCATGTACGTTGTCAACATTGGTCTTGACAAAGATGACATGGATAAGCTAAAAGCGGGATGGACTATGGTCCAGAGGAATATCGGCCGCGTTTCCGATCTCGTGATGGACCTTCTGACCTACTCGAAGGAAAGAGAACCGGAATACCGCGAATGCTATCCCAACCAGATCGCGGAGGATGTCTGCGAACTCATGGAAGTGAAAGCGGCCCAGAACCAGATTGCGCTGGTCCGGGATTTCGATTCCGCCATCGGGCGGGTGTCCATGGACCCCGGCGCGGTTCACCGCTGCCTTCTGAACCTCGTGTCCAACGCCATCGACGCCTGTCTGTTCGACCTCAGCGAGAACAAATCTTGGAAAGTGTCCGTGCGGACCGGGAGGGAGGGGGAAAACGCGGTTTCCTTCCAGGTGACGGACAACGGGGCGGGCATGACGGCGGACGTGAAGAAGAAGCTCTTTTCGGCCTTTTTCAGTACCAAGGGCGGGAAGGGAACCGGTCTCGGTCTTCTGGTAACCCACAAACTGGTCCAGGAAAACGGCGGGAGGATCGAGGTGGAATCGGAGCCCGGGAAGGGGTCCACCTTCACCCTGCACTTTCCCTATCGCAGGGAGGACGGCGGAGGAAGCGGATCGGAGCCCCTCGCCGCGAAAGAACACTAAAGACCATCAGGGGGTGGATATGTCGAAAAAGATCCTTGCCGTGGACGATGATCCCGATATCATCGTATTCGTGAAGACGGTTCTCGAAGAGAACGGGTACGAGCCGCTCATCGCGAGGAACGGGGAGTCCGGCCTGATCATGGCACGTGCGGAGAAGCCGTCCCTCATCCTTCTCGACGTTCTCATGCCGAAGCAGAGCGGCATCCGGATGTACCGGGAGCTGAAAAGCGATCCGGAACTGAAGGACATTCCCGTGATCATCCTTTCGGGGATCGCCAAACGGACCTTCCTCCGGTCGCAGGAAGCGCTGACGGAATTCGGGGACGAGCCGGTTCCGGACCCTTCGGCCTACATCGAAAAACCCGTCGATCCCAGGGAGCTTGCGGAAACCATCGCGCGTTTCGTGAAATAATCATCGGACGGGGGCCGCCCCCCCGCCTGACGCAAAAGAGAGGATTTCAAGACAGGACATGAATACCAAAAAGCTTCTTTTCGTGACCCAGTTTGAAGAATTGTGGTTCGACGCCCTTCAATCCCTCATGGACCTGCGGAAGGCGGGGTTCAATCACGTCGTGTTTCTCCACGTCATCGAGAGAGACAAGGTGGCCATGCGGCGCGGGAAGGGCTACCTCAAGGACGAGGAAGTCAAGCTGCGGGAGATCGCCAACGTCCGTTTCATCGACTGGGCGGAAAGCCTCTTCGAACAGGGCATGGAAGTGGGAGCTTACATCGTCGTGGGGAACGTGCTGCCCAAGATCGTATCCACCGTCGAGGAGGAGAAGGTGGATCTCGTGGTCACGGGCCGTCACAAACGGGGGAAAATCCAGGAACTGTATGCCGGGTCTGAAACGGTGGAGATCCTCCGGAGAACCTCGACGCCGGTCCTCGTATACAAGTACATGCTTCCCTCGGGAAAGATCAACGAGAAACCCTTCGAACAGCCCCTCCTCGCGCTGGACTGGTCCGACTCGACGGACCGCATCGTGTCGTATCTGCTGAACTTCAAGGAAATCATCCGGAAGGTCGTGGTGGTGCACGTGGCAAGCGACAAGGAGCTGAAGGGGCCGTCCGCCATGGAGATCCAGGCGATCCGGAAGGCGAACCGCCAGAAACTGGAAGAGGTCTGTGAACGGTTCCAAAAGGAGGGAATCGACGCGGAACCTCATTTATATATCGGCAGCACCTGCGAGCAGCTCGAAAAAGCCGCCCAGGAAAGAGAAGTGACCATGATTGTCGCGGGGGCAACAGGGCAAAGCAAACTGAAAGAGTTTTTCCTGGGCAACGTAGCCCGGAATCTCGCGGAAAATTCAGCATTTCCAACCTTGCTCATCCCTGTTCAAATGAAGGCCTGAAGCCTTTGAGGAACATGGAGCAGCTGAAGTAATGAAACCGACAAGGTTACTTTGTACTTCAGGGGGGGAAAAATGCCTTTTTTTACCCTCCTCCCTGGGCAAAATCGCCGAATTTCACAGGGCAGGCGTGACGGAAGTCCTCTTTTACGGCATCGATCCGCCCCCGGAATGGAAGGAGACCCTGGGCAAGGTCTCCATCGCCGCCAGGACGATCCCGCCGGAGGGGGAGGGGGCCGTTTCCGTTCTCCATGCGGCGGAAAGGGAGCAGGTTTCCCTTCTCGTCATCCTGGCGGGAGACGGAAAGGAAGGGGGGGACATCTACCCGGGAACCCTCCTGAAGGACCTGATCCGGGACGCCGGCCTTCCCACGCTGGTGGTCCGTGAAAACGATGGCGGTGACGGGAGGGGCGGTCTTTTCTCCCATGTCGTCCTCGGGACGAACTGGACGGAACCTTCGGAAAGGGCCCTCGCGTTTCTCTTCGATTTCAGGGAATTCATCGTCGAGATGGAAGTCGTCCACGTGATCAACGAGAAGCTCACCGTACGGGACATGCGGGAACTCAAGGCGAAGCTGACGGATACGCGCAGGCAGTGCCTCGACCTGGACATCGACGCGGAGGCGCATTATTACGCGGGGGATACGGCGGAGGAAATTGTAACCTCATCGAGAGATTACAGGGGGTCCATGATCGCAATAGGGGGGAGCACGGAAAAACCGTTTCTCAGAAGACTTTTCGAGGAAGACCCCGTGTTCGGGGTCGTGAAACGGTCCACGATTCCCGTCCTGATCGTCCCCTGATTTCCCTGTCTTTTCAAACGGAAGAGAGGAAACGGGCATGGAAGTGACCCTTCTCGTGCAGGCGGCCGATGAATCTTTCACCATCCTGGAGAAAGCCAGGGTCCGCGCCGTCGATCTGATGAACACGGCGGCGAAGCTGACGTCGGAAACCCGGTGGATGGAAGAGAAGCGGGTGCGGGCCATTTTCCGGGGGGCCAGGGAATCCCGGGCGGGGCTGCAGAACTTCGTGGTGACCTTCGTCATCCTGTTCGTGTTCTGGGCCCTTCTTTCCGGAAAGTACGACGCCTTCCACCTCTCTCTCGGGGTCATCTGCACCGGCGTCGTCGCCTGGATGGGCCACGAACTCATCTTCCACAACGTCCGGGCGGGCGACATGCGGGTCATCGCCTGGAGATTCCTCAAGTACATCCCGTGGCTCTTCCACGAGATCGTCATGTCCAATTTCCATGTCGCCCGGCTCGTTCTGTCGCCCAGGCTTCCCATCGATCCGAACCTCATGCGGTACCGGACGAAGCTGGAGAGCGACACGTCCATGGTGACCCTGGCGAATTCCATCACGCTGACGCCGGGGACGATCACCATCGCCATCGAAAACGGCGAGTTCATCGTTCACGCCCTGGACCGGAAGGTCGCCGACGATCTCAACGCCGGGGCGATGGAAGACCAAGTCGCCCACATCTTCATGGAAGCCGACCACATCTACATCCAGGACGTTCTCGACGTGGCGCGCATTTTCGCGGCACTGAGATAACGGAGAGGGCCTATGATCCACCGCGGCGAAGACATCATCATCCGGACGATTTCGAGGATGCTCATCCCCTTCATCCAGCTTTACGGGCTCTACGTGATCATGCACGGCCACTACAGTCCCGGGGGCGGTTTCCAGGGAGGGGTCATCCTGGGGGCGAGCCTCATTCTTCTCCTCATCACTCACGGATACCACGACGCAAGGTCCCGGGTCCCGGAGAGGGTTCTCACCGTGTTCAGCGGCGTGGGGGTCTTCATCTACGCCGGCACCGGCTTTCTCTGTCTTGTCCTTATGGGCAATTTCCTGGATTACGCCATGCTCGCCAAGATTCTCCACACAGACGCCGCCCACGCCCGTTCCCTGGGGATCCTGAGCGTGGAGATCGGGGTCGGCATGGCCGTCATGGCCGTCATGGTGTCCATTTTCCTCGACATCTCCACGGGAGGGGTGCTCCCGGGGGAGGAAGAGGAGAAGCAGAAAACCGCGGAGGAGGCCTGAGATGCAGACGTTTTTCCTTGCCGTGGCCCTCGGGATCTGCTTCCTCGTCCTTCTGGTGCTTTACCGCGTCGTATACGGTCCCGGGGTGTTCAACCGGGTGGCGGCGATTTCCGCCGTGGGGACGAAGACGCTCATCATCCTGCTGATCGTCGGGTTCCTGTACCAGCGGGTGGACATGTTCGTCGACATCAGCATCGTTTACGCCCTGCTCAATTTCATCGGCTGCGTCGCGGTGGCGAAATACCTGGAAATGGAACGGTAATCCCATGGAAACCATTCAGAACATTCTGGCAGGCCTGTTCCTTCTCGGCGGATGCTTCTTCTTCGCCACGGCCACGATCGGGCTTCTGCGGTTCCCCGATTTCTTCACCCGCCTTCACGCAACGGGGAAGGGAGACACCCTGGCGGTGACCCTGTGTCTCATCGGGCTGGCGATCCATTCCGGGCTGAACGTGACGAGCGTGAAGATCCTGCTGATCGCCGTGTTCATGTTCCTTGCCCAGCCGACGTCCACCCATGCCATTTCCCGGGCGGGGGTCCGCTGCGGACTCGAGATCTGGCGGAAAAAGGAAAAGGAAGGGAACCCATGACCGTCCCCATCGACCTGGTGCTTCAGATCTTCATCGTCGTGTGCGCCGTGGCGTCCATCGTCGTCAAGGACCTTCTGAGCGCCGCGATGATCCTGGGAGCGTACAGCTTTTTCATGTGCATCATGTGGGCCCAGATGGGAGCGGTGGATGTGGCCTTCACGGAAGCCTCCGTGAGCGCCGGCATCGGCACGATCCTGTTTGTCGCCGCCGTGATGAAGACGACAAGGAGGTCCAAGGATTGAAGTTCTTAGGATTTCTCATCACGCTGCTTACGGGGGCCGTCCTGGTCTACGGGACGCTGGACATGCCCGCATACGGGGACCCCGACTCTCCGGCCAGCCGGCACGTGTCCCCCCGCTACATCGAAATGACGGAGATCGAGACGGCGACACCCAACATGGTTACTTCCATCCTGGCCGATTACCGGGGGTATGACACCATGGGGGAGACCACGGTGATTTTCACCGCCGGAATGAGCTGCATTTTTCTCCTGAGAAAGAGGAAAAGCTGACGGGCCCGCGGACCGGGAACGCCGGCCGCCGGGAACTGGGGGCACCATGATCGAGCTTGTCATCGCGAAATACAACTACTGGATCTACATCATCCTGATGATGATCGGATTCTACGCCATGATCGTGAAAACCAACCTGGTGAAGAAGATCATCGGCATGAACATCTTCCAGACGGCCATCATTCTCTTTTACATCTCCACGGCCTACAAGATGGGAGGGGCCACCCTTCCCATCATGACGGACGCCCAGGCACACGGGCACGAGGCCGTCCTGGTGGACGGGGTGATCAACCCCCTTCCCCACGTCCTCATGCTGACGGCGATCGTCGTCATGGTGGCCACCCTGGGGGTCGCCCTGGCCATCGTGATCCACATCTACCGGAGGTATAACACCCTCAACGAAGACGAAATTCTGAAGGTCATGAAATGATGCTCGAACAGTTCCCATTTCTTGTCCATTCGGCGCCGGCCCTCATCATCGTCATTCCCCTGATGTTCGCGCTCCTCACGCCCGTCATCGGCCTGATCAGGAGGGAATGGACGTTTCCCTGGATGCTCCTGGCCCTGCTCCTGACGACGCTCTTTTCCGTGACGGCGCTCCAGGACGTCATGAGAAACGGCGTGATCCACTACCGGATGGGGAACTGGGAACCGCCCTGGGGGATCGAGTACGTGGTCGATCATCTGAACGGGCTGATGCTCGTTCTCGTCTCGGCCACCGCCCTGCTCGTGTCGGTTTACGGAAAGAAAAGCGTGGAGCAGGAACTGCCGGGCAAGGAAGTCTATTTCCGCTGCATCTTCCTGCTTCAGGTCACCGGATTCCTGGGGATCGTCATCACCGGGGACGCCTTCAACCTTTACGTGTTTCTCGAAATCGCCTCGCTGGCCGGCTACGCCCTCATCGCCATCGGGGAGGACGGCGCGCCCTTCGCGAGTTTCCGGTACATCATCATGGGGACCATCGGCGCCTGCTTCTATCTCCTCGCCATCGGCTATCTTTACATCGTCACCGGTTCCCTCAACATGGCCGACCTGGCGCGGCTGCTCCCGCCGCTCTACGGTTCCAAGGTCGTTCTGACGGCCTTCGCGTTCTTCATGGTGGGCATCGCCATCAAGATGGCCCTCTTTCCTCTCCACGTCTGGCTCCCCGACGCGTACACCAAGGCCCCGTCGGCGGTGAGCGCCCTGGTGGCGCCGCTCATGACCAAGGTTTCGGTCTACGTCATGATCCGGATCCTGTTCGGCGTTTTTGCGCCTTCCTTCTCCATCAGCTTCGTCCCCGCCATGAAGATCCTTCTTGTCGCCGGGATCGTCGCCATCTTCACCGGCGCCATCCTCGCCCTGGCCCAGAAGGACTTCAAGCGGATGCTCTGCTACATCATCGTCGCCGAGGTGGGGTACATGGTCGGCGGCGTGGGGCTGGCCAACACGACGGCCCTGAGGGGAGCGGTCCTGCACATCGCCAACGACGTGGTCATGACGGCGGGCCTGTTCGCCGTGGCGGGAATCATCAATTACAAGATGAGGGAACACCGTCTCGACGACTTCAAGGACATGTTCAAGCGCATGCCGTTCACCATGGCCGCCTTTGCGACCATCGCCCTGTCCATCATCGGTGTGCCCCCTACGGGCGGCTTTTTCAGCAAGTGGTACCTCCTCCAGGGGGCCCTCCAGGAAGGGAGCTGGATTTTCGTGGCGGCTCTTCTCTTCTCGAGCCTCGTCAACGTCGTCCTCTTTTTCCGGATTTTTGAAATCGGCTACGGGTTTCACAGCGACCACGGCCATGCGGCCGGGGACGGCGGGGAGGCCGTGGCGATCCGGGAGGCCCCGCTCAGCATGCTCGTTCCCCTCATGATCACGGCGGCGGCCATCGTGCTCCTGGGTTTTTACAACCAGGCCCTCATCGGAAAGATCATCCAGTACGCCGTTCCGGTTCTCTGACCGGGCGGGACAAAGGGGCATTTCCTTCGCTTTGGCCTCGAAAAGCGCAATTTTCTTGACACCTCCCCCCCGTGACGCGTACATTCCCCTGGAAACACACGGGACCGTGTTACGGGAAGGGGATCGGGTGCTCAAAAAGACGGCGAAACAGATTACCGGGTGGTTCCTCGTCGTTCTCGGCGTAATCGGGCTGTTTCTGCCCGTTCTCCAGGGGATTCTTTTTATCGCCCTCGGGCTCGGCCTTCTCGCCGGAGAAAACGAATCCATCAGGAATCATCTCCATCGCTGGAAAGCGAATCCTCCCCCGTGGTTTCCCAAAAGCCTGGGAGCATTCCTGCGGAGGGGGAAACGGGATGCTTGAGCCGTTTCACGATAAACCGTCATTTCCGGACCTTCGGGACCGGTGGAAGGAGTGTTGTCACGATGAATGATCGCTGGTTCAAGGGAATCGGCCTGTTCCTGATTTTCGTCATGTTCTGTCCCGCCTTCGCCGGCGACAGGAAGGTCGTCGCCGTTCTTCCTTTTGCCGTTCACAGCGGGGAGAATATCGATTACGTGAAAAAAGGCGTCTGGGACATGCTTTATTCCCGGCTTTCGGCGGGGGGCGAACTCGAACTCGTCAGCAGGCAGGCCGTCCAGGAGGCCCTGGCGAAGCTGAACAAGCCGGATCTGCGGCAAGAGGACGTCCTGCGGATCGGAGGCGCTCTCGGCGCCGATTACGTGGTCTGGGGAAGCATCACGAAGTTCGGGAACAGCCTGAGCCTCGACGGAAAACTCATGGACGTGTCCGGGGGCGGGTCCCCCGTCGGCGTCTTCGAACAGTGTAAGAGCCTCGACGAGGTGATCCCGAGAATCGGGGATTTTGCGGGCAAGATCCAGATGCACGCCCTCGGCAGGATTCCCGAAACGGCCCTGCCCAGGCAGGAGAGCCCGGCGCCCGCGCCGTGGCAGCCCGCATCCGCCCCGTCCGGGGAAAAGGGCTCCGGTGCCGCCCAGGCCCTGAAAACACCGGAGGGCACCTTCACCTCCATCATCAATCCGGACCTCATCAACGCCCCGGAACCCATCGACAGGAAGGGCTTCTGGATGACCCAGCGGTATTCCTATGAATTCAGGGGGATGGACATCGGCGACGTGAACGGGGACGGTCTGAACGAGACGGTCGTGATTTCCCCCACCATCGTTCACGTCTTCGTGCGGCAGGACAAGGCGCTCATCCCCGTCAAGAGAATCGACGGGGGCAAGTACGACAGCTACCTGACGGTGGACATCGCCGACATCAACGAGAACGGGATTCCCGAGATCATCATCACGAACATCGTCGGAGGCGTTCTCCGTTCGTTCGTCATCGAGTACCGCGACGGCGAGTTCCGGACCATCGCCTCCGAACTCCCGTATTTCCTGCGGGTCGTTCACACCCTCGGCCGGCCCGTCCTGATCGGCCAGGTGAAGGGCCTCGAAAATCCCTTCGATTACCCCATACACGAGATCATCTGGCAGGGCGGGACCTATGAAAGAGGCAAACGGATGCCCATTCCCGAGGGGCTTCCCGTTTACGGACTTGCCATGGACAGCATCGACGGGAGCGACCGGCCGAAGCTCGTGCTCCTCGACGATTATGACCGCATCCGGATCTATACGCCGAGCATGAAACGCATGGACGACCTCAACATCCTGGGAGGCAGCGACGAACTCATCTGGAAGAGCGACGACTATTACGGCGGAAGCAACAACGCCTTCAACCGGGCGCTCACGACGTCGCAGCGGGATTCGGGCCAGACCATGGAAGAGGAGTCGGACACGACGGATTACGTCAAACTCCGCATCCTGACCTACGACCTGAACGGGAACGGGAAGAACGACGTGATCATCGTGAAGAACGTCTCCCCCGCGGGCAGGGTCTTCAAGAACCTTCAGCTCTTCACGGCGAGCGAGATCTACGATCTCGAATGGGACGGGCTCGGCCTCTCGGAGAACTGGAAAACGAAAAAGATCCAGGGGTACGTGGCGGACTACCAGGTCAAGGACATCGACAACGACGGGGAAAACGAGATCGTCCTGGCCCTTGTCGTGTCCTTCAGCGGATCCCTGCGGCAGAAGAGCGTGCTGGTCGCTTACGACTTCACCATTCAGGCGATTACCCCCTGAGCCGGCACGGACCGGCGGCCGCGGGTTTCAAGGTCTTCCTTGACATCACCGCCGGAATCAGGTAAGAGACCCGTTACCTTGCCATCGGGCGGTGTAGCTCAGTCGGTCAGAGCATGCGGCTCATATCCGCAGTGTCCGGGGTTCAAATCCCTGCACCGCCACCAGAAAACAACGAAGGCCCGCCTTTCCAGGCGGGCCTTTTTTCGTCGCGCCGGTCCGGGAGGATTTCCGTCGGTATCTCCAGGATCTCACCAGAGAGGGATCGGTTTCGAGCGCGCCGCGACATCATCGCGGCGCTGCAGGAACTCGCGGGGGAGGGTGCGTCTCCGGGAAAGGAGACGCACCCCGCCGGGGAGTGAGGGTCAAGGCCGCGGGGAGACCCCGTTTGCCGGGGCAGGGAGGCCTGAGGAGCGAAGAACGGGCGGGGGACCCAGCCGCCGGGCACGACCCCATGGTGGAGGGGGACCCCACGGGAGATCATGCGGGACGGCAGCCGGACGGGCCCGCCTTTTCACAACGGCGGGGGCCTTCTGGGGGGCCCCGCCCGTTTCTTCAGCTTTTCCAGAAATGTGTCGAATTTCTTTACCTGTTCTCCAGACATCCTTTCCCGGATACGGGGAAAGCCGTCGTCAAAGACCGCCCGGATCTGGGGATCGAAGGTTTCTCTCAACCGGTCGATCCGGCCGTCCATTTCCTCGAGGATCGCGCGGACTTCCGATCGCTGCCGGTCCGTCAGGTCCAGTTCCTTCGACATCTCCCTCAGGATGATCTCCGAATGTGCCGGATGGCCCTTTTTGACGAACTGGGAAAGGCGATAATGGGTGTACTGGCGGGATCCCAGGACGCCCGCCAGGACCCCGGCAAGGAAAACGAGGAGCACGATGAGCCATGTCGCCGTTCTTCTCATGATGCCTTCTCCTTAAACCTCGATCCCCAGAAGTCTTGCCACCGTGTACGCCGTCGGATGCTCGATGAACTGCTTCGCCAGGTCGTATTCCGGGAAAAATTCGACGGTGAAGAGCGTGATGCCCAGGATGAGGATCAGAATGCAGGCGGCGGGGACGAGACGCCAGGCGATCCGATAAAACTGCTCCCCGAAAGCCGCGGGGGTTTCCCGGGATGGAAGCCTTCGAATACGATCCATGACCTCCGCCCGCCACGCCCCGCCGAGAGAGGCCGCATCGCCGCTTCCGTAAGCATCGCGCAGGGTTTCCCGGATCCTTTTCAGATCTTCCTCGGTGATTTTCATTGCCGTTCCCCCCGTTCCGACATTCGGGAAAGGAGTACGCGGAGCTTCCTCCTGGCCCGGAAAGAACGGACCTTCACGTTGGCCGCGGTCCATCCCAGGAGCGCGGCGGCCTCCTTCACGGAATATTCCTGGAGGTAGACGAGTTCCAGGACCATCCTTTCCTCCGCCGGGAGCCTGTTCAGCGCCCAGTCCAGAATTTCCTTCCCCTCTTTCCTGCTCTCGTTTTCCGAGCACATTCCAACCGCTTCGCCGGACAGGGCGTTTTCCAGCCATTCCCGGTGGCGTTCCGTGAGCGCGCTCAGGGGGACTTCCCTCGACCGGTAACGGGCCCTCCAGTAATCGAAGCAGGTCCTGACCGCGATGGAGGCGAGCCACGGCTGGAAGCCCCCGGTCCCCTTGAACGTCGGAAGCGATTCATAGGCCCGGACAAACACCTCGTGGGCGGTGTCCGCGATCTCTTCGTAAGGAACGTGTCTTTTCACGATTCCCGCCACATAGTCGCCGTACTTGGAAAGGAGGGATGCAAAGGCGTCGGTTTCCCCGTCCAGGATCCGGCCGACGATCTCCACATCCCCCTTCGCGTCTTCGTTTTCCCGCATCGATTTCCGTGAACGCTTTTCGATACCGGAACCAGTCTACCGGACAGGACGCGAACATGCAAATCCCCTTCTTCCTGCCGGTGACGGGGCCCGGACCGGCATCGCCTTCCGGTCATGTCCGGCCGTCCTCCCTCAGATCCGGTCCGGCGGTCCCCCGTACCGGGGATGTTCCCGGTCCCCCTCCCGCTCCAGGCGGTCCAGGAGCGCCGCCTGTTCCGGCGTCAGGACGCCGGCCAGTTCCTTGCGCATCTTCATGGGAAGGACGAACAGTTCCTCCCTGATGGAGGAAACGGCCCGGAAATGTTTCCGGAGGGCTTCTTCGTCGATCTGACCGGACGGCGCCGCGCCGTCCGCCGGGACCGGAAGCTCCCGAAGCCGCAGGCGGCAGTTCTTACGGGCGTTCCGGTACCGGCCGGCGATCTCGAGGATCGCCGCTTTCTGCTCCGCGGTCAGGGCAAGACGGGCCGCCGTTTCCAGCACCAGCACCCAGCCGGGGTCGTGGCCGCCGGGAGGGGGGCCTTTCCGTTCCATGGACGAAGCTTCTGTGGTAAGAAAGAAAACCGAGAAAACGGCCAGGGAGGCGAGAGAGATTTTCCATTTCCCGTTCATGGCGGCGCTCCTTTCATAGAATGATTCTGTCTTGTAAGTCGCCGGAACGGGGAAAAAGGTTACAGCGATTTCTGTAACCTGCGGGAGCGTTCCCGCGACTATACAGAAGCAGTCGTAGAGAAAAGGAACGTTCGTCATGGTATGGATGCATAGGAAAGAGGGAAGCCTCACATATTCAGGGATCGGCGGGCTTGCCGCCCTGATCGCTCTCGAGGGGTGCGCAACGGTCGGACCGGATTACGCCGCACCCGAACTGTCCCTCCCGGCGGCCTGGCATGCCGGAGCGCAAAGCGGACTGCCGCCCGGATCGGCGGATGAATCCGCCCTGGCCGCCTGGTGGGACGCCTTCGGCGACCCCGTCCTTTCGGACCTGATGAGCCGCGCCGTGAAGGGGAACCTCGATCTGAAGAAGGCCGCCGCTTCGCTGCGGGAGGCAAGGGCGCGGCGGGCGATCGAACGGGCGGGACTGTTCCCGGCCGTCGACGCCTCGGGATCGGCGACGAAGAGCAGCGGCAGCGAGGAAACGGGGAGCGGGTCGGAAAGGGAACTCTACCGGGCGGGATTCGACGCCGGCTGGGAGATCGATCTTTTCGGCGGCGTCCGCCGGTCCGTGGAAGCGGCCGGGGCGGATCTTCAGGCGAGCGTGGAATCGCTGAGGGACGTCCTGGTCTCCCTGACCGCCGAGGTCGCCATGAATTACGTCGATGTGAGGGCCTATCAGGCGAGGCTCACCGCCGTGGAGGAGACGATCCGGCTCCAGGAGGAAACCCTCCGGCTGACCGAGGCGAAGTACCAATCCGGCCTTGACGACGGGCTTGCCGTCGAGCAGGCCCGTTACAGCCTGGAAAGTTCCCGGGCCGGACTTCCGGCGCTGCGGGCGTCGCTGGAAGGGGCGAAATACCGGCTTGCCGTCCTGCTGGGTCTGGAACCGGGGGCCCTTCTCGAGGCACTGAAGGAAGACGCCCCCATTCCCAGGGCGCCGTCCGCCGTTGCCGCCGGCGTGCCGGCGGACGTTCTCCGCAGGAGGCCGGACGTCCGGAAGGCGGAACGGGATCTGGCGGCGCAGACGGCGAGGGTCGGGGTCGCCACCGCCGATCTCTATCCGAAAATCACCCTGAGCGGTTCCATCGGGTTCGAATCCCTTTCTTCCGACCGGTTACTCACGTCAGGCAGCCTGTTTTACAGCATCGGCCCGTCGTTCTCCTGGGCCATTTTTCATGCCGGATCCATCCGGGCCAACATCGAGGCGCAGTCTGCACTCCAGGAAGCGGCCCTTGTCCAGTATAAATCGACCGTCCTCAACGCGCTGGAGGAAACGGAAAACGCGCTTACGGCCTACGGGAAGGAACGGTCCCGGCGGGAATCCCTGGACGCGGCCGTCCGTGCGGCCCGGGAGGCGGCCCGCCTCGCCCGGGCACGGTACGAAGCGGGGCTGGACGATTTCGGGAATCTCCTCGACGCCGAGCGGTCGCTCCTCTCCTTTCAGGACCAGCTGGCGGAGAGCGAAGGCGCCGTCGTTTCCAGCCTGGTCCGTCTGTACAAGGTCCTCGGGGGCGGGTGGTCCCCCGGGAAGCCCGTGGTTGAACCTGACAAAAATCCTGAGGCGAATCGATGACTGAAAAGATGAAGGAAAACCCCCTGGAAACCGTGATTCCGGAGACCGGCGCGGCACAGGGGAAGGTCCGGCCCTGGGTCCGCCGGCTTGCGATCCCGGTTGTGGTCCTTGCGGCCGTCGCCGTGGCGCTCCTCTGGATGCGAAACGACGAAGAGGGCACGGTCCGGTACCGGACGGAGCCCGCCCGGCGGGGCGACCTCACCGTCCTGGTCGACGCCAGCGGAACCCTCGAGCCCATCAACCAGGTGGACGTGGGAAGCGAGCTGTCGGGAATCATCCGGACCGTCGCCGTGGATTTCAACGATCCCGTCGAGGCGGGTCAGGTGCTTGCAACGCTGGACACGGACAAGCTCGAGGCGCAGGTGCTCCAGTCCCGGGCGAGCCTCGCCGCGGCCGAGGCGAAGGTGCTCCAGTCCCGGGCGGCCGCCGAGGAGGCGGAGGCATCGCTGGCGAAACTGAAGAAGGCCCATGAACTCAGCGGCGGTGTGGTCCCTTCCCGGAGCGACCTGGACGCGGCGAAATTCGCGCTCCGCAAGGCGGCGGCCGATGAAAAGAGTGCCGAGGCCGAAGTCCGGCAATGCCGGGCCACCCTGGATGCGGACGAGACCGATCTGAAAAAGGCGTCCATCCTGTCGCCGATCCGGGGCATCGTCCTGAGCCGGGACGTGGAGCCGGGGCAGACCGTGGCCGCCTCCCTGCAGGCCCCCGTCCTCTTCACCCTCGCCGAGGACCTCACCCGCATGGAACTCCACGTGGACGTGGACGAGGCCGACGTGGGCCGGGTCCGGGAGGGCCAGGAGGCCACCTTCACCGTGGACGCTTGGCCGGACCGGACGTTTCCCGCCCGGATCACCCAGGTCCGTTACGGCGCCGAGACCACCGGCGGGGTCGTTACGTACAAGACCATTCTGAGCGTGGACAATTCGGATCTCCTCCTGCGGCCGGGAATGACGGCGACGGCGGACATCGTCGTTCAGAAGATCGAAAACGCGGTCCTTGTCCCGAACGCGGCCCTCCGGTTCGAGCCACCGGAGGCGCCGGCGGAAACGAAGAAGTCCGGCGGCGGGGGCCTCGTGGGGAACCTCTTCCCCAGGCCGCCCAGGCAGGAAAAGACGGTGACGGAGCGGGAGGAGAACACGTCGTCCCGGCAGGCCCGCGTGTGGGTGCTGAAGGAGGGGAATCTCTCCCCGGTTTCCGTCAGGACCGGCGGAACGAACGGTTTTCTGACCGAAATCGTGGAAGGGGACGTGGTTCCCGGAATGGAACTGGCGGTAGGCCTCGGAGGAACCAAATCATGAACGGCCGTCCGGGTGCGGCGGCGGACGCCGGAAACGGGGTCCTGGTCGCGTTTTCCGGCATTGTCAAGACCTACGGCATGGGGGACGCCACCGTCCACGCGCTTCGGGGGATCGATCTCGTCATCCGCCGGGGCGAGTTTCTCGCCGTCATGGGCCCGAGCGGTTCGGGAAAATCCACCTGCATGAACATCCTGGGCTGTCTCGACACCCCGACGAGCGGCACCTACCTGTTCCAGGGGATCGACGTGGGCGCCCTCTCCCGGGAGGGCCGGGCGCTCCTGAGGCGGCACCGCCTGGGCTTCGTGTTCCAGGGCTTCAACCTGCTCAACCAGTCGTCGGCCCTGGAAAACGTCGAACTCCCGCTCATCTATCGCGGGCTCCCGTCGCGGGAACGCCGCCTGAGGGCCCGGGAAGCCCTCGAGGCCGTCGGTCTTCCGGACCGGCAGTCCCACACCCCGGGCGAGCTTTCAGGGGGCCAGCAGCAGCGGGTGGCCATCGCCCGGGCCATGGTCATCGAGCCGGCGCTCCTTCTGGCCGACGAGCCAACGGGAAACCTCGATTCCGGGAGCAGCCGGGAAATCATGGAACTTCTCACCGCCTTCAACGAGGACCGGGGAATCACCATCGTCATGGTGACCCACGACGGGAAGATGGCGGCGTACGCGAACCGGACCATCCATTTTCTGGACGGCCGGATCGATTCGGAAGTACAAAACGGAGACGAATCGACATGATCCGGGAAACCGTCCTGCTGGCCCTCCGGGCGATCCGGCGGAACGTTCTGAGGTCGTCCCTTACCATTCTGGGAATCGTCATCGGCGTGGCGTCGGTGATCGCCATGGTCACCCTGGGCGGGGGGGCGACGGCGCAGGTGTCGGCCGAGATCGCGAGCCTGGGGAGCAACATGCTGCAGGTCCGTCCCGGCCAGGGTTTCCACGGACCCGGCGGGGCACGCTCCGCCGCCCCTTCCTTCGACCGGAAGGACGTGGAGGCCATCCGCGGCCAGGTGTACGGTCTGGAAGCGGTTGCGCCGGTTTCGACGGCGGGCCTTCAGGCGGTGTCGGGCAACCGGAACTGGTCCACGTCGGTCCTGGGGACGACGAACGAATACTTCGATGTCCGGGACTGGCCGCTGGGGAGCGGGCGCATCTTCGGGGAAGGGGAACTGCGTTCCGGGAAAGCGGTCTGCATCCTCGGCACCACGGTCGGCAGGGAACTTTTCGGAGACGGCGATCCCCTGGGGGCCTCCATCCGCCTGGAGAAGCTTGCCTGCACCGTGATCGGCATCCTGGCTTCCAAGGGCCAGACGAGTTTCGGACAGGACCAGGACGACGTCGTCATCATGCCCCTTCGGACCTTCCAGAGAAGGATCGCGGGAAGCACCGACGTGGAGGCCGTCTACCTCTCGGCCCTGGACGGCGTTTCCACCACGTCCGTGAAGAAGGACATCGAGGGCCTGATGCGGGAGAGACGCCGCATCGCGGAGGGAAAGGACGACGATTTCCACGTCCGGGACATGCAGGAAATCGTCACCGCCCTCACCGGGACGACCCGGGTGCTCACCGCCCTGCTCGGTGCGGTGGCGGCGGTGAGCCTCCTGGTGGGGGGGATCGGCATCATGAACATCATGCTCGTCTCGGTGACCGAGCGCACCCGGGAGATCGGCATCCGGCTCGCCATCGGCGCCCTGGAACGGGACGTCCTCCTCCAGTTTCTCATCGAGGCCGTCGTCCTGTCCTCCTTCGGGGGCATCTTCGGCATCCTCTTCGGCCTCCTCATGGCCCTTGCGGGGGCCCGGGCCATGTCGGTCCCCTTCATCCTAAACCCGGGGATCATGGTCGTCGCCTTCCTGTTCTCCGTGGCGATCGGGGTCGCCTTCGGCTATTTCCCCGCGCGGCGGGCGGCCAGGCTCGATCCCATAGACGCCCTCCGCCACGAATAACGGACGCACCTCGACCTTACGGGAACCTTTCCGTTCCCGCCGGCGCTCCGGAAAGGGGCGTCTTCAGCCCTTCACGATGAAATAGAAGGCCAGGACGTAGAGGAAGGCCACGGCGAGAATCACCGGGACCCCCGACGGGATGACGTTCAACTGATCCAGCCGGTCCTGATTGCCGGGGTTTCCGGCCCTGCCGACGGCCTCCGCCATGCGGGACACGGGCCTCCGGCTGAAATTGGACAGGAACGACGGGAGAAAGCGGATGAACAGGGCTTCGCCGATCCGGGCGATGAAAGCGGCGATCCCGGTGACGACCGTCAGGACCAGACGGGATCCCTTGCGGAAGAACCAGTCGGCGTCGAGATTGACGGCGCGCATCTCCGCCGGATACAGGCCGGACATGAGGAGGAGGACGAAAGCCAGCGACGCGAAAAGCAGGAGCAGGGTCTGTCCCATCACGTGGGCCGCCGTGTACGGCTGGTAGTCGACGGGGAAGGGCATGAGGCTGTAGAGGGGGCCGGGGAACGCGCCGTTGAAGATGCAGAAGAAAGCGGCGATTCCCATGGCGATGAGCATATTCCAGGGGGCCTCCCTCGGCCTGAGTCCCGAGTCGTGGGAGAAGAAGGCGAAGAAGGGCACCTTGATGCCGGCATGTTCGAGCACGCCGGTTGAAGCGAACATGAGGAGGAACCACAGGAGGATCATTCCCCCGTGGGCGGCGGCGCTGATGATCATGGACTTGCTCACGAAGGCGCTGAAGAGGGGGAACCCCGAAATCGAGGCGGCCCCGATGATGCAGAAGATGCAGGTGGCCGGCATGGTCCGGTAGAGGCCTCCCAGTTCGGTGCACTTCGATTTGCCCGTCCGGTACATGACGGCGCCGATGGACATGAAGAGGAGCGCCTTGAAGAGGATGTCGTTCACCGCGTGGGAGATGGCGCCGTTGATGGCCAGTTCCGTTCCGATCCCGATCCCGCAGACCATGAATCCCACCTGGTTGATCAGGCTGTAGGAAAGAACCCTCCGAAGATCGTTCTCGATGACGGCGTACACCATGGCGAAACACGCCATGGCGGCGCCGATCCAGATGAGGAGCGGCGTGCCCGGGTAGGCCCGCGCCAGGACGTAGACCGCCGATTTGGTGGTCAGGGCGCTGAGAAAGATGATTCCCGTGATCGTCGATTCCGGGTAGGCGTCGGTGACCCATGGGTGGAGAATGGGCCAGGCGCAGTTGATCCCGACCCCGATGAAGATCAGCCAGGAAGCGAGGTTCCCCTCCTGGAGGCCGATGAAGGCGACGGCCGTGGACCCCGTCTGCTTGACGTGGAGGAGGATTCCCGCGAGAAGGACAAGCCCGCCGATGATGTGGTAGAGGGCGTACCGGAACCCCGCCCCGAGGGCCGCCTTGGTCCGGTTCGTCCAGATGAGGAAGACCGACCCGAGGGTCAGGAGTTCCCAGAAGACGAAGAGGGTCAGGAAATCGCCGGCGAAGATCACGCCGAGGGCGCTGCCCCCGTAGATGAACGCCGCCATGTGCTGGAGGTCGTCCTTCACGTGGAGGGCGTAGATGAAGCCGATGAGGGCGGCCAGGTGGAACACGTAGCCGAAGACGAGGCTCAGCCGGTCGACCTGGCAGAGGACCAGCTCGTAATCCAGGAAGGGAACGGTAAAACTCGCGCCGGGGGAAAGGTGGACCAGATTGACGAAGCTCAGCACCGGCAGGAGGAGGAGCCATGCGCTCTTCAGGACCCGGTTCCGGAGGAAGGGAACGACGAACGCGCCGGCGAGAAAGACGGCGAAGGGGGGCACGGAATTACTCATAGTAGTCCTCCCGCCGTTTCACCAGGGGGCGGAGGATGTATTTCGCCCCGAAGACCAGGAAGACGAAGGCGACGAAACCGAAGACGGCGTAGAAGGCCGGCCAGTTCTCCCAGGGGAGTTCCCCGTGCTTCTCCGTGAAGAAATCGGCGATGAGGAAGACGGCCAGGAGGATGTAGAACAGCGTGAAGAAACGCTTCACGTTTTTCGGCTTGTCGAAGAGATACTCTTTTTTCATGAACGGTCCCCCGGATAAGTTCCCCTTCCCGTCAAGATTGA
>ENA-UPTA01000281-UPTA01000281.1-activated-sludge-metagenome-genome-assembly--contig:-NODE-281-length-58987-cov-11.361298_pt1 | contig 58987 bp, 62 predicted proteins | sample MGYA00238184_ERZ773361 | MGnify/ENA primary metagenome ERZ773361 (study PRJEB29100, sample SAMN05720205) | activated sludge metagenome | isolation source: anaerobic digester from wastewater... | reverse complement strand
CCTGAATATCCACTAGTTCCTGATGTTCCAACAATACCAGAGTATCCACTTGATCCAGATCTTCCACTATATCCAGAGATACCTGAGTATCCAGATTCTCCAATCATTCCAGAGTATCCAGATCCTCCAAACTCTCCAGTCATTCCGGAATATCCAGAGACACCTCTTGGACCATCTGGACCTTGGGCACCTGAATACCCTGAGTATCCGGAATATCCAGATTCACCTATGTGTCCTGAATATCCAGAACCTCCAAAGGCTCCATCCTGTCCTGAATACCCTGAGATACCACTTATTCCACTATAACCACTAATACCTGAATATGATGAGTATCCACTTATTCCTGATATACCACTATATCCAGAAATACCTTGGATACCTTGTTCTCCAACAAAGCCTGACATACCTGAAAATCCAGACATGCCTGAATAACCAGAAGAGGCTGTATCACCTTTAATACCTGAGTAACCAGACAATCCATATTGTCCAGAGTATCCAGAGTTTCCACTTATACCAGAGTATCCAGAATCACCCCTTCCTGCATATGAACCTTCTAATCCTGAATATCCAGAAATACCTCTTTGTCCTGAATAACCTGAATATTCAACTGATCCAGGAATACCTGAATAACCTGAGTAAGATGAATATCCGCTTATACCTGAGTAACCACTTGTTCCATTAATACCACTTTGACCCGAATAGCCAGATGAACCTGAGATTCCAGAATATCCAGAACCTCCAAACTCTCCAGTTGTTCCTGAGTATCCTGAGATTCCTGATGTTCCTGAATATCCACTATACCCACTTATTCCTGATTGACCTGAGTATCCAGAAGTTCCGGCTATACCACTATAACCAGAGAATCCAGATAAACCTTCAAACCCTCTAAATCCTGATTGTCCGGATATACCAGAGTATCCTGAATATCCTGAATCTCCAATAATACCTTGAGTTCCTTCTATTCCAGAATAACCTGAAATACCACTATATCCTGATACTCCTGAATAACCTGACCCTGCGTAAGCTCCTTCTAATCCTGAGTATCCAGAATAACCTGATTGACCTGAGGTTCCGCTATATCCAGAGAATCCAGAATATCCTGACCCTACGAAAGCTCCATCAATACCACTATATCCAGAATAACCCGAAATACCTGATTCTCCAGAGTATCCACTAATACCTGAATAACCTGAATATCCTTGTAATCCGGAATAACCAGAGACACCGCTGTATCCACTAACACCTGAATAACCACTTGTTCCAGACATACCAGAGTATCCACTAAATCCTGATACTCCTTCTATACCACTAATACCGCTATAACCACTAATACCATCAGTTCCACTATATCCAGACATTCCATATGTAATATCTGCATATGTGTATAATTCAACTGAATTTAATGTAGATCCATTAGAACCACCGGCTGCGAATGCGCTTGTGGTTGTTCCTCTTCCTGCGTGTGAACTTCTTAATACATTGAGATTAACAGTTGTTCTCCATGTATTTCCTGTCCATTTAAAGGTAGACGTTCCAGCGTATGCAATAGCAAGGGTTGTTGATCCGGCCATTGCGTGATGAGACATTGCTTGAGGTAACGTAGAAGCCGATGCCCAAGCACCAGCTGACCAAGTATAAACTGTATTATATGTATATGAATCGTTATTTCCGCCAGAACATAAGGCTGCACTTGCGTCACCAACTCCAGCTACATTTTTTCTTGCAGAAATTGGATAGTTAGTTGTTGTTGCCCAAGCAGAACCATTATATGTTTCAACTGTTCTGAGGTGAGTACTTTGACTCATTCCGACAAATGATAAAGTTGAAGTTGTAGTTCCACAACCACCTAATTCAGATCTTCCTACATTTAAAGCTCCTCTTGTTGACCAAGCCGAACCGCTCCATCTATGAGTCCAAGTACCTCTTAAATCGCCGTTATTACCTCCAAATCCTAAACAAGCAACTGTCGTACCTGACGCTGCTAATTCATCTCTTACAATTGGTAAAACTGTTGTGGTAGACCAAGCTGATCCATTAAAAGATTCACTTGTAGTTACATAATCACCACCGCCTCCAGTAGTTCTACCACCGAATACAAATGCTCCAGTAGCGTCCCCAACTCCAGTAGCTAAATATCTTCCTTCATTTAAACTTGATGTAATTGTCCAAACGTCAGTTATTGTTGGAGAATACCCTGAATATCCAGAAGTTCCTAATGCCCCACTATATCCTGAGATACCACTTATTCCGCTATATCCACTTCTACCTGAGTATCCTGAAATGCCAGAAATTCCTGAGTATCCACTTAATCCACTATAACCTGATGTTCCACTGATTCCTGAATAACCACTTTGTCCACTAATTCCTGAATAACCCGAGAGACCCACTTCTCCGCTATAACCGGAAATACCCTGCGGACCTTCAGCGCCATAGATACCTGAATATCCACTCAGACCAATATCTCCAATGATACCACTATAGCCTGATGTTCCAATCAATCCGGAATAACCGGAGATGCCAGAGTATCCAGAAAGTCCTGAATACCCTGACTGTGGACCTCTCGGGTTGTAACTCATGTTAAGGTAATCTCCTTACTTACTGGTTACTTTTTAAACAATATGCCACTCGTTACCTGATGGGTTTCCAGCGACAATTGTATATGATTGATACTGAACTTCAATAGTAAGATCAATATCACCATCAATTGTATCGCCAGAGAAAGCGTTAATAGTAACAGTTCCGGTGCCAATATTCTTAATGAATAATTGTCTACCTAACCAGTTGCTTCCAATCTGAGTTAAGTTAACAGTAAATGCACCAGTTGTATTAATAAAGATAGCATAATCTGTATCAGCAACTGTGTAAGGAGTAGCAGCTTGTGCTAATTCAGTAATTTGACCCATCTGATAACCACTAGAAGCGATACCAAAGGCTAACAAGTTATTATTATCATCAATAATAACACCAGTATCTTCAATCTGTTGACCATCAGTTCCTACAAATCTAGGAATTGCGTTGTCAGTTGAAGAACCAGTATTAATAACGCCATCTGGTAAGTAGCCAGAGTAACCTGAAATTCCTGAGATACCTGAGTAACCACTAATACCTTCCTGACCAGAGTATCCAGAGACTCCAGAATATCCTGAAATGCCAGAGTAACCACTAATACCAGAGATACCGCTATAACCACTAATACCTGAGTAAGAAGAGTAACCACTAATACCAGAGATACCACTGTAACCACTTATACCTTCGAGACCTGAGTATCCAGAAATTCCTGAGATACCAGAGTAGCCACTAATTCCGGAGTAACCTGAAATACCTGAGAATCCAGAAATACCAGAGTATCCTGATTCTCCAGAAATTCCACTATAGCCGGAGATACCACTAATTCCGGAGTAGCCTGAGATTCCTGAAATACCTGAGTAACCACTGATTCCAGAGTAACCTGAAATACCGGAGATACCTGAGTATCCAGAAATTCCACTATAGCCAGAGATGCCTGAATATCCAGACTCACCTGAGATTCCAGAGTAACCTGAAATACCTGATATACCACTGTAACCACTTATACCAGAGTATCCAGACTCACCTGAAATTCCACTATAGCCAGAAATACCAGAAATTCCAGAGTAACCTGAAATGCCTGAAATTCCTGAATAGCCACTAATTCCTGAAATGCCTGAGTATCCAGAGATACCGCTATAACCGGATTCACCTGAGATACCACTATATCCAGAAATACCAGAGATACCTGAATAGCCAGAGATACCGCTAATTCCAGAGTAACCTGAAATTCCTGAGATGCCAGAGTAACCACTAATGCCTTCAAGACCCGAGTAACCGCTTATTCCGGAAATACCAGAGTATCCAGAGATACCACTGATACCAGAATAACCTGAGACGCCAGAGTAGCCACTTATTCCAGACTCCCCAGAATAGCCTGAAATGCCACTTATACCGGAATATCCAGAGATGCCTGAATAGCCAGAAATCCCAGAATATCCGCTAATACCTGAAATACCAGAGTAACCTGAGATTCCCGAGTAACCACTGATGCCAGAGTAACCCGAGATACCAGACTCTCCGGAGTAACCGCTGATACCAGAATAGCCCGATTCACCGTAAACACCGGAGTATCCTGATATGCCCGAAATTCCGGAGTATCCTGAAATTCCTGAATACCCAGAAACTCCTGAGTATCCACTTACACCAGAATATCCAGATTGCGGTGCTCTCGGATCGTAAGACATTTAATTGTTTCTCCTATCTGCTTGATTTATTATTTGTTAAAATTTTTTAGTATTTTAGAAGTATTAAAATTAAACAATATGCCATTCCGATGGGCCACAAACAACCATATAACACAAGTATTGAACAGTTAAATTAACAGAACTTTGATTATCAATTGTACCACCACCATCTACATCTAAAGAAACAGTTCCTGTTCCAACATTCTTAATTAAATAAGTAAGACCTTCCAATCCACTTGGGTTAGGTAAATGAATAGTTAAATCTCCAGTTGCCATAATAACGTAATTAGTAACTAAAGCATTATAATTTGAAGTAACTAATTTAACAGGAGTAAATACACCACCTTTTAATATAATCTTTCCATCTGGTGATACTTCAATTCTATCATTACCATTAACATTAATCTTTAATGACTTATCAGTCCATTGTTTAAAGATAGCAGTTCCATCTGATAATATACCAATATCTAAACCACTGGTTGAATCTATACCTGTGGTTGTTCCAGCTGTGAATTTATGTAATGTTTCAACTCCAGTTCCTTGATCTTGATGAATCTTTGCTTCTGGAGTTACTAATCCATATCCTGCGTAACCACTTGTTCCTGGAGAAGTGGATTCATAAATAGTAGATTCTGTAATTCCGCTATCAGAAAACTTAGTTAAATATCCACTATCTCCTGTAACTATTGAACCAGGGATACCAGAGTATCCACTATAACCAGAGTCTCCGAGACCTGAATAACCACTAATGCCAAGCAATCCAGAATAACCAGAAACTCCTTGTGGGCCTTCTATACCTGAGTATCCACTTTCTCCAATAATACCTGAGTATCCTGATGTTCCTACAACTCCAGAATATCCACTAATACCTGAATATCCTGATGTTCCTACAAGTCCAGAATATCCAGAATCTCCTTTAAGACCACTATATCCTGATGTTCCTATAATTCCTGAATAACCTGAGACTCCACTATATCCACTTACATTAATACCCGAGTAACCACTAATTCCTGAGTAACCTGATTCCCCAAATGTTATGTCAGATTGTAAAAATTTTTCAACACTATCTAAATAATTACTTGCACTATTGCTTCCACCAGAAGCGATAGCATTTGAACTAGATCCAGATCCTGTATGCTCTCCTCTTGATGTATTTAATGATACTGTAGTTCTCCAAGTTATACCATTCCATCTTTGCGTTACAGATTGAACAGTTCCTAGTTGAAAACCACCGAATGCAATACATGAAGATGTTGTTCCTGCCATTCCATGGGAATTAACAGAAGTATTTAAAGCGGTTGTAGTTGACCAAGCATTAGAAGCCCAGGAATAAACATTACCAAATGTATAAGAATCATTTGCTCCACCCGCAACTAAAGCAGAAGAGCTATTTCCAACTCCAGCCATACATTTTCTTACTGTGGATGCAAATGTAGATGTAGTTGACCAAGCTGATCCATTCCAAGCTTCTACTGTTCTTGAATGCCCACTACTATTTTGACCATCAAATGATAAGGCACTTGATGTTGTACCACAAGCTCCTAACTGAGCACGACCATCATTTAAACTTCCTAAAGTTGACCAAGCTGATCCATTCCATCTATGATTCCATGCACCTCTTAAACTTCCGTTATTACCGCCAATTCCTAATGCAGCTGAAGTTATACCTACTGCAGCTAATTCATATCTTGGAACAGGAATATTAGTTGTTGTTGACCAAGCTGATCCGTCCCATTTTTCAGTATTATCATTATAACTTGACCAACCAGTTGATGATTGTCCACCATAAACTAAAGCTGCTGTTCCGTCTCCAACTCCAGCACCAGCTCTTCTATCTGCATTTAAAGATGTCGTATTTGTCCAAGAATCAACTATTGTTGGAGAATATCCTGAGTATCCTGAATATCCAGAAATACCAGAGTAACCACTAATACCTGAATAGGATGAATAACCGCTAATACCAGAGTAACCAGATCCTCCTAAAACTCCATCAATACCAGAGTAACCACTTAGTCCTGAATATCCAGAAGCGGCAGTCTCACCTGTTATTCCTGAATAACCACTAATACCTTCAATACCAGAATATCCAGAAACTCCTTCAATTCCTGAGTAACCACTTAATCCAAGTCCTGAGTAACCAGACATTCCTGAGTAACCAGAAATAGAAGTTAATTTATCTATTATATGTCTCTGGTTAATGTTCATTAACTTAACTTGAACATTCTCAGAAACTTTTGCATAAGCAATAGTTGGAATTTCAGCTAAGCGTTCATTAGTAGATGCTCTTGAAATTGCTCCTTGCTCACATGGAGCCGGACCATTCGGATCTTCTGTTCCTTCATCATCCCAAACTACATCACATACTAAATCATATCCGCTAGCTGAAACTACATTTGTTACTTTCCATCTATCAGTAGATCCATCCCAAGCATCTTCATCAATAACTAAATCACCAATTTGGACATCAGTAGCAGCGTATCCTTGGAAGCTGTCATCGGCAACAGTACAAGTAATTCTCCATGTTCCGTTTCCTTGGTCCTCAATTACACTAATTGATAACCTTGCTGCAAATGCTACTGACATTTATGGTTTCTCTCCATTTAGAATATAAATTTAACTAAGTTGGTTACAGTTGCATTTAAGTTATTAACAGTAAATTGATCATAGTTTGAAGTTCTTGAAGTACAAGTAATTGATAACATTCCACCAGTGTCTGCTCTCCAAGCCTGAACATTTGGTTGCATTCTTTCTTTAAATGACCCTGCACCTAAATCTAAATCAACAATCATAGCATTAGAAACTAAGTATGAACCAGGCATGACAAAGAATGCAGAGATTAATTTGACTCCTGTAGGAATAGAGAATGTTACAGTATTGGAACTTCTTGATGATGTAATTCCTGTTGAAGTTGCTCTTACTCTTACTTCTTCTCCAGAAGTTGAATCTGCATAGTATTCTGAAATTGTGTATCCACTATAACCTGATGTTCCTGTTGCACCAGAATAACCACTTGTTCCTACTCTTCCTGAGTATCCAGATAATCCTTCAATTCCAGAGTAACCACTAATACCAGAAGTTCCACTATAGCCAGAAATACCAGAGTAACCACTATATCCTGATGTTCCTGGCGATCCTGACCCATCAATACCAGAATAACCACTATATCCTGATGTTCCTTGTCCTTCAACTCCTGAATACCCAGAAATACCAATTATTCCTGAGTATCCTGATGATCCTAAAACTCCTGAATATCCAGAGATTCCAGAATATCCAGATGATCCTAAAACTCCTGAATAACCTGATGTTCCTTCGAGTCCAGAGTAACCTGATGTTCCAACTAAACCGGAGTAACCACTAATTCCACTATATCCAGAAGACCCTGAGATTCCCGAATATCCTGATGTTCCAATAATTCCTGAATATCCTGAGATTCCTGTTCCGGTTATACCTGAGTAGCCACTTGTTCCAGGAGTCCCTTCTAATCCTGAGTAACCTGAAGTTCCTACAATACCTGAATATCCGCTTGTTCCAACTCCAGCTATACCTGAGTATCCAGATGCTCCTATTCCACTATATCCAGAGATACCGCTATATCCTGATTGTCCATTTCCATCAATACCACTATAACCAGAGTATCCTGAGATTCCTGTTCCGGTTATACCTGAATAACCACTCGTTCCAGGAGTTCCTATAATTCCAGAATATCCAGATGTTCCTTGGAGTCCTGAATAGCCAGAGATACCGCTATATCCTGATTGTCCATTTCCATCAATACCACTGTAACCAGAGTATCCTGAAGTTCCAAGTGATCCAGAGTAACCGCTTATACCTTCAGTTCCTGAATATCCTGAACCTCCTTCTATACCTGAGTAACCTGATGTTCCTTGGAGTCCACTATATCCTGAAGTTCCTGTTCCTTGTAATCCAGAATATCCAGATGTTCCTACAATACCTGAATATCCGCTTGTTCCAACTCCAGCTATACCAGAGTAACCTGATGTACCTTCTATTCCTTCAAGTCCAGAGTAACCTGAATAACCAAATACTCCTGAATAACCCGAGACTCCTGAGTATCCAGATGAAGCAGTTTCTCCATTAATACCACTATACCCTGAGTATCCTGAAGTTCCAAATGATCCTGAATATCCTGATAGTCCTTCAATACCTGAGTATCCAGAAACAGAAATACCACTATATCCTGATGTTCCAATTATACCTGAGTATCCAGATGTTCCTGTTCCATCAATACCACTATATCCGGAAATTCCTGAGTATCCAGATGAAGCAGTTTCTCCATCAATACCAGAGTAACCACTAAATCCAGATACTCCATCAATTCCTTGAACACCTGAGTAACCAGAACTTCCAAGTGATCCAGAAATTCCTGAGTATCCACTAACTCCAGTAATACCTGAATATCCTGATGATCCTGCCATACCAGAATATCCAGAAACAGAATAAGCACCCTGTATTCCAGAGTAACCTGATAATCCTTGAATTCCTTGATAACCTGAATATCCTGATGTTCCTTGTGGTCCTATTGATCCAACTGATCCAGAGTAACCACTAATTCCTAATCCTTCTACACCTGAGTAACCAGAGTAACCAGAAACAGAATAAGCTCCTTCTATTCCTGAATACCCTGAAGTTCCACTAATTCCTGAATATCCTGATGATGTATAAGCACCCTCAATACCAGAGTATCCAGAGTATCCTCTTAAACCACTATAACCAGAAGATGTATAAGCACCTTCCATTCCTGAATAACCAGACATTCCATCTGCACCCTGATATCCAGAAATACCAGAATATCCAGATTCTCCTTCTCCACCACCAGGTCCAACTAATCCAGAGTAACCACTAATTCCTTCTGGACCATCTGGACCTGGTGTTCCTGAGTAACCAGAATAACCAGATGCTGTAAATGCTCCCTCAATACCTGAGTATCCAGAAATACCTTGAGTACCTTCATATCCTGAATAACCTGATCCACCCCTCATTCCAGAGTAGCCAGAAATACCAGAGTATCCACTTTCTCCTTCTGGACCTGATCCTGACTGACCAGAGTAACCAGAATAACCTGATGCAGAGTAAGCACCGTCTTGTCCAGAGTATCCGGAATAACCTGATCCTGATTGACCAGAGTATCCAGACATTCCGGTGATACCAGAGTAACCACTAATACCTGAATATGATGAGTATCCAGAAATACCAGAGTATGAACTCATTCCTGAATAACCAGATGATCCAAGTCCACTATAACCAGAAACTCCTGAGAAACCAGAAGTTCCAAATGTTCCATCAACACCTGAGTATCCAGAGAATCCTGAATTTCCTGTGATACCTATTTGTCCGGAATAACCACTTGCTCCAGAGTAACCACTAATACCTCTTGTTCCTGAATATCCACTTACTCCAGAGTAACCACTAATACCTGAATATGATGAATAACCACTAATACCAGAGTATCCTGATGTTCCATCTACTCCAAAGTGACCAGAGAATCCTGAAGTTCCTTGAGGACCAACCATTCCTGAATAGCCAGAAACTCCAGAGTATCCACTATAACCACTAATACCAGAGTATGATGAATAACCAGAAATACCTGAGTATGATGAGAATCCACTATAGCCACTTGTTCCTTGTGGTCCTTGTAATCCAGAGTAACCACTTAATCCTATTCCAGAATAACCTGAGATACCACTGTAACCACTCCCAGACATTCCAGAGTAACCTGAGATACCTGAATATGATGAGAATCCAGATATACCAGAATAAGATGAGAATCCACTATATCCTGATTCTCCTCGTGGGCCTACTAATCCTGAATAACCAGAAACACCTGAATATCCAGAGAATCCACTGTAACCACTTGTTCCTACTCTACCTGAATATCCAGACATTCCTTCAAGTCCAGAGTATCCAGAAATTCCATTAATTCCTTGAGTTCCTGAGTATCCAGATCCTCCCATGTAACCAGAGTATCCAGATGCTCCTGTATTTCCAGAGTAACCTGATGTTCCTTGTGGTCCAACTTGTCCTGAGTAACCTGATTCTCCTACTCCAGAATATCCAGAGAATCCTCTTGTTCCTGAGTATCCAGATAATCCACCCGTTCCAACTCTACCTGAATAACCAGAGAATCCAATTATACCTGAATAACCTGACCATCCTGATACTCCATCAAGTCCAGAATAACCAGAAGAAGAATATGCTCCAGGAACACCAGAGTAACCTGATAATCCCATAGATCCAATATTACCACTATAACCAGAGAATCCTCTAAGTCCAGAGTATCCAGAAATACCAATTCCACCTACATTTCCTGAATATCCTGATTCTCCTTGACCACCTATCATTCCGGAATAACCAGAAGCAGTATAAGCACCTTCAAGTCCTGAATAACCAGAAGTACCTTGAGTACCTAATTGTCCAGAGTATCCTGAATATCCCTGTGGACCCATAATACCAGAGTAACCGGAAGCTCCATTTGGACCTACATTACCAACTATACCAGAGTATCCAGAGAATCCCATATTACCCTGTAACCCACTTCTTCCGCTGTAACCAGAGTAACCTGATTCTCCTATCGGTCCTTCTAATCCACTTTGTCCAGAATAACCTGAACTACCCGCTGGTCCAGTTGCCCCACTTCTTCCCGAGTAACCTGACATTCCAGAATATGATGAGTAACCAGATAATCCCTGTGATCCAACTGCACCTGACCATCCTGAATAACCTGAATCACCTTTGGCTCCAGTGCCGTCGATACCACTATAACCAGAAATACCAGATTGTCCTGAGTATCCTGATGCACCGGCTGTTCCTCCCTGACCAGCTCTACCTGAGTAGCCTGAGAAACCTACAATTCCAGAATATCCTGACCAACCAGAAACACCTTCTGTTCCTGAGTAACCTGATACACCACTATAACCACTAATACCTGAATATGAACTTAATCCTGAGAAACCAGAAATTCCTGAGTATGAACTCAGACCTGAATAACCAGAGTATGAACTATATCCTGATAGTCCTGACAATCCAGAAATACCTGAGTATCCTGAACGACCATCTAATCCACCTCTTCCTGAATATCCACTTTCTCCAGAGTATCCCATGAATCCTGAAATACCTGATACACCGGAATAACCACTGTCTCCAGAATAACCGCTATCTCCTGAGAATCCTGAAATACCTGAATATGATGAAGCACCACTGTAACCTGAAATGCCTGAATATGAACTGGCTCCAGATAATCCTGAATAACCAGAGTATGAACTATATCCACTAATACCACTAAGTCCAGAATAACCAGATCTTCCTGAGTAACCACTAATACCTAAGTTTCCTGAGTATCCAGAAACTCCTGAATAACCGCTTTGTCCACTAAGACCTGATGCTCCTGATCGTCCAGAGAAACCTGAAAATCCAGAGTATGAACTAAATCCTGAATATCCTGATGCTCCAGCTTGTCCTAATCTTCCTGAATAACCAGATACTCCCTGTAATCCTGAGATACCACTATAACCAGAAACACCTGCGTATCCAGAGATACCTCTTGGTCCTGTAATACCACTATAACCTGATGTTCCTACATTTCCAGAGTATCCAGATGTTCCTACTCGTCCTGAGTAACCTGATAATCCAGTGATACCACTATAACCTGACTGCCCAGCAATTCCAGAGTATCCTGAATAGGAGCTATATCCAGAGATACCGCTATAACCAGAAACTCCTTGTGGTCCAACATCTCCAGAAAATCCTGACATACCGGAATATCCACTTCCTGATAATCCTGAGTAGCCTGAAATTCCTGAATATGAACTATATCCTGAAATACCGGAGTATCCTGATGCAGTAAATGCTCCATCTAATCCGGAGAATCCACTGTAACCAGACATTCCAACTTGAGTACCTGGTTTAAATCTACTCATTATTTTTGCATCTCCTATATCCGTAAAAAAATGGGCATCAGATTATTTAGTTTTTGTTCAAAAATAATTGCTTGTTAATGAAATATTTTTTAAATATAAACTTTTAGTTCTTTATCATCATATACTTTTTTATTACCCCAACTCCAGTTCATATTTTTACAATATGAGATTATTGATTTATAATCATCAGGATTGTATTTAACATATCCTTCCAAAAATAAATTAATTCTGGACATGTATCTGATTCTTTTAATTAATACTTGAGCTATAGTTAAAGCAATATCAGATGTCCATCTTAATCGTCCTAAATCAATTAACCAAACTTCGCTTCCTGTCCATATAGCATTTGTATTTGAAAATTCACAATTACTTAGAGATAGTTCATTAGATTTTATTAAATTCAACTTCGCCATTAATTCACCAGATTTAATTAAAACTTCAGGATTATCAGCTACAGTTGATAAATCAGATCCATCTATCCATTGTGATATTTTACAACTATTTTCTGGAATAATACAAATTATTTTTGGAATATTAACATATTCAGATGCAATTTTTTGCTCTTCTATATTTACTAAATATCTTTTACCAAAATCAAATCTATATAGATTATTATCTTTACATTCAACTTTATATACTTTCTTATCTGTTCTAGCTTGAGTTATAATTTTTACTTCATCTATCAAACTTATTTTAGACATTAAGTTTATTTGATTAAATATTTCTCCTGATTCAACAGGTTTGTTATATTCAACACCCATATAGAATTAAAGTCCTTTTTGATTCATCTATAAACTTTAATTTATCAAAACCTACGCTTTTAAATAATTCATCATAATGAGACATATCATTTAATTTGCTGTTTCTACATCTAACAATTATTCTATCAGTTTTATTTGAAAGTATCTTAATTATTCTTTTTTGTTCTTGCATGGTTTCTTCTGTATATTTTCCAAATCTATGTTTTCCTATATGATAAATGATAGCTAGTGCAAAAATGTAATCAAACTTACCAAGAGATTCAAAATCTAAATCTGAAATATTTGAATTTATAAAAGAAACATTATTTAATTTCGTATTATATTTATCTTCAAAATATTCTTTTATAAATGATGTTTGTTTAAAATATCCTGAATCTAATTCTACACCAATTACTTCTTTACAATTATCTAAAGCAACTTTCATACAATAAAATCCAGCATTACATCCTAAATCAAGAATTCTTTTATTTTTAAATCCTTCAGGAACTAATTTATTTATTTTTATCCACACATTTTCACCACTAGTCTTGTTAGGTGTTGTTATAATCCCATCAAGATCTATATTTTGGTACCAAGGAACTAATTCTTCTATTTTTGATATTATATAAGATTTATCCATTAATTCCTCTCGCCAATTTTTTTAGCAGGAATCCCTCCCCAGATTTCATATTCGTTAACTATATTTTCAGTTAAGACTGCTCCTGCTGCGATTACTGATCCTTTTGAAATTAAAATTACTGATTGTGTTACTATGCAATTTGCTCCAAAATAAACATCATCTTTAATAAGAAGACTAGAATATTTAACTCCTTTCTCTTCAGTCTGTTCTCTTATACTTTTATCTTTTGACATATAATGGTCATGTGTAAATATTTTACACCCACCACTAAAGATTACATCGTTACCAATTCTAATGTCTCCAGTATTATCAATTATAACTGATTCATCATCAATACCAGAAACATTTTTACCTATTTCAATTTTTCCTTTTTTCTTATGTGGATACCTTACACTCATTTAACGCTCCGTTTCTATATATAGATTTACTAAATCAACACCTATTGCTAGAGCTGTTGCACCATTATTTCTCCATAATTGAGGAGCTAATAATTGTGTGTTTGCAGGAATATCAGTTGATAAAGTTCCTGTTGCGACATGACCTGTGTTTAATCTTTCAACTCTATAATAAACATATGACTCATAAGGTTTGCAGTATAATACTAATTCATAGAGATCAGTGCTAAGAGTTTGAGTTGGGAAATTTGATCCTAAATCAACAGATGAAGCTGTTCCTGATGCATCGTTGTATAAAATCCTAAATGATGTTTGAGAACTATCATATCCCATTCCGATTATATTTGTAAAAGTTGAAGGTTCAGCACTTGTTAAAGCTGTAGTTACGCCACACATTCCGGCAAACATTCTTGCTCCAGCTACAGTAGCAGCGTCAGAAATTCCAAATCTTAGAGATAGCATAAATCCACCAAGATTAGCTGCATTTCCTCTCCAAAATTGAAGGACATTTAGTCTTGGTCCTGCTGATGATCCTGCTGATGTGGCTCCAACGTAACCTAATCTTCTTGCTGCTGTGAACATATTTGTTGTCGCGACTGTTCTAGCTGTTGCTGTTCCTGTAGCTGTTGGGGCAGCTATACCTAAAGCTAATGGAGCAGTTGTTGCTCCGCCGATTGGATTCCACCATCCAACTTTTTGTCTACCTAAAAATGGTTGACAAGCATAAGAATCCATACTATAATTCATTTTTCTATTTGCTACATATTGATCATATTCTTTATAAATATAACCTGCCGCCACAGTAGAATTAAAATTCATAACTAAAATTGCTTCATTGATAAATCTTCTATAAACATTTGAATCACTTGTATCAACAGAGATAGTTGGAGTAAAATCATATATTTGTAAATTTCCAATTTCTCTTCTAGTCCAATATCTCACTGTAACACTACTAGCAGCATAGCTAGAATCTGACGATCCAACTGCATCTAAAGAATACATTAGAGATGAAATATATAAAAAATCAAATAATGATTGACCAGTATTATAAGGTAAAGTATTTCCAATAATACCGACAGCAGCTAAATTAATTCCATATGTTTGTCTATGATTTATTGCTTTATTTCCTCTTGAGTACCAATCAGAAGCAGTTTCAATATATGGAGAAGCATAAGAGTCAGAATTGACCGGAAAACTTTCAAGTAGATACCAATCATCATTTGATAATGTAGATGCTACTAATGTGGAATTCCAAGTTGTGTTTGGATAAGAAACATCATTAGTAGTTCCTATAATATGATCCATATTCCATGCATTCATGAAAACTAATTGTGCATTAGTTTTTGAATGGATATAGTCAACTTTTGTATTCATTGCTGTTCTACTATTAGTTGTTGTAGTTCCAAAATCATAACCAGCTTGATCAATAAAAATTCCATGAACTTGTAAGGTTTCCCATTCATCTACATATGATTGAAAAGTAGAAAGAGTGAGAGTTCCATCCATATAACCAAATATTAAACAATCAGGATTTAAAGCTTTAATTCTAGGAATAATTATTTGAGTATTAGCATAATCAGCATGAGCAGGATGCTGAATTCCATTTCCAATAATTATTATAGAATATTTAGACATATCCTGAGCAACTTTTTCATTATCCCATCCATTAGTTCCACTATTAAATGAATTCAAATATCCATAATAAATAAGAAGATTTTTTGGACCTTTATATTCAGCTTTCATTACTTGTTGTTGATGCCAATATAATTTACTATGTAAATTTTCTACATTTAGGATTCTATCTGCATGATCTTGTAAATAACCACTTACTCCAACTATTGGTGTAATAGATGGAGTCCAAATTGGATTATCAGTATCATTAAATATTTCTCTTCTATTAACTAAGCATTGCATAGTAAGAAAGTCACCTTCTACATATCCGGAGTAACCACTTACTGAAACTATTGAATTAGAATCTAAAAAATTATTTAATGGAATAGGTAGTGGATCACCAGTATGAGCGGCAACAATTCCATTTAGAACAGTTTGTTCATCTTGATCTAAAGTTCCAAGAAATTCAATTATAACAATTCCACTATGTGAAGTAATGCCTGTTAATGTATCAGTAATAACTGAGTTGTCAATTTCTTGTGTCAATCTTTGAAGGTCAACAATATCGTTTAAAAAATCAGTCAAATTGTATTGATAACTTGCCATTTTTTAAATATCCTCTTATAAAGTTTGTTTTTTAACTTACTCTCCACATATCTAAATATGCATATTGAATTGTTGCTGTAGCTGAACCGTTTGATTTATATTGTAAAGTTATAGTATGTGAAGCCGCAGTAAGAGAAGTTGTGACAAATCCATCCATATCCATATAATCTCCAGTTGACATTAAGCTTGGAAGTTCTGCTTCATATAAGACTGTAGTAGAATCTAAATAAACTCTTAACATCGTGGAAGCTGTTGTACTTGTTGAAGTCATTACACAACTCCAATTAATTCTAAAAGTTCCTGCTGGTGATACAGTTGGAGATAATGTACATTTAGTCTGATATGTTGTAGATGTAGTTGTACTTGTTCCTGTACTAGATGTTGAAGAATATTGAGATCCAAATGTTGACGACCCGCTAGTTCCAGAGTAACCAGAAATACCTGAATATGATGAGTAACCACTTATACCACTATATCCACTAATACCTGAGTAACCAGAAATACCAGAGTATCCACTATATCCAGAAATACCAGAGTAACCAGAAATTCCTGAATATCCTGAGTAACCACTTAATCCACTATAACCAGAAATTCCTGAATATCCTGAGTAACCACTTAATCCACTATAACCAGAAATACCAGAGTATCCACTAATACCCGAGTATGATGAGTAGCCACTTATACCAGAGTATCCAGAGCGTCCAGAGTATCCACTGTAACCACTAATACCTGAATAAGATGAGTATCCTGAGACACCAGAGTATCCTGAAATTCCTTCTATACCTGAGTATCCACTTGTTCCTGAGATTCCTGAATATCCACTAATTCCGGAGTAAGAACTGTATCCACTGATTCCTGAGTAACCTGACGTTCCAGAAATACCCGAATATCCTGAAGTCCCTTCGCTACCATCGCTACCTTGAATTCCAGAGTAGCCAGAAATTCCCGAAGTTCCGCTAATTCCTGAGTATCCACTTGTTCCTCCTTGTCCTGAATAACCGCTAATACCTGAGTATCCACTTATTCCTGAGATTCCACTATAACCTGATGTTCCGGATGTTCCAGAGTAGCCAGAAAGTCCTGATGCTCCACTTATTCCTGAATATCCGCTAACTCCTTCAATACCTGAATATCCAGAACTTCCTAATCCAGAATAACCACTTATTCCTAAGATACCGCTATATCCAGAAGCTCCAAATTCTCCTGAATATCCCGAAGTTCCATATTGTCCTGAGTATCCACTTATACCAGAATATCCAGATTGTCCACTGTAGCCAGACATTCCTGAATATCCGCTTTGTGGACTAATAGGTGATATAAATATTTGAGTATATGCTTGATCTATTTCAGTTGCAGAAGTTGCACTTTCTTGGAAAATTATTCTTCCAACTAAAATTCCAAATGTCTGGAAAATTGGTGGAATATTTGTAGGTAGTGATGAGTATTGAGCATCTGTAACTGAATCAAAATCTTCCGTTCCAAAAATATAGCCAGCAACTTTTCCATAAGTCTCATCTGTTATTATCTTTCTATATATCCATATTACTCCATATTTTTGATTTCTAATTGATGATTTTCCAGTTGCTCCTTGATATGAAACAGAATCATATTGGGTAACAACTGTTGGAACCCATACACTTCCATTCCAAACCCACTCTCTTAAAGTAGAACCTGAATCTCCAGTAACAAATTGGTCAATAAACAATCTGTCAGTTGCAAACCAAACATATCCAGATGAAAGTGTAATTTTCTTTGTAGCAGCTTCACCTAATATTAAACCTGATTCTCTTTTTATTCCATCTAATCTGTGAATTCTATTTCCAATTTTAACTGTCATTGCTTTAGCTGGTTCATTCCATGATAAGATATCAATGGCTGAATCAACTCTATATAATCTTGCAACTGGAATTATTGTTGTTCCATTAATAGAATATGGATCGGTTGTAACTTCAAGTTGTGGAGAACCACCATTATAATTAACAACTAAATAGCTATTAGCATTATTTGTTATAGTAAAAGTATCACCAGATACATCATATGATTCAATTAAACCGGAACCATCAGCAGATGAATATAAATGATATGTTCCTTCTCCAACACTAATTTCACCTGGAGTTGCAGTAGTAGTTATATCAGGAGCTAGGTATACTCCAGATTCCCAATCTGTGTAACCACTATATCCATCTAAACCTGAGTAACCACTGATTCCGGAGTAGCCGGAGTAACCTGAGATACCACTTTGGCCACTAATTCCTGAGTATCCACTGATTCCTTCAAGTCCAGAATAACCAGAGATTCCGGAGTAACCGCTATTCCCTTCAATGCCTGAATAACCACTAATACCAGTGATGCCGGAATAACCGCTAAAGCCCGAAATTCCCGAATATCCCGACTCGCCTTCAATGCCTGAATAACCTGAGATGCCTTCAATTCCTGAGTATCCGCTATATCCTGAGTCACCATCAATTCCCTCCATTCCCGAGTATCCGCTAATTCCTGAATATCCGGAAGATGTATAAGCACCTTCCATTCCTGAATAACCGGATACTCCACTGTAACCTGACATTCCAGAATAACCAGAGCCTGCAAAATCTCCAGTTATACCTGAATATCCAGAGTATCCACTTATACCTTCAGTTCCTGAATATCCACTGATACCACTATATGAACTGTATCCAGAAATACCAGAGAATCCACTTATTCCACTGAATCCACTGATACCAGAGTATCCGCTCTCACCGGAAATTCCACTGTAACCTGAAATTCCTTCGAGGCCTGAATATCCTGATATACCAGAGTATCCGGATTCTCCAGAGATACCTGAATATCCGCTGATACCTTCAATTCCCGAGTACCCGGATATACCTGAATAACCGCTTTGTCCAGAGTAGCCCGAAATTCCGGAGTATCCAGATAGTCCTTCAATGCCTGAGTAACCGCTGATACCAGAGATTCCCGAGTAACCTGACGTTCCTTGAATGCCCGAGTAGCCAGAGCTGCCGCTATATCCACTTGTTCCCTCCAATCCTGAGTATCCACTCAGTCCTTCTATTCCCGAATAACCTGAAATCCCACTTATTCCTGAGTAACCACTTATTCCGCTTGTTCCAGAGATGCCTGAATAACCACTATCTCCCACTCTGCCAGAGTAACCGGAAATACCTTCGTTACCTGAATAGCCGCTTGTTCCTTCAATACCTGAGAATCCAGAGAAACCTGAATATCCTCTTTCACCTGAATATCCGGAATTTCCGCTAATACCCGAGTAACCGCTGATGCCAGAGAACCCCGAAATTCCCGAGTATCCAGATATCCCTTCAACTCCTGAATAACCGCTTTCACCACTGATTCCTGAATAGCCTGACGTACCCGAGATTCCAGAGTATCCACTTAGTCCCTCCAGTCCAGAATATCCAGAGGTGCCGTGAATTCCAGAATAACCCGAAACTCCTTCGATCCCGGAGTAACCTGAGATTCCTGAGATTCCGCTATAACCAGACGCACCAGATATTCCTGAGTACCCACTGTTACCACTAATACCAGAGTATCCAGAGAATCCTTCGATTCCGCTATAACCAGAAACGCCATCTGTACCGCTGTATCCTGAAATACCGCTATGTCCTGAATATCCAGAGACTCCTTGTTCACCTGAGTATCCAGATATTCCTTCAATCCCTGAGTAGCCACTATAGCCAGATATTCCTTCAACTCCGGAATAACCACTAATTCCAGAGATTCCGCTGTATCCAGAATATCCTTCAATGCCTGAATAACCTGAAATTCCAGATTCTCCTGAGTATCCACTAATTCCCTCCAGTCCAGAGTAACCACTGACTCCTTCGATTCCGCTATAACCAGAAGATGTATAAGCTCCAGCCATTCCAGAGTAACCACTAATTCCTGAATAGCCTGACATTCCTGAATAGCCAGAGCCTGCAAAATCTCCAGTTATACCTGAATATCCAGAGTATCCACTTATACCTTCAGTTCCTGAATATCCAGAAACTCCTTCTATTCCTGAGTATCCACTAAAGCCTTCTATGCCACTGTATCCAGAGATGCCAGAATAGCCTGAGACACCCGAGTATCCAGAGGTTCCTTCAATACCCGAATACCCAGACACTCCCTCAATACCAGAGTATCCAGATGTTCCTTCCAAGCCTGAGTAACCGCTGATACCAGAGATTCCTGAATACCCTGAAATTCCTGAGAATCCAGAAGTTCCAGAGATTCCTGAATATCCACTAATACCGGAGTAACCTGATATTCCAGAGTAACCACTGATTCCTTCTGTTCCTGAGTATCCTGAAATACCTTCCACTCCAGAGTATCCTGATGTTCCTTCGATGCCGGAATATCCAGAAGTACCCGAGATACCAGAGTATCCGCTAAGGCCTTCAATACCAGAGTATCCAGAAAGTCCTTCGATACCGGAATAGCCACTTGTACCCTCCAATCCTGAGTATCCAGAAATTCCTGAAATACCAGAGTAACCACTTGTTCCTATGTCACCAGAATATCCAGAAATTCCTTCAAGACCTGAATATCCACTAATTCCTGAGATTCCAGAGTAACCACTTAATCCTTCGATTCCTGAGTATCCAGAGATTCCCTCAAGTCCAGAATACCCTGAAGAACCTGGCGTGCCATCATTTCCTGCGTGTCCAGAATAACCTGATATACCTTCAATACCGGAGTATCCTGATGCACCTTCGATTCCACTATACCCGCTAATTCCTTCAATGCCTGAATACCCCGATATACCTTCGATGCCTGAGTAACCACTGTATCCAGATAATCCTTCAATTCCTGAGTAGCCACTTAATCCCTCCAGTCCGGAATATCCAGAAGCTGTATAAGCTCCTGCCATTCCTGAATAACCACTTACTCCTGAGTATCCAGACATTCCTGAATAACCAGAACCTACAAAGTCTCCAGTTAATCCAGAGTATCCAGAGTATCCGCTTAAACCCTCAGTTCCGGAATAGCCAGAAGTTCCATAGATACCTGAGTATCCACTAATCCCTTCTATACCACTATATCCAGAGATTCCTTCTAGACCAGAGTAACCACTAAATCCTACTACTCCGCTATATCCGGAAAGACCTTCGAGTCCAGAATATCCCGAAGTACCATCTTGTCCACTGTATCCGCTAAGACCTTCGATGCCCGAGAAACCGCTAATTCCAGAGTAGCCTGATAATCCAGAAGTCCCCGAGATTCCAGAGTATCCAGAAAGTCCACTATAGCCACTGGTTCCTTCCAATCCACTGTAACCAGATAAGCCTTCAATTCCTGAGTATCCTGAGATACCTTCGTTTCCACTGTAACCTGATAACCCTTCGATGCCTGAATAACCGGAAGTTCCTTCAAGACCGGAGTAGCCTGACGTTCCAAAATGTCCGCTATAGCCTGAATAACCAAATTCCCCTGAATATCCGGAAACGCCTTCAAACCCACTATAGCCCGATAATCCGGATTCTCCCGAAATGCCTGAATAACCCGATATACCGCTGATTCCAGAATATCCCGAGATACCAAAGTTTCCAGAGTATCCAGAAAGTCCACTATAACCTGAAACGCCATCTGCCCCTCCTACTCCAGAGTAACCGCTTATTCCTGAGTATCCTGATGCTGAAGTTTGACCATCTATTCCTGAGTATCCAGAGAAGCCCGAAGAGCCTTCAACGCCGCTATAACCAGAAACGCCATAATGTCCTGAGTATCCAGACAGACCTTGACTGCCTTCAATACCGGAATAACCCGAGAATCCTGGAATACCTTGGGGTCCTTCGATGCCCGAGTAACCAGAGAGTCCACTTGTTCCTTCAAGTCCAGAATAACCTGAGAAACCCTGACTTCCCTCAATTCCAGAATATCCAGAAGTTCCGTTAGCTCCTTGTATTCCTGAGTAGCCACTGAACCCTCCGATTCCAGAATATCCAGACAGTCCTTGAGTTCCGGAATAGCCCGATAGTCCATAAATTCCGCTATAACCTGATGATCCTTGAATTCCGGAATAGCCAGAAAGTCCTGTTCCTTGTAATCCAGAGTATCCAGAAGTTCCTGTGTTGCCTGAATACCCAGACAGTCCTTCAAGTCCTGAATATCCTGAGGTTCCCTCGATCCCACTATAACCCGAGATACCTTCATTTCCAGAGTATCCACTTAAACCTCCAGTTCCTGAATACCCTGAGATTCCAGAATATCCAGATGATCCACCTGGCGCGCCAGTAATTCCAGAGTATCCAGATAAACCAGAATACCCTGATGATCCACCCGGTGTGCCGTCAAGTCCAGAGTATCCGGATAAACCAGAATATCCTGATCCTCCACCTCCACTGCCATACTTTTCTATTGGTTTAGCTCTACTCATTAATTATTTTATGGTAACTCCATAGGTCGTGGGATTAAAAAGAAACCATACTGATTTTAATTTTGTTCGAGAAAATTATTGTTTTTTGAATCTGAATTTACTTAGTAAAGATTTAATTTTAACAATAATTTTTTTGAAAAATTGTTTTATTTTGCTCTTTTTATCAGAATGAAGTTTCTTTTCTAATTGATGAATCCTACTATTCAAGTTATTTTTTTCATTTGTAGATTCGCTAACCAACTTTTCTAAATTCTTGATTTTACACTTCAATACTTTAATTTTTCTACGGTAATTAAAAATTGTGAAAACGTAACAAAGGACAAAAATTAAAGAAACAAAATAAATGAAGTTTACATTAATTTGATTCAGCATCCTTTAAGTCAACTCCTCTTAATCCTTCAATAACTTTATAAACTTCTTGGAGAACGATATCTGGAGTTAAAGCTCTCATACATGAACGAGTTGGACATGCCCAAGGTCTCATCTGACCTCTAAACATTTCAGAATCGCCAAAGTAACCCTGCGGTCTTCCACAATGTAAATCGTTAAATTCACAAGAGTTCTTAACCCAAAGATTTAGATTTGTCTTATGACCTGCGATATAAGGATTACTACGTCCAAATAGAACGATTCCTGATTTTCCTACTGCCGGCCCACAATGACCAACGAAACTATCAATGGACACATATGTTAAGCAATTTTTCAAAAGAGCTGCTGTCTGACGTAAAGAAGTGTTTCCAACTAGATAAGTTGTAACACCGGGAATAAGAGGTTCTTCCTTACCGCCAACCTGAATAACATCAAAATCTTTAGCAAGCTGTCCAACAAGAACCTGCCAATAATCAAAGAACCAGTCCTTATTAGGAGTAATCTGAACAGAAGGATTGAATGTCAATTTTGCTCCAGTTCCATGAACAAGAATAACAGGACGGGGGAAAGTTGACAAAAACTTCTTTGCTTCTTCATCTTCCTTATCTGTAAGGTAAACTTTAACATCATCGTTTTCAAAAGGGACACCATATAAATGACACCAGATCATACTAAGAGGACCAGGAAATAACTTATGAGCACATGAATTGTAAATATCTCTTTTAATAACACTTCCAAAATGTTTCAAAGGTTTAACCCATTTTTCAAATAAGTCACCTGGTGCTCCCAAATGATAAAGATGATCAATATCTGGGTTATTTTCTAGAACTTCAGCATGAGATGATCCAACGACAATTACTTTATCAGGAAATGCTTTTTTAGCTGACTTAATCATTGGAGTAGCGCAAATAGCATCACCGACTCCACCATCTTGAATAATAACAAATGCTTTATCTTCGTCAGGTTTGGGACCTCCCATCAATTCTTGAATTGTTATATTGCTTTCAGTTACAAACCTTTTCTCACCTAGAGGGACACCATCAGTTGATTCAAAAACAGGAACTTCATCATTAAAACCCTCAGGAACGATAACTTCACCCATTTCTTCTTTCTTCATTACAAACTCCTTTCGCGTTGATAAATTTGTTTTTTGTTCTAAAAAATATAGGACATTTCCAACTGTTTTTTAATTCATTATATAATACCTTATTTATATATATTGCTAAATGGATATAAGAAAACATAAAGAAAATATAAACTAATTATTCTCAAAGGAGAAAATATGAATAAGAATGTTATACTACAGAATGTTCATAACTTTCGGATCATGTTGATTGCTCTTATTAAAGGTGCTTGTAATGATAACATGAAAGAATGTATGGTATTAGCTCTGGATTTCCTTGGAAAGATAGCAAAGTCAGAAACAACCGGAATGATGATAATTAATCTTGATGGTGCATTATCATGCTTAAAAGTTTCGATTTCGTATTGTAGAGAGAATAATTGTCCTGTTAGAGAAGCGACTGAGTTGATGTGTAAATCAATTGAACATCTAATGAAAATAACTGAACTCAGTCCAAATGAATCACCCGGTGTAAGGTTTCTGTTGGGTGTTATAAATGAGGGTTATTCTGATTCATTATAGAATACATGATCTATATATATTCAATAATGGTTAAAATAAAACAGAAAGGAGTTTAGATGGAAAACGAGCTAAAGTTACAAAAAATAGCTGAAAAATGTGATTCCATCATCTATTCCATCCCAGCTCCAAAAGATGAAGAGATGATATGGAATCTCAGATGCTCAGCAGGAATTATCGAGGATTACATTACTAAATGTGGGTGTAATGTCCTCGGTTGGTCGGCACGGCAGGCGGCGAGGTATATCAAAGAATATGTGGCCCGTTGTGGTCAAGATGTTCAAAACGATGTTCATTTCCTCTTGATTGAAGAGTTGTCTAAAACAACTCATTAAAATCAAGAGACAACCAAAAACCCAAAATAAGATAATAGGAGGAAGTAGACATGTATAAAAACAATCATGTAAGAACGTTCGGTTCCCTAATCACCCTGGTATTCGCTTTCACGTTCCTAGTTGCTGCCACTCCGCCGAGTTGCAGTCCGAATGCTACCGTTCAGTATCAGGACGGTGGTAAAACCTACAGCGTCAAGCTGACAGACCTCAAGCAGTGGGCCACCGATCAGGCTATTTCGACTGGTGACGCTCGTTACCAGAAGATCGCCAACATGACCGGCTATGTACAGCGCGGTGACCTGGCATCGTATGTTCTCAGTACTACACTGACGAACTATGTTGCTAAGTCGACTCTTAACACCACTCTCTCCGGGTATGCCACAAAGTCTGAGTTAGCGAAGATGCGTGATGAAAACAACGCTAACCTGAATGCGGCAGCTAAGAAGTCTGATCTGACTGGTTTACTGACCATAAGTCAGCTCACCAGTTATAAGACTGAAGTAGCAAATACCTACGCAACCAAGGAAGAGGTTGGAATCGTGTCCGCAGCTATCCAGAAGATTGCAAGCGCTCTGAATCTTGACGACCTAGTCGCTGAGCTTAAGGGTCTCTTCGCAACCAAGACGGAAGTTGCTGATACTTATGCAACTAAGGCTGAAGTTCTGGCTATGGTTGCTTCTGTGAATAACCAGACTCTTCCTACCGAACCCAGCACAGAAACGTCATCTGGAGTTACTCCTCCTTCCGAGGATCCCAACTCCAATCAGGCGTATGAATACGAGCCTGATCCTTCGTTCGATCCGAACAACATCTATTGGTATGTTGATGTGACCAGTAAGTCACAGCCTACATATTCAATCGCAAATCCTACTTCGGATCAGGAATGGAATGCCCTGATGAATATGGTCTCTCAGGCCATAGCTATTGAGGCTCCGAATCTTCCGGCAGTGAATAACACTGGTAAGGTGAATATTACCCTTGCTAGGAATCAGGTCAACGGAGTTACCCTTGGTGGGACAGCTTATCAGGCTGCATTCGGTCTGACTGAGCTACTCAAACATGGGTATGACGATAACTACTTCGGAATCGTAAAGATGACCGATGGTAGGTATTTCGTTGGGAAGCGGAATGGAAACTCTGTAGAGGTAATCTATGTGAATGAAACCTCCATTGAGGGTACGTTCATTAGCGACTTCTACTCAAGGGTTGACTGTATCCACTTCAGCTCCGATATGTAACATACACAAAGGAGGGCCCGTTGGAGGACGGGCTTCTCCTTTTTTTCATTAAATTCAATTACTATATATATTACTTATTGAGAAGTTATAACACCTAAGCAGAATAAATTTAAGAAAGAGAAAGGAGGAATTAATGGCTGTTTCACCATTTCAAGAATTTCAAAATTGGTTATTCGATGGTAATTCTAAAAGTAAAGCTCCTGAACATCTTTTAAAATCAACTAGTCCAATCTCTGCTCAATATTGTATAGGAATTTTTTTAGGGAATCTTCCGTTAAATTACTTTCTTGATCAATATTTTAATAACATTAATTTATGGTATTTAGATAAAGAAGAACTTTTTATTTTTATTAAGAATTGTGTAAAGGATTTTAAAATTCAAAGAAGATCTCTTGCTTATATTCCTTGGAAGAAACAAGATAAATTATTTAATGCTTTAAGAAAAAAGATTCCTTATTTAAAGGGATATGAAATTACAACATTATGTCAAGTTGTTGATTCCTCACAAAACAAAGAAAATGTTTATAGATCATTGGGATTGGAAAGTGATGTAATTCAAAAGAAGATAGGAAAAGCTCCAAAGCAAAAGAAAGAGAAAAAAATAAGTAAAGGAAAAAATAGTGTTCAGGAATTTTTAGACAACAATTTCAGGCTGGAGGAAAAGCAATGAGGATAGCAATATCTGGTGCTGCCGGAACTGGTAAAACTATATTAGCTCAAGAATTAGCAAAAAAATTAGAGTTTGAATTAATTCCTGAAGGTGTAAGAGAATATCTTGAATATAAAAAAATTGAAAAATTTAGAGGAATGAGTCCAAAAGAAACAATGGGAATGCAATGGAGTCTTCTTAATAGTAAAATAGGAAAAGAGAAAAACTTGGAGAATTTTGTTGCTGATAGATCTCCTGCTGATAATGTTTGCTATGCTTTAAGATGGTGTGCAAGAGAAACTCAGGATGTTCCTAAAAGTGAAATGAAACATTATATTGAAGTTGCAAAAAAACATTGTGAAACATATGACCTTATTTTCTTTTTACCAACTGGTGTTATTCCTTTAGATGATGATGGTTTAAGATCTTCAAATGAAAATTATCAATATGAAATGAATTGTCTCATTAAAGGAATCTTATTAGATTGGAGATGCCCATTTACAATAATAAGATCAATAGGATTAAAAGAAAGATTAGAAGAATGTCAAGATAAAATAGATGCTTTACATAGAGCAGAATATGGAGTATACGGATGATAAAAAAAGAAAGAATACATATATCAAGATTTATTAACACTCAATGTATTTGTTTTTCATTTTGTATTAATTGGAATTGGAGACCAGGAATTGAAATTAGTTTTTTGTTTTGGACTCTTGGTATAGAAATTGATTTTAAAAAGATTATAAAGGAGTGGAAAGAAAAATATGCCTTATATAAAGAAAGAAGACCGATTGAGGCTGGAAAAGGACATTTTAGAACTAGGTTCTAAAATTAAAACAGAAGGAGAATTAAATTATTGTTTTACTATGTTAGCTTTAATTTTTATGAAATCTCAAGTTATGAATTATTCTCTACTTAATAAAGTAGTTGGTGTTTTTGAATGTGCTAAAAATGAATTTTATAGAAGATTTGTAGTTCCATATGAAAATGAAAAAATAAAAGAAAACGGTGATATTATAGATGAGGATGAAGATTTTTTGAGTTGGTTAAACAAAAGATAAAAAGGAATATTTAAAATATGATGTGTGTAAAAACAGTCATTAAATCTAGTGAAATTCATGGTATTGGTTTATTTGCAGATGAGGATATTCAAGAGGGTCAAATTATTTGGAAGTTTAATCCTTTAGTAGATTTAGTTTTAAGCGAAGAACAACTAGAAAGTTTACATCCTGTTTGTAGAGAAAGGATAGAATATTATTCTTTCAAAACAAATGATGGGAGATATGTTTTAGTTTGTGATGATAATAGATTTATTAATTATTCATCTGATCCAAATGTCCAGGATGTAGCTGATATAGAATCTCCATCTATTGCTAAAAGATTTATTCCAAAAGGTGAAGAATTAACAACAGACTATTGTTTTGATTTCGGTAAAGAATCCAGAAATATGAGGTAGCCATGTATAAAATCAAATCATCATTCGCAGATTGTTTAGGATGTGATTTATTTGAAGCATATTCATGTATTTTAGAAACGAATGCTAAATCGTTTGATGAAGTTGAAATTATTTTTATTGCTGAAAATCCAGGAAAAACAGAAGTAGAACATGATCCTCCGATTCCATTAGTTGGAAAAGCAGGACAGATTTTTAGAAAGTATTTTAAATTATTTAGTATTGATAAAGTAAAGTATTTATTAACAAATGTTGTTTTATGTCAAACTTTATTAAAAGATGGAAAAACAGGAAATCCAAGTGATGAAACTATTGAAAAATGTAAAGTTAATTGTTTTGAAATTGTAAAACAATGCAATCCAAAACTGATTGTATTAATGGGAACATCTCCAGCAAAGGCATTTGAATTATTAAATAAAGGTGACCAGATAACTCAAGTAAGAGGAAATATGTATAAATGGAATGATTATGATATTCTACTAACATATCATCCATCTTATGTTGGAAGAAAAAGAGAAGAAGAAAGTAAATTTGAAGCAGATATAAAAAGAGCAGCAGAAATAGTAGGGACAATGAAAGCATCATCAAAAGAAGTTGTGATTGAAGAAATTAAAGAAGGAAGTTCAGGAATTTATCATTATAAAATTCCCGATAAATATTATACGTCTGATTACAAATTAGTTGATGTTCAATATCTAAATAAAACAAATGAAGTATTGTATATCTTTAGGGATAAAGATAATAAGAAAATATATCATAAAGAGAATGATCTTTTTGTTTGTTACAAAAATCCGGATCCGACAAATATTAGACCAATAATACCATATGAAAAGTTAAATCAAATAAAAATTCCATATAGAACAAGATCAACTTTAGATCATTCATATTATGAAAGCGATGTTAAAATTACAGTTAAACATAGTCAAGATTATTATTTACAAAAGAAAGAAGAAGAACCATTGATTCCAATGAATACTATGTTTATAGATATTGAAACTTTACAAAAAGGAGAAGAGTTTTCAACAGTAGATGAAGCAAATGATTTTATTGCAATGATTGGTTATTGGTATCATGATAAACATATAACTTATGTTTTAGATCCAGCAGTTGCATTTAAAGATTCAAATAAAACTGTAAAAGAGAATTGTGTATTATTTAAAACTGAAAGAGAATTAGTATCAAAGTTCATTAGTGATTTAAAAGAATTGGATCCAGATATAATAACAGGATGGTATGCTGACGGATTCGACATTCCTTATATTATTAATAGGTGTAAAAAATTAGGAATCAATGCTCAAACAATGTCCAGGTTTGGAGAAGTTGAAATTGAGTATGCAACAAATAGAATTCACTTAGCAGGTTATATAGTATTAGATTTATTATTCTTGTATCAAATGTATACTTATGTAAGACAAGAAAGTTATACATTGGACTTTATTGGAAACTTAGAATTAGGAGAAGGAAAGTTAGGAAAAGGTTATAATTTCTCAAAGATGTTTTTTGATGATCCAGATGAAGCAATCAGATACAACCAACAGGACGTTGCTATTCTCCCAAAGTTGGATAAGAAATTAAAACATATAGCATTCCAGAATGAAATCAGAAAGGTTTGTAAATGTGATTTTAATTCATCCAGAAGTTCTCTTGGTCAGTTAGATAGTTTAATAGTGTCATTTTTGAAAGAAAAAGGATTATCATCTAAAGCATCAGATATGACTAAGAAAGATGTTAAATTTGAAGGAGCATTTGTAAAAGAGCCTATTCCTGGTATTCATAATTTTTTAGTTGATTTAGATGCTACATCTCTATATCCATCAACTATTATTACATATAATTTAGGATTGAATACTTTTGTTATGAAGTGTGAAGATTTTACTAATGGTTATCATTTAGCATACGATATGGATGGTTTACCAGAAAAGATTAATGTTATTATTGATCCAACATTTGAAAAGAAGAAAATTACAGTTACAAAAGATCAATTGATTAAAAAGATTCAAGATGAAGATTTAGTATGTACAATCAATGGATGTTTTATGAAAACGCATTCAAAAGAAAAATCTTTTTATTCTGAGATTCTAGAGTTCTTGTTACAATCTAGAAAAGTATATAAGAAAAAGATGTTTGAAGAAAAGCAAGCTGGAAATGAAGAACAAAGACAGTTATTTGATCAGAGACAGAATGCAATGAAAATTCTAGCTAATAGCTTATATGGTATTTTAGGTAATGATGTTTATAGATTCTTTAATACTGATTTAGCTAGAGCAATTACATTGGGTGGTCAGGAATTGTTAAAGAATTGTATTGTATCGTCAGAAAATTTTATTAAATCAATTAAAACTGGAGAATATAATGAACCAGAAGTTCTCACAAAACAGGAAATCTATACAGAAAATTTTACTAGGAACTGCGAGCATATTATCACTTGTGATACTGACTCGTTGTTTGTTACCTTTGATGATTTTGTTGATAAAAACAAAAGCGATGACGAGATAGTAAAAGATATTGAAGTGTTAACTAATAAGGTTCACACGTTTATTAATAACAACGTGATACCAAAGATTATCGAGAAACATAATGTGAGCAAGGACTATAGTAAACTTGAGTTTAAGAACGAATTAGTAATGAAAAGAGGGTTATTTTTAGCAAAGAAAAGATATGCTGTTCATGTTGTTTCACAAGAAGGTGTTAAATGTGATGATATGGTTATTAAAGGAATTGAAGTTAGAAGATCTGACTTCCCATCTTATACAAAAGAAAGATTAAAAGAATTAATTGAAATAATCTTAAAAGGTAAAAATTATTCAGTAGTTTCTATTATGGATTTTGTAAAAAGAAACGAAAAAGAAATATTGAATTTAATTAAGCAAGGAAATATCACTGTTGCAAGACCAGTATCTTTTACAAAGAAAGTTGAAGAGTATAAAGTTCTATCTCAGGGTGTAAAAGGAATGTTGAATTATAATGAATTAGAACATAAGATTTTTGGAAAAGGTTCTAAAGCTTATTTATTTAAATTAAAAGGAATTGATTTAGACAATGCACCTAAAGAAGTAAGAGAAAAGTATGAAAAGTTTTTTACAAGTAAAGGTAAAAAATTAGATGAAATTGCAATTCCAGAGGTTCTTGGTAAATTACCATCTTATTATATAGTAGATACGAAAGGAATGCTTAAATTCTCATGGACAGATAGGTATTCTTTATTACTCGGACCGATGACTCCACAGGTCAGTGAGTCACTATTAGAAACCTTTTAAAATAAGGCTTCGGCCTTATTTTTTTTGTTTTCATTGGAAAAAATAAGAACAAAATAAAAGAAACCAGAAAGGAGTAAGCATGAAAGATGAAGTTCTAAACTTGATCGAATGTGGAATTACATGGCAAGGTGAAGGACCAGATTCAGGAAAAAGGATGTTACTTATCAGATTCAAAAGATGTAATAGAAGTTGTCCATATTGCGATACTCAAGTCAAGATGAGAGCATCTCAGGAATTTTCGGTTAGCCTTAGAGAGATTCAAAGTATAGTTAATACTCAAATAGTTGGAATAATGATAACCGGCGGAGAACCATTATTTAATTTGAATTATGTTAATACATTAAAAGTGTTGCAAAATATTGATTGTCCGCTTTTTAATATTGAAACCAATGGTTTGAGATTAGATGATATTCTAAAAGAAGTTAAACTTAAATCTCCAGATAATCAAATCAAATTTATCCTATCTCCAAAACTATTCTGTGAAGATGATTTAGATTTTTATAAAAACTTAATTAATAAAATTAATAATGATCCTAGGGTATATATTAAACTTGTATATGAGAAAACAGAATTTAATGATAAATTTCTAACTTTTTTATCTGATAAATCTTTTCACAAACAGAGAGTTTACTTAATGCCGGAAGGGAAAACAAGAGAAGAACTTTTGAAAAATTCTCCTATTGTTTTTGATAAAGCAGAAGAATATAAGGTAAATGTCTCTTCGAGAGATCATCTTATTTACAATTTTATTTAGGTGGTGAACAATGAAGACGAATTTTGACGATGAAAAATTGATTGGTATTACTGTTAATTTAAGAAAGGGAGAAAGTGTTGAATCTTTAATAAAGAGATTCAAAAGAAAGGTGGGAAAATCTGGAATTCTAAAAGAAGTCCGAGATAGATCTGAATATCTTAAACCTAGTGTACGAAAGAGAAAGAAAAGTAATGATGCAAAAAAGAGAGATGAAAAAGATAGAGCCAAATTGGAAAAACAAATTGAAAAACTAAAGAAAAAAAGAAGAAAGGAAGAGGTAAACAATGAAACTGCAAGGGATTAAGGATAAAGTTATTGTTGAAGTTATCAAGGAAGAGTTAAAGACAGCTGGCGGAATTATTATTCCAGAAAGTGCAAGACATTTACCACAAAAAATGGGTAGAGTAATTAGTGTTGGCGAAGAAGTTAAAGAAATAAAAGAAGAAGATATTATTGTTTTCCATCAGATGGGTGGCCAGGTAGTTCTTTTAAATAATGTAGAATATAAAGTTTTAATGAATAATGAAATATATGCAGTGATTAAAGAATAAATAATGTTTAAATCGAATAGTTGGAGGAGCGAATGAGTAATTACGTAATAGCCGGATTTGAAAGTCTCGGATTGATTATTAATAGATTTATGAATGGTAAAGACTTTGATAATCATTTTACTGATGAACAATTAGCTGAATTCTTTAAAACTAATTGTGATAAACTTTTACATTCTTATGGTCAATATTTTCCAGGTAGGAAAAAATATCATAAGTATGATGCAATGGAAGCAAGACTATTTAGTAAAAATAGAAATTATCCATTTTTTAAAAATTGTAACTTTATAGTTGACTCTGGAGCATTCCAAGTAAGTACAGGAAGACTGGATAGAAGGGAATCTGATATATTATTTCATATGTATTACGAGTTTCTACAAAAACACGTTGATCTATATGAAAGAGCTTTTATATTAGATTTCCCTTTAGGTCCAGAATCTTGTATTGAAAATACATCTGATAATCTTTATTTCCTAAATTCAGCATCTTATCATATTGCTGCTAACCTTCCTGATGAAGTAAGAAATAAAATAATCTACATCCATCACTTTAGAACACCAGGTTTATGGAATGCTTATACTAAAGTGTTGGATGAAGATGATATGTTTAATAAGTTTAATTATCATGCTACAGGTGGTCTAGTTGTCAATATGACTGGTGATATGGCTATTCCTTGTATCATTTATATATTACCCTTAATTCCATTACTTAATCGTGCTAAGAAGTACGGGAGAAAGAGATTAGATTTTCACATTCTTGGTGGTTCTGGTTTTAGGGATATTCTTTTCTATAAATTATTTAGTAAAGTATGTAAAGATTATCATGATATTGATTTAAATATTACTTATGATTCATCAACAATATTTAAAGCTCTTATGGTTGGAAGAAATTTCTTTCTAATGGATGGACCAAATGTAAAGAAAATTAATATTAGAACTAAATTTCTTGATCTTAAATTTGGAAGACAGAAAACAACATTTGAATTGTATAAGGAAGCAATTCATACTTTCTGTAAAAATCATGATTTCAAAGAACCTACTTCTGATTTTATTTATGATCCTTCAACTGGAACATTTTTTGAAGAATACCGTGCTTATTCTATTCTTTATTCTATTTGGGTTTACGCTGAAGTTGAACGTCAAATGGAAAAGTTAGTTGATGATGTTTATCCTATTTTCAAATCTGGTGATATTGAGACTTTTAATAAAAGAATAGAATTAATAACTAGAAACATAAACTCAGGAAAAATTACAAAAAAGCAAACTATCAAAAGCTATAGCGTTCCAAAATCACTAGAGCTTCTGACCAAACTAGATGAAGAATATTGTGAATATGTAGTGAATAAATTTTTAGTAAGAGATGAATTTGTAGATAGGACGGATCAGCTGGTTTGTTTCTAGGAGAAAGAGTATGGTAACGGAAGCATTTTTAAATTCTTGTTTCTCAGTAATTTTAAACGACCAAAAAATTCCAAAAACTGTATACCGGGATATTTCCGCAATTTTATCATTTTATAAAAAGAAAGAAAAACAAGATGTTGCTATTCCTATTAAGAATAAATTAGATTGTCTTGAGAAAGCATGTGAAATGAAAATGCAAGACAAAACAAATGATAATATAATTGATAATCTTTTAGCTGGAGAAAAGTTTAAACCATTGGGTGATTTTATTACAATGAAATTACATGAAGAAATTCCAGAAAAAGATTTAAAAGATATAATTGAACAGATAAGAATGAGAAAAAAGTTCATAACAATGTTTCCAGATTATGATAAATTTGCTACTTTAATGGAAACAATTAAGAATGGAAATTTTGATTGTTTACAAGATATTGTTTTTGATTATGAAAATCAAGTTAAAAGAATGTATTCAGGATTAATGGAAAATTCAAGAGCAACTGATATTGAAACATCTGCTTCATTAGATTTAGTTAAAGATGATTTTGCATCTGTTTTAGATCAGTTAAAAAAGAAATTTGATACGTCAAATGTTGTTCCTACTGGATTCTCAATTTTTGATAATAATATTTTAAGAGGTGGTTTTGAAAAAACAAGATTGTATATTTTTGCTGGGGGTTCCGGTTCAGGTAAATCTACAATAATGACTAACTGTATTGAAAATGGACTGGCTGTACCTAGAGTTACTAATGGGAAGCAAGTTTATGTTTATATAACTTTAGAAAATTTAGTTGATGAAACATTGATGAGAATGTATCAGTCAATGTTTAATAGAACAACTCCACAGTTTATATTTGAAATTCAAACTAGTTCTCCAGATTCAATTAAAAAGAAATTAGTAGATAAAATTGAGCAATCAAATTCTACAGTTGTTGCAAAATATTTTCCAAAATTTTCTATAAGTCCAACTGATATTATGATGGTCTTAGATGATATTAAATCTCAATATGGAGAAGATTCTATTAGAGCATTATTTGTTGATTATTTAGATTTATTAAAAATAGATGGAAAATATGAATTGTATAGGTTAGAGCTTTCTCATATTACTTCATATTTGAAAGATATTGCTGTTACTTACAATATTCCAGTAATAACAGCATCTCAATTAAATAGAGGAGTATATGATAAAAATCCAGATGCTAAAGAGTTAACATTATCTATGATGTCTGAATCAATTAAAAAAGTTGAGCATGCTGATTTTATTGCTATCATGGCTAAAGATTCAACTGAAGATAACTTAGTTCATATGAAAATAGGAAAAAATAGAAATGGTGTGGTTAACACATCTATTGATTTTAAAGTTGATTTCAGTAAGTATAAATTCATGCAAGGTTATGAAGTAAATAATAATTCTGATCAGGTTCATAAACCTGGAGAAGCAGCACCGTGGGATATTGCTAATCTTGAAAATACATCTAAAGAAGATGTTCCACAACAAACTACAGTTGATTTAGATTATACTAAAAAAACAAGAGGCTCGTTAGATAGTTTATAGAAAGGAGAATAATTATGTCTTGTATTATTGGTTATGCTGATAATGAAAAAGTTTATATGTGTTATGATTCAATAGAGATTTGTGACGCAGATCATAGTTATAAAGTAACAACTACTGATAAATGTTTTATCAAAAAAAATATTCTTTTTGGATGTGTTGGATCAATACGAGCAATAACCCTTTTCAAATATAAACTAAATTTTGATCTCCAGAAAAAAGGAATGTCTGATCATGAGTATTTATCAACAATTGTTATTGATAGAATAAGAGATCTATTTGTTGATTATGGTTGTATGATCAAAAATGATGATGGTGAAGAAAAGGTGCTTGCTAATAGTCAAATGTTAATAGGATACAAAGGAAAACTTTATGAGATGTATCCTGATTTTTATGTAGGAGAAATAGCAAATCCTTCATATGAAGCTATTGGGTTCAATGGATCTTATGCTCTTGGGTCATTGTATGCTTTAGAATCATCTAATATGACTCCTGAAGAAAAATTATTATTTTCAATGTCAGCAGTTAGAAAATTTGCTGTAACCATTTGTGAACCTTACAAAATTATTAGCATCTAACTCACTCAAAAATGGATTTTTGAATAAAAATTTTAAGAACAAAAAAATAAAGAAATAACTTTTACCAAGGAATTTAGGAGGATTTATCCATGAGTAAGAAAATTTCATATGTTAAGTTACTTCAGGAAGCAATTCATGAATATGATGCTAAAGCGCTAGATTTAAAAGGTCCTCTACTTGAGCCTATTATCACATATGACGAAGGAAATGGGGAACTTAAGACTAACACCGATGCGTCAGACATTCTTGAAAGATATTATTTCAAGGAAAAAGTTGGTACAGATAAGTTAGTTGAGCAGGATGATGCTTTAGCAGCAAAGGGTGAAGTAAAGACTGATGAACCAACCGAGGAAAATGAAATTAATACTGGTGAGACACCAGAGGAAATTGATTCCACGGTTGATGAATTAGAAAATGAAGTAACAGATGATGAGGAAGGATTCTTCGATGATGATGAAGTTGAATCTGGAGATGAAGGTTCTACTTCAATTGAAGAAGCTGTTATTGCAAGACTCATCAGAGAAATGGAAGAGGAAACAGGTGGTGAACCAGGTGATGGTAAGCCAGAAGGTGGTGGGGAAGGAAATGTTGGAGAGGGTTTAGGTTCAGAGGAAAAGGAACCAGGAGAAGAAGCAGGGACAGCAGAAGCTTCTCCAGAAGAAGTTGATAGCCTTCTAAAGGAAATCAGTTCTCTGCTTGAACAGCTTGAGGAAGAAGAAAAAGAAGAAACTCCTGCTGAGGAAAAGAAAGAAGAAGCAGAGGAAAAGAAGGAGGAAGCTAAAGAAGAAGCTCCTTCAGAAACTGAAAAGAAATTAGAAGAAGCATTACGTCTTGTTTTAGAAGACGAAGATTTAGATATTCCTGAGGGTGAAGAAGGTCACGAAGAAGCTGAAACTCCAGCAGAAGAGGCAGTAGAAGAAGAGGAAAAACCCGAGGAAGAAAAAAAGGAAGAAGATTTAAATGTAGATAAAGAAATTCAGAGAGAAGGAAAAGCAGGTCTTGGTCCAATTATGCAGACTAAAGACCGTGAAAATTTAGAGGAAAAATTTGATATCTTTGCTGAGCAGATTGAAAAAGAAATTCAAAATATTAATGAAGCCATTGACATCCTTTTAGAACAGGAAGCAGAAGAAGCATTAAAAGATATGAAGGAAGAGGAGGGTGAAGAGGGTGAAGGTGGTGAAGAAGGTGAAGAAGGCGGGGAACCTGAAGAAGCTGAGCTTCCTGAGGAGAAAAAGGAAAGTGAAAAGTTAGAAGAAGCTCTTATGCTTTTATTTGAAGAAGTAGATGAAGAGATCGGAAAAGAAAAAGGTGAAAAGAAAGAAGACAAGGAAGACGAAGGTGAAGAAGAGGGTGGAGATTCTGAATTAAAGGATCTCGATGAAGCAATAGATATGCTTTTAGAAGAAGAATTAGATGAGGAATCTCTCGACGAGGATGATGAAAATCTCGATGAATGTAACGAGTAATTCCTACACATAAATAGAAAATCTAGAGGTGGTGAATCGTCCCACCTCTAGATTTTTTTACAATAAAAGGGAAAAAATATGACTAAGAATGAAGAATTGTATAATGTTGAAATTAAAGATATCAATAAATTATTTGTGATTAATGGAAAAGTTGTAAGAAGTCCCTTTAAAGCTGTAATTCCAGCATCACAATTAGAACATTTTCTTTGTATGGTTAGAGCAAATTCAGTTACTGATTTTTCATATAATATTCATGAAACTAAAAATGTCATTCCAATTTTTAAAATTAAAAAAGATATTAATGAAGAAACAATAGAATCATTAAATGATAAATCGAAATCTATAATAGATTCATTACTAAATAAAGTAGAAAGCGAAAAACTATGAATACAATAAAAGTAACTATATATCTTCAAAATAATACAGTAACATTTAATACTAAATTTGAAGATTATAAAAAAACATATAAAGATTTATTTGAGTTATTTACTAGTACAAATTTACAAATAATCAAAACAGAAGATAGAAATATAATAATAGCTCCATCTAAAATTCAAGCTATTGAATTTGAAAGAGGAAAAGAATCAGATAAATGTGAAATGATTGAAGTCAAAGAATCTACAGAAGAGGATATCATAAGTGATTAGTACAATAGCGATTTGTATAACAATCATAATATGTTTGATTTTATATTTAGCTGCAGATCTTTCAAAGTATGAGCATAAGAAACAACTTGATGCTATGACTAACTTTAATACTATAATGTCAATATTAGATTTTCATGTAAAAAAAGCTTTTGAAATTATTTATAAAGAAAGAATAATGATTTACTCATTAGAAGCAACAAAACCTAATGAATCTGAATTTGAAACTATTTCAAAAGATTTTGCAAGATTAGTTATTAAACTTATTGGTCCAAATTTATTTGAGTCTTTAGTTTCTGTTTATGGAAATGAAGAAACATTATTATTTAATCTCATGGAAATGTTTAACACATTCTTTGAAAACGACGAAATCTATAAAATGGCTTCTAGCCAATTAATGGAAAACGATCTAATATAGGATTGAAATAGACTATGAAAATAGTAGAGTCATATCTTTCATATTTAAATAATGATTCATTATTAAATGAGCAAGAAGAACCTACTACTCTATTAGGAAAGATTAAACAATCTACAGTTGGTGGCTTTAAAGGACAATTACAGTATGCTGGTGCTATTATGGCTGCAGTAGTTGGATTTAAAGCATTACAAGTAGTTTTTAGTAAAGCGAGACGTAGATGTGGTTTAGTATTTTCTAGTGAAAAACAAGCTCCAGCTAAAAAAATATGTGTAGATAAAGAAAAGATTAAACTATATAAAAGTCAATTGAATTTACTGAATTCAAAAAAGACACAATGTAATCGTGAAAAAGATCCAGCAGAATGTCAATCTAAATTTGAGCAAAAAATTAATTCAGCTAGAATCAATTTACAAATTGCTCAAGAAGATTATGATGAACATATGAGTGAAATTAGAGAACAATATTTATTCAATGAAATAAGTATTCCAAAAGTGACTCTTGCTGGAGCCGCTGCTACAGCGTTTGAGTGGTTTGTTCTCGGAGCAATAGTTGAAAAAACTTTATTCTATAATTGGAGATCTGCTCAAGCATTATTCAGTTCAGCTTCTAGAAGATGTGGAGCTTTTACAAAAGGTAATGAACGTGAAATTTGTATGAGCAGAATTAGATTACAAGCTCTTAGTAAAAAATTAGCAGTAATAAATCAAATAGTAGCAAAGTGTCCTGAACAAAAAGATCCTAAAGCATGCGCAGATAGAATGTCTAATGAAATTGAAAAGATTAGATCTAGAATGGAAATGGAAAGAAATAATATAAGTATTCTTACTAAAAGAAATAGAATTGAAAAAATGAAACAATCTTTAGAAAGACACAGATAAACAAAAAAAAGGAACTTGATGGTCTAAGTTCCTTCTCGATTCAATTTATAAACTCAAGTATTCTTTTGTAATTCTTTGCAACTCCTCATCCGCCTCCATAAATTCTCCTGTAAGAACATGATGCTCACTAAAGATGTGTTGAATCTTTTCTATCATTGTAGTTTTATCTAGAGTTCTTTCCTTATTCATCTTTAGTAATTGGATTTCAGATTCCATCCATTGCTTGAGTTCTTCAAGAGAATTACGTAATTCTTTAATTGTCTTATCGTCACTCATAGTCTATTCCCTCCTTTTCGCGTATTAATATATATAGAGAGAATTGACTTAAAAGAATCTCAAAAGAAGGTAAACACCATAGATAGTTAACATTGAAAGAAAAGTCTTAATTAAAGAATTTTGAAGTGTTTTGGTTGTCCATATATAAGCTAGAAATAGGTTCATAAATGTTGTTACCAAAACATAAATCAAACATAATTCTCTACCGCTAAGTTTTATCTCCTCCATCAATATCCTCCAAGTTATAGTATTCACTATCTGGTGTTATAAACTTATTTCTAATTTTAGAATCAATTTTTACTAACTTCCTTTTATTTATTTTTACATAATCATACTTTTCATCTTTTGTATCCATAAAATTTAAGAACCATAGAAAATCTGTTTGAACCCAAGGAACAATAAAATCTCCATAGGTTCTTAAATTATCAATATGAAACTTCAATGCTTCTCTTGCATCATAGCTTCCTATCCAAATTCCATTTATAGTTCTATCATGAAAACATCCACTTTGACCTAAACCTAATTCACAGAAAACCTTACCATCAATAGGTTTATAATTGTAATATAGTTTTGCAGAATTGACGGATTTCTGTCCCCAATATGTATCAAATACTACTAATAACCCGTCTCTATCATGCCAGTAAATATTTAATCTTTCAGTTTTTGGACTGGATTCCCAACCAGGATCTATAAACTCTTCTTCATATATACATTTAAATCCATCATAAATAAGAATCCCAACAAAGTCTATTAAAGGCATTGACATATAACTATCGCCTTTTTCTTTGAGGTAATTCTTTTTGACATTACTATGAAATAAATGAGTTATGAAACTTGCTGCTGAAACTGGATCTTCTAAACTTCCTGTTACAGATTTACCCGCTGCTTTTTCAACTTCATAAATAGGATCAAAATCCAATAGTTTTCTAAGATCATTGTCCATATTCTCTCCTCTTATGAATTTAGATCAAAAAACAAAACACCTTCCCTTTGAAACTTTTTAATTATTTTTGGAATGTAACTTCCCGCTAAGAAGTCAAGACTTACAGGATAGAAATCCCAAGCATCTACGCCGACATTTACAATCATATATTTTATTTCTTTTGTTTTTGGATCAGGTTCTATCAATGCTCTATATTTTTCATGATGATGCCCAGAAATACAAATTTGAAACCCATAAGGATTTTCTTTTGGAGGGTTATGACATAAAAATAAACCTAGTCCATGAGTCCTGAGAATCATTGATGTCATTTGACTTTTTCTATCATGATTTCCTCTAAGAAGAATATGTGAACCATTTAAAGATTTTAATACATCATCAAATCTTGATGGACAATTATATAGCATAAAATCACCAATATGAATAACAACATCAGTAGGTTTAACAATTTTATTATTTTTACATATAAGTTTTTTATTCATTTCATAAATATCTTTGAATGGTCTTTTACAATAGCCTATGATGTTTGGATGATTATAGTGTTCGTCTGCTGTTAGAAAAATTTTTTGCATTTGTACTTCCTTATTGTTGTACTTTTGAAACAAATGCAACTCTTAACTTAAACCCATCAATTACATATTGTAAAGGAATTCTTTCTTTCGCATCAATAAATACACAAGCATACCTAGCAAAAGGACATATCTTTGCAAACATATATAAATCATCTTGAATCTTTTCTTTAGTAACATCTTGTATTCCATCAACCCAATCTCTATACTTAATAAGAACTTCTTGTTTGGTAAAACCATTTGTTGTTGTTCTTGATGGATAAGCACAAGCCATAAATTTTACTGCCATTTTAAACTCCTCTCGTTACATTTCTTTTTCATATAAAATTGTCCATTTCCTTTTCTTTCTTGGATCTTCAAACTTCAATTCAATTTTTCTTCCATTACCTTCATAATGAAAAACAAAATGCCCACCCTCATTTGTAGGAACGAAATAAAAACTCATACTCCTTGTGTTTCCAAATCCAGTTAGTTTTCTTCTATCTTCAAAACCAGTAATACCATTCAATACTGCTTTTTTTAATATTTCAAGAATCTTATCGAAAGCAGTTGTTTCGATTTCAATATATTGAACTCCTTCGGTATTCATAGAACCTCCTCTTGTAAATTTCAATAATTAATATATATAGAAACCTAAATCCTAGTTAAGTGTAAAATATTTGTATATTTTGTTTTATTACTTAAACAATAATCCCAAATGTCATCCGGAGTTGCCATTCCAGGATCACATCCAAACATTAATCCTGCTGCTTTATAAGCGTGAGCAACAACCCAACTACAAATTGGATAATTATCACTGTTAAAGAATCTTCTGAATATATAATGCCCGCCAGTAAAATAATCAAGAGTGTGTCCTAGAATTTTTAAATAACCATAGTCTTTTCCAACATATGTTAATGCTTTATTTGTAATTTTAAAAATATCATTTTCCTGTAATCCAAGTGGTCTGAATATAGCAACTTTATCCTTTTCTCCATGATACTGTGAAAAAATTGTATGTCTCTGGACATGTCTTAATGCTTCAACTGCATTTGCTATATAAAGAGGACCAGGTTCAACAACTATCCCAACATGATTAACTATAGCTATTTCATCATCCCATGTTGTTTCATTAAATCTTATTAGTTTACTAAATAGACTATACCCTCTTGTGAAAAAAATATCTCCTGGTAAAACTTGTATCATTTCATACTGAGGCATGACAAATCCTCCATACTATTCTTTTTAAATATTGTTCAAAATAACTATATATATTAATTTTCGGAATAATAAACCCGGAGGAAAATATGGATAAAATATGTGTAATCTATAATGGACCATTTTCATGGATATTAAAAGTTGATGGTAATAATATTAAATTTGAAGGATCTAGTGCAGCAGGATATTTCTTTAAGCACTTTAACTACCATGATTATAGAGTTCTTTTAGGATGTGCTACATCAAACCAATTATCTGTTCGAGTATTTAGACAAACTTTTGAAATTCCTAATGCAATGGTAGGAGTTATTAATGGTAAGGTTGTTGAGGATACTTACATTCTAAAAGATGATGATTTACTAGAGTTTGTATAAGGAGTAATTATGAAACAAGAAGTAGTTACAAAACGGTGTGTTATAGTTAATTGCGGAACCCATTGGCTTTTACAGGTTCATGGAGTTGAAGCAAGACTTGATGGAATAAAAGAAGCTAATGTATTTTCAAAACATTATTCAGATTTAGGATATAAAGTTATACTTAAAACCAAAAAATGTTAAAGGGGGTTAGGATGTCTGAGGTTACGGGTTTGTGTGCTTATACAGCTCAATCAAATACTCCAGAAACAGATATGCAGGAATTTGTAATGCATATAGTTGAAGGAACAATGGATGGGATCAAGGTTGAGTGTAGAGTCAATGCAAGAGATCCGATGGATGCAATAGAGAAGGTGAGGAAGCATCCACAACTCTTCAAACCAAAAAAGGAATGAATATGAGCATATTCAAAAAAAGTTTTGAAAAGAGAGCTTCAGATATAGCAACTAGAGAAGCAGATAAGAAATGGAAAGAGAATTACGGAACTGTGTATCATATGGATTATGAAAAGATTTGGTTGGAGATATATAATAAGGTTTTAAAAGAATTCATGAGTGAATAGTATGGGAGATGGATATATTAATATATCCATCTCCCTTCCAGAATGGTATTTTTTTCTATATATATTAATTTTTGAAATAACAACTTGACAAGGAGGATAATATGTTTGCACATCAAATAATAGATAATCTAAACGATGTTATAACAAAAAAAGTAACCATGAAAAATATTCCCAAAAATATAGTTGAAAAATATTTGTCATATTGTGTAATGTATAGAGATTTACTTGGTAATTCTCAAAAATTTCATATTGATAATTGTCATGAAATTAGACAATCTAAAAATGATAATGATATCTTTATTAAAATGGTTGAATATATTAAATTACCATATGAAGTCGTCTACTTCGATTTTCATATGGTTTTTCATTCAAATGATTTTAAATCAAAATTTGCAACCTTATGTATGATGGATCCAAATGGAACAGGAGTTTTAATAATTCAACCTTTCTATTATAATCCGGAAAGAGATTTCTGGATTTTAGATTTCAATCGTTTTATATTTGACCTAGTAAATCCAGGAAGATATAAAATAGGATCTTTCCTTACCATGTATACAGAAGAAGAAAAGAGTAATCTTCTTGATACTTTTGGTTATGTTTTAAAAGTAATTAACAATTCTATCTTATTATTAAATTGTAAAAATATTGTTTATGTTGAGGAACCTGTGTCAGAATCTTTAAATAAAAAAAGATTAAGGAATAATAAATGTCCTCTTTTTACTCATAAAACTTTGCGGTTAAGTCTTCTAGAACCAAAAAGTAAAATCTTAAAACCAGCAGAAGTACAATCGCAAAATCACAATAGGATTCATTTATGTAGAGGACATTTTAAAGAGTTTACACAAGAAAGACCACTATTTGGAAAACATGTTGGACTTTACTTCTGGGATCCTCAAGTTAGAGGACAGAATAAAGATGGAATAGTAATAAAAGATTATGTAATCAATACATAACCATAAAGGGATCAGGATATATAAATATATCCTGATCCCTTTTCGAAAAATATTTTTTTGTTTAAAAAGCTAAAGCGTCTGATCTGAAATGTGGTTTCCATTTGGATAAATATTTTTCCCAATTACCCCAGAAGATCTGACCATATTTATCTCTTTCTTTTCCCATTGTGGCATTCATAACATGATCTATTTCCGCCTTGGGTTCGTAGATACAAGAGTAACCTAACATATTAGCTCTTGTCATGAGATCAGCCTCCTCGAAATAAGCAGGGGTAAACTCGAAGTCTACATTGAGATCAGCATTTCTCATTGCATCTAAGTTGTAAAGAGTACAACATCCATTAACCCATAGACGTCTTTCAACCTTATTTGAAACAGGATCATTTTTATTTAATCCACAATAAGGATCTTCAATTTCTCCATTTTTAATTCTTGTTCCTGTATGTAAAATAATATCTGTATCATATCTTAATACTTTTCCACCAACAGCAAAGATATTATTATTAGACATCATTCTTTTTACCATTGCATGAAATGATCCTTTTCTCATTTTTGTATCACTATTACAAACTAACAAATAATCAAATCTATTTTCATGCTTTCCAAAATGAATCATGTTCCATACTTGTTGAGTATAACCAACATTTTTATGTCTAATAATTTGAACTTGTCTTGGAATACTATCCCAAAGTTTTACTAGTTCATCATCTGTACTTCCATCATCCCATAAACTAATTGTATATGCAAATCCTGATACATAGCTACTTAAAAAAGAGTTGACCATAGATATTAAATAGTCAATTTCTCCCTTAAAAGGAACCAATACTGCAACAAATGGTTTCTTCATATTTTATCCTTTCTTAAATTTGTAAATTCTATATATATTAATATATGACAACTAAGATAAACAACTCGAAGCTATCACGTGCATAAGTTGAACTAAGCAGAGGGTTCAACTAAAACCACCACCAAACTCTGCAATTGTTCCATTGGAGATCGGTCATGTAATGCCCTATGGCCGATCTTCTTTTTTTTGGACAATATCTATTATTTTTTTTGCTTGATCATCCCAACTTAAAATTAAACCAGGACTTTGATGAATTGGAGAGTCTTGAATTAAACACTGGACTGCTTTTTGAATGAAGTCATTTTTATATTCTACTGATCTTGCGTCACCTCTAATTGCAAAACCATTATAATTATCTTTAACTTGTTCAGCTAAAGCTCCAAGATCAGTTGTTACAACTGAAAGCCCGCATGCTAATGCTTCCAATACTGCCATACATCCTGTTTCAAGAAAATGATTTGGATAAAGCATTACTTTACATTTACATAATTCTTGATAAAGATTTTTTTGACAGGTGCTTCCTAAAACTTCTACACCCTCCATCTGGGAAAGATGTTTAAACAAAGGACCAAATGGATCATTTGACCAATCATACAAATCCATACCTGAAAATACTTTTAATAAAGGAGTTATACCATTGTATTTACAAATACTATAAATATATGGCCAAACCTCAGAAAGAACATCCAATCCTCTATATGGAGTAGAGCTATAAACAGCTACAGGACTTCTCTTTTTTTCTGGTTGTAAGTCTACCCAATGTGCATTATAGCCATTTCTTTGTAGGAAAACTTTTTTACCAGGAAATCCTCTTTCAATCTCACCTTTAGCATATTCACTAATTGCTAAAAAAGCGTCAATGTTTTCTATAGCATAAGGTTTAGTTTGCAAATCCTGTAAACCTTTCTCATTCATATCATCTTGCGACCAAAGAATTTTTAATGGAGAATCAATATATAAATATGAAAATGGTTGATGATCTCTTAGAGTAATAAAGGCATCCATATTAAATGATTTACATTCTGCATTGAAATGGCTTATACCTTTATAAACTATTCCATCATATTCAGAAATTTCTCTTCTATCATTTCCATTATAGATAGTAATTTCAATAGATGGGTCTACTCTCTTTATCGCTCTGGTCAAATTGATCAAAGCACTCTCGCTCCCCCCGAGTCCACGAGTTTCTAAATAATTCCCTTCGATCCTCATTCTGTTTGCATAAAATGCCAGTTTCATAAAATGCCTCCAATGGATGTATTGTTATTAGATCTTGTAATAGTTCTTGCTTGGATGGAATTGTATCTACATATCTTAAAAACTTCCATCCTAAAGATTCAATATCTTTTTGTCTTTTTAAATCTTTTGTTTCATCTTGATGCCAATATGATCCATCATATTCTATTGCTATTTTTAAGTTGGGAATTGCAATATCAATATAATAATTTAAAGAATGATATTCTATTTCTGCTTGGTTAAAGATTTCTTTAACCATTGTAAATAATTGTTTTTGTGGTTTAGAAATAGGATTATATTTTTTATAATTACCATTTAGAATTCTTTTTTTTGCTGCGTTACTCATCTTCTTTTTTGACTCTTCTGAATATTTTTTTCCTAAATTCCAGGAAGGATTACCCTTATTTTTTTCACTAATCTTTTTTTTAGCTTCATCTGAAAGTTTTCTGCCTGTAGATTTAATTCGCATCATTTGTTTCCATTCTTCTGTACGTACATGACCACCATGTTTCCACGGTTGAGGTTTCCCTTTTTTAGATTCACTCATTTTTTTTCTAGTTTCAATAGATGCAGTTCTTCCTGTAGCAAGTTCTGATAAAATTTTCTTTTTTTCTTCTGAACAAGGTACACCTTTATGAGGATTAGGAACTCCTTTTTTAGCTTTACTAATATTTTTTCTTACATTTGGGCATTTACTTCTTTTAGGTTCACAACACCATTTATCATTTGACATTCTATATTTTGCTTCTTGCCCACAACCATACTCGCATAGAAGTGGTTTTTCTTTTACTTTTTTATTTAATTCTTTAATTATTCTTTTTTGCTCATGAAAATCCCTTATTTTCTTTTTAGTTTCTTCAGAATGTTTTTTACCATAAAATGGATTATTGCTTCCTAATCTCTTTTGTATTGTAGCAGGACAAGTATCAAATGATTTACTACAACACCATCTACCATTCTTAAATTGATATTTCGCTTCTTGACCACAACCATAATCACAAAGAATCATAGATGTTCTCGATCCTCCTTAAATTCTACAACTAATTTTTCTCTATCCCATGGTTTTATAATTCCTAACTCATATAGTAAATCATTACCAAACATTCCTAACCATACAAGAATTATATTTAAAGAAAAACCAGAATAAGAAAAAATAGAAATAGCAAGTAGTATAAAAAGAATTCCAAACCATTTAAGAATTATAGTTGACCATTTTCTAAATCTATCTTGCATCCATTCTTTTCTTTTTTTATTCTGTTTTTCTTTATTTTGTTTTTGTAATTCAATTCTTTCTTCTTCAATTCCCATATCTACTCCTTTTACACTTGAAGATTTATAAAATATTTATTAGTCACTTGTCTTATTCTTGCACATACTTCATACCCTTCTCTAGAACCTTCATCATTTGTATTTCCTTCAATTGTTTCAATAATTCCTTTATTTGCATCATAAGATGTAACTATTCCAGCATGAGAAACTTGTGAAGGATTTTCTTCTTTTTGAATTAACAATATTCCGCCTGGATTTGGAGTTTTACATAATGTTTTATATGTTTTAGCATCTTGCAACATCAAATTAGTAGACATTTGATATTTAAAATTTGAAAGATTTTTATTAATAGCTGTAAATGCTTGTAAAATTATAGTTGAAGTAAATCCAGCACACCATGGATAATTAACTCCTTCACTTCCTCTCATATAAAATCTTACAAAAGGTCCACGATTTTGTCCACCTATTTCTATTGGATGAACTTGTAAATGTTTACGTGCTATAAAAACAATTGCTTCATTTAAAGTCCCATTAAATGGTTGAACATCTTTAATAAAATTTAATGGATACATAAGATTATTATTTGTAACATCATCTACTATTCCTGTTTCAGGAAGATTTTTATCTCTTTGAAATAATATTACTCCATGTTCTGTTGCTGGTCCAAAATCTCCATCTATTTTAACAAAATGTTTATAATAACATAACATCTCTTGGATCAATCTTGCTTTTGAACCAATTTCACCTTTTTTAATTTCCATGATTCTACCTCACTTTCTAGCATCAATTCTTAATGATAGATAATGATCTGAAGTCATTTCTGGTGGCATCAATGTTAGATTATTACCAAAACCTGCTTCATATAAAAGTTTTCCAAGTTTATCTTTATCAAATGTTGCCCAATGTCCTTGGAAATCAACTTCTTTATGTCCTTCCTTTAGAACATTATAGTCATGCTGTCCAATTTTTCCAGATGCTAATTTTTCTTCTAGATTCTCACAATCAGGAACTTCTACAATTAATTGTCCACCTGGTCTTAAAATTTCATAGAAATCCCTTAATAGTTTTGGAACTTCTTCTTCATTAATATGTTCTAGACATTGAGAGATTAATATTAAACTTATAGTATTATCTTGGTAAAGACTTTTAATATTTCTCATATCTAAAATTACATCTGGGTTACAAGTTGGTTGAATATCAATATTAATAAAATCATCTAACTGTAAATAATAACATCCAACATTTAATTTAGTTCCTTTGATTTCCATCTGCTCTTTCGTAAAAGGGTAGATTGTACGACATACCTCATTTACTTTTCTATGGTTATGTTTTTCTAATAGAAGTTTTTCTGCTTTTAATAATCCTTCTTCTTTCCATTGAGGTTTTGGTTTACCAGTTGTATCGGCATGCCAAAATGGAAATTCACCACCTTTTACACCTAGTAATTTAAATCCTGTTGATAAGCAACGATATGACCAATCAGTATCTTCATATCCCCAAGTACCTTTCTTTTTATTACCAAATACAGGATCAAACCTTCCTACTTTATTCCAGACTTTTAATGATGTAAACATACAAGCAACTGAAATACACCTTGTTTGTAATGGTTCATAATATGTATAAATTGGACTTACTGCTCCAACATCTAATTCCTCATGGAATCTATTATATAAATAATCAATCCAGTCAGTTGTTTGGTTATATCTTCCTAAGATCCTAGCATCGTCATCAATAAAGCAAATAAATTTTGATTTAGGATCCATGTGTAAAGTTCCAATATTTCTTCCTTCACTTACAGATTTTTCTGTTCCCATATTGACTAGTTTAACAGGAATTGTAGATCGTGATTCAAATTCTTCTTTAACTTTTAATAGATCAAGATATGATTCAGGACTATTATCATTGTTTACCCAAATTAATTCACATGGGTGATTTGTATATATTGCTATTCCATCTAGTAATGCTCTTAATTCTGCGTGCATTCCATAAGTTAGAGTAATAACGCTTACAAAAATATCATCTTTAAATTGTGTACTCTTTGGTAACCATTTTTCCATTCTTTCTAGGAACTTTTTCTCATCACTATCCCAATTACTTTTTGCATGGAATTGACCGGCTGTTTCTCTAATTCCGCCAAACATTGGATGATAATGATAAGCAATTGCTGCAGGAACTACATATAACTTATAACCTTCTCTAAAAATTCTATATGAAAAATCTGATTCTTCTCTATGTCCAGCTATGGATAAATCAAGAAAATATCCACCTATTTTTAAACCAGCTTCTCTTCTATACATAAAACCAGAGTTAAGATGTTCTGTTTCAACTGGTGTTTTTGTAGGGTGAATTCCTGCTTGATTCCAGCCAGTTAAAAATAAATTATTTCCTTCCCATTTGACTTTACCAATTTCTTTAATTGCTTCTAGAGACATATTTGGATCTAGCATTTGATCTCTTGCTGGTTTTTGAGGATTCAAATAAATAGGACCAGCCATTCCTGTATTTGGATCATCAAATGTCCTAACAAGTTCTTCTATAAAATTAGGTTGAAGTGCAACATCATCATCTAATCTTAAAATTAATTCTGTTTGTGAATTTTGAAGAATTATCTGACCGCCATATTGTGGTCCTTTTCGTGGGCCATTAATAATTTTAACGTCATGTCCTTGATCTCCTAAAACTTTAAATAATCCTTGCAATGTAGAATTTTCATAAAGGAGATTTGAAACACAATCATTTACAATTATTAAATCCCAATCTTGAAAAGTCTGATACATAAGTGATTGAAGTAAAATTGCTAACTCAATTCCACGATCCTTTGTAGGAATTCCAACTGTTAATCGCTTTGACATCTTAGTCCCCTTTGTCTCTGGTTTAAAATGTTTTTGATATACTTTGTCTAGAAATGGAATTAAATAATCTTCTGTTACTTTTTTCCAACTAAACTTTTCTCTTATTTCAAAAGCATGTTTATAAGATTCCTCTGCAATTCTTTCATAATTATTTGCTGTATCAACTAAACTTTGTCTAATACTATTTGGATTTGGTTCATTCCAATTTCCTAATAAATATGGATGGTCATGAACAGGACTTGGAACAGTTGTTATTGGATAAATCATATGAGATAAAAATTCCCAATAACCATTTGTCGCAGTTGCAATTGTTGGCATTCCTGTTGCTAATGCTTCAAATGGTGGCATTCCAAACCAATCTGCACGTGACATCCAACAAAATACATTAGCATTATTCATGTAATTAACAACATCTTCTTGACCTTTATTTTCCCATGTTACAAAAATATTATTACTTTCTTGAGCAAGTTTAATAATCTCATCTGATTGTAAATATTGCATGTGATTATTTGCTCTCATTACTAATTTAAAAGCAGGATTATTTTTTCCAAATGCATCAATGAATCCTCTAATTAAATCTTGTGCTCCTTTTCTTATAGTCAATTCTCCAAGAAACAAGAATGTTAAAGGTGTATTTCTTTCTCTTTTAAATGGTTTAAAAAGATCAAGATTTACACCATGTGGAAATAATTCAACTGGAATATTAACTCCATTTGATAACATTATTTTTCTAGAATAATCACTTGGAGTCAACATATAATGACAAAATTCATTACAGCTTTCTCCAGGTCTTCTGACATTTGATGTTGCATACCATCCACTTGAATCAGCTCCAGTGTAACCAACTCTTATTTTTCCATTCATATGAGCGGGATATATGTCAGGATATGTAAACATAATTTCAGTACACTCATTTGGATCAAACTGTTGGGTTACTGCTTTTTGAACTTCCGGAGGATATAATGACCAATCTTGATCTGTATTTAGAAATTTATATTGAACATCAAAACCTGCTTTTGTGAGTTCAACTATGACATTATTTGCAATAACACCCATAGCTGTAAATAGGTGAGAAAACGCTGTCCAACATATTTTCACATAGATTTCCTTTCTATTCTTATTTTTTAATTTGTTCTGAGGTTATGTCAATTATTCTATTCAATATTTAAAATTTTACATTTTTTTGATTTCATAGTATATACTATGAATGCTAAAAAACAAGTCTATAACTAGTTAATTTTAGTATTAAAAAAATCCTATTTTCTTTACTTTTGTAAATCTTATTATAACAATTTTTACTATATATATTACTTAATGATATCAAAATACGAAAGGGGGCTTTATGTCAAACGGTGGTCTACCAGCAGTAGAAATTGATCAAGGAAAGCATACTATGGATGAACCATTAAACGCAGACAAAGTATTATCAAAGTTTTTCGCAGAAGCTGGGTATTACGGAGATTCATTTCCAAAAGAAAGACCCATTAAAGTAAATATGGGTACTAAAGTCAGAGGTGGTGGCAGATCACCTGTGATTCATGTCAGTAAAGAAACGGATAAAGGATCAATAGAAATTCATGTAAAAAGCGATGGTACTAATGAGAGTCGACGTGCTTATTTCCTCTTCCCTCAACCAGGAATTCAACCTGTTGGATTATTTCAAAGGTTAAAAGATGCTGAGAAAAGACTACAGGGTGAAATGCCTGGAAGGAAAAATGCAACATTTGTAAGAACAGTGTTTAAAAAGTATCCAGAACTACTTGCAATTACAGTCACTGCAATTCAACAATTGTATGGAGATGACAAAACAGAACTTCCCTTAAATACCATAACAAAAGAACTCTCGAAACTGAAGGTCCAATATCCCCATCTTATCAGTCAAGAAAGATATATATTTAAATATCTGGAAAAGATTGGGGTAATTCATCATAGTGGTCCGAGACAATTAGTTATGTTATTAGATAAGGAGGTTCGAGAGATCCCGAAACGGAAAGATCCTAGTGAAAAAGCAGCCAAGATTAAAAAGGTTGCTATTCCGAAAGAACTTATTGAAGCTCTCGAAACTATGTCTCCTGAAGAATGTACTACTCTTCATATGGGTTATATAAAGCTAAAGGAAGATTCAACTAGGTATGATGAAGTAGTAGCTCAGATTGAGAGTTTATTCCAGCAGATTCAACATCTTGAAACAATCAAAACTCAACTGCAGGAAAGAAAAGACAGGTTTATATCACTTCAACAATGCCTCACTGGGCATTAACAAGAAAGAAAGGTGGGTGTTTACACCTGCCTTTCTTTTTTACAAAAAACTAATTCAAGAAAGGATGGAATATGAAGGTGAAAAAATCATTTGTTACAAATAGTTCATCTACTGCATTTATCATTACTAATAAAACAAAGATGAAAAAGAGTATTGTAGATTTTGTAAAAGAAAATCCACAAATTATTGAAAACTTTAAACGTGAGTATGATTGGTATTCAGATGATGAAAGATTTACCCAAGAAAATTTAATTACAAGTGCTAAAGATAATAACATGTCATTAAAACCTGGAGACAATTATTGTGTATTTGGAGATGAACAAGGAACTCTTATTGGTCAAATTTTTGATTATGCTCTTAGGGATGGAGGGTCAAGTAAAAACTTTAGGTGGAAATTTAAAGAGTATCTAAGATAACCAAAAAAAAAGAAAGGAGGTATTAACTTCCTCTTTTCTTTTTTTTATTTCTATTCCTTGGAACAGTCAATTCCTTCGACTGCAGTTTGAATACTTTCTAATGTAGAATCAAGCTCTCCAATTTTCTCAACAATATTACTAGACATATCACTTATTTCATCTTTAATTCCTTCAAGTTCACCTGAGTAGTCATTACAATTAGAGTCTATTTTATCACAAACTGAATCAATCCTTGTATCAATGTTATCAAGATTCTTATTCACATCTCGTAACTCATCAACAACTGATTCCAGAGCATCTGCTATTCTTGATAATGCTTGTTCTATTGAAGTAAGATCCATTTCTTCTCCTTTAAATGGTGGTATTTGTTGAAATAACTTTTTCTCTTGACCTTCTTCATGTGGATGTTGCTGAAATTCATGAACCGCTGGATGTTGATGATAACCGACATCTTTAGTAAATTTAGCCAATTTATCCTCCTTTCTTAAACGTAAATGTTTATCCCCCAAGTGTTTTTCTCATCTACTGTTTCCCTTAAAGTTACATAAAAATATGAATCAATATAATCTTTATATTTCTTAAATGTTTCTCTTTGTGATATTGGTGCATCGTCAGGATTATAACACCAATCTAATAAAACCCATTGATTATCAGTTTCTCTTTTGTAAACTGTCCATGCATGTCCACCTAATCCACCTACTGATTTATCAATAACTAAACCACCATATGTTCTTATTCTATCAGGATTAACTCCAGCAGCTAAAAGCATTGAATGAATTAAGAACGCTCCGTCTTCACAGTCACCACTCTTTTTTTGAATTGTCTGCGTCGGTAACGCCCAATACTCGTCTCTACCATAATTAGAAAAGTCAGAATTGTAGTTAATATTTTTTTGTACCCATTCAATAATTTTATAAGCTTTCTGGTCTTGCGTATCATTTTTTCCAACGATAGTAGCCACGAGGTTATTAACCTGGGAATTAGGATACTGAAGATAGCCTCTATAGTTAAGAGTATTAGTGATTTTTCCGTATTTATTGTATGTGCCATACAGTTTCACCTTATAGTTTAAAACTGAAAATACGTTATATGGATCGTTAATATTTGATGGAGAAAGATAATCTATTAGAGTTTTTTGTGGAAATAATGGCTGTGTTGGAAATAATTGATCTACAACAATTTGATTTATACCACTCATATTTTTGGCCTCTTACCTGGACTAAACATTATAGTAAATGGAGTCCAAAATTTTTCTTTAATTAAAATTCTAACAGTAATTGTATTATCTCTAACTCGTCTTCTCCATTTCCCAAAAGAAATTCCAATCATAGTTAACCCCCTCTTTCATTAGTTCTTGAATTAGCATTAACTCCACAATTAGGACATCTTTGAGGCATCCTTCCTCTATTATTTCCCCAATGCACATTAGTTGCCATTTTATGACCACAATCAAGACAAACCCAATTATGAATAACATTGTCACCTAAAATTCTATTAGTAGATTCAACAGATGTTCCAAGATCACTAATCATAATTCCCCCTTAAACCTCTTCAATAAATTTTTATTTTCTTCCTGAGGATATGCCCAATCCCAATTATCATTGCAATATTCAGGACAACCTTGAATTTGTTTAAACATTTTATTAATTCCATTTTCTATTCTATAAACATCTTCAAATACACCTCGTTTCACTAAATGTTTTCCAATTGCAAACTCTAAATGTTGTCCTTCTTTACCTTGAAACATCTCATCTATTGTTCTAAATTCTGGTAAATTTTTTAATCCCCATTTAACATTTACTAAAAATGCTAATGTTCCTACTCCAAAACGACCATGTGTCATTGAGACCATTTTATGTTTAGGAGTAAATTCAAACCAATCAAATACTCTTTCAATTTCATCTGGAATTAAATCAAAACCAAGTTTAATCATCCATTCTTTATGATAATAATTAGCCACCATAAGACCTTGTTTTATGAGCATTGATTCAGCAGCTCCGTAACTAAACTGTCTATCTTCATCGGCAACATTATTTCTATCATATAAAACTATATCATAAGCATCATAAATTTTATGATGAATAGGAGTATGAGTAATAAGCATTTTTAAAACTGTGTTAGGAAGTTTTTTTATTTCTTCTACGTGTTTAAATAATGTTAATTCACGATGTGGTTTAAAAAAGCATCCAGTCATTATAGCTGTTCTTTCGTATGGTATCACGTATCCTTCTCCTGAACAGTTTTAGAATACTTATCTATTTGAATTATTTCTTCTACTGCTCCTGGAATTTGCATTAACATTTCACATTCACTGGCAGGAAGTTCTTCAAATGGTTTCTTGTCTGATTTTCTAAATAATCTATATGTTTTTAGAGCAAAAATTTCTTCTCCATGCCATCCTTCAATTTCGTCAAATTCTATAAAATGATGCCTATTAATTTCTTTTAGAGGTAATGAACTTGGATCTGTGAAATCATAAAATGCTAATTCTAAATCAGAATTTAAATAAGAGCCTATTACTGCTAAACTTGTTCCGGATGGAGAAGGTATAACTTCATGCCATATAAAAGCAAGACCGTTAATAACATCATTTGGATAATAACATACTCCTGTTCTATCAGTTAAATTATAAACACTATAACCCTGATAGTCTTCTCCTGTCATAAAGTAATCTTTTTTAGTAACAGGATGATCGTCGATTAAACATATCCAACACTCATAGGCATTTCTTTCAGTTTTAATTATTAGTTCATTTTTATTAAAAAGATTGACACTTGTGTATTTAATTCCAGGTCTTTTAGTTTCAACTAAATCTATTAAACATAAATAATTTTTACCTAATGAAAACTCTTGAGATTCAATAATATTATCTGTCATCATGTTGGAAATAGTTTTTCTTTTTTCATTATATTTCTCTTGTGGATATGTACCGGCGTATGAAGGAACTATCATAATTAAATCTCCTCTTCTTGCTGCTCCAATAATTTTAGCTGCTGAAGGTCGCTTGAGATCCTATTTAATTTTAGTTCCATGTTATGCCACTCGGGAGTATAACCTTTTCCAGCATAATGAATAATATAAGCATCAAATCTATCCAAAGGATTTGAAAAATCCATTTTATTGAATTTTTGTCCAATATCATGAACCCAATAACCCAATTTTTTAATATTATAATTTAACTGAGTTTGTTCCCTTAAATCAATAACACACTTACTAACTTGAGATAGATCAAAAATCCATTTATGTCTTTTAGATAAAACCATCACGCCGGTATTAATATAATCATTAGTCCAACCTATGTTTCCTAAAATCTTTTGAACTTCTATAATTCTCTGTCTATGATCTACATCTGGAGAGATCATCCAATAATTACTTTCAATTAGTGCTCCAATTTCATCTTCAGGAACTACATCAAAAAGATCAGGACATTTTTTAGTAACAATTAGATCAGCATCAAGATAAATAATTCTGTCATAATAACTTAATATTTTAAACATCTGAAATTTTTCATATCCGACTTCTGTTGGATGTACAACAGCCGTGTCAATATTAATAAACGTAGCACCAATTTTATTAGCATAGTCTGATATAGATGGATAAGTTAGTTGCTTTAACGCCTCCCATTTATCTCCAATACACATTGTAACAACAGCTTTTTTCATGTGTAACTCCTATGTTTTTATTAATTTATTAATGATTTGGTCTAAATAATCTTGAAGTCTTTTAATAGGCATTGAATGATATTTAAGAACATTGATATATCTCTTCTCATTCCATACATCAAAACATTTTAATGCTGCTTCTTTAACTGCTGAGTTAGTATGCATAAGACAATATGTTGCTATCATAGCTCCTTGGGGATAAATAATATCATGAGTGTATTCAGAAAGAACTTGAAGAACAACTAATAGTGGAGTAGGATTTGATTCAAAATTATTTATAACAACATCTTGCATCCATACAGGAACAAGTCTTTTATCTATATGTAAATACTTTCTTAAAAAATTATGAGCATCACTATTGTTTCCAAATCCTGAAGGAATATTGCTAAATGCTTTTTCAAATTCTTTATGAAGCTTAGCCATTGATGGAATTCTTATAGATGGATCATAAGTCATTATTTATCACCATCCTTCTCGTCATCTCCATTTTTTTGTATAAGAAAATCATCTTGTATAATTTCATTTGTAGCAGCCATATAACTAGCAACTGATAAATCATTTGTATACATTTTTATTGACGACCAAGGAATATTTAAAAAAGAATTCTTTAAATCTTTATCAGTAAATCTAAGCTCTAAATATTGGTTATGAGAGATAATTTTACAATCTTTACAAGTCATACTAGTACCATCATTAAAAATAATAAAAATAAAAAGAATCCATAAAATTTCTATTACTTTTTTCATATTACTCTCCTCTCTTCTGTAAATACAATTCGGGATAATCTTTCATTCCTTCATCAAACCATCTCTTCCACTCTTTAGCCCAATCCTCTCTATATTCATCTGGTTCAATTAAACTTATCATTGCTTCCGTTCCATCCTCACAAGGAAAAGGAAATTGTTTACAATTGAATATAGGACATCTGGTACATAGACTTGATTGATCGAATGTTTCTTCTTTGAATGGACAACCTTGAGGACAATTATCTGGAAATTCAATACCAGCTATTATCATTTACTTCTCCTTTTTCAAAATAATTTCCATCATTTTAATTCCCATTTCTCTTTCTTCTTGGTATTGAGGATTTTTTGGATCATAGTTCCAACCTAAATATTGTTGTGGATCTTTATCTAAAGCTGTTTTTGCTCTTCTAAATGATTCTTTTTTTATAAAATCTAACATTCCACTTTTAAAAGTATTTTCATCCATTCTTCTTATACTTCGTGAATCAAATGACCATAATATTTCCATTACAAGTAAAGCATAAGAACATTCTTCATGTGTTGTTTCTTTATTCGATTTAACTGCTTCTATTATTTCATTTAATGTTCTCATTTATTTTTCCTTATAACTAATAGGAATATTTCTACCTAATAAATAATCTCCAAAATCAACATTTTTTATTTTATTACAATTAAGACATGAATATTCTTGACCGAAAATACCAGGACCTATATGCTCCCATTTTAAATGCAAACAAAATAATCTTTTGAAAAAATTTTTAATCATATTAGTCCTTTCATGAAAAAAGTACTCCGGGGTGGGTTTGAACCACCGACCTGTCGCTTATAAGGCGACTGCTCTAACCAACTGAGCTACCGGAGTATATCTTTTAAAATTGGCTCACCAGGAACTGATTTGAACAGTCATCTCCCTGCGCGCACAGAGGTGTTTTAGCCAATTAAACTACTGGTGAGTATGTGGTAGCCACGCAAGCTACCACCGTTCTTATTAGGATCTTTCGATCCAATCATTACTTGGAAGCGGGAGGAGGATTCGAACCTCCGTACTCCGGCTTATGAGACCGGCTGAGTATACCACTACTCTATCCCGCG